>ULXB01029943.1_pt1 | contig 24696 bp, 16 predicted proteins | sample 1960901 | NCBI WGS metagenome assembly ULXB01 (sample SAMEA4835828, study PRJEB28245) | human gut metagenome | biome: gut microbiome; material: fecal sample | place: Denmark | collected 2008
ATTGTGGATTTGTCACGTTGGAACAACTCAGCCATCTGGTCAATGGAAAGCCAGACGGTGTCACCGTCAAAGGTAGTATCGATTTTGGTCAGGCCATCTTCTGTGGTGTAAATGAGGATGGAATTTTTAGGAGAGTCATCTGGACGATTCATTTTAAGTACCTCGTTCCGTGTATGTAGTACAGTGGAGAGGAAGACCCTACCACTGTGTTGGGACAAGTATTACAAGAATATTATATCATGCTGCAAGAGCGGCATCAACGGCATCTTGTGGATTTTTGTTGTTGGTTGAGGATACGGCGTTGTCTATTTCCAAGACCGATGCGTACTTCTCAATCAAATCGGCTAGAAAGGCTGCGAATCTGCTTATTTTGCGTTGCAAAATACTTGTTGGGAAATCCCAAACCCTTGAACTGCATCCGATGGATGCAGGATTAGCGTCTCCAAATGAGAAAGTTTATGGCTCTAACACATTGTCAGCCATTGGTAAATAACTTTTTCCAGCCAAAAAAGAAAATGGCGATGATTAAAGATGAACATTGCAGAAAACTGTGATACAATAGAAAATGAAAATCCAAACAACAGGAGGAACCCCCTCGTGGCAAATAATGTGAACGTCAAAAAACTGGAAGCTGACCTGTGGGAGTCGGCAGATCTGCTGCGTGCAGGCTCTAAACTCACCTCGAACCAATACTGTATGCCGGTGCTGGGACTGATTTTTCTGCGGTATGCGTACAGCCGCTTTAAACTGGTGGAGCAGGAGATTCTGAAAGACCGTCCCATGCGCGGTGGCCGGGTGCTGCCGGTGGAACAGAGCGACTTTGCCGAGAAGAGTGCACTGTTTCTGCCCAAGGAGGCGCAGTACAATTACTTAGTCAATTTGCCCGCCAACATCCCGGAACAGGGGCTGACCGGCATCGAGGGCAATCCTCTGAACAGTCTGGGCGAAGTGGTGAACAACGCCATGGAACTGGTGGAGCAGCAGAGCGAGCAGCTGCAGGGCGTTCTGCCGAAGGACTACACCATCTTCTCGGATGAGCTGCTGGGGGAACTGCTGCGCATCTTCAACAATGATGCGTTGGACGATGTGGGCGGCGATGTGATCGGCCGTATCTACGAGTACTTTTTGAATAAGTTTGCCAAGAATGTGGCACAGGATGACGGCGTGTTCTTTACGCCGAAATCGCTGGTGAAGATGATCGTCAATGTGCTGGAGCCTGCCCACGGCGTTCTGTTGGACCCGGCTTGCGGCAGCGGCGGTATGTTTGTGCAGACCGGCGACTTTGTAAACCATGCGGGCATGATCGCCAACAACACCATGACCTTCTACGGACAGGAAAAGGTGGAGTACAACGCAAAGCTCTGCCTGATGAATATGGCTGTGCATGGTCTGACCGGCGTGATCAAGTCCGGCGATGAAGCCAATACCTTCTATCATGATGCCCACAACCTGAACGGCTGCTGCGACTATGTGATGGCAAATCCGCCGTTTAACGTGGATAAGGTCAAGTCGGAGTCGGCGCAGAGTGCCGGGCGGTTGCCCTTTGGCCTGCCCGGCGTGAACAAGGCCAAGGAGATCGGCAACGCAAACTATTTGTGGGTGTCCTATTTCTACTCCTACCTGAACGAGCATGGCCGTGCGGGTTTTGTGATGGCGTCCTCGGCTACCGACAGTCAGGGCAAAGACAAGGACATCCGTGAAAAGCTCATCCAGACCGGCCATGTGGACGTGATGATGAGCGTGGGCAACAATTTCTTCTACACCAAAAGTTTGCCCTGTACGCTGTGGTTTTTGGATAAGGGAAAGCCGGAGCATCTGCTGGACACCGTACTGTTCATCGACGCCCGCAACTATTATACCGTGGTGGACCGCACTCAGAACGAGTGGAGCGACTGGCAGCTGAAGAACCTCAACGCCATTGTCTGGCTCTATCGTGGCGAGGTGGACAAGTACAAGGCGCTTCTGACAGAGTATCACGCAGAGCTGGCAGACGACCGCCCCTTTGCAGAGATTCAGGCCGCACTGGAACAAAACGTGCAGGCCAAGCGAGAAGAAGCCAAAGCCGCTGTGGATGCAGCACCCCGCAAAGAGCGCAAAGCTACGCAGGAAAAGTTCGACAAGGAACTGGAAGCCCTCAACGAGAAGCTGACCGTTGCCAAGGAGGCCGTCTGGCTCACCGAAAAGTTTGGCGAGGGCGTTTATCAGGATATTCCCGGTCTGTGCAAGGTGGCCAGCCGAGACACCATCCTCAACGAGAAAGGCGCATCCCTGACGCCCGGTGCCTATGTGGGCGTTGCACCTGTGGAGGATGACGGCGTGGATTTTGCCCAGCGGATGAAAGAAATCCACAAGGAACTGCTGGAATTGCAGGCAGAGTCCAACCGCCTGATGGAAACCATCTCGAAGAATTTGGAGGAGATGGGGGTATGATTTTAAGTGATGTGTGTGAATTTATTGTGGATTGTCCGCATTCGACTGCACCAGATGAAGGGGAAGGCTATCCCTTAATTCGTACCCCTAATGTTGGAAAGGGAAGACTCGATTTGAACGGTGTGCATCGGGTGAGTGAATCTGTGTATAAACAGCGGATTCAAAGAGGTGCTCCACGAGCTAATGATTTGATTTTTGCACGAGAAGCCCCAGCAGGAAATGTTGCACTCGTACAGGAAAATCAGACTGTGTGTTTGGGACAAAGAACTGTTTTGATTCGACCGAACGTACAAAAGGTTAATCCGCAATATTTGGTATATTATTTGCTTTCGCCGAAGCCGCAGTATGAACTTTTGGGAACAGCGAATGGTGCAACTGTTGCGCATGTTAATCTTCCGGCGATTCGGAACCTGAAAATTGAACTGCCAGAAAAATCTGTTCAGGATAAAATAGGTACAATATTGGTGACCTACGATGACCTGATTGAAAACAACCAGAAACAAATCAAACTGCTGGAAGAAGCAGCCCAGCGGCTTTATAAAGAGTGGTTTGTGGATTTGCGCTTTCCGGGGCATGAAAACACGAAAATTGTGGATGGTGTGCCGGAGGGGTGGCACCGGGGAACGGTAGGTCGAATAGCGGAATTCAAACGTGGGCGGACAATTACAAAGGCACAAGTCAAGGGAGGAAATGTGCCGGTTGTTGCTGGTGGATTAGAGCCGGCGTATTATCATAATGTAGCAAATACGAAAGCTCCGGTTATTACGATAAGTGCTTCAGGAGCAAACGCAGGATTTGTAAGATTATATGGGGTTGATGTGTTCGCTTCGGATTGTTCTTTTGTGGATGGTCTTGGAACGGAAAGTTTGTTTTTTGTATATGAGTTTCTAAAAGAAAGTAAAGTGAGTATAGACCAGCTTCAAAAGGGATCTGCACAGCCGCATGTTTACGCCAAGGACATTAACGCAATGAAAATTACAATCCCAGAAAAGGAATATCTGGAACGATTTGACAGGTATGCGAAAGTGTATTTTAATAAAATAAAGACGTTGCAAGGACAAAATGATCGGTTAAAGACAGCGAGAGATTTACTGTTGCCAAAGTTGATGAGTGGGGAAGTGGAGGTGTGATACCATGGATATGCCAAAAGAATTTTATGATATGGTGTGTGCTGACATTAAAAGACTAGACAATGTTCGAAATTTAAGTATAGAAGAGTTATTTGAACTACATCGTCAGATTGATGCAAGGTATCAAGCTTGCATCAACAAGTGGTGTGATGGTTTGTGGTGCTCTACAAATGATGGAACACATATTGCTTATGGACATTTGGCCCAGAATCCTCAAAAGTATGTGTTATCTAATTTAAAGATGATGAAGGCAAAATTGGAAACATATAAGTACCAGATGAATGCGGTACAGTTGCCCAAGCCGGAAGTTTCCAATTCTCAGGTCGTCAATGTGACTAACAGTGTGAATGTGAACATTACATTTGAGCAGGTACGCAAAGAAGTAGAAGAAATGACTTCACTCACAAATGAACAGACACAGGAAGTGTTGGATAAAATCTCTGAGATTGAAGAAGTGGTAAAGTCCAAAGACAGCAAAAAGTCAAAATGGGAAAAAGTAAAGCCTGTTTTGGCATGGATGGCGGATAAGAGCTGTGATATTGGGATTGCGTTGCTGCCGCTACTGTTGAAACTGTAAAATAAAATTGTGTGAGAAAGGAAGTGCACATATATTATGAAGTATAAATTTAACCCGATGGCGGTTATTGCGGGGTTGATCTTCTTTTTAGTTGGATTGTTTTTAGCATTTATGGATGCGTTTGTGTGGCATTCACCAACAGCCATTGTTTCCAATATTGGTTGCTCATTAGTTGCATCGGCTGTTGTGGCATTGGTTACGGCATTTCTTGTTGATCGAAGAAAAGAAAATCCATTAGAAGAATGGAAGATTACTAAGATTTATAGTACCCGTGCAGAGAAAAATGCAGATTCCGACCCGGAACTTGACAAAGCACGATATCAAGTAGATGCAGTAGCGTTTGGCCTTAGTAATTTTAGGAGCAAGTATGGGAATAAGGTCGAAAGCTGCTTGAAAAGGGGCGTGAATTTTCGAATCCTTACAATGAATCCTGAAAGTGAATTTGTGGCACATAGGGAAAGTGAGGAGAACACTGCACCTAATCAAATAAAAAAATCAATAGAGGATTTAGTGGCATGGGCCGATAAACTAAATGCTAAAAATTATAAGGGAAAGATAATTGTTAAAGGCTACAATTGCATGACGCTTGATTTTTATTGGCGAGTGGATAGCGAAGTCTTTATTGGACCGTATTGGTACGGACAACCAAGTAATCAAACGATAACCTATGCCTTTACAGATGGAGGAAAAGGGTTTCAACAGTATTCAAACTATTTTGACAGCCTATGGGATAATGATGCGCTGTCTACTCCTCTAACGGAAGTTGAGAAAATTCGAGTGTCTAGAAAACGGAAACGATAAGGTGAGGTGATCCTATGAGCCGCGAATACTCCGAAAATGTCCTTGTTCAGAACAGTGCGGGCAATTTGTTGCAAAATGTTCTGGGCTGGGAGGTGGTGCTGGCTTACAACTCCGAAAAGCTGGGGCCGGATGGGACGTTGGGCCGCACCAGCTATGGGGAAGTGCTGCTGACCCGGTATTTTCGGCAGGCGCTTTTGCGGCTGAACCCGTGGCTCACCCCGAACCAGCTGGACGAGGTGCAGAAGAAATTCACGGCACACGTTTCCACCGCATCCCTGATGCAGATCAATGAGGAAAAGTATTTTCTGCTGCGGGATGGCATCCCGGTGACGGTCAAGCGACCGGATGGACGCATCGAAACGCGGAGTGCGGCGGTGATCGACTTCAAAAACCCGGAAAACAACCATTTCCTTGCCGTAAAAGAAATGAAGATCCACTCGCAGCTGTACCGCCGCAGAACGGACATTGTGGGCTTTGTCAATGGCATTCCGCTGTTGTTCATCGAGCTGAAAAAGCCCACCGTGGATGTGCAGAACGCCTACATAGACAATTATCGGGATTACCTCGATACTGTTCCGCAGTTGTTCTATTACAATGCATTTCTTATGCTGTCCAATGGATTGGAAGCCAAGGTGGGCACGCTTGGCAGCAAGTACGAGTTTTTCCACGAGTGGAAGCGTCTGAAGGAAAGCGATGCAGGCAGCGTGGAACTGGAAACCATGCTGCGGGGCATCTGCGAGAAAAAGACCTTCCTCGATCTGCTGGAAAACTTCATCCTTTACGACCATTCCGGCGGGCACACCACCAAGATTCTGGCCCGCAACCACCAGTATCTCGGCGTCAACGAGGCCGTCAGTGCTTACGAGAACCGCAAGTTGAAAGACGGCAGGCTGGGTGTGTTCTGGCACACGCAGGGGTCAGGCAAAAGCTACTCCATGGTCTTTCTGGCGCAGAAGATCCGGCGCAAGTTTGCAGGCTCGCCCACCATTGTGGTACTGACCGACCGTGACGAGCTGAACCGGCAGATCAGCGATACCTTTGAAAACTGCGGTCTGCTGGGCAAAACCAAGGCTTCGCAGTTCATTGCATCCAGCGGTACAGACCTTGTAAAAAAGCTGCAGGGCAACCCCAGCTTTGTATTTACCCTGATCCAGAAGTTCAACCTGCCCAAGGAACCGCCCATCTACCCGGATCACGACATTCTGATTTTGTCGGATGAAGCCCACCGCAGCCAGTACGGCATTTTTGCAGACAACATGATGCACCTGCTGCCCACGGCGTCCCGCATCGGCTTTACCGGTACGCCGCTTCTGGCGGATGATCATATCACCGAGCGCACCTTTGGCGGGTATCTGTCGGTGTATGATTTCAAGCGGGCGGTGGAGGACGGCGCAACGGTGCCGCTGTACTATGAGAACCGCGCGGATAAGATCGCCCAGTTGGACAAGCCGGAGATCACCGGGCGGATTTTGGATGCCATTGAAGCTGCCGACCTTGATCCCTCGCAGGAGGAAAAGCTGGAACGAGAATTTGCCAAGGAGATCCATATTCTCACCGCAGATGAACGGCTGCGCTCCATTGCAAAGGATTTTGTGGAGCATTACTCTGACCTTTGGACCAGCGGCAAGGCGATGTTTGTCTGCCTGAATAAGGTCACCTGTGTGCGGATGTACAACTATGTGCAGGAATGCTGGCAGGCAAAGATCAGGGAACTGGAAGCCCGGCAGGGCACAGTGACCCAGCAGGAAGCACAGGAGCTTGCCCGCAAACTGGCATGGATGAAAGAAACCGAAATGGCAGTGGTGATCAGTCAGGAGCAGAACGAGGTGCAGACCTTCAAAAAGTGGGGACTGGATATTCTGCCGCACCGTGCCAAAATGGAAAAGCGGGAGCTGGATAAAGAATTCAAGGACAGCAAGAATCCGTTCCGGGTGGTGTTCGTCTGTGCCATGTGGCTGACGGGCTTTGATGTAAAGTGTCTGTCCTGTCTGTATCTGGACAAGCCGTTGAAAGCCCACACCCTGATGCAGACGATTGCTCGTGCAAACCGTGTTTCGGAGGGCAAGAGCAACGGCCTGATCGTGGACTATATTGGTATCGTAAAGGCGCTGCGCAAGGCTCTGGCAGATTATACGGTCAGCAAGAACAGCCCGGCGGGCATTGACCCAACGGTGGACAAAACGGAGCTGATTCAGCGCATCCGCACGGTCATCGGAAAAACGGACGGCTTTCTGGCAGAACACGGGTTCCGGCTGCAGGAACTGGTGGATGCACAGGACTTTGAGAAGATGAGCCTTGTACAGGATGCAGTCAACGCGATGTGCGAGACGTTGGAAACCAAGAAAACCTTCCAGACCTATGCGTCTGAACTGGCGCGGCTGTTCCGCTACGCAGACCGTGACGATGTGGACGATGCCGTGCGCGCCCGGAAAAACGCAATTCTCGCCATCTACGAGGGCTTGCAGCAGAAGCGGAAACACGCGGACAATACCGACCTGATGGTGCAGATCAACGGTATCGTCAACGAGTACATCCATGTGGAAAAGCCGGATCAGGAGGCTGTACCTTCCCGGCAGTTTGACATCAGCAAAATTGACTTTGACCTGTTGAGCCGGGAGTTCGCCCACACCCGGCGGAAGAACCTTTTGCTGCGCGATCTGGATGAACTGGTGAATCAGCAATTGGCGAAAATGCTGTTTGCAAACCCGCAGCGCATTGATTATTATGACCGCTATCAGGAGATCATAGATGCCTATAATGCGGAGCAGAACCGTGCGACCATCGAGAAAACCTTCATGGATCTGATGGAGCTTGCAAGTTCACTGGACACGGAGCAGCAGCGCTATGTGCGTGAGGGCTTTTCCAGTGACGAGGAGCTTTCGGTGTACGATTTGCTGTTTTCGGAGAACCTCACGAAGCAGGAAATTGAAACGATCAAGAAGGTGTCTGTGGACTTGTTGACAAAAATCAAACAGCAGATTGCCAAACTCGACCATTGGACGGACAAGCAGGAAACTAAGGCGATTGTGGATAACCTGATTCGCAATACCCTTTGGCAAGAACTTCCCAATAGCTATGATGTAAGCGATATCCAGACCTACCAGAAGAAAATCTACGAGTATGTATATATGCGCTACCCGGAAGTAGCATAACGCAAAAATCACCCCAGAGAGAACGCACAAGAGGCTATTCTCTCTGGGGTGATTGCGTATCAAATCATCTGAAAATGCTTTAATGCTTCCACAATCGCATCCTCTTTTTCCTTCGGACACTTAGGCTGCTTCGCATTCTCGTTTTTCGCTTTATTGTAATTCTCTCGCTCGATGATGCCATACTTCTGCTTCACCTGTGCGATATAGAGATTGGATACCTTCAACTGATGGTGTTCCCACACATAATCCCGAATCTAATCGTAAGTCGCCTTGCTTTCCGCAGCAGTCACATCCAGTTCATCCATGCTGACGTCCACTTCGATATGCCGTTCGACATTGAGCTTGGTCAAAAGGAGAACCGCTTCCACGTGCCTTGTCCTTGGGAACAAATCCACGGGCTGAACCTTTTCCAGCGTATACCCCTGTTCACACAGGAACTTAGCATCGCGGGCGGCGGTGGAGGGGTTGCAGCTGACCATGACGAGGGTGCGTGGGGCCATCTGGACAATGGCAGTCAGGGTGGCGTTATCGCAGCCTTTGCGCGGCGGGTCCACCACGATCACATCGGGGTGGGCACCCTCGCTGGCAAGGCGGGTCGCGGCCTCGCCGGCGTCCATGCAGTAAAAATCGGCTTCCTCCGGGGGCAGGCCAAGATGCGCAGCAACGGTTTTGGCACCTTCCACTGCCTGCGGCACAACCTCAACGCCGACCAGGCGGCGGCAGTGCGGCTTCATCGAAAGGCCAATGGTGCCCATACCGCAGTAAAGGTCCAGCAAAAAGTCATCCGGCTGCAGCCGGGCAAACTCTTTCGCCTTGGCGTACAGCAGCTCGGCAGCGGGGGTGTTGACCTGATAAAACTCGTGCACACCCATCTGGATGGGCACTCCGGCCAAAGTATCCTCAATCACGCCGGGGCCAAGCACGGTGCGGGTATCCCGCCCTAAAATCACGTTGGTGCGGGCGGTATTGCGGTTGATCAGCACGGTGGTCAGCTGGAACTCCTGCTGCAAGGTGCGGCAGATCTCGGCTTCGTTGGGCAGACCGTTGCCGTTTACCACAAAGCACAGCAGGCGCTGACCGCTGTGCCAGCCCTGGCGCATATACAAATGGCGCACGCGGCCCTTGCCGGTTTCCTCGTCATAGGGGGCAATGCCGTTGGCTTCCAGTAACGCACAAGCCCGGCGGGCCAGGGCGTTCATCCACTCCGGCTGCAATTTGCAATCGGGGCAGGGGACGATACGGTGGGTGCGCCCGGCGTAAAAACCGGTCACGACATGGCCATCGGCATCCAGCCCAACGGGCAGCTGGACCTTATTGCGGTAGTGTGCGGTGTGGTCCGTCAGGGCGAGAACGGGCGAAAACTCAAAGCTGCTTACATCAAAGCCGCCAAGGCGGGCAAAAGCATCCCGCACAAAGCCGGTTTTCGCCTCGCATTCCGTAGCATAGCTCAAATGGCGCAGGCCACAGCCGCCGCAGGGAGTGCACACGGCACAATCCGGTGCAACGCGGCCGGGGCCGGGGGCTAAAATCGCGTCAATGCGGCCGAAAGCATAGCTTTTCAATGCCTTTACAATGCGGCAGCGGATCACATCCCCCGGTGCCGCGCCGGGCACAAAAACGGCCTGCCCTTCCACATGGGCAACGCCGCTGCCATCGCTGGAAAGGTTTTCGATCGTGGTTTCAAAAATCTGATTTTTCTTCAAAGACATGGTTTGCTCCGTTTGCTCTAATGTTATGGCAAATATATCAGTCTGCCGGTAAAAACTGAGCGGCAGCACCAAAAAGCAAGGTGCTGCCGTATGGTGGGACATTGTGTGAAAATGGCTTATACCAGCCCCAGCTGCGGGTCTTTTTCCAGCGCGGCAAGGTACTTGCTGGGGGGAACGCCTTTGACCTTTTTGAACACGCGGGAAAAATAGAACTGGTCAAAAAAGCCGACGGAGACCGCGATTTCGGCGATGGAAAGCCCGGTGTTTTTCAGCAGGGAACACGCTTCGCTGATGCGGTAGCCCGTTAAATAGTCAATCGGGCTTTGGCCTACATTGGACATGAACACGCGGTACAGATGGCTGCGGCTGACCCCAACCGCCTTGGCGATGTCATCTACCGAAATATCATGGGAATAGTTGAACTGAATATACTTGATAGCGGCCAGCACATACTGGCTGCTGGAAGACGGCGTGTTGGGCATGGCTTCGCGCGCTTCCTTCATCAGCTGGGCCATGAACAGGTACAGGTAGCCGGTCATCAGGGCTTCGCACTGCGGTTCCGGGCCGCGGGCCAGGTAGATATTATAAATGGTTTCACGGGTGCTTTGGGGGTCTTTGCAGTGGTGCACGGGCTGCACATCGCTGAACGGGGTCTGCTGCACCAGCTTGTTGGCGCAGGCACCGTTAAAGCCGACCCAGTAATATTCCCACGGGTCGGTTTCATCTGCCGCATAGGTGATGAGCTGATTGGGTTTGGCGAGGAAGAGATCACCCTCCTGCAAATTATAGGCAGCGCCGTTGACCTGATACACACCTTTGCCCGCAACAACAAGATGGATCAGGTAATGGTCACGCACACCGGGGCCCCAGGTGTGGCCCGGCTGGCAGTATTCGTGGCCACAATTAAAAATGGAAAGCTCTACATTATCGGTATAGTTCTGCTTATAAGATTGCTTTGCGATGGTCGGCATACCAAATCCCTCACTCTTGCAAAATCTGGTTGTGGTTCGCCATTCTGCTCCCAAAACAGGGCCCACCGCAGCAGGCCGGAACAGGATGGAGCATATTTTTTACCATTATATCAGAAGATTCATCAAAAGTCCATAATCGCGTTGAAAAAAGATGTTTACATCCTGCTAAAATTTGTTATACTGAGTACAAGAAGCCGTGATACTGGCCTAAAATGCGCTGCATAGCTAAAAAGAACGCGCGGTTTTTGTGCATATTTTACAAGGAACAGCCAAACGAAGAAAGGTGTATGAACGATGGCAACGAGTGCGGAACTGAAACAAAATATCTTGAACGGCGGTTACGACCAGGCTTTTGCCAAGCTGTATGGGGCAGACACTGCTACTGTGGCAGCCCAGCGTGTCCGTTATGTGGATATGATCGACCATTTTGAAGAAAACTTTGGCACGGGCCGCACAGTGTGTTTGTACTCGGCACCCGGCCGCACCGAGATCGGCGGCAACCATACCGACCATAACAACGGCGTGGTGATTGCAGCTGCCGTAAACCTGGATATCATTGCTGTGGTTGCCAAGAATGACGAGAACGTTGTACGCGTGATTTCCCACGGCTTTGGTAAGATCGACGATGTGAATCTGCGCGACCTGACCCCGCAGCCCGTTGAAGCAGAGCACAGCGCCAGCCTGATCCGCGGCGTGGCTGCCGGCATTGTGAAAGACGGCGGCAAGGTGGGCGGCTTTGACTGCTACACCACCTCTGACGTTCTGGGCGGTTCCGGTTTGTCCAGCTCGGCTGCCTTTGAGGTGTGCATGGGTGCTATCTTCCGCGGCGAGTACAACGATAATGACATGAAGCGTTTCGACCAGGTCAAAAACGCCATGATCAGCCAGTATGCTGAGAATGTTTTCTTTGGCAAGCCCTGCGGCCTGATGGACCAGACCGCCTGCGCCGTGGGAAAGGTCATCACCATCGACTTTAAGGAAGTGGGCCATCCGGTCGTGCGCGAAGTTCCGTTTGATCTGGCAGCCAAGGGCTTTGCACTCTGCATCAGCGATACCAAGGGCAGCCACGCTGACCTGACCGATGATTATGCCGCTGTGCGCCGCGAGATGGAGAGCGTTGCCGAATTCTTTGGCAAAAAGGTTCTGCGCGATGTGGACGAGGAAACCTTCCTGAAAGCCATCCCCGAAGTGCGCAAAGTGACCGGCGACCGCGCCGTGGTGCGTGCCATCCATTTTTATAATGACAGCCGCCGCGCCGGGGAAATCTATGAAGCCATCAAGGCAGATGATTTTGACCGCTTCCTGCAGCTGATCATTGAGGGCGGCCATTCCAGCTTTGAGTTCAACCAGAACGCCTACAGCATCAAGAACCCGCAGGAGCAGGGCGTGCCTTTGGCATTGGCCATCAGCCAGAAGGTGCTGAACGGCCGCGGCGCATGGCGTTTGCAGGGCGGCGGCTTTGCCGGTACCATCCAGGCATTTGTTCCGCTGGCACTGCTGGAAACCTACAAGAACGCCATTGACGCTGTGTTTGGCGCGGGCAGCTGCCATGTGCTGAGTGTGCGCAATTACGGCGCTGTGATGGTTACGCCGGATATGTAAAGGCAACACCGCACAATTCCCGCCTTACGGCTTAAGCACCGCTCCGGCGGCTGCGGCACGGCATCTGCGTTGCCAAAATGCTCGATAAGACATCCAGTATTATCTGCGCTTTTGGCTTAGCAGCTGCCGTACTTCGCTCGCCGTATCGGCACTTAGAATTATGCGGTATTGCCTAAAACATTCGGAAAATACATAAAACAAAGGGATCGGCAGAAAATGCCGGTCCCTTTTCTGATAGCAGGCAGAATACAAAACGTGCAAACTTGCTTATTCGGCGTTTTTGCTGTACAGGATCGCCAGCCCCTTGAACAACAGGTCAGAATCATAAATCACCTTGCGGGTGCAGCAGGGCATGATGCAGGGGGCCAGGCCGCCGGTGGCAACCACGGTCAGCGGCTCGCCAAGTTCGGCTTCCACGCGGGCAGCCAGGCCGTCCAGCATGGCTGCGGTGCCAAACATCACGCCGTTGTTCAGGCATTCCACCGTGTTGCGGCCAATCAGGTGATCCGGTGTTTCGGGCGAGATAGGCGGCAGCTGCGCTGTGCCGCTGCTGATGGCCCGCAGGCTGGTCTGCACGCCGGGCAGGATAAAACCACCCAGGAACGCCCGCTTGGAAGAAATGACATTATAGGTGGTGGCCGTGCCAAGGTCCACCGTCATGCAGGGCAGGGGATAGTGGGCGGCTGCGGCGGTGGCATCGGCAATGCGGTCCCGCCCCACGCGGTCCGGAGCGTCCACCGCAAAGGTCAGCCCGGTGTTCAGTGCAGGGCTGACCAGCATGGCTTTGCGCCCGGTCAGCCGGGTGCAGGCATCGGCCAGAACTTTGGTCAGGTCGGGCACCACGCTGCACACGATAACGCCCTCACAGGCTTCAGGGGTAACGCCAAGGCGGCCCAGCAGAAATTTCAGCTCGGCGGTGTATTCATCCCCGGTGCAGCGCGGGCGGGTGACCATGCGCGCGGTGAACAGCACCTTCATGCCATCCAGCCCGCCAATGCAGATGTTGCTGTTACCGATATCAACTGCAAGAATCATAGGGTAAAACCTCGTATCCTTGGCAACCCGGCAATGTTTCCCGTTCGATAGGCTTAGGGCAACACCGCACAATTCCCGCCTGAGCGGTGCTTAGAATTGTGCGGTATTGCCTTAGAATGATGCAGAGTTGCCCTGTTATAAAAGTATAAAATGCGCAGAATGTAAAATTACAGTTTATTATAGCAGTTCGCAGCCCGTTTGCCAACTGTTGAATTCCCTTTAGGCAACACCGCACAATTCCCGCCTTGCGGCTTAAGCACCGCTCCGGCAGCTGCGGCACGGCATCTGCGTTGCCAAAATGCTCGATAATGTCGGGTTGCGGTACCCGCATCGTGCTTCGGGGGCAAAAGCCCCTCGCACTCTGCGACCGCTGCCCCTGCTTCGGTTCGCTGTTTCCGCCACTGGCGGCGCTCACCTTTGCAGCATCCAGTATTATCTGCGCTTTTGGCTTGGCATCTGCCGCACCTCGCTCGCCGTATCGGCACTTAGAATTATGCGGTATTGCCTTTACTTTTGCCCCCTGGCAGGATATACTTAAAAGCAGAACAATACGGGCAGCCAGAAGCCCGGCCAAATATAAGGATGTGTTATCATGAACCTGAAAGGCAAAACCATTGTGCTGGGCATTACCGGCGGGATTGCTGCTTATAAAATGCCCAATGTGGCCCATGCCCTGGCCAAAGCCGGTGCCAATGTGCATGTGCTGATGACCAAAAACGCCACGGAGTTTATCACCCCGCTGGTGTTTGAAACCCTGACCAACAACCGCTGCATTGTGGATACCTTTGACCGCAACTTCCAGTATGATGTGGCCCATGTTTCGCTGGCCAACGCGGCGGATTTGATGCTGATCGCCCCGGCAACCGCAAATGTGATCGCCAAGCTGGCCCACGGCCTGGCGGATGACATGCTGACCACCGTTACCCTGGCGGCCCGCTGCCCCAAGCTGGTGGCCCCCGCCATGAACACCCATATGCTGGAAAACCCCATCACCCAGGATAACCTGAAAACGCTGGAACATTACGGTTTCACCGTCATTCCCTCCGGTTCCGGCCTGTTGGCCTGCGGCGATACGGGCTCCGGCCGCCTGCCCGATGAGGGCGTTCTGGTGGACTATGTGGCACGGGAGCTGGAACACGAAAAAGACATGCAGGGCATGAAAGTGGTGGTTTCCGCTGGCGGTACCCGCGAACCGATGGACCCGGTGCGCTACCTGACAAACCATTCCACCGGCAAAATGGGCTATGCCGTGGCCCGCGCCTGTATGCTGCGCGGCGCGGATGTGACGCTGCTGACATCTTCCGACTTGCCGCCGGTTCCGTTTGTCAAAATGGTGCCTTTTGCCACCGCGGCAGAACTGTTTGAAGCTGTCAAGGCCAACGCCATGGATGCGGATGCCCTGGTGATGGCCGCCGCTGTGGCGGACTACCGCCCGGCCCAGGTGGCGCAGGATAAGATCAAAAAGCACGATGGTGAACTTTCAATTGAGCTGGAACGCACGGATGACATTCTGGGCTGGGTCGGCGAGCACAAGCCGGAGCAGTTGTTTGTCTGCGGTTTTTCGATGGAAACGAAAGATCTGATCGAAAATTCTACTGCCAAGCTGCACAAGAAAAACATGGATATGATTGTGGCCAACAATGTCAAGGTGCCCGGCGCCGGTTTTGGCGTGGATACCAACGTTGTAACCCTGATTACCGAAAGCATTTCCACCGCGCTGCCGCTGCAAAGCAAGGATGATGTTGCCATGCACATTGCGGACGTCATTGTGGAAGCAAAGCGGAGAAAACAGAAAAAGTAAGGCAATACCGCATAATTCTAAGTGCCGATACGGCGAGCGAGGTGCGGCAGATGCTAAGCCAAAAGCGCAGATAATACTTTGTGTATTATCGAGCATTTTGGCAACGCAGATGCCGTGCCGCAGCCGCCGGAGCGGTGCTTAAGCCGCAAGGCGGGAATTGTGCGGTGTTGCCTAAAGCTGCCCCCGCAAAAGAAACGAAGCAGCAAAAGAATAAGCTGATTTGGCACCCCTGCAGCCGCGCAGGGGTGCTTTTGCATGTGCACACAATTTTCACATCCTGGCAAAAAAACGACGCACAATTTTCACAAATAGGCAGTATACTTCTGAATAGTTCAGGGGTACGCCTGCCCTGTGGCGGGCGGCCCCCAAGAAAAGGGGAGTGCATCCATTGATCGAAGTCAAGCATTTGACCAAGCGTTACGGAAAACACACCGCGGTCGATGATATCAGCTTCACTGTGCAGGACGGCTGTATTTACGGCCTGCTGGGGCCCAACGGCGCCGGCAAATCCACCACAATGAACATGATCACCGGGTATCTTGCGCCCACGGGCGGCACCGTTGCCATTGACGGCCATGATGTTCAGGAAGAGCCCAAGGAGGCCAAAGCCTGCATCGGCTACCTGCCGGAAATTCCGCCGCTGTATACCGATATGACCGTGCAGGAATACCTGCTGTTTGTCAGCGAGCTGAAAGGCAAAAAGAAAAAAGCGGACCGCGTGCAGGATGTAGCGCAGGCCGTGCAGCGCGCTGGGCTGCAGGAGATGGAAAAGCGGCTGATCCGCAACCTTTCCAAAGGCTACCGCCAGCGCGTTGGCATTGCCGCTGCGCTGCTGGGCAGCCCCAAGGTGATCATTCTGGACGAACCCACCGTTGGCCTAGACCCCGCCCAGATGATCGAGATCCGCAACCTCATCCATGACCTGGGAGAGACCCACACCGTCATCCTTTCCAGCCATATCCTGAGCGAAGTGCAGACGATCTGTGACCGCGTGCTGATTATTGCGCACGGTAAAGTGGCCGCCCAGGGCACGCCGGAAGAGCTGGCCGCCCAGCTGGCTGCCCGCGGCATGATTGCCGCCACGGCACTTGGCACCAAAGAACAGATTCTGGCCGCTGCCGCCAAGGTGGAGGGCCTGACCGACCTGCGCGTGACCGCAGAAAAGGGCGATGAAGTCAGCTTTACCGCCACCAGCACCGCCGGTGCAGACCTGCGCGCGGCCCTGTCCAAGGCGCTGGCCGAAGCTGGCTGTCCGGTTGTGTCCCTGACAAGCGATACGATGAGTTTGGAGGATATCTTCCTACAGATCACCGAGACTGCACCGGAGGAAGCCCAGCCGGAAGAAACCGAAGAACCGGCTCCGGAAGCGGCTGCCGCACAGCCGGAACAGTCTGCTGAGCCTGCCGAACCGCAGGCCCCGGCGGATGATACTCCGGAACAACCGGAAGCCGAAAACGACCAAAAGGAGGAAGAGTGAGCCATGTTTGCCATTTTTAAGCGGGAACTGCGCAGCTATTTCACCAGCCTGGTCGGCTATGTTGTCATTGGTGTTATGCTGGCGTTTACCGGGTTATATTACTCCGCCAACTGCCTGGTGTATGGCACGTCGGATTTTTCAACCGTTTTGTATTCTACCACGCTGGTCATGCTGTTTTTGCTGCCGGCGCTGACCATGCGCAGCTTTGCGGATGAACGCCGCAATAAAACCGACCAGCTGCTGCTCACCAGCCCGGTGGGTATCCCTTCTATCGTGATGGGTAAGTACTTTGCCCAGCTGGCGGTGTTTGCCGTGCCCATGGCGGCAGCGGCCATCATGCCGCTGGTGCTCACGGCCTTTGGCACCATCTCCCTTACCAGCGCTTACGCCACCTGGCTGGCGTACTTTTTGATGGGCGCTGCCTGCATTGCCATCGGCACCTTTGTCTCCGCCCTGACGGAAAACCAGATCATTGCGTACCTGGCTACTTTTGGTGCGCTGCTGATCTGCTACCTGATGAACGGCATCAAGAGCCTGTTCACCAGCGGCAACACGCTGGCATTCATCGTGTTCTGCGTGGTGCTGGCGGTTGTGGCTCTGCTGACCGGTCTGGCCTGCAAAAATGTCACGGTGGGCAGCGCGGTGTTCTGCGGCGGTGCCGTGGTGCTGGTGCTGCTGTTTAAGCTGCGCCCGGCCTGGCTGCTGACCGGCTTTAACAGCGTGCTTGGCGCGCTGGCACTGTTCCAGCCGTTTACGGATTTTGTGGGCGGCATGTTCAGCGTGACCGGCATTGTGTATTATCTATCGGTGGCGGGACTGTTCCTCTTCCTGACGGGTCAGGCACTGGAACGCCGCCGCTGGAATTAAAGAGGGGAGGGTTCCGACGATGAACTTTAAGAAAAAGAACGCGGCCAATGCCCCTGCCCCTAACCAGGCACAGCAGGCAGCGCGCCGCCGCAGCCTGCGCAGCGGTGCTTACGCCAGCGTGCTGGCCGTTGTGGTGCTGGTGCTGGTAATTCTGCTTAACCTTGTGGTGGGCGCGGTGCCCACCAAGTTTACCCAGTTTGATATTTCCACCGGCAAAATGTTTACCCTGAGCGATACCACCAAAACCATGCTGCAGGAACTGAACACCGATGTGACCGCCTATTACCTGGCGGAAACCGGCAACGAGGATTCCAACATTACGCGAATTCTGGACCGCTATGCGGGCGAAAGCAGCCATTTTACCTGGCAGCAGCGCGACCCCGCGCTGTACCCCACCTTTGCACAGCAGTATGACGCGCAGAACGCAAGCTCCTCCAGCGTGATCCTTGTATGCGGGGATAACCACACCGTGGTGGACTACAATGATATGTATACGGCGGATTATTCCAGCTATTATACCACCGGCAGTTACACAATGAGCTTCTCCGCTGAGAACGCGCTGTCCTCCGGCATTGCCAAGGTCACGCGGGAGAACAGCTATGTGCTGTACCAGCTGACCGGCCACGGCGAATCCAGCCTGGAAAGCGATTTTACCGAAACGCTGGATAATTCCGGCGTTACCATGCAGGACCTGAACCTGCTGACCACCGATACAGTGCCCGAAGATGCCGCAGCCCTGCTGATCAACGACCCGCAGACGGACCTTTCCACCCTGGATGCCGCTGCCATCAAGACCTATCTGGAAAACGGCGGCCACCTGTTTGTGACCACCGATCTGACGGTGAGCACCCCCAACCTGGATGCCCTGCTGGCAGAGTACGGCATGACCCGCCAGGAAGGCCTTGTGATTGAAAACGACAGCAACTATTACGCTTACCGCTACCCGCAGACCTACCTGCTGCCGAGCCTGAGCTCCAACGATATCACCGCGGGCATGACTGACGGCATGTATGTTTTTACCCCCGTGGCACAGGGCATTGTGAAAGGCGACAGCACCGATGACCTGACCCTGACCACCCTGCTGAGCACCAGCAGCACGGCATACTCCATGCAGGATTACGCCGAGGCTACCACCGCCGAGCAGGGGGCAAATGATCCCAACGGCCCCTTTAACATTGCCGTTGCCGCCAGCAACAGCGCTACCGGCGCCAAAGTGGTTTGGGTGAACTGCCCCAACATGCTGAACAGCCAGATGAACAGCGCGGTTTCCGGCGGCAATGCCCAGCTGTTGACCAGCGCCGTGAACTGGATGACCGGCGAAGAAAACGGTGTGGTGATTGACAGCAAGAGTATGAGCGCCGAAACCCTGACGGTACCTGCCAAGGCCACCATGCTGCTTGGCCTGCTGTTTACCATTGTGGTGCCGCTGGCCTTTATCGTGGCCGGTATTGCCATCACTTTGGTGCGCCGCCGCCGTTGATATTTCCAGTGCCGCAGAAACCTTAGGAGATAACAGCCAATGAACACAAAGAAAATGTTGCCCCTTTTTGTGCTGGTTCCCGTGGTGGTTGTGCTGGGCGTTGCCCTTGGCGTGCTGAACCATGCAGACACCGAGGAAGAGGATACCAGCATTGCACTGTGCAGCCTGGATGCTGACAGTGTGATCGCGATTGCCTACAAAGACGCCAGCGATGGCGCAACGTTGGAATCCGCCCTGACCAAAACGGATGATACCTGGACACTGGATTCTGACCCCGCGCTGCCCCTTGACCAGAGTAAGGCCCAAGGCGTTGCCGACAGCATGACTGCTCTGACCGCGCTGCGCGAACTGAGCGATGACGCCGACGTTGCCAGCATGGGCTTTGATGCCCCGACTTATGAGCTGAGCCTGAAAACGGCAGATACCGAATGGACGCTGACCGTTGGCAGCAAGAACTCCATCACAAACAACTGGTATGCCCGCCTGAGCGCAGACGGCCCGGTGTATACGCTGGACAGTTCGGCCCTGAGCGGCATCTGCAAAACCGCAAAGCAGCTGTATGCCGCCCAGAGCATTACGGACATAGATGTGGACGATGTGACCAAGATGGTGGTGCAGACCGCCAACGGCGGAACCCTGAGCTTTGCCCAGAATGACAGCACCTGGACGCTGACGGATGATGCGGAGTATAACCTGAATCAGGATATCGTCAAAAAGATGGCGAGCACCATCTGCGATCTGAAAACCAAGTGGAGCGTGACCGAACCGCAGGCCGATGCCGTGTATGGTCTGGATACCCCCAATGCCATCGTTACCCTGATCGCATCGGACGGCACCAGCATCCAGTGCAGCTTTGGCGGCAACGATGCCGAGGATGATACCCTGTGCTACCTGCGCAGCTCCGGCGCAGCAGGCGTTGTGTATGAAGTGAGCACTGACGCTCTGAACGCCTTTGCCTATGACAAGGCAGCGCTGGAAGCCGAGGAGGAAGCCACCCCCGAAACCGCCGATGTTGCCGCCGAAGACCCGGTTGGCAATGACAATACCGTTGATGATGAATAATCGGTCCGGCAGCAAAGCCTGAACCAATGCAAAGCCCCCGGCACGGTGCCAAACCACTGTGCCGAGGGCTTTTTGCAGAGTAATGCGGGATTTTACCACTTGATTCCTGTAAATTCCGTTCCATTCTGCCGCGAGGCATGGTATAATTAAAATACAATAGAACACGCCGCAAGGCCAGCATATGCAGCAGGGCGCGTTGTGCGAGGAAAATGGCATTTCCCTATAGTGACCGCAGGGGCGCACATTGTGCGCCCGCCAAAGATATTTCCCTGTGAAAATATGGATAGGGAAAATGCCTTTTATGTAACAATTTGGATGACTTCTTCGTTTATCTTATTAGAGGATACACCCTAGACAAACAGCAGGGGGCGGTAAGCATGAAAAAAAGATTCGCGGCATTTGTGTCAACCGTTTTGGCGGCAGTCTTGTGCGCCTGTTCTGCTGCCCCAAAAGATGTACTCCCCAATAAGGCGGCCCAGCCGACCGAAGCACCAACACAGCAAGCCCAAACCACGCAGGCAGCACCCACGGAACAGCCTACCCCGGAGCCGGACCCCGTGCAGCAGCTGCTGGAGGAGATGACGCTGGAACAAAAGGTGGGGCAGCTCTTCCTTGTTCGACCCGATTCCCTGGACTTGAGCCAAACGCAGGACCAGATCAACGATGCCAAGGCGGACGGCGTGACCGAACTGACGGATGCCATGCGCCAGACTTTGGCGGAGTACCCGGTGGGCGGCGTGGTGATCTTTGGCAAAAATCTGGAAAGCCCGCAGCAGATCACCCAATTCCTGGACGATTTGCAGCAGGCGAGCGATACGCCGCTCTTTACTGCCATTGATGAGGAGGGCGGCCTGGTGGCGCGCCTTGCCAACAATGCCGCGTTTGACCTGCCCCAATACGAAAGCGCTGCGGCGGTGGGAACATCCGGTAACCCGGAAGATGCCCGCGCCATGGGCCGCACCATTGGCGGCTACTTAAAAGAATACGGCTTTAACCTGGATTTTGCCCCTGTGGCCGATGTGAACACCAACCCCGATAACCCGGTCATCGGTACCCGCGCGTTCAGCAGTGAACCGCAGACCGCCGCCGACCTTGTGGGCGGGGCGTGCGCCGGGTTTGCCGATGCGGGCATTGCCTGCACCCTCAAGCATTTCCCCGGCCATGGCGATACCAGCGAGGATACCCACGTTGGCACCGTAACGCTGAACAAAACGCTGGATGACCTGCGCAGCTGTGAGCTGGTGCCCTTTGCCCAAAATGTGAACAATGCTCCGCTGATTATGGCGGCCCACATTACCGTGCCGCAGGTAACAGGGGACGATACCCCGGCCTCCCTTTCCAGCGTCATGCTGACCGATCTTTTGCGCGGGGAGTTGGGCTATCAGGGCTTGATCGTGACGGATTCGCTGGCGATGCAGGCCATCACCGATGTGTATACCCCCGGTCAGGCGGCGGTCAAGGCGCTGCAGGCCGGTGCAGACCTGCTGCTGATGCCCAACGGCCTTGCCGATGCCTATACCGCCGTGCTGGAAGCTGTGCAGGATGGTACCATCCCCCAGCAGAGACTGGACGAAAGCGTGCAGCGCATTTTGCAGTGCAAATACCAATACGGCATCCTGACGCAGTAACGCGGTGCCGTTTATAAGGAGAATGAAAATGCCTAAGTATACAGTAGACGGTTCGTTTTTTGTGCAGCAGCTTTCCGGCATCCAGCGCTATGCGCGGGAAATACTCGCTGCCATGGACCCCATGCTGGAACCCGGCGAGCTGGAAGTGGCGGTTCCGCCGGATTGTATCGTTCCCGAATACCGCAATATCAAGGTGGTCACCCTGCCGCAGTCCAGCGGCATTTTGGGCTGGCAGCGGGTGTATGGCCGATATCTGGCACAAAGCGGGCGCTGCTGGCTGGGCATGTGCAACGTTATTCCCATGTTCCACCGTGGGAACGAGGGCATTGCCGTGGTGCATGATGTGTGCTATAAAGCACGCCCGGATTTTTATACCGACCTGCGCGGCCGCACCAGCGCTGTCTGGCACTGCATGCAGTATGCGGCCATTGCCAAAAAGGCCAGAAAAATCGTGACGGTCTCGGAATTTTCCAAAAGCGAGATTGTGAAATATTACCATGTGAACCCCGAAAAGATCACCGTGGTATATAACGCCTGGCAGCATATGCAGCGCGTGCGCCCTGACCCCATGCTGTTTGGTGAGTACAGCAAGTGGCCGCAGCTGAAAAAGGGCGAGTATTATTTCTCAATGTCCAACCTACTTAAAAATAAGAACTTTCCCTGGGTGCTGCGCGCTGCGCAGAGCAAACCCCAGGTTATGTTTGCAATTGCGGGCGGCGGCAGCCTTGCCAAAGAGGCCGCTGCCCTGGGGTTGGACCACCTGAACAACGTGATGTACCTTGGCTATGTGACGGACGGCGAAGCCAAAAGCCTGATGGAAAACTGCAAGGCGTTTTTGTTCCCCACGCTGTATGAGGGGTTCGGCATCCCCCCGCTGGAAGCCATTGCCTGCGGTGCTCCACGCGTGATGGTGAGCAATACCCCCTGCATGCGGGAAATTTACGGCTCCCACGCTGATTACATTGACCTTTCCACCAACCACGGCAGTGTGGACCATGTAACCCCCGGCCGGGATGCCGCCGCCGTACTGCAAAAATACTCGTGGGAAGGCAGCGCCCGCCGCATGCTGGAGGTGCTGCGCGAGCCATGACCGTAACGATACCGGGTGATTTCGATCTGCAAAAAATAGCCGCCAGCGGCCAGGCGTTCCGCATTGCGCAAACGCCGCAGGGCTGGCGGTTTTTGGCCGGGGATAAGCTTTTGTACCTGCAGCCCGGCAGTGGTGATACGTATACAGCTAGCTGTACCCCGGAAGAATGGCAGGGCTTCTGGCACCGCTATTTTGATCTGAACCGCAATTATGCGGCCATCCGCGCCGCGGTGCCCAAACAGGATGCCTACCTTTGCGCAGCGGCCCGGGCCGGGGCGGGCATCCGCATTCTGCGCCAGGACGCCTGGGAGATGCTGGTTACCTTTATCATCAGCCAGCGCAAAAATATCCCGGCCATTCAGGCTTGCGTGGAAACGCTGTGTACCCGGTACGGTGCGCCGCTGCTGCAGCCGGGCGGGAATGTGCTGTATGCGTTCCCAACGGCGCAGGCGCTCGCCGCGGCAGGGGAACAGGCATTGCGGGACTGCGCGCTGGGCTACCGCGCCCCGTATGTTCTGTCTGCCGCCCAGGCAGTTGCAGCGGGAGCGCTGGACCTTGCCGCGCTGGAAACCCTGCCCGATGCCCGGCTGCTGGAAGCTTTGATGCAGCAGCACGGCGTGGGCATCAAGGTGGCCAACTGCGTAGCCCTGTTTGCCTATGGCCGCATGGAGTGTGCCCCCGTGGATGTGTGGATCCAGCGTGTGATCGACCAGCATTACGCCGGGCAGAACCCATTCCCAGCCTATGGCAACGCCGGAATTTTGCAGCAGTGGATGTTCTATTTCGCCCGTTCCGAAAAGGAACGAGTCAAATAGAAAGAATAATAAAAAAGAGTAGAGAATAATGCAGGTGGACCGCGTTGCTGGCACAACGCTCAAAAATGTTAGAGTTCTGTCAAATATAGAACACTAATATTTCTGAGCCGTGCGCAGCACTGCGGTCTACCTGCATTTTTAATTATTCTTTATTACTTATTCATTTGGCAAATATTCATTTGCCTACCGCCCTGTCCATTCTCCGGTATTGCAGCGCTTCCATCAGCTCTGCGGCGCCGATCTGTTCCACACCGTTCATGTCGGCAATGGTGCGGGCAACGCGCAGGATGCGGTCATAGGCGCGGGCGCTGTAGCCCATGCGTTCAAACGCACCGCGCAGCAGCTTTTCGGCGGCGGGGGCAAGCGGGCAGTAGCGGCGCAGCATACCGCTGGGCAGCTGGGCGTTGCAGGTAAAGCCAAGGCCTTGGTAGCGCTGGGCCTGCATGGCGCGTACCGCGGCCACCCGCGCACGGATATTGGTGCTCGGCTCGCCGCCGGTTTTTGCGGCAAGGGCGTCGTACTCCACGGGGCGGGCCTCCACATGCAGGTCAATGCGGTCCAACAGCGGGCCGGAAATCCGCTGCCGGTAGCGCTCGATCGCACTGGGCGTGCAGCTGCATTCCCGCACGCCGGAACCATAATACCCGCACTTGCAGGGGTTCATGGCGGCAACCAGCATAAAACGGCAGGGGTAGGTGGCGGTACCGTGTACCCGGCTCACGGAGATGCACCCGTCCTCGATTGGCTGGCGCAGCACCTCCAGCGCTTCGCGGCTGAACTCTGGCAGCTCGTCCAAAAACAGTACGCCGTTGTGGGCCAGGCTGACCTCGCCGGGGCGGGGCACTGTGCCGCCGCCCGCAATGGCTGCGGCGCTGACACTGTGGTGGGGGCTGCGGAACGGTCGCTGCTGCAATAATCCGGTTCCGGCCTGCACCAGCCCGGCAACGGAATAAATCGCGGTGGTTTCCAGCGCTTCCTCATAACTGAGCGGCGGCAGGATGCCCGGCAGGCGCTTGGCCAGCATGCTTTTGCCGGTGCCCGGCGGGCCCACCATCAACAGGTTGTGCCC
>ULXB01001365.1_pt1 | contig 24215 bp, 20 predicted proteins | sample 1960901 | NCBI WGS metagenome assembly ULXB01 (sample SAMEA4835828, study PRJEB28245) | human gut metagenome | biome: gut microbiome; material: fecal sample | place: Denmark | collected 2008
ACCGGTTGGCTGCCGCTGTCGGGGCCAATTACCTACAACCCGGAAAGGATTTGTTGGTGATTGACGCCGGAACAGCTATTACGTATGAATTGATCGATGCTTCCGGCTCTTATTTAGGGGGGAATATTTCGCCTGGAATGACAACCCGGTTTAGGGCATTGAACCAGTTTACAAAGAAATTACCTTTGGTGGTCGAACAGGAGAACATTCCTCTGGTCGGAACGGATACGGAAACAGCCATTCAGGCTGGAGTAGTAAATGGTATAGTGTGCGAGATGGATGGGTATATCGAAATGCTTCGGCTAAAATATCCTAACCTTTTGGTTTTTTTAACAGGCGGTCATTCGTTTTATTTTGAAAGACGACTAAAAAACTCCATCTTTGCAGACATTAATTTAGTGTTGACAGGATTAAACAGAATCTTAGAGTATAATGTTGAAGATTAATAAGGTACTAATAACAAGCGTTCTTATATTCATACTGTTGCCTTTGATGGCGCAAAACAATACAAACTCGCCCTATACTCGTTTCGGGTATGGTGATTTGGGAGAACGTTCGTTCGGCGCAGGTCGAGCCATGGGCGGTGTAGGTTACGGATTACGTTCGCCAAAACAAATAAATCCGATGAACCCGGCATCATACAGTTGCATGGACTCCCTGACTTTTCTCTTTGATTTTGGTGTTGCCGGTCAGTTGTCATGGTTTGATGACGGAAATGCCCGGCAGAACGATATCAACGGAAATGTGGAATATATCGCGATGCAATTTCCGATTCATCGCCGGATAGCCTTGAGTATCGGTTTGTTGCCTTATTCTTATGTCGGTTATAAATTTGGTACTTTGCGTAACGACCAAGGAGTAACATTTACAGAAACTTATAACGGTTCGGGCGGTTTGAGTGATTTATATGGAGGTATCTCTATAGATATCTGGAAAAAGCGTTTAGCTGTGGGAGCAAATTTCGGTTTTCTGTTTGGGAATATCAAACATGAACAAGTTGTGATCATGAGTGGTGAAGGAACAGGAGCATATAATACGAATCGTAACCAGGAATTGAGGGTACGTGACTTGAAAATGGATTTCGGATTGCAATATACGCATCCGTTAAGTAAAACGGAGAGTGTGACGTTAGGGCTTGTTTTTTCTCCTAAAAAGAGTTTGCATGCAAAATCCTATCAATTGACTCAGTCCTATACTTCTTCCGGATCGGATGGAGAAGTGCTTCAATCTGATACGATTAGTGGGAAAGCGTTTGCGCTGCCTAATTCGTATGGAGTGGGCCTTTCTTATGTAAAACAAAATAAATTAACGTTAGCAGCCGATTTTTCCTATGAAGATTGGGGAAAAATGCTTTACTTTGGGGAAAAAGGTAATTTCAAGAATCGTTACCGAGTAGCGGTAGGTGGCGAATATATACCGGATTATATGCGCAAATCATATTTCAGCCGGATTCGTTATCGTGCAGGTGTTCATTATGGCAATTCTTATTTGCGTATGAACCGGACAGATGCCAACCCTTCCGGAGACGGTTATAACGAGATCGGAGCAAGTCTCGGTCTGGGGTTACCGTTGATCGATAACCGTTCATTGATTAATATATCGTTTGAGTATGTGAAAAAGAAACCGGAAGTGAAGATGAACATGATTGATGAACAGTATTTCCGTTTTACTGTGAATTATACGTTCAATGAAGCATGGTTTATGAAATTTAAGGTCGATTAACTAAATAGTTAACTTTAATAGAAATAAATATGAAGATCAAAGTATTATTGTTGGCTCTCGGATGCTCTATGATGTCGTTCGGAGCTTATGCACAAAAAGGTGTGGATACTGGTACTCCGTTCGGTTCTGGTGAAGATAGCGTACGTTGTATTACCAATATCAGCTTGTTTGTCCCTTACGCCAAAGCAGGGAATTTCAAGGATGCTTATGAATTCTGGCATCAGGCTTATACCGAATGCCCGGGAGCTCATAAGGATATCTACTTGTATGGTGTGAGAATCATGGACTGGAAAATCAATACCGAGAAAGATCCGGCTAAGAAAGCTGCTCTTATCGATGACTTGATGAAGGTTTATGATACACGTGTGAAATATTTCGGTAATGACCGGAAGTATGGTAAGGACTGGATTGTTGCTCGTAAGGCTGCTGATTATATCCGTCTTAAGGGAGATAATGCAGATCCGAAAGTGTATTATGCTTGGTTAGGTGAAGTGATCAATGAGTTTGGTGAAAACTCTGAAGCAATGGGGGTATCCTTGTATATGATGGGATCTCACCGTCAATTGTTGGCTGATCCTAATTTCAAAGAAACTTATTTGGAAGACTATTTGAAATGTTCCAAAATCATTGCAACTCAGTTGGCTGCAGCTCAAGCAGCAAATAATGAAAAAGAAGTAAAGAACCTGACTACCTACAAGTCTGCCATCGATGGCGGTTTTGCAGGAAGTGGTGCTGCTGATTGCGAAACATTGCAGAATATGTATGCTTCCAAAGTTGAAGCAGCAAAGGACGATCTGCCTGCATTGAAAGAAATCGTATCTCTGTTGAGACGTGTTCGTTGCCAGGAAATCGATGCTTTCTATACTGCTGCAGGTTATGCTTATAAACTGGAACCGAGTGCGGATGCCGCTCTGGGTATTGCAAAACAGGCTGTAAAAGCTAAAGATTATGATAAGGCTATTCAGTATTTTGAAGAAGCTGCCAATATGGAAACGGATGCTGTTTCAAAGGCTGAAGACTATTATCTGATCGGTGTACTGTTGTTCGAACAGAACAATATGTCAAAAGCAAGACAATATTGCCAGAAAGCAATCGAAACCAATCCTGATTACGGTGCACCGTACATTCTGATCGGTAATATGTATGCTAAATCTGCAAAATCTATCTATCCGAATGATGCCGTTTTGGCGAAAACTGTTTACTATGCAGCTATCGATAAATTTGAAAAGGCAAGACAGGTAGACCAGAATGTAGCAGAAGACGCTGGTAAATTGGCTAATACTTATCGTGCTCACCTTCCTTCTACAGAAGAAGTTTTCATGCACCCGGATCTGGAAAAAGGAAAAACTTTCAAAATCGGGGGCTGGATTGGTGAGACTGTCACAATCAGATAATTATGATTAAGAAGCGTTTTCTTTGTAAAACGAACGAGCAAGGCATAACAACTATCTTAGTGGTAGTTGTTATGCTTCTTTTATTTACTGCCTCTTGTAATGGCGATAACAAGGAAGTTGTTGTGGTTGCTTTCGATCCCGAAACAACTTATACACTGAGGACTACTGATTATACTACTCAGTTCTCCGATTCGGGAATTACGCGTTATCGTGCTACCGCTAAAGAATTTTTGAAATTCGATAAAGCAAAAGAACCGTTCTCGTATTTTCCAGAAGGTATTTATGTGGAGAAATTCGATACCTTGTTTAATATTGAAGCAAGTCTTAAAGCTGATACGGCTTATAACTATGAGAAGAAAGGATTATGGAAACTGATAGGTAATGTGAAGGTTGAGAATCTGGAAGGGAAAAAATTTGAAACTTCCTTACTTTTTTGGGACCAGAAAGAAGAAAAAGTCTATTCTGATAAATACATTCGGATACAAGAAGAAGATAAGATTATAACAGGTGTCGGATTCGAGTCAAATCAGAATATGACTCAATATAAGATATTTAATTCTCAGGGGATATTCCCAGTCAGTGAATCGGCAACGACCGATTCGACCCCAAATACTGTTCCGGCAGATTCTGTACCCGTAGCCGTCAATCCTGCTACAGCAACTGTTCCGCAGAAGCAGCCGGTACAAATGGAAAAAGCGACTCCGCAGAAATTGGTGCCGGTCGAGATGGATAAAAAGAAGTAATGGGCGCACTTACATACATATTAATATCATTGGCTTTTTCTGCGTTCTTTTCAGGAATGGAGATCGCCTTTATCTCTTCCAATAAGTTACGTTTCGAACTTGACAAAAAGGAAAAAAGCCTAACGAGTAAGATTCTGGATGTATTTTACCGGAACCCGCATCAGTTTATATCTACAATGCTGGTCGGAAACAATATTGCGTTGGTGGTCTACGGTTTGCAGATGGCGATTATACTGGAACCGTTTATTGCGCATTTGGTAAATAACGAGGCACTGATTGTTTTGATTCAGTCTATAATCTCGACTATCCTGATATTGTTTACCGGAGAATTTATTCCAAAGACTGTTTTTAAATTGAATCCGAACTTTTCGCTTACGTTATTTTCGGTGCCTTTGTTAATCATATATGTTGTTTTGTATCCGATTTCTAAATTTTCTTCTTTGCTCTCTTTCCTGATTCTGAAAATTGCAGGTGTAAAGAATGTGACCGGTTCGACGCAGCGGGCATTGGGTAAAGTCGACCTTGATTATTTTATTCAGCAGAGTATTGAAGATGCGCCTCAAAATTCAGAAATGGATACGGAGGTGAAGATTTTTCAGAATGCACTTGATTTCTCGAATGTGCGTTTGCGTGATTGTATTGTTCCCCGTACGGAAATTGTAGCTTGTGATAAGACGGCTACTCTTGAGGAATTGCGTTCCCGTTTTATAGAGACGGGACTTTCCAAGATACTTGTTTATAACGAAAATATAGATGATATTGTCGGATACATCCATTCTTCGGAAATGTTTAAAAACCCGGATGACTGGACACAGAGTATCCGGAGCGTCTCGATCGTTCCCGAAACGATGGCAGCCAATAAATTGATGAGAGTCTTGATGCAGGACAAGAAAAGCATGGCTGTCGTGGTGGATGAGTTCGGAGGAACTTCGGGAATCGTAACCTTGGAAGACCTGGTGGAAGAAATATTCGGAGAGATAGAAGACGAGCATGATATCAAGTCGTATGTCGCCAAGAAGGTGGAAGATGACGAGTATCTGTTGTCCGGTCGTATAGAGATCGATACGCTGAATGAGAAGTTTGACTTGGAATTGCCGGAGTCGGACGATTATGTGACGATTGCCGGTTTTATATTGCATTTTTATCAGAAATTTCCGAAGTTGAATGAAACGGTTGTAATCGATAAATATTCTTTTAAAATCATAAAAGTGACAGCTACGAAAATCGAATTAGTTCGTATGAAAGTAGTGAGTTAATTAAAAAAAGAGCATAAAAAGATGCAGCAATCTCTTTTTTTCGTATCTTCGTGCCCTTAAAATGTAGAATAATAAACTTTAAAATAGATAAAGATAAATGGCTACGCTGGAAAAAATCAGAAGCAAAGCAGGACTGCTGGTACTCGTTGTGGGGGTGGCATTGTTCGCTTTTATCATCGGTGACTTTTTGAACTCCGGTTCTACTTATTTCAGACAATCGCAGGAGAAGGTTGCGGAAGTAGACGGAGAAGTTATTAAAATTCAAGAATTTCAGGATCGTGTGGACGAAATGACTGAAATGTACAAAATGCAGACAGGTTCCACTAGTCTGCCCGAAGAATACCAGACTCAAATCCGTCAGTCTGTATTCGATGGTATGGTACAGGATGTCGTTTTGAATGAAGCAACTTCCGAATTAGGAATGGGAGTAGGTCCTGAAGAACTGTTCGATATGGTTCAAGGTGAAAACATTTCTCCGATGATCCAACAGATGCAGATGTTCGTGAATCCGCAGACAGGTGCATTTGACAAAACTGCATTATTAAACTTTTTAAAGACTATCGACGATGATAATATCGCCAATTATCCTGCTGACCAGCAGGCGCAGTTGTTGCAGGCTCGTCAGTTCTGGATGTTCTGGGAAAAGAATATCAAACGTCAGCGTCTGGAACAGAAATATACGACTTTGTTGAGCAAGGCTGTTTCAGCCAACAAACTGGATGCAAAAGATGCTTTCGACGGTTCGGCTGTAAGTTCTGATATCGTTTATGCAATGCAATCTTATGCTTCTATTCCTGATTCTACAATACAGGTAAGCAAGAGTGACATCGAAAAGCTGTACAATCAGCGTAAAGAGTTGTTCAAGCAGAAAGAAGGAAAAGTAATCAAATATATTGCTGTCGACATCCGTCCGAGCAAAGAAGATTACGACAAAGCAAGTGCGGAGATCGAAGCATTGAAGAGTGAGTTGGCTACTTCTGAAAAAGTGGCTGATTTGGTGACGGAAAATTCTGAAATACCTTATATGGATGCTTTCTTTACAGAGAACGCATTAGACCCTGAAATGAAGCAATTTGTAAAGACTGCAAATGTTGGTGACGTATACGGTCCTGTTTTTGAAAACGATAAATACAGATTGTTTAAGTTGGTCGATAAAACCGTTGCTCCTGACTCTGTGAAGGTCAGTCATATTATGTTGGCAAATACAGGCGATGAAGCTGCTATCAAAGCAAAAGCCGATAGCTTGTTGAATGTATTGAAGAAAGGTGGTGACTTTGCTGCCTTAGCAAAGGAATATTCGGCTGACCAAGCTGCTGAAAAGGGAGGTGAACTGGGTTGGTTTACTGAAGCGACAGCTTTGAGAGGTGTAAATGATGATTTCAAAAAAGCTGTTTTCTCGACTCCGGTCAATGATTATTCAATTGTAAAATCTTTGTATGGTACACATATCATCAAGGTTACCGATAAGACTGCAAATGTTGACAAATATAAAGTGGCAGATATCGATATGACCGTATCGCCGAGTACAAAAACTTATGGTAACATTTATAATGAATTGAACCAGTTCATTTCAAAGAATCAGAATATGGATAAATTGGATGATGCCGCTAAAGAAGCCGGTTACAACCTGTTGTCTAATGTGACAGTAACTGCTAACGACCAGTTGCTGGGTTCTATCAAGAATTCGCGTCCGGTAATCCGGTGGGCGTTCCAGAACAGCAAAGGTGATATTTCTGAAATTTTCGAATGTGACGATAAGTTTGTGATTGCTGCTATTCAGGGTACGTTGCCGGAAGGTTACCGTTCTTTGGAATCTGTAACTCCAATGTTGAAATCAGAGTTGATCGCCCAGAAGAAGGGAGAAAAGATCGTGCAGGATCTGTCTGCTAAGAATTTGAGTTCTGTCGATGCTTATGCTCAGGCTATGAATTCTTCTGCAGATTCTGTTAAGTTCGTTAGCTTTGCAACGCGCCGTATCGCAGGTATCGGTGTTGAACCGAAGTTGAATGCAATGGTTTCCTTGGCTCAGAAAGATCAGCTGAGCACTCCGGTTGCCGGTAACAACGGTGTATATGTATTTAAGGTATACGAACAGAACAAGGATGCTAAGAATTATGACGAAGCTGCCGAAATCAAAACATTGGATGCTTCTAACGCTTACCGTTTCGGTTTCCAGGCTATCCAGTCATTAGTTAATAAAGCTGATGTAGAAGATAACCGTATCCGCTTCTATTAATAGTTGAACTGTTGTGGCAGCCAGATACTGCCAATTCATCATAGGAAACCGCCAATCGCAGTCGATTGGCGGTTTTTTTGTATCTTTGCATGAAAGAAACAGAAGAAGGATTATGAGTGAGAAAAGACGTTTATTGGGAATGACTTTAGAAGAACTGAAAGGCGTGGCTTCCGAAGCTGGACTTCCAGGTTATGCAGCCAAGCAGATAGCTGACTGGCTGTATAAGAAAAAAGTTACTTCTATAGCAGCGATGACGAATATTGCCGCGGCAAAACGCACCTTGTTGGAGGAAAGCTTTGAGGTGGGAGCCGTGCCTCCTTCCGATTTGATGAAGTCGGTGGATGGAACGATCAAGTATTTGTATCCTGCCGGTCCCGGTAATTTTGTTGAGTCTGTGTATATCCCGACGGAGGACAGGGCGACATTGTGTGTCTCTTCCCAGGTAGGGTGTAAAATGAATTGTCTTTTCTGTATGACTGGCAAGCAGGGTTTTACCAAGAACTTGTCAGCTAACGAGATCCTGAACCAGATACAATCCTTACCGGAAACGGAGGAACTGACCAATATCGTTTTTATGGGAATGGGGGAACCATTGGACAATGTGGATGAGCTGTTTAAAGTATTGGAAATCCTGACTGCTCCTTACGGATATGCATGGAGTCCGAAGCGAATCACAGTTTCGACTATCGGAGTTGCCAAAGGATTAAAACGGTTTCTTGAAGAGAGCGAATGCCATTTGGCCGTCAGCCTGCATTCCCCTTATCCGGGCGAACGGCTCTCCTTGATGCCGGTTGAAAAGGCTTTTCCTGCGCGTGATATTATCGAGACGATCAAACAATATGATTTTACGCACCAACGCCGTATTTCGTTCGAATACATTGTTTTTAAAAATTTGAATGATGATCTTCAACATGCGAAGGCTTTGGTTTGTTTATTAGATAAAGTCCCTTGCAGAGTCAACCTGATCCGTTTTCATGCAATCCCCAATGTGTCGTTGGAAAGTTCGGACTTGGCAAGAATGGAGGCGTTCCGGGATACGTTGAATGCAGCTGGCATTGTTTGTACGATCCGGGCATCACGAGGAGAAGATATATTTGCCGCATGCGGGATGCTTTCTACAGCTAAGAAACAACAAAAAGAATAGAAATGGTATCTTTTGAGGGAAAAGAAGCTATATTTGTATAACAAAAAAATTAAACGGGTATGAAAACACATTCTTTATTGATCAGCTTTTTAGTGCTTCTTATCATGATGGGAGCATGTAGTTCGGGCCCGGTGATGAGAAATGCTACCGGTTTCGCCTATGAAATTGTTGTGACGATGGATAAAGCTGACTGGGATGCTCCTGCCGGAAAGGCTATCAAAGCCGAACTGACTTCCGATATTCCGGGACTGCCACAGTCCGAACCAGCCTTTAAGATCACCTATGCGACTCCTGACCAGTTTAACGGTCTGTTAACGTATGTACGCAATGTTTTGATTGTTAAGATAGATAAGTCTCAGTATACGAAAGTTTCACTGAACTATGAGAACAATCGCTGGGCGAAAGGCCAGGTTGTGATGACGTTGACAGCTCCTGACGATGCAGCCATTCTTGAATACGTAAAGGCTCATCCACGGAACATAGTGGATTTTTTTACCAAATGTGAAAGAAACCGTACGATCGAGCAATTGGAGAAAGAACACAGTCCGGTGGTTATGGATCATGTGAAGGACCGCTTTAACGTTATGTTGAGTGCTCCGGCAAACATGACTTATTTCCGTGACACGACCGGCTTTTTCTGGGCTTCCAACAATGCTAATACTGGACGTACGGATATTGTCGTCTATGATTTTCCATATAAGGATGCCAATACTTTCACAGCCGACTATCTGATTGCAAAACGTGACTCTGTTATGAAGCTGAATATGCCGGGAACGTTTCCGGGATCTTATATGGCTACGGATACAGCATGGGTGACTTATACCCCGACAACGGTAAATGACAAATATTGTGGTGTGCTGCGTGGTTTGTGGCATATGAAAGGTGATATGATGGGCGGTCCGTTCGTTAGTCATGCACGTTTGGACGAAAAGAATAATCGGGTTGTAGTCGTTGAAGGCTTCGTATTCGCCCCAGAGACGGATAAGCGCAATTTTATCCGTCGTGTCGAATCTGCATTGTATACTTTGCGCCTGCCTGGTGAATTTGAAGAAACACAGGTGGAGAAACTGGATGTTCCTGAAGAGAAATAACAAAAAATTATGATTTATAGTAGAGATGGGATAAATCATAAATCATAAATCAAAATATATGGAAGAACGATTGGTTAAGGTGGGCATTACCCACGGAGATATAAATGGTATCGGTTACGAGGTGATACTGAAAACATTGTCGGATACTCGTATAACCGAACTTTGCACGCCGGTCATTTACGGTTCGTCGAAGATCGCCGCTTATCACAGAAAGGCCTTGGAGCTGCCCGCTGTAAATTTGAGCATCATTGCACAGGCTGAAGATGCCGGAGTAAATCGGGTGAACGTTATCAATTGTGTGGATGACGAGACTAAAGTTGAGTTGTGTCAATCTACAACTGTTGCTGGCGAAGCCGCTTATCTGGCTCTGGAGGCTGCCGTTACCGACTTGAAACGTGGTGCGGTGGATGTATTGGTAACAGCTCCTATCAATAAACACAATATACAGAATGAACAATTTCATTTTCCCGGTCACACAGAATACCTGGAGCAATGTTTCGGAGGTTTGGGAAAAAAGGCATTGATGATTCTGATGAAAGATAATCTTCGTGTTGCGCTGGTGACGGGACATATTCCATTGGCCCAGGTCGCATCAAAGATTACTGTTGAAGATATTGTGTCCAAATTGCGTATTTTTAATCAGTCTCTTAAGCAGGATTTCGGAATCGTGCGTCCTCGTATAGCAGTCCTTTCATTAAATCCGCATGCTGGAGATGCCGGATTGTTAGGTAAGGAGGAGGAAGAAATAATTGTCCCGGCTATCCAGGAAGCAGAGAAGAGGGGGGTGATGTCTTTCGGACCGTATGCTGCTGATGGCTTCTTTGGTTCGCAAATGTACGATAAATTCGATGGTGTACTGGCTATGTATCACGATCAGGGTTTGGCTCCCTTTAAAACGTTGGCGATGGATGATGGTGTTAATTATACGGCAGGTTTATCGATCGTACGGACTTCACCGGCTCATGGTACGGCTTATGATATTGCCGGTCAGAATGTAGCCTCTGAAGAATCTTTCCGTCAAGCTTTATACGCTGCTTTGGATATTTACCGGAACCGTACTCGTTATCGGGAGGCTACAGCCAACCCGCTACGCAAGCAGTATTTCGATAAGGGAGGCGACAATGAAAAGCTCGACCTGACCAAAGAGGAAGACGAATAACCGGAAGTTCGGAAATCATTTAAATCAAAAAGCCATTTCTTACTTTACGAACAAAGTTGGAAATGGCTTTTTGTTTTTTGTCCGTAGTAGAAAAGTAAAAGAGGGGTGTTTTTTGTTGTAAGTTCCTGTTTAATCGTTTGTTAGTTGGAGTTATGTCATTCTTGTATTTTACTTAAATATATAATTGTGGATATGAGGCGGAGAGGGAGAATGCCCAAACTGAATCAGGGACAGTCCTTTTTTTCGCCATTTTTTTTTTGAAAGGAAAAGTTTGTGTAAGTTTGCGGTTTCAAAAGGATATTAAGTATTATGTTTAAGGATAAAACGATTGTATATACATCAGGGACATTCGATATGTTCCATTACAACCATCTTCGGATGATAAACTATGCCCGCAGCCTTGCGGATATTTTGATTGTAGGGGTGAGTACGGATGAATTGGTGTCTTCTTATAAGGCGAAGCCGATCATTCCTTTTACAGAGCGTCTGCAAATTATCGAAGCATTGAAGACTCCCGATATTGTCATTCCACAACATACGTTGGATCATTCCGAAATAGTCAAAAAGCTGAATATCGACGCTTTTGTTGTGGGGGACGACTGGTATGGCAAGTATGATTATTTGAAGGACTTGGGCGTACAGGTGTTCTATTTCCCTTATGGGACGGGAGTGTCCTCTTCCAACTTGAAGAAAACGATCCATGATTCATACGAAGCGAATTTGAAGTCTCAGCGGCAGTCCAAACCTGAATCTGTTAAAGGCTTCGGTGAAAAAGAATAAGGGTGATGATGGAAAAATGGGTATTGATTACCGGAGGAACGAAGGGGATAGGCAAAGCGGTTGCAGAATGTTTGGCAAAAGCCGGTTACAGCCTGATTTTGACTTATGCCTCGGATGAAGATGGGGCTCTTCGGGTGGCAGACGGTTTGCTGCAACAATACAAAGTGAAGGTTCGTACGTTTCAGGCCGATATTTCCGACCGGGAGTCAATCGAAAAAATAGAATCGTTTTTAACCGAACGCTCTATGCGCTTGGATGCGGTGATCTTTAATGCCGGCTTGACCTGCCGTGATCCGTTTGAGGAATTGGATATGGCGGAATGGGAACGAGTGTTTTTTGCCAATGTGCATTTCCCTGTCTTCCTGTTGCAACGTATTGTCGGTTTGATTAATAAGGGGGGAAGTATTGTTTTTACCGGTTCCTTGATGGGAATACAGCCCCATTCGGTTTCGCTGGCGTATGGAGTGACGAAGAGTGCCGTGCATGCGTTGGTGAAGAATATGGTGAAGTTCCTGGTTCCGTACGAGTTGCGTGTGAATGCCGTGGCTCCCGGTTTTGTGGATACCGAATGGCAGAAAACGAAACCGGCTGAAATACGTCGTAATATAGAGAACAAGGTTTCATTAGGGCGTTTTTGTGATCCGGAGGAACTGGCGGAAGTTTATAAAATGTTAGTAGAAAATAGTTATTTTAATGGCGAAGTGATCGTCGTCGATGGCGGTTATTCGTATAAATAGAAAATAAATGAGCGACTTGGATAAAGAGTACGAGGCTTCGTTGAAGTCGATAGAAACAGAAAACAAGATTGACCGGATTTTTTATCGTCCTATCGGCTTTCGTATCGCCCGTATGTTAAAGGGTACAGGTATTACGCCTAATATGGTGACTGTTGTGTCTATTTTTGTAGGGGCGGCAGTCGGTTTCTTTTTTTATCATGATGATTTGATTTACAATGTTTGCGGTATCCTGTTGCTGGTGTTTGCAAATATTCTGGACTGTGTGGACGGGCAGTTGGCCCGCCTGACGGGGATCAAATCGGCGATCGGCCGTATTTTGGATGGTTTTGCCGGAGATATCTGGTTTACGTGTATTTATGTCGCTTTCGCCCTTCGTCTGTCTCATGACTATGGAACGGACTGGTTCTTCGCATTGGCGGTTCTTTCCGGTTTGTCACATTTGGTACAGGCGAATATTACAGACTACTACAAGACACTTCATTTATATTTCATCAGCAAGGATAAAGGTGCGGAGTTCCAGTCGTTGGAACAGGTACGTGCCCGCCATAAGGAAATGAAGTACGGTATCAATAAATTCTTCTATTTCCTCTATCGTGGCTATACGCTTTTGCAAGTGAAGGCCACTCCGTCCTTACAGGGGATGCTTCGCAGTTTGCATGAGCGGTATGGAGATGATATTCCGGAAGATATCCGTATCCGTTTCCGCAAGCAGAGCAAGGAGCTGATGCACATGATAGACCTTTTGACTTTTAACGGACGTACGATCGTAATGTTCGTCGTGGTTTTGGTCGGTGAGGTCTGGGTTTATTTCTTGTATGAGATAATTGTGTTGAACATCGTTTTGCTGCTTGCCATGAGAAAGCACGAACAGATGTGTGCAACATTCTATAAATAAGAATTTATGAAAGAGAGCGTAGTAGACATACATGATTTACAGGAAGCTGCCCCGTTCTTTAAAAGTAGTTTCGGTACTTTCGTGGGGAAAGTGCTGATCAAATGGTTGAGTATCGATAAGGTAAACAAGGCCCATGCCCATAACTGCCATTTACGGGGAGCGGAGTTCACAACCGCCTTGCTGAATGACCCGTTGATTGATATCAAATATAATCTGCGTAACGCCGAGGTACTGGACCATCTGCCCGAAGGTGCTTTCGCCACTGTCTCGAACCATCCGATCGGATCGATAGACGGGATTATGCTGATCGATATATTCGCTTCACGTCGTCCGGATTTCAAAGTGATGGTAAACGGCGTATTGACTAAAATCGGGGCTATGGGAGATAATTTCGTTTCTGTCAAGCCTGACTCTAATAATCAAGGAGCTAATCTGAAGAACATAAACGGGGTCCGTATATCCCTGCAACAGCTGAAAGAAGGGCATCCGATGGGTTTTTTTCCTGCCGGGGGAATCTCGATGTATAATAAGAAGACTAAGAAGATACAGGATTTACCCTGGACGCACAGCGTGATTCGTCTGATCCGGAAAGCCAAAGTGCCCGTGTATCCTGTTTATTTTGATTTCCTGAATTCCGGTTTTTTCTATTGGCTGGGTCGGATCGACTGGCGTATCCGTACGTTGCGCATACCGGCCGAGGCCTTTAATAAGCGCGGGCGTACAGTCGACGTTTACATCGGCGAGCCTGTTTCTCCAGAAGAAATCCAAAATATTGTCGATGACAAAGACCTGGCTGAGTTTTTATATCAACGGACGTACGCAGCTAAAAAATAACAAACCTGTATAGAAACCGCCTTCAGATTCGGTTAATTGGATTAAGATTTGTAATTTTGGCAGATAAAACTGAAATAATTACAGATAGTAGAAGAAATATGATAAAGGTTGATGTGCAGCAGATAAAACAGCGTTTTGGAATTATTGGCAATAATGCCGGGCTGAACCGGGCTATTGATGTTGCTCTACAGGTCGCTCCAACAGATTTGTCTGTGCTGATTACCGGTGAAAGTGGTGTCGGTAAAGAAACTTTTCCTCAGATTATACATCAGAACAGCCCGCGTAAACATGGACAATATATAGCAGTGAACTGTGGTGCCATTCCCGAAGGCACGATCGACTCGGAATTGTTTGGACATGAAAAAGGCTCTTTTACGGGAGCGTTGTCCGACCGTAAAGGCTATTTCGAGGTGGTGGATGGCGGGACGATCTTCCTGGATGAGGTGGGAGAGTTACCCACTCCTACACAGGCACGTTTGTTGCGCGTCTTGGAGACGGGAGAGTTTATCCGTGTCGGTTCATCCAAAGTCCAAAAGACAAATGTCCGTATTGTCGCGGCGACGAATGTCAATCTGACGCAGGCCGTAGCAGAAGGAAAATTCCGTGAAGATTTGTTTTACCGTCTGAGTACGGTGCCTATTCAGGTTCCTCCCCTGCGCGAGCGTGGTGAGGACATCATCTTGCTTTTCCGGAAATTTGCCAGCGATTGTGGGGAGAAATACCGGATGCCGCCGATCCGTTTGGATGAGGAAGCCCGTCAGTTGATGCTTTCCTATCGTTGGCCGGGGAATGTCAGGGAACTGAAAAACATAACGGAACGTATTTCTGTTATCGAGGAAAATCGGGATATCACCGCTTCTGTGCTTCGTCTGTATTTACCTGATCTGAATATCGAGAAATATCCGGTCCTAGTCAAGCAGGATTCCGACCAGAAGATATTCAACAGTGAACGAGAGATTCTGTATCAAGTACTGTTCGACATGAAGAAAGATGTCAACGAACTTAAGAAGTTGGTACACGACATTATGGGAGGCAAGATGCCGATCGAGGTGCCGGAAGAACCGGCGGCTTATCCCCATCCGATCCATACCGTCCATCCGGTTCCTTCCATCCAGGAAGCTGAAGCAGTGGAAGAGGAAGAGAGTCTGTCATTGGAAGAAGTCGAGAAAGAGATGATCCGAAAGGCGTTGGAGAAACATAACGGTCGTCGTAAGAATGCCGCTGCCGATCTGAAGATATCGGAACGGACACTTTACAGAAAAATAAAAGAATATAATCTGGAATAAAAGATGTTGAAGAATAATAAGATATGGCTTTTCTGCTTGATCGGGCTGATGGTGACGGCTTGTTCGATCTCCTATAAGTTTAATGGTGCTTCTATCGATTATACGAAGGTCAAGACGATTACGATCAAGGATTTCCCGAATCAGGCTCCGTTAGTCTATCCACCCCTTTCTCAAAAATTTACGGAAGCACTGAAGGATATTTATATCCGTCAGACTCGCTTGCAGTTAGTAGGTAGCAACGGTGACTTGGACTTGGAAGGTGAAATTACCGGCTATGACCTGACCCCTATGGCTGTAAAAGAAGATGCTTATGCCTCACAGACCAAGTTGACAATTACGGTTCGGGTTCGTTATGCCAACCGGGTAAATCCGGATGAGGATTTCGAGCAGAGTTTCTCGGCATACCGTGAATTCGATGCGACTCAGATGTTGCAACAGGTACAGGACCAGTTATCGGAGGAGATTATTGACGAGCTTGTCGATCAAATTTATAATGCAACGGTTGCCAACTGGTAAAAATGAAAGCTGCTGATCTATATCGACTGATGGAGAACCCGGCCCTGCTGACTGAGGATACACTTCCGCAGTTAAAGCAGATTGTCGATGAATTTCCGTATTTCCAGATTGCCCGGATGCTTTACCTGAAGAACTTGGCAGTCTTGAACGATATACGTTTTAGCGTAGAATTGAAAAAAATGTCAATCTATGTCCCTGATCGCAGGAAGTTGTTTACCCTGATAGAAGGTGAACGGTTCGGTTTGCAGTTACAGCCTGCGAAAGAGGAAAATCCAGCCCGTGAAGATGCTTTTTCACTGATCGATGCTTTTCTCTCCAATCGTGAGGAGGAAGAGCCGAAGGCGGATGCGTCTCTTCTGTTCCAACCGTCCGTTTCGTCAGATTATATCTATTGGTCACTGACGAAGGAAAACGGGCAAGTAGAGGAAAAAGAAGAAGAAGTCCGTTTGCAGCATCACGATCTGATCGATTCTTTTATAAAAAATGAAGAGCAGCGTACTCCTGGTAGTGGTCTGAACTTGGATATGGAGACAACCGGAGCACCAGTTCCCGGAAATCTGGCGGAGTTGGAGGAGAGCCAGCATAAACCGCTGGATGATTCTTATTTTACAGAAACATTAGCTCATATTTATGTAAAGCAGAAGCGATATGAGAAAGCATTGCAAATAATTAAAAACTTAAACTTGAAATATCCAGAAAAAAATGTTTACTTTGCAGACCAAATCAGATTTCTGGAAAAGTTGATTATTAACACTAAAAAATAAAACAAAGATGTACGTATTTATTTCTATCTTAATCCTGATCGCATCTATACTATTGATCTTGATTGTATTGATTCAGAACTCAAAAGGTGGAGGTCTGGCTTCAGGATTCTCTTCTTCCAACCAAATTATGGGGGTACGCAAAACCACAGATTTTCTTGAAAAAGCAACCTGGACTCTTGCCGGTACTGTTGTTGTTTTAAGTATTGTGATTACTGCTTTTATTCCGAGAGCTCAGCACACGAATCAGTCTGAAATCAAAGAACAGATAAATAATGCTGTAACAATTGATCCGAATACAGTTGCTCCTGACTTTGGCACTGCCCAGCAGCCTGCAACAGCTCCTGTTTCTTCTGAAGAAGAAGCTCCGGCTAACTAATCGGAAACGGATTTTCGATATAATGGAGAGGCGTCCTGCAACAAGGATGTCTCTTTTTTTGTTTTAATTTGATAGAATTATTGATAAGTGGATAGAAATAATTTATCATGGGCGATACATATTTCTTGTTATCTTTGATGTAGTCTGAGGATATTTAATTGACTACGAGTAGATTAAAAGAATCTCGCATGAGAATGGGCAATGGATAAGAAACTGGTAAAGTGCTTTGATACACTATATTCTCATGCTGTCAAACAACTCTTATTCGATTGCAAATATAAGGTTATTGCTGGTAAAAATCAAAATAAACACTATTATTTTTTGATTTTTACCCTTTGATATTTGTCCCGGATTACCGGATGCGATATATTTGCAATAAGGATTCGTGCCGTATTCCAACGGGTTCATAAGTAGCGATATGCGGAGCTTTTGGCCACAAGGAGTGCGGCTCCGTTTATAGAAATGACTTATGCAAACCGATCTATCCGTTTATAATACCCTGCATCCTTTCTTCATGGAAGGAATCCACGCCGCAAAGTTCAGCTCTTTGTCGGTGGTCGTGTCGCGTTACCGGGATTATGCCCGCAGTGCCGAACAAGTAAAAGCGTTCTCGGGGGATGCCCCGCTGATGCGCGGTATCGCCTTGCGGCTCGACGAGGCTCCCCGTCCCATAACGGGGGAATACAAGGATTTCATCCCGTTCCTGCTACTGCTGATGCTCTCGGAGGAGCTTTCCGCCGTTCGCTATGTGGAGCGTCTTGTCACGTGGTATTGCGGCTTTTGCCGTGTCGATGAGCTGCGGGAGGTCTGCATGATCCTGTCGCAGAGTTCCTGCCCGCACCATGACACGTTGCGGTTCCGGCTTAAAAACTACCTGCGTGAGGCCCGTAAGGCATTGGGTATGCCCGTCGAATGTAACGCAAAAGTGACGTTGAAAATGCTCGATGCCTCCTATGAACGGCTCACTCCGGCCGACGTCGAGGAGTTCGAGGAGTTGTTGCACCTGGGCAACGATTACGAGTTCATCTCCCGTGTCAAATCCAATTACCTGACCTCGAATAATGTCACGGAACTCGCCGGGGTGTGCGGTTACGCCAGCACGATCTCCTTCCGTCGGCATTTCCAGCAGGTTTTCGGCTGTTCCGCCTCCTCGTGGCTGCGCGAGCGCCGTATCGAGCGCATCGGGGATTTGCTGCGGACGACGCACTACACGTTGCAGGAGATCGCCTATATGTGCGGTTTCTCCGCCCAGTCCTATTTCACGGACTTCTGCAAGCGGAACATGGGCGGCAATCCGGCTTCTATCCGCAAGGAAGGCCGTGTCTGACACTAAAATCGACACCGTGATAAAAATACGAATAGAAAGATAAAAATCGTAATTCGCCGGCTTTCCGATTCGCTACCTTTAGAGGCAAAAGTAACAAGACGGATTATGATTGTATTTATAGAGAATTTGAACCGTGAAGTCCTGCGGAGTATCGAACGCATTGAATCGCAGGACACCGACGTGTTGAAAAAGTCGCTTGAAGCGTCACGTGTCCTGGGAGAAGCGTTCGACCGTTTGAAACAATATATCATCGGCTACCACTTTCTGAGCGATGATGAGGAGATCTCCTTCTTCAAGGAAATCAAGCCCCGTATTTTCTGCCGTTTGATCTATTACCGCAAGCTCTATAATATCGAGATGAACCGTCCGGTGGGCAGTGTCGGGGCGCAACGGGAGTACCTGGACGCCCATGTCCGGGCCATCAACGCCTACACGCAGAAGCGCCTCGACTTTATCCGTTATTTCCGCAGCGGGGCCACGCACCTGGACAGCCTTTACTTCCTGCGCGGGCAGACCGACACGGAGCAATACCTCGAAACCTTCTACTACGAGCTCGACCCGCAGTTTTCGACCAACGCGGATTTCAAGGTGGCGAAGATCCTGGCCAACGATATGTTGTCCGTCTACCTGATGGGCGAGCTGGAATCGCTGGAGAACACGAACCACCGGAACATGGTTCTGCCGCTGCCGGAGGTACGCCCGACGTGGCAGGACTCGAAGACGGATCTGACGGAACTGATCTACCTGCTCGACAGCAAGGGTTGTTTCGGCAACGTGCCCCTGACGCAGCTGGCGATCTACATTGCCAACGCCTTCAACGTGCATCTCGACATGAACCTTTCGAGAACATTCTGCGACATGAAAATCCGCAATAACCCGACGCCGTGGCTCGACAAGGCGAAAGAGGCCCTGCTCAAACGGATGCAGACGTGGCGGCGAAACAAGAAAAACAACAATTCCGAGTAAAACTCGCCTCACGGACGTCTCCTTTATTTTGCAATACAATAACAATCAGTATTTTAACGCAGCAAAAATACGAGGTCGTACTTCCCTCGTCACACTCCGCGAACACCCGTATTCACACCCGTATGAGGGGCGGATACGGGTGTTTCGTTTCGTATTGCACACTGCGACCGTGCTATAACCCCTTATCGTGCTTCTGCCGTTGAAAACGCCGAGTATCTGCTATGGATTCCGGCAGTATCGCTCCGCTGCCCGTCCGGCATGAACCGTTGAAAACCAACCCCTTGTAAATTCTTAAAAAAAAGTCGTACTGACCTCGTTTTAAGCTGTCCGTTTAAGCCCGAACTTTGTAACGGACTAAAAAACAAAGGAGTATGAAGATTATAGTGGTCGGTTCGCAAGCCTATAACGAGCTTGTCGGGCGTATAGAGAAAATAGAGGCGGCAATCGCCTCGCTCCCTGAAAAGGAGCGCGTACAGAACAAGGAGTATATCGGCGGCGAGTGGATGGACGGCGAGCAAGTGTGCCGTTACCTGGGTATCAGCGGGCGTACCCTGCAACGCCTCCGCTCGGATCGTGTGATCACCTACTCGGCCATCAACCGGAAGCTGTACTATTCCCTCACGGAGATCCGCCGCGTGTTGAAGGAGCGCTCGGTACGGCGTAAGAAAACATCAAAGGAGTAAGCCATGTTTCTGGACAAGGAATATTTCGACGGGTGGATGCAGCGGCTCACGGAGCGGCTGGAGCGGATCGAGAAGCTGTGCGCCGATGAGGTGGAGCAACCGCTTTCCATCCTGCCGGACGGGGATCGTCTGCTGGACAACTACGACCTGTGCCGTATGCTCAATATCAGCAAGCGCACGCTCCAGCGCTACCGCACCTCGGGAGAGCTGCCCTACGAGATGATCTACCACAAGACCTTCTACCGGGAATCGGACGTGCTGCGGTTCATCGAGCGCAACTTCAGCAATTTCCGCAAACTGAAAAAGGATCGCGCGGGCGGCTCCGGGTAGCGGTGCGCGTCCGACGCCGTGGCAAAACGCGGAGATACGTGGAATAAGGCCCGGGAGAGCGTTGTGACCGCTCGATATTCGCCGTAAAATCAGTATGTTTGTACCATAATCCGATATGATGAAAGTATGAAAGAAACCGATAAGATACATCCCGCCGGCAAGGGCGAGGAGGAGTTGTTGTACAACGTGCGCCATATCTTGCAGGAGGCGCGCGCTAAAGTGGTGCACCACGTCAATTCGACGCTCGTCAGGGCCTACTGGCAGGTGGGGAAATACATCGTGGAGTACGAACAGCAGGGAACCGGCCGCGCCGGATACGGGCAGGCCGTCATCAACACCCTTTCCAGTCGGCTCGTGGCGGAGTTCGGAAACGGGTTCACGGCCACCAACCTGCGGTACATGAGGCAGTTTTACCAGTGCTACCCGAAATATCACACGCTGTGTGACAAATTGAGCTGGTCGCATTGCCGCACCCTTTTGAAAGTCTCGGGCGAGGCGGCCCGGGATTTTTACCTGCGCGAGTGTGTCAAGGAAAACTGGAGCGTCCGGCAGCTCGACCGCCAGATCAACACGCTCTTCTACGAGCGCCTGCTGGCCAGCCGCGACAAGGAGGCCGTGCAGGAGGAGATCTCCCGCGCCGAACCCGGGCGCGTCGAACCCAAAGAGATCATCCGCGACCCTTATATCCTGGAGTTCCTCGGCATCCCGCAGGGCGAACACTTCCTGGAAACCGACCTGGAACAACTGCTCATCAGCCGCTTGCAACGCCTGATGCTCGAACTCGGCCGGGGCTTCGCCTTCGTCGCCCGGCAGAAGCGCATCTCGTTCGACGACAAGCATTTCTATATCGACCTTGTGTTTTACAACTATTTCGCCCGCTGTTTCGTTTTAATAGACCTGAAATCCGGGGAGCTGACGCACCAGGATTTGGGGCAGATGCAGATGTACGTCAATTACTACACCCGCGAATTGATGAACCCCGGGGATAACCCGCCCGTGGGCATCGTCCTCTGCGCGGAGAAAAACGACGCGGTCGTCCGTTACACGCTGCCCGAAGACGAGAAGCAGGTCTTCGCCGCCCAGTACATGACCTATCTCCCCACGCGGGAGGAGCTGAAAACGCTCTTGCAGGAGGAATGACCCGTGTAACGGGTATATGAAGAAAGCCGGCGGAAGTGCAGATTTCCGCCGGCTTTTCGTTTACATCTTGATCCCTTTCTTTGCGGGGCCGTTCTCTCCGGAGGGCGGGCTGCCCACGCCCGCGATCACGATACGGCCCGCGGAGGCGTCGGCGATCTGCCGCAGGCGCGACGGGATATGTGCCGGCGTGCCGCTTTCCTGCCGTGGAGCCTCCGCCGTGTCGTGCTGTTCCTGCCGCACGGCGCTGTCCTCTTCTTCGGCGTCCTTTCCCTCGCTGACCTCGATGGCTTTGAGGCTCTCCCGTATCTTGCGGTCTATCTCCGTCAGGTCGGCTTTCAGTGCCGCCAGTTCGGGTTCCTTGCGCCAGGTGCTCTCCACCACCTCGCGCAGGACGGGAACATCCTTCGCCAGCTCCTCGTTCTTCTGCCGGAACTTCTCCAGCGTGGGTTCGATACCGGCCAGGGCGTGTATGAAATTCATCGCCGCCAGTCGCGGGTCGGAGGCGATATTCCCGTAGTTGTACTGGTAGAGATAATCCCCTTCCCCCCGGGCATAAAAACGGTTCTGCACCATATCGAGGCCCTCCTTCTCGGTCGTTTCGCTCTGCACGAGCAGCTCGAAGCCGTAGAGGCTTCCGATAGGCTCCAGCCTGTCGTGGGTGCGTGCCGTTTCGGCGATGCGGTTGAGCTGCTTCCCGACGAGCTTGGGGTCGGAGGTTTCCAGCCCGTTCAATTTCACGGGATTGCGGTACGAGCCGTCCTCGTTGAACTCGACCCGGGCCTTGAAATGCTCCAGATCCTTGCCGATACGCCGTATCAGGTCGTCGTTCCGTTCCATCTTCTCCGTGATCTGCTCCAGCTTGTAGCGGCTCGACGACTTGCCGCGCACGAACGCCTGCCGTTCGCTTTCGAGCGTGGCGATCTTCTTTTCCAGTCGTGCCTTGTCCAGCAGGTCGGTATTTCCCGAGAGCGCGGCGACGTACTCGGAGAAGTTCATGCCGCTCTGCTCGTCGATGCCTCCCTCGTCGATGGTACGGCTACCCATGTTGTTGGTCTTGAGCTGCCGGATAAAGAGCTGCTTGTTGTGCAGCAGCCCGAACTTGTAGGCGTCGAGCGACTTCTCGACGGCGTAGAATATCACGTCCACCTTGTTGCCGGCATGGAGCTTGGCGATCTCGTTCCCGGTGCGTATTCCCCGCCCGTCGCGCTGCTCCAGGTCGCTGGGGCGCCAGGGGCAGTCGAGGTGGTGTATCGCCACGCACCGCCTCTGGGCGTTCACGCCCGTCCCGAGCATCTCGGTAGAGCCGAACAGCACGCGGATTCTCCCGGCGTTCATGCCGGCGATCATCTCCTTGCGCGCCTTCTCCGAGGTCGCCTCCTGGATGAAGCGTACCTCGCTTGGGGGGATGCCGTAATCCTCCGCGAGCTTGCGCCGTATCTCGGTGTAGACGTTCCACTCGGCGCCGGGCTTGTAGGTTCCCAGGTCGGAGAAGACGAACTGCGTGCCTTTCTGTTCGTCGTAACGGCGGTAGTAGTCCGCGATCATGCGGGCGCAATGGCTGGCCTTGTTGTCCACGTGGTCGCTGTACAGATCGGGGTCTATCATGCGCATATCGAGGGCCATCTTGCGGGCGTAGTCGGTGGCGATGAGCATTTTGGCCTTCTCCTCCCGCTGCGAGAGCGGCAGCCGCCCCAGGAGGGTGGCGTCGCCCGACTTGGCGAACTGCACCAGCCGCTCGATGAACTCCGTCTGCTCGGGTGTCGGCGGGATGCTGTGCAGGATCTCGTTCTTCTCCGGGCGGTCGATCCCTATATCCTCCGCCGAGCGGTAGTCGGTGATCTCGGCGTAGAAGAGGGCCAGCTCGGGAACCTTGATGAAGTACCGGAAACGCTCTTTCTGCACGACCTCGTTGGTCACGGAGAACTCGTAGTCGATGTTCTTCTTGGCGAAGATCGCCGCCCAGGCGTCGAAGGTGCGGATATTCTGCCGCTCCAGCTCTCGCGGGCGCAGGTACTTGAAAAGCAGGTACAGCTCCGTGAGCGAGTTGGAGATGGTCGTGCCCGAGAGGAACGTCGCCCCCAGGTCGCGGCCCGTGCGCTGCTGGATGGTGCGTAGCGCGAAAAGCATATTGAGCGCCCGCTGCGACCCGTCGGGGTTTCCCAGGCCCGCCACGCGGTCGTGGCGGGTCGTGAAGGTCAGGTTCTTGAATTTGTGGCTCTCGTCCACGTAGAGGTGGTCGATCCCCATGAGGCGGAAATCCACCGCGTCGTCCTTGCGTGTTTCCAGGGCGTGCGCCACCTTCTGCAACTTGGCCTCTAAGTTGGCCTTGCGTTTCTGACACCCTTTCAGCATGGCGCGGGAGACCTCCTTGCCCTGCGTCTGGAGCACCGCGAGGTTCTCCTCCACGCTGTCCAGCTCGGACTGCAATATCTCCTGCTGTATCTCCGGGGACTGGGGTATCATCCCGAACTGCTCGTGCGAGAGGATCACGGCGTCCCAGTCGTTGTTGCGTATCTCGCGGAATATCCGCTCGCGCTTTTTGGGCGTGAAGTCCTCCTTGCCCGGGTAGAGGACTTTGGCCATCGGGTAAGCGGTGCAGAACGTCCGGGCTATTTCGTGGATGTTGGCTTTCAGACCGATAATCATGGGTTTGTTGGCCAGCCCGAGGCGCTTCTTCTCGTAGGCCCCGCAGCACATGATCAGGGTCTTTCCGCCGCCTACCTCGTGGTCGATGATCCCGCCGCCGAGCAGCTTGTCCATCCATATCGCGTCCTTCTGGCTGCCGTACAGGTCGTCGATGCCCAGCCCCTTGAGGTCGAGGTCGGGGAACGTCTGG
>ULXB01032836.1_pt1 | contig 24062 bp, 26 predicted proteins | sample 1960901 | NCBI WGS metagenome assembly ULXB01 (sample SAMEA4835828, study PRJEB28245) | human gut metagenome | biome: gut microbiome; material: fecal sample | place: Denmark | collected 2008
CGTGTTTTCAAATTTCACAGGCGTATGTGCGTTTTCCGCTTCTATATCTTCAAAAGTATAGGAGCACAAAAATGGATTCATTGGAAAAACTAAGACTTTGCAGCGTTGTGCCGGTAGTCGTACTGGACGACGCGAAGGACGCAACTCCGACCGCGAAAGCATTACTTGCTGGCGGTGTGAACGTAATGGAGATCACGTTCCGCACAGCGGCTGCGGCGGACTCGATCAAGGCGGTCAGTAAAAGCTGCCCAGAGATGCTTGTCGGCGCGGGTACGGTCGTGACGCTCGACCAGTGCAAGCAGGCGCTGAAATGCGGCGCAAAATTCATCGTCTCTCCGGGCTTTGATCCAGAAGTCGCTGCATGGTGCGTGGAGCGGAATGTTCCCATCACGCCCGGCTGTGTGACCCCCACGGAAATCATGGCCGCGATGAAACTCGGTCTGAACGTGGTCAAATTCTTCCCGGCAGGCGTTTACGGCGGCTTGAAAGCCATGAAAGCACTCTCCGCGCCGTTTGGCGGTGTGAAGTTCATCCCGACCGGCGGCGTGGACGCGAAGAATCTGAAAGAGTATCTCGAAGCGCCGTTTGTCCACGCAGTCGGCGGAAGTTGGCTGTGCCCAAAGAAAGAACTTGCCGCCGGGAATTTTGACGCAGTAACGGCACTCTGCCGAGAAGCGCATGAGATCGTCAAGGCAGTGCGCGGAGGAAAGTCCTGACATTTGGCGAGATCATGCTCCGCCTGAAAGCGCCGGAAGATGCGCGCTTCTTCCAGTCCCCAATGCTGGAAGCGACCTTCGGCTGCAACACGTTATGGGGCCTGAGCACACTTTATGTACCTTATCGCTGTGCGTTTACCTGCGCGTCAGGTCGTAAATGTCCATAATCGTCTTTGCCGTCAGGAAGCCTTCGAACTGCCGGTTGGCGCAGATCAGGAAAAACAACTGCGCATCCTTACAGAACGGTTCGCGGCCTTGCAGCGCGTCCACGATGAAGCCGGTATCCATGACAGCTCCCATATCCGGTTCAGCCTTTCTTCCTTGACAATTTGCCAGCCCTGTTCCGCATCCGACCAAATAGTGCCGGCGTAAACCTTTCAGCACTTTAGTCCGTTATCAACCTCTTCAATATATTCAATTCCCCGCATTTTCTTTGTTTTCGGATGATTTCACTTGAAATTGCAATTTTCTCTAAGAGATTCCCGGGATATGCGGCTTTATAGTCCAAAAGATCATGGATATTTTGTGATTTCGCTGAAACGCCATTTCTCCGTTTCCTACAAATAAATCGTATCCTTTTGCTTCATCTGAATAAGAAATACTACACGCAATCCGCCGATCAGGAGGATCTGATCTCCATCGGCACGATCGGGCTTATCAAAGGCATCTCGACCTTCGACGCCAGCAAAGGCGCCCGCCTTGCAACTTATGCAGCCAGATGTGTAGAGAATGAGATCCTGATGTATTTTCGTTCTCAACGAAAGGGTTCGCAGGATGTTTCGCTCTCGGACTGCATCGAGACCGGGCGGGACGGCAGCGCGCTGTCCCTCATGGACACGATCTGCTCGGAGGAGGATCTTTTCGAGGATCTCAGCACACGCGAGCTGCACGGACAGCTGCGCGCCGTCATGGAACAGGTCCTGACGCCGCGTGAAAAGGCGATCGTCTCCCTGCGCTACGGACTGAGCGGCGGCGCGCCGCTGACACAGCGGGAGATCGCGGAGCAGTGCGGCATCAGCCGCAGCTATGTCTCGCGCATCGAGAAAAAGGCCCTGCGGGCGATACGCGAGGCGCTGGACGGAAAGGATGCGCCTTGAGCAGACCGCAGACATGCGCAAGCGCCGGAGTGGAAGCCCACTCCGGCGCTGATTTTTATAGCTTTTCGTTGTAAAAACTGCCCTGTACTGTATTCTCCGCCGCCAGCCTCATTCTGAAAAAGGTCAACTGCCTGCTCCCCTGCTCAAAGCTGCTGGGAGCTTGCGAGGAAACGGTTTTTATACTCGGGCCGGCCGGTGACCTCCTCGAGGATGGTCAGCTCCGGCGGAAGCACGACATGCTCCTGCTCTGCCGGAAGGGCCACGCGCATGAGCGCCTTGTCCTTGCAGAAGGGGTAAACATCGATTGCAAAGCTCTGCCGCTCATAGGTAAAGCGGTATTTGAGCTTATGTACGGCGTGGAGGCTGCTGTCACCCTCCATCAGGTACTGGATATAGGCCTTCTGCGAGATGGGCCGCTCCGTCTCCCATTTTCCGGAGTCCGTCATGCGCTTTTCCGTGTAGAAATAAAGGTATTCCGAGCCGTTCCGCTGCTGACGGACGCGGCGCTCGACCTGCGGATTCGTTTCCAGCAGATAGGTCTGCATCATATCGACCGGCACCGCACCGTACTTTTCCTCCAGCACCTTCAGATCCGGCATGGCGATGAGGTACTTCCGCTTCGTCTCCATCGGCGCGGGATGGCCGACGATCTCATAGACGGCGTTCAGGCCGCGATGGATCTTATCCTCAAAATCGACGGAATTGTCGATCACATGCAGATTGGGGTGGCAGCTCCACGCGCGGAGCGTGCGGTCGTCCATTTCGCGGGCGCGCTCCACCGGCTCATACCGCGCCTCATTGCCGAAATTATAGGCAAATTCCGCGCCCTTGGCGCAGGTGACCAGATGCAGGACGGCATCGTAGTGCGTGAGGATCTCGGCCTCCGTGGTGCCGAAGCTTGCAAGGACCTCGCGGAACTCCTCGTCCGTGATATAGGCCTTGTCGTCGAAGAGCGCCCGGTCGTAGATCACAAGGACGTTCTCCTCTGGCACCATCTGCGCAGCCTTGAGCGCGAGGCGCTCCTTGTGGAGCTGATCGTCAATGACAAAATATTGGAAATCCAGCATGGAGACGCAGTTGCCGAACGGACGGATGCCGAAGCCGGAGATCAGATCCGTCGCCGTCTCCGGGATGGTGATGACCTTCCAGCCGTCGTCCTGCTTGAATTCCTTGAGAATGCGGCTGATGAGCGTCGTTTTTCCGGCGGCAGGCCCTCCGGTCAGCACGATTCTTGTGATACGCTTTGCCACAAGGATCACTCCTTCGATGAATGTTTTATTATTGTATCAGTTTATGCCGGAAAAAGCAAGAATTGCTTCCCCGCACGAACGGCTTCCTGTCAAGCAGACAAAATAACTGACGGGAGCGTCCAAAATGGCTTTTCACGCAATACATAAAAAGTCGCCGCGAACCAATGAGGTCCGCGGCGACGGTGTGTGATCGCTACACTAAAAATGAACCCCCGACTTGTCGGAGCGGCTTCGATCAACTACAAAATCAAGTACGCTTCTTCAAAGTTGTTTCACTGAATCGTGCCGTTCTGTCTTGTGTGCTTCGAATCTGTTTTTTACAAGGTTTGAACGTGCGGTACGAAGTGCGCTTCGTGGAAGCGAACTTCATTTCGACATAAAATCTCCATAGTCGATTGATTATAAACTATGGAGGTTTTCAGGATGAAACCATACCCGGCGCTGCTCTCGGAGCTTCTTTCCGCGGAATTTTCTTCCCTGCGGCAGAAGATGGCTCTGACACAGGAAGCTATGGCAGAGCAGCTTCGCATTTCCAGCCGCGCGTACAGTGATTTGGAGCGTGGGAGATACGCGGCTTCCGCACCGACCCTGATGTTTCTCTTTTCCATGCTGGATGCCGAGGCGCAGGGCGTTCTGGTTCAACAGTTTATGGATCGTGTTCAAGCGCTGGAGGGGACGGATGCAGCATGAACGCCGTATACGCGCGTTCCATCCAGTGTGACCCAATAGGGCCGGATCTCGATGACGTCGTTAAATTTGCTGCTCGGGATGCTCTTGTAAACAGTCGTCATGAAATACTGCGCATCCGCGCAGAACTGCTGCGGCAGCAGCGTGACCTGCTTTCCGTCCTGCTTTGCGGCGATCTGCTTACCGTCCTTTCCGAAGAGCGGATTTGTTGTGCCCTTCACAGGTAGGCCACGGGAACGGCAAAACGGGACGGTCTAGGAAATAATTTTTTTCAGATTTTTGATGGCATGGTCGGTGGCGTGGCTGATTGCAGTGCGGTCAACGCCTTCCTCCCAGGCGATATCTGTGTATTTTCTTCCTTCAAAATAGACATGGCGGATAAGATACTGCTGTCGGGGAGAAAGCTGGGCGATGGCTGCATACAGCCTGCGGTACTCGTCCTTGGTGGCAACCTCCGCCTCAACATTGTCATCCGAGGGAAACAGTGCGTCGTCCAGGTTAAAAGCGTCCATGGAACAATGTCGCCGGGTTTCCTTGTGGTTGATATTGTACTCCTGGCGGTCCAGCTCAACGATGATGTTGGCATCCTTTTCGGAAACTTCGACCTCAACGGTTTCGGTTGCAAATTCATACTTGATCTTCATGATGTGTCCTTTCCGCTTGAGGCGGCACCTGACGGTCGGGACAAAAAAGAGCCGGAGGTCACGATGGACATACCGGCAGACAACGCCTACAAGAAGGCATGGCAAAGCACGGTGGGAACATCGAGTTCAAAAAACTTGTTGCGTTTTTCGGTTCTCTATGTATCCCGCCGCCTCTAATGCGCATCTCAAGGCTTTGAGATTAAATTTGGTGGGGCTACCCGCCCCAAGGATGTTTGAATTTTAGATCTCAGGGAAAACAAAAGACGGCCGGGACATAGCACACCCCATAAAGGGGCGGCTAAATCCTGGCCGTCTTGCAACTCTGCGGACTTGCTATTCTCTTCTGCGCTTACGCAGCGCGGAGATGGCTTTTTACATCAAAAGCCTTTGTGCTGACTCGCGTCATAACAGTTTCGGTATCACGCAGTGTCACTGTGAAGCTGTTACCCACAGGCACGGTCATTCTTAACGCGCGGTCTTTGTGCTGGATCTCAACGATCCCTGTTTGGGCATCCGCCATGCAGACGAGATGTCCCTTACAATCCCGGTACGCTACCATCGGGGTTCTCCTTTCTATCTGTAGTCATAGGCACCACCTCCTTAACGTTATTATGTTAGCAAATCTGCTAACACTTGATGTAAAAAACACAGCGGGCGGTAAACCCGCTGTAGTTTTCGATATGGATGCTCAAGAATCTACTATGCCAGCAAAATCCATGAGGGCAGAAGTGTATGAATAATCGGTATGATCGTTTTTGCGGAGAATGCCAAGGCCTTTCAGACGATTGGTTGCCGCAGTAATAGATACATCAAAGGCTGTGAAGATTTGAGCAACGAATAGACCCATAGAGGGAGGGTATTGCAGCTTGTCCCCGTGGTGCTTTGCCATTTGTATAATTGGAGTCTTCGGCATGAGCACGGCGGCGGACAGATGGTTGGCCTGCCACTCCATCCAGTCGAGGTCATCCCAATTGCGAGTATCTGATTCATCCATCGTACCATTGTCGACTCTGCATTGTATCATGGGTGCCATAAGTTCATCGTCAAACATGGTCATCTGGCTTGGGTTATATGTGAAATAGCCGGAATGGAAGATGTCATGCCCATCTTCATGTCCGAGTGTAAACCGGTAACGATGATGTTGGTTCCCCTCCAGAAGGCGGTTATCAATGATGACGGTACGAGCCTTGGCACTGATATATTCCGCCCGATTTGTGGCAGGGTCAAAAACCGGCACCTTATTGGTGTCGTTAAAAACAGTCATCTCAAGGTACACACCATTGTGAGACAGGTATTGGAAGTCCGGCGTCATTCCGAGGTAGAATTCGATAAATCCTTCAATGTCCACGGGGGCGGGGTTCGTGAGGACTTCCGGCTGAAAATCCTGCACAAAATGCTCACCGATGGCATCGATCTGGGCTTTGCTCAAAATCGGTACGCCGTTCTTCTTCACCCGAAGAGAGAGAGTATACATCTTTATTAATTACCCCTTTTGCTGACGGAGGTCCTCGACGAACTTCAACCAGTCAGCCTCGCTTGCATCAAGGTCACGTGCCGTGCGCAGCGCAGCGGATACATAGTCGTGTTCCATGATATATTCAGGCAGGTCTGGGGCAACAGAGTTTCTCTTCTTACCAGCCAGATCGTACATCGTAGTTTTATCCTCGTCGTTCAGCATGAGAATTTTGGAAATCCGCTCCAGCTTCTCCATTTCGGGGGGATTGCGGCGGTCCTTCTCGATGTCGGTCAGATAGGGCGCAGTAATCCCTATCATTTCTGCCATTTTACGGAGCGTGATCTGTTTCTCTGTGCGTTTCCTTTGAAGGAACTCTCCAAAATTCTGGTACTGTGTGTTCATGTCGTTCACCTTTTCTACTTTACATTATAAGCCCTGTCTTAATTTGTTCAGCCTGTTTGCAGCACTGTTATCATACTTTCGGGCAACTTCTCATCACAACGGTGAATCGAATTAGCACGGACGCTTGTACGCTTGTTTGCAACTATGCTAACAATATTTTAGGCAAGGCATAATGGCCTGTCAAGAGGTAATGCAGAAAAAATGTTTATTGATACATTTGCCCCGGCATTTTGACTTTCTCCCTTCCGTCTGCGGGCATTTTCAAGTCACCCAAAAGAGAGGCATAGGTGATGGCACTCTTGCCGAAGCGATCTCTAATCTCCTCCACAGCGTCCTGAACCTTCTCCTTTGCCATGCGGCACTGGATATTATCAAACAGCGTGAACTGCTCGGTGCTGTCTTTGGGAGAGAGCTCAATGGCACGGACGGTGACTGCTCTAACCTTTGTGTTCCATGAATACTGCTCCTTAAAGCTCCGAAATGCGGCAGCGGCAATTTCCGAGGGGAGCTGTGTTTTGAATGGCAGCTTACATTGATACTGTGAGCCGAACAGGTCATTGCCCCGGACATGGACGGTAGATTGCTACCAAACAGAAGTTGTGAATGCAAACCTCAAAGCAGTTTGCTCCCTGCACGCCTTCTATCCTGCGGCCTGCGTCAGCACACATGCCGTTGTGCTTTGCGACATGAACGGCAGGCAAATGCCGCTCTCGCCTGCGCCGACCAGCAGCTCTGTGCCGCTCGGGCTGATCAGGAGGGGATACGTCTCACACAGATACATCGGGCCGTCCGTGACGCCGTAGTTATTGCCGCCCACAAGCGACAAGCTGAGCGTCACATAGCTCGGCCCGTCCGGAATGGTCTGAATCGTCCAGAAGCCGCTCCACATCTCCTCGATGTCGCTGCCGTCCACGTATGTCCACTCCAGATCGACCGTACCGCCCGTCTCATCCTCAAGATAGAAGCGCAGCGAGAAATAGGCATAGCGGCTGGTTTCCCCCACCATGGTTTCTGTGATCCAGCCCATGCCGTCACGCTGCGATCCGGCAAGACCGAGCGCGGTCATGCCGCTCCAGCCGTCGGCAAGCCACGCGGAAAACTCGGCCGGGGCGTTGTACCAGGCATATTCCGTAAAGTCAAACGAAAGATAGTCGCCGGCTTCCGATATACACGGCGCAAGATAGCTCATCGCATCAAGCGAGGGGTACCATTCGCAGGAGTTCCCGTTGTTGTCGGTGATAAAGACCTGCGTGTCGGCCTCATAGGCAACGCCGTCGAGATTTGCAAAGAGCAGCACCGGCTCGCCGCTTTCCGACCGGTAGAGCACCTCCGTGACCTCGTCGGTCTGCGTTTTTTCGTTCCACTGGACACGGTTGATTGCAACCGTCGCGTTCTCATCGACCGGCACGATGCAATACAGATGCCCCGCGCCGCCGATAATGTGATCCTCGTCAATCTCCGTGATGAAGGGGTATTCGAGGAGCATGGCCTCATTGGTTTCCCACAGCCACGAGGGGAAGCCGGCCTCGAAGCCCTCCTCAAACAGGCCGCCGACATAACCGAGATATGCCGCGCCAAACATGGTCATTGGAAAGTCGATCCTGTCCCGCAGCCATCCAAGCGAGGTTTCTGCCTCCTGTGAAAACCCGTATTGTACCGGCTGTGTGTCTGATGCCTCGTCGCGTGACGTGCGATCACGCATATCATTTTGCGATGGAGCTTCCTCCGGCTGCTTTTCAGGCGTTTTTTTGTCGGGTTTTGCAGGCATTTTTACCTTATCTGTACTTGTTCTCGACTTATCTGTACTTGTTCTCGATTCGTTAGGCTCTGTTTGCGTTTTCTGTACACAGGCGCAAAGCGACAGCAGCAGAACCAGTGCCAGCAACAGCGCGAGTATTTGTTTGTGTGTTGTTTTCATAGCCGCTCCTTTCAGAATTTTCCGCTTCGGCCAGAACCTCCGCCGCCGGATTCGCTGTAGCTGCTCCCGTCGCTGGAGGAGCTGCGTTCGATCTTCCGGCTGGAGGTTGTCTTATGGGTGAAATGATCTGTTTTCTCCGTAAGCCGGAGTCCCGCGGAGACGTAGGCGTTCGCGGTTGTTTTTTTTGATACAGTCTCCATTTTCTGCCATATCACAGCGACGACCACAGCCGCTGCCAGCATAGAAAGACCGATCACGATAAGGATCGGAATAAACAAGCTCGCCCGGACCGGATTTCCTGCGGAAGCCTTTTCCAGATAGACGCTGCATTCTTTGACGTAATCCTCAAAGCCGCCGTACCAGTCGTTCTCTCCGAAATTATCGAGGAATACCTTTTCCAGCTTCTGCTGACCATAGCTGTCGAACGCATACTCGCAGCGTGAGCCGTAGCAGAACATTGCCCAGTCGCGATCATCCATGCTGAGCAGGAGCATGATCCCGTCGCGGTTCGGTCCTTCGCCCATGGTGCATTCATGGTAGATGGTGTAGGTTGCCTTATAGACGCCTTCAGAATGGAAGTCGCGATAGTCCTCCACGGTTACGATGTAAACGCCGACGCCATACTTTTTGGAGACGCTTTCCGCCATCTTTTCCAGCAGTATATTTTCGTTTTCACTGAGAAGTCCGGCCGAGTCTGTCACATAAGAAAGCTGTGCCCCTGTCTGCTCAGTTGCGGCTGCGCTCACGCAGAGCACAAGGCAGAACAGAAACACCAGCAGAAGGCAGCATATTCTTTTTTTCATTTCTCAGCCCTCCCTAGCGTGCCAAAAACAGCAGCGCGGTCACGCTGATGGCAATGAGCGGCGCCGCAATTGCCGCGAACAAACCGATGACCCGTTTCGTGCTGACGGGAAGGTTTCCTACCAGCTTGCCCGTCTGACCGTTCATGGCAAAGAGGAAGTCCTTGCCATCCCATCTAGTGTTCAGGATCCAGACGGGCAGCAGCGCGTAATGCACCTTACCACGCTTCAAGTGAATGTCTCGGCTCGTCTCATTGCAGGTGGTGTAGCCCGAAACCGTGCGTTCCAGTGCGCTCAGCAGCGAGCCCGCGCAGCGTGTGTCTGCCCGCTCCCGGCTGTCTTCGACGCTGACATCATATTTATCTGCCATAAATCCGGGCAGATACGCTGTGGAAAACGGCTTGAGATCTGCATAGTCATACGGTTCGATGGAATCCATGTAATCATCCGGCATTTTGCTCGATGCGTCCACTGGGATTTTTTCGAAGCCAATGGAACCGGCACGGCTCACATCATAGTGACGGGTTTCTGTGATCTCATAATCTCCTGAGGTGTAGGTATGTACCTGTGTAGCATGGAACTGGGCGCTTCCGCTGGCCTCACCGTCGTACATCCAGAAAGGTACGTACACACCCTTGATCTCCTCCAGATGGTTGGCTTTGGAGAACGTTGACGGCAGCAGGGGCTTTTTGAGATAATGTTTCTTTAATGCCTTGATGGCATCCTCCTTGCTCAGCTTGAAGGGCAGCACAAAATCGGGCTTTAAAATGCCGGTGAACTGCCCCGGAATCACTGACGGATTTCCGCAGTATGGGCAGGAGGTGGCTGCGGTCGTCGCGTCGCAGAGCAGTTCCGCACCGCACGATGGGCAGCAGTAGGCCTTCATGTCGGCCGCGTCCGCGCCCCAGTCCTCGCTCAGACCGGAAGAATCCCAGTCAGATCCGTCTGCGGCGGACTTTTGTTCGTCCGCTTCGGCAGTTTTTTGAGCCGCTTCCGTTTCTCCCTGCTTCTGCGCCGCTTCCGCTGCTTTTGCTTCTTTTTCCGCGTAGAACGCCTCAATTTCTGCGATATCGAAGCTCGAGCCGCAGTAATCGCACTCCAGCCTGCCGGATTCTCCTACAAAATGGAGTGGTCCCGTACAGGCGGGACATTGATAATTTGTTACTTGTGTTGCCATCTAAGTTCCTCATTTCCCAGACCATTGTTACAGCCCACAAGGGCAGATTGCAGCGCCGTACACAGTTATGATCGTGTTATTCATGTCCCGCTGGCTCACTGCTTGTGATAGATCGTGTCTGTGTCTCTTATGACGTTTTCTTCCGAATCGTACAGGACGTGCAGATCCACCGCCGCATGATCGCTGTTTCCCAGCACGATTTCCTGCAGGTGCTTCGCCACGTCTTCACTGTATTCGCCGCCGAAATACGGCGTCTGAAACGCGGACTCGACGCACAGCTCCCAGCCATTCCATTTTTGCTCCGTTTCGTCGAACCACAGCTCCTCTGCATACCAGCGCGTCCCGTCCTCATTCTCGGAAAACACATATTTCTGCACGCCATCCTCGGAAACCCATGTTCCCTCCAAAATCGCAAAAATATTGAGTGTCTCCTGCTGTTCTTTGCTTGCGATATCCGCCTGTGCTTTCATTTCCGCCTCGCTGTAATATCGCTCCGCATCGCCCAGCTCCATCCTGCCATAATCATACCAGAAGGTATCTGCCAGCCACGCGAACTGGGGCGAATCCAGATAGCGCAGACGATAGATCGTGTCGTGGGCGCTGTCGTCGATCGTCAGTCCACTGATCCGCTCCGCAAAATCTGCCTGAACGGTCAGGACACCGTTTTGAAAGGAATATTCAAACTGATCGCCCAGATCCTCAAAATTTGCATCGTAGCAGCGGATGGGCGTGTCCTTGAACTGCCCGCCGCGGTAATAGAGCTTCATGACCCCCGGACTGTAAACGGTTTTTTTGATGTGGAAGTCATTAAAAAGGACCGTCGTCTCATGGTACTGATAAGTGCGTTCGACAGCACCGCTGCAGGCTGCCAGACCGAACAGCCCCATCCATAGACCTGCCATGATGAGGAACGCCTTGAGCTTCACAGCATCACCTCCGTTTCTCCGCAAATAGCCGGATTCTCCCGCTCCAAATTGGGGCGGGAGCCGGTTTTCATATTAATTCTCAGAAGGACGCCGCCCTTACTGGAACGTCATGTTGTTGAGAATGATGTCGGGCATCGTTCCCGGGACGCAGTCCAATTTCGTCAGTCCGATGGACAGTGCGCGGCCGTCGTCGATCTGCGCGACATACTGGATCCAATTGTAGCCGATGTGCTTGTAGGTGCGGCCTTTGAAGGTGATGCCGCCGATCACGCGATCGTCGATGTCCTGATAGTTTTCAAAGTCGTCCTTGTAGTAGTCGAAGTCCTCCACATTGGTTCTTACCTCGAATCTGATGGCGCCTGCGCCGAAGGCTGTGGGATCTTCGTTTTCCACCAGACAGCGCCCACTATCATCGAACGACCAGCCGGATACCGGGATCTTCGTCATGATCTTGACCTTCACATCGTCTTTTGCAAACTGGGCGATTTCCACGGAGAAGTCCTTCATCTCGGCGTTTGCAGCAGCTGCCTTGTTCGCCTCGGCGGCCTCGGCCTTCACGATGTCCAGATACTTTTCTATGGCTTCTGTGCCGGAGAAGCCGCTGGTGTTGTACGCACTCACCGTATAAACGCCCGACTCGTTCTCCTTGAAATTGACGTAGATGAAATGGGAGTCGTCGTCCTCAGAGATCCATTTGTAGTAGCGGTAGTTTGCCTTCATGTGGTCGCTGTATTCTTCCTTGACGAACTGGCCTTCCACGCCGAAGTAGGCAACAATATCATCGTAAGTAGCGTCAAAAATATTATTATTGACCTCGTTCATCCAGACGTAGCCCTTCTGAACCTGCTCTTCCGTCACGATGCCGTCTCCGCCGGAGGCATTCGTGTTCGTCGCCGGCGTGCCGGTATTGCCGCCATCCGTCTCTGTGCCGGTGCTGCCGTTTGCAGAAGCCTCCCCGCCAATGGTGTCGGGCATGGACTTGCCTGCGTCAATCAGAGGCAGATACCAGTCGGTATAGCGGTAGGGATATGCATCCTCCTCCATGTCTTCCCAGTAGAGACCCCACGGGCGCAGATAGATGTCATAGTGGAATTCGTCATCGCCGTCTTCATAGTCGCCGCTGATCCAGATCATATCATCGTAGTCCAAAAGGCCAGGGTCAACGATCCAGTCCGCATGCTCCAGGGCCACGTTTGTGAACCAGCCGCCCTCGGACATCACCGTGCCGTGCTCGCCGGTTCCGGCTTCGCTCAGACTGACCTGTACGGAGGCCATGGGCTCAGCTCTTGTGTAGTCCTCGTCCCAAAGCGTAATCGTGCCAGTGTAGTCCGTGCCAATGTCAATGTCGCCGCAGACATCCCACCAGTTTCCTTCCATGCTCTCATAGTCGCCGTAGCAGCCGCTCATCTTCCACCAGCCGTACCACTCGCCGTTCCACCAGTCGAGCAGCGCGTCGCCAGTCTCGGATGGATCGGAGGTCAGCGCGCTGTCAACGGGCGGTTCACCGCCGGTCGTATCAGCTGCAGAAGCCTCACGATTAAGTGAGGATGGGTCGATGGTGATCTTGCCGCTTTTCTTGCCGAAGAACTGCTCGAAGGTTGCCTCGACTGGACTGGTCGTGTCCTGAAGCAGATATGCTGTCCGGACTTCCACCGTTGCGCCCGGAGCGACGTCTGTAAACTGGCCTTCTATCACGGTTTCAAAGGTGTCGTAGTCGGCAAAGACAGTTGCAGCTTCCAGTTCTACGCCGTTTTGCATAACTGTTTCATCGACGCTCCAAAGATACGACGCATTCTGCTTGCCGTTGTTTGTGAAGTCCAGTGTCAGAACGATTGCGTCATTTCCGTCCGAATCTTCCATGATGCACGCGCCCTTGTAGAGCAGCTCATAGTCACCGAGCTTGATCAAATTGGAGTCTTTCGCCTTATCCTTTCCGCAGGCGGTAAGGCTGCTGAGCAGCATCAGTGCCGCAAGAAGCAGGCATAGAAGCCTGGTCTTCGTCTGTTTCATAATTCCCTCCCAATATCCTTCAAGGATGCACAAATCTGCTGATTACCAGAAAATAACACGAAATCCCGGCAAAAAACAGGAGTGCATACATGAGCCATTTTGATTTCCTCATTTCTTTACACGCTGAATAAGGTTACCGTCTTTGTCGGTGAACTTGCCGCAGAGAATCTTGATAAAGTCAACAAGGTACCCGATGCCGAACAGTCCAAGCGTCAGCGTGTAGAGAATGCCCGTACCGATCTTGCCGACATAGTAGCGGTGGACGCCGAGACCGCCACAGAAGAGGCAAAGCAGGAACGTTGTCAGCCAGTCCTTGGAGCCTTCCGCGCCGGCAGGAGTCTCCGGCGCGACATAATCCTCTACCTCTTCGCCGTTCAAAATCTTCTTCACGGTTTCGGTCACGGTGTCGATGTAGCCGCCGCGCTCTGTTGCAAGGCCGACTGTCGCACCCTTGAGGCCCTTGCGCAACACACTATTCTTATCGACGCGCATACCGCCAACCGACATCTTGGCCTCCGTAATGACCGGCTGAATCCGGATGTGCGTGCCGTCCTTGAGGTAAAGCCAGAGACCAACGTCCACATTCGGCTCTTTCTCGAAGGAGATGCGTTGGCCGGGAACGCCGCCCTTGATCTGGAACGGCATCTGGAACGCTGCCCTGCGGGCATTGAGCTTCTCCATCATCTCTTCGAGTGTGGTGGAATAGGAAAGATCAAATTCACGGGGGCTGGTCGCGAATGCGACATCTTTCATGGTGCCGGTAAGGTTATCCATGATGTTTTCTCCTTTCTAAAGTCCAGTGGGTGGCTGATACATATTGTGTTTCTATGCGGCTTATTTTTTTGCAAAAGTGCCGCTGATGCCGTAGCCGGAGTTCTCATTCATGGTAAGACTGCTGCCGTCCACAGAGAACGTGTAAGTAGACGGCTCACTCCATGCCTCCAGCGTTACCGTGAGCTGGTCACCGTCAATGGTATAGGTGCCGTTCTGCTTCATGTACGCATTCTCCATGGTGCATTTGCCTTTTCCGTTGAATGTCCAAGTGATCACGCCATCTGCACCAAGCTCGGCTGACCACGTCCCGGCCAGCGCATCCTTACTGCCGCAGGCGGCAAGCGTCAGGAGTGCAGCTGCAATCAGAAGCAACGCAACATACTTTTTCATTTCCCAATGTCCTTCTTTCTTTGAAATCGTTTGATAGATGGTTATCCGTTTACTGCACCGCCGCAGTATTCGCAGCAGCCGTTTGCGTCCGGCGTAGTCGTCGCGCCGCAGTAGGGGCAGGTGACCGCCGTCTTTGGGGCTGCCGCCTGCTCAATCTTCTCACGCACATCTTTTCTGACCTGCGTGAGCGCCTGACGGATCTCCTCGCCGAGTTTTTTGCAATTGCGGTACTCGACATTCATTTCTGGGCTGAATCGGCTCGGCATACCCGGACGCACGGCGGGCGGCGGCGTGATGTCTACCGAGCTGGAGTTGACCTTGAAGCGCATCTCGTTGAAATACGGGTTGTTGACAAAGATGGTGATATAAAAATCGTAGGAATACTCATAACGCGGCGGATTGTAGCTGACCTCATTGCCGTCCTTATCCTCGCGCTTTAGCTCCGAGCGGCTCTCGTCAATGTCAAGATTACAGCCGGTCACGTCTGCAAAGTCCAGAACATCGGGGTTGGCTTCCACGAGATTTCTGGCCCGTGTCACCATGAATTTTCCTGCATCCTCGTCAAGAAGCACCTTGGTGTCCGTGCCGAGCGTTCTGGTCGTGTGAAATGCCGCGACCTTTTCCTGATTTTCCTCCCGGTAGGCCAGTTGTGACTTGATTTCCTCAACGGTGCTGCTGCGCCGGTCGGAGAACCACGGCGAGAGTTTTTTTGCACAGTTTTTGCAGAGATTTCCGTTTTCAAGCTTGCGGTTTCCAAGCAAGCCGATCTTTTCTCCGCAAATATCGCAATATTTCTTATCGAACAGTCCCATATATGTATTAAGCTCCTTTATGTCCGCTTCTCGAACTATGCATTGTTCTGTGCGTCCGCCTTGGAATTGAGTACCGCGCCGTAGATGTACAAGGCCGGAACGGCCACACCTGTCAGGACGCTTACGACATTAAACTCGCCGCCGTTGACCAGATTCATCACGATGCCCAAAATGCTGAACACGGCCACGATTGCGCCCCATACGATAAGCCCGCCTGCTTTTTCACTGCGCTTGCTGTGCTTGACGCCCTTAATTCCGGCGATCAGCTGAAAAATTCCTCCAACCAGCGTCAGGAACAGTGCCGCCCAGTAGGGAAATGTCAGGCCGGAGGCTGCGCCGAGCCCCGCCGCCAGCGCACCCAGTCCACCGACAAGCACACCCGCAATGATGGAAAATGCAGCGGCAATGATCATCAAAATCCCGGTGACCTTCAAAAACTTGTGTCCATTCATAATAAATCCTCCTCGTCTCCTTGTTGTTTGTTTTTTATTTTGCAGAGCGCATAGCTCCACATTCCATACAAAAGACGCTGCGGCCGTTCGGCATTCCGCACGACGGGCACTTCCAGCCGTCTTCCGGTGCAGGCCTTGAAAAAATCAAGGCCTCTGTTTCCTCGGCAAACGCTGCCAGGAGGTTAAAGATGCTCTGTGCGCTATCGCCACAGTAGTCGTTTGTAAAAACCTTGCCGCCGTCTTGCCATGTTGCGGCAATGTAGCTGTCCGCAACGCCGTCCGGGCAGACACCGGGGTAAACCGGAAGCTCCAGCACGCGAAGCTCTTGTCCGATGCTGCTGAAATACGCCCGCGCCTTCTCTGGCTCGACGGTGGTGTCCTTTCTGGAAACAGTCTTGCCACCGCCATCCTGATACCGGTAGGAAAAAAGCATCTGCTTCTCCGATCGGGATGGCATCGTCCGCTCCGTGAGAAGGAAGCTGAAGCAGTCACGCGCAGACGAGGCATTTTGCTCCCAGTAAATTCCGATCAGTTCCGCCGTTTCGCGCACCGCACGCTGCTCTGTTTCAAGCTTGGATGCAGCATAAGCTTCCTCGGCAATACCCAGCACCAGGGCCTCCAGTGCCTCCGCATGGCTGCCGCTGAGCGTTTGGGTCTTTCCCCCATCGTCGGTGCGCCAAACGACCCGGATCTCGCTGTCAGTCTCATCCACGGCATCGGAAGACGGCTTTCGGTACTCGGGCAGATCTGTCTCTGCCAGCATATTCTGAAGCTCAAACCACTGTACCCATGTGAGCTGCCAGGGGATCGGGTTGGAAAACGCATCTGTCCTGCTTTCTCTTACCTCGTCGCCGCCGGATTGGCTTGGAAACCAGCCGGTAAGCAGCGGCATATCGTTCTCCTGATAAAATTTCAGTGAAAAGCAGCTGTAGTAATTCCTGTGGTTCTGCCGCCACTCAAATTCCACCAGTTCCTTGCCTGCTCTGTATGCATCCGGATTCTCCATTCTGCCTCCGTCTTTGATCTGTGACGTTGCAACAAGCCGATACAGTGAGCATCCTGTCAGCGCAAGCAGGGCAATTACCGAAACGGTAATCAGCGCAGCTTTCACTGCCGATTTCACGTCAGATCCCCGTCGTCAAACGGGTCTCCGCATTCGGGGCAGAACTTCGGCGGATGTGCCGGATCAGACGGTTCCCAGCCGCATTTGTCGCACTTGTACTGTGGAACACCGGCCGGCTTCGGTTTGCCGCATTCGGCGCAGAATTTGCCCTTGTTCACCGCGCCGCAGCTGCACGTCCAGCCGTCTGCCTGCGATTCCGGCTTTTTCGTGCCGCATTCGGGGCAGAACTTTCCGGTTGCCGCCGCGCCGCACTGCGGGCATTTCCAGCTTCCTGCCGCTGGCTTCGGCTCCGGCTTTTTGCTGCCGCAGTTCGGGCAGAAATTGCCGGTGATACCGCTTTGTCCGCAGCTGCACGTCCAACCGCTCGCGGGCGCTGCCGGTGCTGCGGGAGCGGGCTGCTGTGCTTGCTGCTGCGCACCCATCTGATAGAGGTTCTGTGCGTTCATACCGCCCATCTGCCCTGCCATGTTCATGCCCATAAACGCCATCGCCGGGCCTGCGCCCTGATTGGCCGCCGCAGCCTGCATCGCGGAAGCCTGTGCGCCAACGAGATGCGCCGCCGCTCTCGTCGGATCCATAAATGCCGCGTTGCGCTGCAGCTCCTTGATCATCTGCTCGTCTTCTTCGCTCGCCTTCACGCTGGATACGCCGAACGATACGATTTCAAGGCCGCGCAAGTTGCGCCACTTGCCAGACAGCACTTCATTCAGCGCGTCCGCCAGCTCCATTGTATGACCGGGAAGCGCGGAATAGCGGATGCCCATGTCTGAAATCTTGGCAAACGCGGGCTGGAGGGCGGTCAGAAGCTCGGTCTTCAACTGACCATCCAGCCGGTCGCGGGTATAATCCTCACCCACATTGCCGCAGACGTTCGTGTAGAACAAAATCGGGTCGCAGATGCGGTAGCTGTATTCACCGAAGCAGCGAATGGCAATGTCGATGTCAATGCCTGCCCGCTGGTCAACGACGCGGAACGGGACCGGCGACGGCGTGCCGTACTTATTGCCGATGAGCTCCTTGGTGTTAAAATAATACACGCGCTGATCCTTGGGCGGCTCGCCGCCGAAAGTGAAGCGCTTTCCGATGTTCTTGAACGTGTCGAGGATACTGGTTCCCAACTCACCGGAGAAGATCGACGGCTCGGTCGAAGCATCATAGACAAACTCGCCCGGTTCGGCGCAGAGCTCCGTCACCTTGCCCTGATCGACGATGATCATACACTGTCCGTCGGCGATTGCCACGACGGAGCCGTTGGAAATGATGTTCTCGCTGCCCTTGTAGTTACTGCTGCGCCCGGAAACGCGGTGCAGGCCCTTGACCGCCATCACGTTCTCCGGAATGGATTCACAGTAAAAATACTCCTTCCACTGGTCGGCCATCACACCGCCAGCCGCACCCAATGCTGCTTTTATGAGTCCCATTTTCTGTACTCCCTTTCTCTACTTACTATGCCCACGGATCTTCCGCCGCCGGAATGCGGATGCCGCTGAGAATGCTGGAATACTCCCAGAGGAACCACTCGCCGGTCGAGGCCTTCTGCCGCAGCTTCATGGGCCGCGGCGAATCTGCCCCCGCCGTTTTCAGGAACACGCGCAGATACCCCGGCTCGATATCCTGCGGTCTGGGGTCTGCCAGCACGTTCAGCGTGTATGGCACCCGCGGCTGATAGCCGTTTTCCGGCGTCGCGCCTTCAAAATAGGCCAGCGGCAGATAGGCTTTTCCGCGCAGTCGGTCGCGCAGAAACTGGCAGTCATACGGCGTCATGGGCCGCGGACCGCGCAGAAGATTCATTGCGGCAGTTCCGGCGTCCCTGTCCTTGTCAAACAGTGCCAGTGCGCACAGAAACAGGGCGCAGATGCGCTCCGGCTGTCTTCCGCCTGCCGCAAGCGTCTCAAATCCCTGCAGGTTTGCAGGGATGCTTTGAATTGTGACCTGCATGTAAAACCCTCCCGCTTATGGATATGTCCGGAGCCACGTTTCCGTATTGCCGGACTTGGTATAGTCGTGACCGTTGGCAGCCTCCATTGCATACCAGTATGCCCAGTGCTGCTCGTTCATGTCAGCAAAGACCCTTGGCAGCTCTTTCAGATGGGCGCGGATATACTCCTTGTCGGCATTGCGTTCGAGCAGACGGCAGGTAACTGCGGCGACTTCTGCTCTGGTAATGTTGTTGCCCGGCTTGAATGTTCCATCCGCATAGCCTGTGACCCAACCGCGGGTCGCCGCATAGGCGATGGACTTTGCCGCCCAGTGAGAGGCCGGAACATCCGTGAAGGTTGCAGTTCCGTCCGTCAGCTGCTCAAACCGGCAGCAGATCGCGGCAAATTCCGCGCGCGTGATCGGCGCGTTTGGCCGGAACGTTCCGTCGTTGTAGCCGCGGACGATCCCAAACTGTTCCATGTAGCCGATGTAGTTGGCCGCCCAGTGCGTCGAGGTCACATCGGAGAAAGATGCCGGATAGGTTTTGTCCGCTTCCATTTGCTCGGTCAGCAGGCGGGCAAACATGGTGGTCACCTCTGCGCGGCTCATATTTTTGCCCGGTGCAAACCCGCCGTCCGGATATCCCTTGAGGAAGGCAAAGTGGTCTGTTTTATTCAGCGTCGCGGTTTTGTAGGTGTTCTCGGTGTAGGTGTTGATAAAGCCAAGCCCGCCCTGCGCGTCCTTCGGGTCGACATCCACTCTGCCTTCCATAGCTTCAAATTTGTTGTAGCAATCCCAGCCGCCGGTCCACTCGTATTCATTGATGGCATCGTTCCATTCGTAATGCGGCTGGAGGAACCAGCGGGTCTCATCGTATGTCCAACCGCTTTGCTCATCGTTGGTTTCCACAACAAAGATGCCCTGATTGTCGGTTAGAGCGAAGAAATCGCTTCTGTCGATTTGAATGGTCATCACGCAGCCGAATGTTCCGGCTCCGTTCACGGTCACCGTGCAGTTCTGCACATCCCAGAGGCCGCTGCCGCCGGATTCGTAACGGCCATACGACGGATCGCTGGGAAATGCATAGAAGCTGAAAGTCGTTTGCTTCGGTGCAGTATTTCCACCCAACTCAACGACCTTGGTGATCGGGATCTGAAGCGTCACGATCCAGTTCTCGTCGTCCGGCTCAGGCTGCTCGGGCTGATTCGGCGGAAGAATGTTGCTTCCCGGCGGCAGGATCACGATGAAATCTTCTGCGGCCACCGCTGCGGCAAGGGTCAGCGAAAGGATCAGGCAAAGGAAAATTGCAAGAATTCGTTTTCTCATGTGGAACCTCCTTCTGTTATTTCTTTGTCGAATACACTCATGATGCGGCTTTGCGCACAGGCAGCGAAAACAAATGGGTTAAAGTGTGTCAATTACACCCGCGAGGTAGGTCGGCGATACCGACGCGTAAATAAAATTGTCAACCAACTGATCCTTCACCGCCTGCCGCACCTCAGAGGCAAGCAGTTCGTCCGCATTCTCATCCACCAGAAGCAGAACCTTGCAGACCCAACTAAGCTGCTTTACAGCATTGCAAAGCTTGAGCCGTTCGCTCAGCTTCCAGATGCCCTGCCGGATGACCTCCATCACCAACACATTGGCACGGCAGGTCCGGCACAGGGCAAGCGTTTCCTCCGGCTTTGAAGAACGGTAGACAAGAAAATCCGGGTCGCATCCCGAAAGTGATTGCATGACCGCTTCCGCCAGAAGTCCGCCTTTCATATCCAGCACAATCCTTCGCATCTGTGCTTTTCCACCGCCTTTCTCTTCTTTTGCATATTCCATTTGTATTTTAGCTGTTATCGCTCCCTTCCGCCCCCGCCGATTGGATAGGGTTTGCAATTATTTTTTGTTCAAAGGCCATGTTTCATCTCAATTCTTTCCGCAGATGGGCAAAATCGTGTTGCCTTTTTCCGTCCGCATGATATACTGTCCATACGAATGTACAGAGATGGGAGGCATACGGCATGAGCAAAGCGACAAAAAAGAGCCTTTTGTGCGCCTTGGCCGCGCTGGCGCTCATTGCGTTTGCCATGTGGCTCCGATATGCAAGCCGGCATATTTTTCATTCTCCGGCCGTCAACCACCTGCGAAGCGGGATCTATGTATTTTTGTTCAGCGCGTGGAGCTACTCCCTTTGGAACCGCATCGTGCAGACGCAGGTACGGCGCTATCTGCTGGCGATCTCGGCGCTGATGGTGCTGTGGATCCTTCTTCGCTCAATCAAATTTTCCATTGAAAACATGGATGCAGAGCGCTGGCTGTGGTATTTCTACTATTTCCCGATGCTGTTCATCCCCATGCTGTCGGTCTTTGTTTCCCTGTCGCTGGGCAAGGGAGAGGATTTTCGGCTGCCGCGATGGACCAAGATTCTGTATCTTCCGACACTGCTGCTGCTCTTGCTCGTTCTGACCAATGATCTGCACCAGCAGGTGTTCTCCTTCCCGTCCGGCGTTTTATCGGATCAGGCGTATCGGTATGAGGGCGGCTATTTCTTTGTGATGGGCTGGGAGGCCCTGTGCGCGGGATTTGCGCTTCTTTCGATGGTGAAAAATTGCCGCATCCCGCGCAGCAGGAGAATTCGCTGGCTGCCGCTGGTTCCGCTTGCGCTTTCGCTGGCCTATGCTTACGCGTATGTGAAAGAGGTCTATTGGGTCTGGGTTCTCGCGGGGGATATGACGGTGTCGCAGTGCCTGATCTTTGCGAGCATCTTTGAATGCTGCATTCAATGCGGGCTGATCCAGTCCAATCTCGGATACGACGAGCTTTTTGAGGCGACGAGCCTGCCCGTCCAGATTACGGATCATGCGTTTCACTCGAAATATGTGTCTGTTGCCATGCAGAGGGCTTTGCCGCAAAGTGAGCTGCGGCAGATGCAGCAGGATACCGTCCATCTGGGCGACGATACGCTTTTGAAGCGGCACAAGCTGCGCCGCGGCTGGGTGTTCTGGAAGGAGGACATCTCTGCGCTGAATCAGATCCGAAAGGAACTGGAGCTGACAAGGGATGAGCTGCGTGATACCGGCGATGTTCTGACAGCGGAGAATGCACAGCGCGCAAGATGGCTGAAGCTGATAGAAGAAAACCGCCTGTATGACATGATGGAGGCGCAGACTGCCCGACAGATCGCGATGCTGCGGGAGCTGCTGACTGAATTGCAGAAGACGGAAGATTCCGGCAGAGCCAGACACCTGCTCGGGCAGGTCATCATCATCGGGACCTACATCAAGCGGAGAAGCAACCTGATTTTTGTCGGCGAGCAGCGCGGTGCAATCAGCGTGCAGGAACTTCTGCTGTGCCTCAATGAATCTTCCGAGAATATCAGTGTCTATGGCGCCGACTGCAAGGCGATTGTCAAGGGGGAAAGCCTGCTTACCGTCGAGCAGGCAACGCAGATCTACGATCTGTTTGAGGCGGTCGTGGAGACGGAACTGGAATCGCTGCGTGCGCTGCTGATCTCCATAGAGGTTGGTAAGTGGGTAGAGATTGCTCTCTGTGTTTCGGCGGCGGAGCCGCTCTGCGGGCTGCGCGCGCGGTTTCCAGGTCTGGAATGGGAGCAGGATGAGGACGGACTGCAATATGTGACGCGGAAGCCGGAAAGAACGAGGGGTGTAAAGGCACATGGACAGGATTAAGGAAAGCTTTGACAGTCTGCCCATCGCCGCCTGCTTCTTCGATAAAAACGGCGTGGTGCGGCTCATCAACCGCCGGATGCTTGCCATTGCAAACTGGCTGCGAAAAGGCGGCATACAGTCCCTTGCAGAGATGCAGAGCGCCCTGCGCTCGCCGCCCGCAAGCGTGTGCTGTCTGGATCTGCGCCTTCGGATTTACCGCTTTCCGGACGGGAAGGCGCTGCGCTTTGCGCAGGAGCAGATCACAACAAAAGCGGGCGTCTGCTATACGCAGATCACTGCCGCAGACGTTACGGAGCTGATCCGGAAGCAGAAGCAGCTGAAAGTGGAAAATGCGAAGCTGGCGGAGGCAAATGAGCGGCTTCGGCTGCTGTTCGTGCAGATGCCGGAGATCATCCGGGAGGAAGAGACGCTGGCAATGAAGCTGCGTGTGCATGATGACATCGGACACAGCATCCTCGCGGCGCGCCGTGTGCTGCTCCAGCACACGGACCTGAAGGAAATTCGTGCAAACGCGGCGCTGTGGGAACAGTCAATTTCCGTGCTTTACCGCTCCAACCAGATGACGGCGCAATCCGAACCGCTGGATGCGGAGAAAAAACGAGCGGAAGAGCTAGGCGTTAGAGTCCTGCTGACAGGGAATGAGCCGCAAAGGCAGTGGATGCGCGCACTGAGCGCACTGGCGATCTGCGAATGTGCGGCGAACTGTGTCCGCCACGCAGATGGCACAGAATTGTATGTGTGCTTCCGGCAGAAGCCGGACTGCATGGAGGTCTCCCTGACCAACAACGGTGCAGTGCCAAAGGAAAAGATCACAGAGGGCGGAGGCCTTTCCATGCTGCGTCAACGTATAGAAGAAGCAGGCGGCAAAATGGAGGTTTGGAGCAGCCCTCGCTTTAAGCTGATAATCAGTCTGCTGGAACAGGAGGAAGCAGCACATGAGAGTGATGATCGTTGAAGACCAGACCATGATCCGCAGTCTGTTGGAAAGCTATTTCCGTGCCGAGGACGGATACCGGATCACGGCGTCCATCCCCGGTGCAAAGCAGGCGGTTGAGGTGTGCCGGACAAGCTCCGTCGATCTGATTTTGATGGATGTGCAAACGGAGAACCGCGAGAACGGACTGACTGCCGTTCGTCAGATCAAAGCCATACAGCCGAAGAGCAAAATTATTGTTGTGACCTCGCTGATCGACGGCGCCGTTCTGGACGAGGCAAAGAGGGCCGGAGCTGACAGCCTGTGGTATAAGGACTCTACGCAGAAGCGTTTGATGGATGTCGTCCGGCAAACGATGGCGGATGAACATATCTTCCCGGACACGCCTCCGACGGTTGAGATCGGCATGGCAAAAAGCACGGAATTTACAAAGACGGAATTGAAAGTTCTGCGGCATCTGCTGCGGGGCTTGTCTTACACGCGCATCGCGGCAGAGATGGGCTGCGAGATGTCGACGGTCAAATTCCATGTGGCAAATATGCTGCAAAAAACCGGGCTGGAAAACAAGCTTCAGCTTGCACTGGCGGTCAGCGACGCCAAGTTGATTGCCGATCTGGCGGAAGAATGATGGGATTTGATTTTCTGCTTGTGCAGCCACAGGCATTTATTGAAAAGAAGAAGACGCGTCTGAGCCGTTACACTTGGCAAGCAATGCCTGCGTTTATACAAACTTGACGAACAGGGAGATTTCCGATTTAAGCTATCCGAGTTAAGCGTGTTACCCTTGATTGACGATTTTGTATTGCCACTTTGCGAGAGAAGCGGCGACGTAGCGAACAGGAACATTGTGGTTATTAAACTGCTCCCCAAGTCAAGGACAAAATAAGGTGACCC
>ULXB01020734.1_pt1 | contig 23926 bp, 17 predicted proteins | sample 1960901 | NCBI WGS metagenome assembly ULXB01 (sample SAMEA4835828, study PRJEB28245) | human gut metagenome | biome: gut microbiome; material: fecal sample | place: Denmark | collected 2008
CTTCAAACGGGGCGGCGTTCAGCGTCAGCACTGCAGGGCGCAGGCCGGGGGCCGTGACATCCACGGTAATCGTGCCGGTGCGGCCATTGCCCGCCACAACGGCCAGCAGCATGCCGCTGAAAAGGCGGCGGCTGTCGGTCTGGTACTCGTCGGGGTCGGCGCTGTCGCCGTTGTCAAGGCCCACCAACACACCCGCGCCATTTACGCGGACCGTCACGCGGTCGTTCGCGTTGCGCACAGGGTTGCCGTTCTTGTCGCGGGTTGTGATTGTGATAAACGCAAGCTCACGGCCATCGCCGGAAATCGTCTTGCGGTCAGCCTGCAGGCAGATCATAGCGCTGTCATCGAAGGAATCCTGCTCGTCGGTTGCCACGACCTTGCCGTTTTCATCGTAGGCTACGACCTTGACGCTGCCGGGGTGGTAGGCTGCCTGCCAGCTGGCGGTACGGCCCTTGGTGGAGTCCAGCACCTTGCGGCCAAGGCTCTCGCCGTTCACAAACAGTTCTACGCTGTGGGCGTTGGTGCAAGCGCAGAGGTCAATCAGCTGCCCTTCGTTGAAGTCCCAGTAGGGGAACAGGTGTACCATTGGGTGTGTTTTGGGGTCGAGCCACGCGGCCTGCACAACGTAGTAGGCGTCCTTCGGGAAGCCTGCCGTGTCAATCGTGCCGAAATAGCTGCTGCGCGTGTGGTAAGGTGTCGGCTCGCCGATGTAATCCCACCCGGTCCAAAGGTACTGCCCCAGCGTGAACGGCCAGCGTTGCTCGCTCTGCAGGCAGACATCCCAGCTCTCCGCGCCCCAACTTGTGCGGCTGTTGCCCAGGCTTGAGCACTGCAGGTCGTCATCAGACAGCAGGCTTTGCGAAAGCGGGAAGTGGTAGATGCCGCGGCTCTGCACGATGGACGACGTCTCACTGCCGTAGATGACCCAGTCGGGGTGCTTCTCGTGGTGGCTGGCGTAGAGGCGCTCGCCGTAATTATAGCCCGCGACCTTGATGATATCGGCACAGTGCTGTGTATTTTCCCACGGCATGTAGTTGGAACCGAGCGTTGGGATGCCGTTGCGCGCAGGGTCGTGCGCGGCGACCTCGGCCAGCAGCATCCGCATTGTGTCCGCGCCCTCGGAACCCGCATGGGTGTCGTAGATCTCGTTGCCGATGCACCAGAACAGCAGGCTTGGGTGGTTGCGGTCGCGGCGGATCCAGGCAGCAACATCCTTTTCCTGCCACTCGTCAAAGAAGCGGCCGTAGTCGTAAGGGTTCTTGCCGCTGCGCCAGCAGTCGAAGCTCTCGACATCCATCAAAATGCCCATCTCGTCGGCCAGATCCATGAACTGCGGCGCGGGCGGTGTGTGACCCGTGCGGATGCTGTTAACCCCCATGGACTTGAGGATTTCAAGCTGACGCTTGGCGGCGCTGTACTCAAACGCCGAACCGAGACAGCCGAAATCGTGGTGGATGCAGACACCCTTGATCAAAACGCGCTTGTGATTCACCAGCAGCCCGCAGTCGGGTGTGGCTTCGATGGTGCGGCAGCCAAAGCGGGTGGTTAGTGTGTCGGTAACGCCATCGGCGCCGGTTAGCTCTGCCGTGATGTGGTAGAAGTTTGGCGCGTCCAAGTCCCACAAAGCGGGGTCTTGCAGCGTGAAGGTGTGCGAGGCTTTGTAAATCGCGGTTTCCTTGCCCGTGCGCCAGCCATCGGGGGAGGGGAGAGCGGCCCATGCATCGGCAGGGATGGCGGCAGTGCCAAGAAGGCTGCCGTTATCATCGGTCAGATGCAGCGTCAGCGTGTGGCCCGCGCTGGCGGCGGTGACGGAACCCGCCTCGGCAGTGACGGCCACGGTCCAAGCGCCGTTGTCGCCTTCTTTGGCAGCTACATACAGTCCATCGGGCATCAAGTGGAGGTCGGGAGCCTCCCACAGTTCCACATTGCGGTACAGGCCCGCACCGGAGTACCAGCGGGAGTTGGGGTGGCGCAGATTGCAGCGGACAAGAACCTCGTTCTGGCCCTCATGCAGCGCGTCGGTGATGTCGAACCAGAACGACGTGTAGCCGTACTTCCATTGGCCGACTTCGGTGCCGTTGACGAAAACGGTCGTATCCATGTAGGCCCCGCCGAACCAAAGCATGCGGCGGGTGCCGGGTACATCGGTGACAAAGAAATATTTGCGGTAGAACAGCGTGCCGTCGCGGTACAGATCGTCCGCGTGGCGAATCTGCCAATCGTGGGGCAGGTCGACGGGGGTGAACTGCGCGTTCCAAGGCAACAGCTCGGTATCCGGCGCGCAGGCGGCAAACAGCCAGTCGACGCTGAAATCGGTGCGTTTCATAAGGAACAGCTCCTTTTCATAAGGGTAAGGGGATGTGACGGGAAGTGCCGTGCAGGTCCGACATGGCCGTGTCGGGCACACACGGTGCGCCCCGTCACCGGGGCGCGGTACTTGCGTACCATAAACAGCAAACCGGGGGCAGCCCCATGTTGTTACGTGAGGCTGCCCCCGGCAGTTGCATCACTGTCGCAGGGACAGTCAGTTTCCAAACAAATTACTTGTTTGCGTTGTAGGTGTCGTTGTACATATCAACGATGTTCTGCATGTTCTGGGCTTCGACTTCAGCAACGTAGGTATCCCAATCGTTGTTGATGTCGGCCTGATTCATGGCAAACTTGCAGGTCCAAGCGTTGACGGTATCGGTCATGGGGGTGCCCCACAGGTTCAGCATCTCCATCTGATCCTCATCGAAGGTAACGGCGGGATCCAGCGGGCGCAGCTTGCGGTACTGGCCCTGACGGTCGTAGAAGTCACGCAGATCATCGGTGAAGTTGCTGGTCAGCAGCTCGGTGTTGCCGCCATACATGAAGTTGCCGCAGGCGTAGCCCAGCTCTTCACGCAGGTCGACCTGATCGTCGGAGGTCTGTCCGATGGACAGGCCTTTGCAGTAGTAACCGGGGGTCAGGCTGTAGGTGCCGTCGGTGACGGTGTAGGTCTCGCCCTCTTTGCCCCACTTGGTCAGGGTCAGGCCCTCGTCAGAGTACCACAGCCAGTCAACAAAGCGCATCATCTTGATGAACTCGTCCTCGCCCAGCTCGTTCAGAGCGTTGGAAGAGATCATGATACCGCACTCAAGGCGCTGGTTCTCGGCCTGATAGTCGGATGTGCCGATGGGAGTGACGATGCGGTACAGCTCGTAGTTGCCCTCGCCCAGCTGCTCCTTGACCTTGGCGTCCTGGACGGCGTACTGGGCACGGTTGGTGGACATGATGACGGTCTCGCCGCGGTAGAACTTGTTCAGCGCGGTGTCGTCATCCTGGGTCCAGGTCTCGGGGTCAAGAACCTTGTTCTGGACAAGCTTCTGCAGGACAGTGTAGGCCTGCTTGTATTTGTCGGAGACAGAGCCGTCAACGAAGGAATCGCTGTCGGGGTCATAGACCAGACCGTAGTTGGTGGTGATGGCCCAGCCGGTGTTGATATCGTAAGAGGCACCCAGCAGCTTCAGCAGGTTGCCGCCCTGACCGTAACCGGAGGTCTGGCCGCACCACATATCGGACCAGATGTAGTCATTCTCGCCGCACATACCCTGCTCGACCATGTACTTCTTGACGCCGATCAGCACGTCGGCGAACTTATCCCAGGTCCAATCCTTTTCCAGCTCGGCGACATCGTAGCCGGCAGCGTCAAAGATGTCCTTGCGGACGAGGAAGGTGTAATCCTGCAGAGCGGTCTCCTTCAGGCCGGGCAGGCGGTAGTACTTGCCGTCAGCCTGCGTGATGGTGGCCAAGTCGTCCTGCATGTTGTACTCCTCGACGAAGTTGGAGTAGTTGGGCATATACTGGACATAGTCGGAGACGGGGACAACGCCGCCGCCGGTGACATACGCAGTTTCAGTGTAGATCTTGGGGATGATGTAGGGGGAAGTGCCGGAAGAAACGGCCAAGGAAACCTTATCGGTGTAGTTGGAGTTGTCAACGACGGTCAGTTCCAGATGGACGTTGGTGGCATCCTCGATGGCCTTAAAGACGCCCTCGCTGATCCACTTGTCGTTCATGGGATAGGCGGGGTTGTCGTTGAAGAACATCGTGTAGGTGACAGGCTCGTCAGAGTGGAAGTGCTCGCCGTACTCATAGCCGAGGTTTGACTCGTCCGCAGCAGCGGTGTCGGTGGTAGCAGTGCTGCCATCGGTGTTGGTGGTGCTTGCAGCCGTGGAGCTGCCGGAGCCGCCGCAGGCAGCCAGAGACAGCACCATGCCGGCAGCCAGCACGAGGGATGTGAGCTTTTTCATGTTTCGTAACCTCCATTACGTTTTTTCCTGCTCCCCGGAAGGCCCTGGGAAAACAGGCGTTTTCTTTCATCCGGCACCGGAGTCGGCGTCGGTTTTAAGACAGTGGAAAAACGGGACGCAGAGCACTAACGCGAAAACGTTAGCCCTTAACGCCGCCCAGCATCATACCCTGCACGAAATACTTCTGGATGAAGGGGTAGATGCAAATGATGGGAGCGGACGTCAGCACCATGGCGCAGGACTTGATGTTGGAAGCGATCTGCATGGCGTCGCCTGCATCGGCACTTGTGCCGGAAGCGCTGCTGATGAGCTGGCGCAGATAGTAGGCAACGGGCCATTTCGTGGTCGTATCCAAGTAGAGGAAAGCATCAAACCAGTCGTTCCAGTACTGGACGACGTAGAACAGTGTCATGGTGGCAATGATGGGCTTGGACAGGGGGATGGCGATGCGCCAGAACACGCCCCACAAGTCCAGGCCGTCAATCTCGCCGGCTTCTTCCAGCTCACGGGGGAGAGTGAGGAAGAAGGAACGCATCAGGATGACGTAGTAGGTGGAGATCATGCCGGGCAGGATGAAGGATGCCACGGTATCGCGCAGACCCAAGGAAACCATCAAAATGTAGTTGGGGATCATGCCGCCGCTAAAGTACATCGTGAAAATGATGAACTTGTTGATGGCCTTGCCGCCGTACAGCTCCGCCTTGGAAAGGGGATAGGCCAGCAGGGCGCTGAACAGCAGAGCGCAGACCGTGCCAACGATGGAGTACACAATGGTGTTGCCGTAATAGGGGATGAACTTGCCATCGGTGATGACGTATTTATATGTGGAGATGTTGAAGTCCTTCGGGATCAGGCCGACTTGGCCTGCAACGATCGCCTGCGTAGAGGAGAAGGACTGGGCGACCAAGTACAGGAACGGGTAGAGCATCGCAACGCTGATCAGCGTCAGGATGATGGCGTTAAAGACCTTGAACACGCGGTAACTGCCGGATTCCTTGATCTTCATGGGGCCCATAGTAGTTGCTTTTGCCATTATTTTATCCTCCTAATTACCACAAACCGCTGCCGGTCAGCCAAGAGGAGACCTTGTTGGCAACCGTGAGCAGGACCAGGTTGATGACACCTTGGAACAGGCCGACGGCCGTTGCGTAGCTGTAGTTGCCGGAGCCAAGGCCCATGCGGTAGACGTAGGTGGCGATGATGTCGGCCGTCTCATAGGTGGTGGGGGTGTACAGCAGGAAGACCTTCTCGAAAGCGGCGGAACCGCACAGGCTGCCGATATTCAGAACCAACAGGGTGGAGATGGTGGGCAGGATGGCGGGGATGGTAACGTGCAGGCACTGCTGGAAGCGGTTTGCGCCGTCCAGCTCAGCAGCCTCGTACAGTTCGGTGTTGATGCCGGACATGGCAGCCAAGTAAAGGATGGTGCCCCAGCCGAGGCCCTGCCATACGCCCGTGGTAACAAAGATCGTCGTGAACCACTCGGGCAGGGAGATGAAGGTGATGGCCTCGCCGCCCAGCTTGGTGATGAGGTTGTTGATGGGACCGCTGGTGGACAGAATCTCGCGGACCATGCCCGCAACGATGACCATCGAAATGAAGTGGGGCAGGTAGGAGATCGTCTGCACAATCTTCTTGAAGTGAACGTTCTTGACCTCGTTCAGCAACAGGGCGAAGATCAGCGTCAGCGGGAAGCTGATGATCAGATACTTGAAGTTCAACAGCAGTGTGTTCTTGAACGCACGCCAGAAGTTCTGATCCTTCATGAACTGGTTGAAGTACTTCAGGCCGCTCCATTCATCGCCGAAGATGCTGCTGCCGGCGCGGTAGCGGCGGAACGCAATGATGTTGCCGAACATCGGGATGTAGCGGAACACGATGTAGTACACAATGGGAATGAACATCATTGCGTACCATTGCCAGTACTTTTTAATGTGCTTCATCACGGCACCCTGCTTCTTGACAGTGGCCACAGAAGCGTCTTTTTGTGCGGTCTTGGGCATGGTTCTGTCTCTCCTTCCTAATATCAATCACAGGTCAAGGGCCTGCGTTGCGGACTGGGTGACAGTCAGCTTTGCGGGGGCCTGACCCATCAGCGCTACGCTGCGGGCATCAGGCTGGGAAGCACCAACGTAAACGCTGTAGCTGCCTGCCTCAACGATCGGCGTGCCTTCCTCATTGCAGAGGGCGAAGGCGGCCAGCGGCAGGTGAATTTTGACCTGCTTCGTCTCACCGGGCTGCAACTCGACCTTGGCAAGGCCTTTCAGCTGGGCGTTCGGGGTGTTCTCGCGCTCGGCCTTGACGTAAACCTCCACGCTCTCGCGGCCCGCAACGGAACCCTCGTTCGTGACGTCCACCGTCACATCGAGGCCGTCGGAGCCCGCCTCATTCGCGCTGACAGCAGCGTTCTTGAAGCCGAACTTCGTGTAGGACAGGCCGTAGCCGAAGGGGTAAAGGGCTTCCTTCTCCATGTAGCGGTAGGTGCGGCCCTTCATGGCGTAGTCGGTAAACTCCGGCAGGTCACGGTCGCTGTGGTAGAAGGTGACAGGCAGTTTGCCCTGCGGGTTCGTCTCACCGAACAGAGCGCGGGCCACAGCCTCGCCGCCACGGGCACCGGGATACCAGGCTTCGAGAATGGCGTTTGCGTGCTCATCTGCATAGTTGACAGCCAATGCACTGCCGCCCAGCAGAACCAGAACAACAGGCTTGCCGCTCTCAACACAGGCTTTCAGGACTTCCTCCTGATGGCCGGGGAGCTTCAGGTTCGGCTTGTCGCCGCTGGCGAACTGGTTGCCCTGGTCGCCCTCCTCACCCTCAAGGCCGGCATCCAGACCGAGGACTGCGATAACGACATCGCTCTCCTCGCAGACACCCTTGACCTCGCTCATCAGCTCGTTGGACTCGGCCAAGCCGTGGATGTTGTCGGCGTAGAGGTGGCAGCCCTGCGAGTAGCGGACTTTCACATCGTCGCCGAGGTAATCTTCAATGCCCTCCAGCACGGTGGTGTAGCGGGAGGCAGTGCCCTCATAGTTGCCCAGCAGCGCCTTGCGACTGTCGGCATTGGGGCCGATGACGCCGACGGTGTGCAGCTTGGACTTGTCCAGCGGCAGCGTGCCGTCGTTCTTCAGCAGCGTCATGATGCTGTCGGCGACTTTCAGGTTCAGGGCCTTCATCTCGGCGCTGTCGACAACGTCGTAGCCAACCTTATTATAAGGAACCTGATCCTCGGCGTCAAACATACCCAGACGCATGCGGGTCACATACAGGCGGGTCAGGCTCTCGTCGATCTTCTCTTCGGAAAGCTTGCCCTCGGCGACGGCCTGCTCAAGGTAAACGTAAAGGTCGCCGCAGTTCAGGTCGCAGCCGTTGTTGACGGCCAGTGCGACGGACTCTACAGGGCCGTCCGTGACCATGTGGCCGGTATGGAAGTCCTTGATGGCCCAGCAGTCGGAGGTAACGTGGCCGTCAAAATGCCACTTGTCACGCAGGATATCCTTTAGCAGGGTCTTGCTGCCGCAGCAGGGCTCGCCATTCGTGCGGTTGTACGCACCCATGACGGCCTCGACACCGGCTTCCTTGACCAGTGCGCGGAATGCGGGCAGGTAGGTCTCCCACAGGTCCTGCTTGGAGACGATGGCGTTAAAGTGGTGGCGGTCGCTTTCGGGGCCAGAGTGTACGGCGAAATGCTTGGCGCAGGCGGCGGCCTGCAGGTAATCGGGATCGTTGCCCTGCATACCCTCAACAAAGCGGACGCCGAGGCGGCTCGTCAGGAACGGATCCTCGCCGTAAGTTTCGTGGCCACGGCCCCAGCGGGGATCGCGGAAGATGTTGATGTTGGGGGCCCAGACGGTCAGACCCTTGAAAATGTCGCGGTCGCCGTGGGCGCGGCACATATTGTACTTGCCGCGAGCCTCAACGCCGATGGCGTTGCCGACCTGCTCCATCATGTCCTCGTCAAAGGCGGCGGCCATGCCGATGGCCTGGGGGAAGACGGTGGCAGTGCCCGCGCGGCCGACACCGTGGATGCCCTCGCTCCACCAGTTGTAAGCGGGGATGCCCAGACGCTCGATCGCGGGAGCCCAGCTCAGCATCTGGCTGACCTTCTCGTGCAGGGTCATCTGCGCAACGAGGTCGGCCGCACGCTTGCGGTACTCAGCCTCTTTAGCGGGATTCTTGGTTCTCTTCATAATGCTTTCTCCTGTTCTTCCGTGTCCTTTACAGAACGCCGAAACCTAAAATAGTGAATACTTTGTCCGTGCCCGGCTCCTGCATCTTGATTTCGATGTGGTGCCGCTGCGCGGTTTCTTCCTTTAAGATAATGGCCGCATGGCAGTGGGTCCAACCGGCCTGCCGCGGGTCGTAGGCCGCGACCTCTTTGCCGTCTACCGTGACGACTGCCGCGCCGAACTCCTTGCTGCCCGAATCCTTAAAAACGAGCTGGATGCTACGGCAGGTGATGTCCATCGTGAACGGGTTGTCGCCCGCGCCCTTCTTCCAGTTGTGGGGGAACTCGGGGGTGTTGACATCCTCGAAGTCGAAGGGCACGCTCTGTAAATCGGTGTCCGTCTCGGTGAAGCAGCCGGGGTCGATAACCGCGTCAAAGGGGTTCACACTGCGGTCCAGCAGCTTCGTCTCGGCAAAGTCGAAACCGTAGTAGGGGGCGAGTTCTTTCGGGGCAGGCCCTTCCTGCTGCTTGTCCAGCCGGTCCAGCATATACATGAGGCAGTCCCGCATGATGCGGTGCCCGCTGTTGGAGGGATGGAACACATCGTAGAAGTACTGGCGGCGGGTGATGACGCTGCGCTCACCGACACCAACGCGGAACTGCGGGCTGACGGCGTCCAGCACATTGACCATCGGCAGCTCATGCCGCCAACCGATGGGAGCCAAGCGATCCTTCAGGTTCCAGTCGTTGGCAAAAACGCTGAACAGCATCACAACGGCGGGCTCATTGGGGGCTGACCAGATCTTTTGGATCAGGCTCTCGTGCATCAGGCCCTTCGTCTCGTCAGCCTCGTCGTTGACGGCGAACTCGACGATGATCAGATCGGGCTGCACCGCACCGTCGCGGGTGATGTCGCGGTCATAGCGGATGATGCCGAGCTGGCAGGGCGTGCCGCCAACGCCCGCTTTGATGTAGCGGACATGTGCGCCGTGGTCGGGTGTGTACCTTTCGCAGATGGCCTCATAGGTCTTGCGCGCGTAGCACATTTCCTGCGAGGGAACCGCACCCGCGCCCTGTGTGATGGAGCCGCCCAGGAAGGCGATCGTCGTGGGCTTGCCATCGCGGAGCTGCTGCAACACACGCTTGATACGGATGTTGTTGCCGGTGCTCAGGCAGCTGCGGGCGATCATCTCGCCGTAGGCGGGCGTATCGAAAGCCACGGGCGGGTCGGGGTCAACCTCGGGGACTGTGTAGCCGTCATTCAAGTAGAGCTTGACGGTGGCCGTGGCGATGTCCTTCGGTTTGACGAGCTCGAACAGAAACTCCTGCGGCGTCTCGTCGCTGTCGGACCACTGTTGCTCATCCATGACCATGATGTGCTCGGTGCCATCGGTGGTAATCTTCATGCTGTTGCGGCTGCCGCTGCTGCCCAGTTCCCCGGAGAAGCCGAGGGTAAAGGTCACGACCTTGTCGGGCAGGTCGCCGACGATGCTGACGCCGACGCTGTGCACGAGCTTGCGGAAGCCCTTGGCCGTGCGGAGCATTTCCAGAATGTTCTCATCGTCAATGCCGCCGACCATCTTGGCGAAAGTTACAAGGCGGTCACCATTGATATAAACGGGGTGGCGGCCTACGCCGTCATTGCTCGGCAGGCCGCCGACCGGCTTGTCCAGCAGCACATAAAATCCCGGGCGTTTGGCCGTTGGGTCCTTGGGTGCGATCTTGTCCAACACCGTTTGCTTCACTCTTTTCTGAATTGTCTGTGTCTTATGTTTGGTGAGCTCATCACAGGCCAAACATATCATCTGCCGTTATTATACCGCATTCCGAAAATGCATGCTTCTCATTTTTTGCTATGTATCTTATCAATATCTGCTGATTTTACAGGCTTGTTGATTGTTTTTTGTGCAATGTGCTAGAAAGAAAAACACAGTTTTTGTGCGATTCGAGAAACGAATTGTAACTTTCGTGTCATTATTATGGATAAATGGTGCATAATGTGCCGCGAATTTTTCCTACCTGCTGCGCTTGTTCGGCATCGCCAAAATTTGCACAGCCTGAAAAATAGCACAAAATAAGCATTGCAAAAGCCGAAAGTCCCGAAAACGACGGGGCTTTTCTTGCAATAAGTGGAATGCAGGGGTGCTGTATTTATGTTGCCCTGTTGAAAATCGAGCCCGGTACCCCCTTGATTTTGCCGCTGCAACCTGCTATATTGAGCCAAAACTGAACAACGAAAGGGGCCGATTTATGGCAGCAGTTACCCTGCCCACACACTATCGCAACGTTTTTGCGGAGCTGGGCTATGCGCAGGCGGAGATCGACGCACGCATTGAAAATGCCAATTATGGGAGTGCCATCGACCATCTGAAATACCAGCACGATGAGTTTCATCTGGTTCCCGTTCTGGATGAAAGCGGGAATATAGCTGGAAGAAATTTTATAGGGCAATACCGCATAATTCTAAGTGCCGATACGGCGAGCGAGGTGCGGCAGCTGTTAAGCCAAAAGCGCAGATAATACTGGATGTCTTATCGAGCATTTTGGCAACGCAGATGCCGTGCCGCAGCCGCCGAAGCGGTGCTTAAGCCGCTAGGCGGGAATTGTGCGGTGTTGCCATAGAGAACGCACGGACGAAAAATATTCCGGAAATTCATGTACAAATGATGGCGAACGGCAACCGAACAACAGACAGCACAAAAGCACCCCCTGCACCAAAAGCACAATACTTTCCGGTGCAGGGGGTGTTGTGGTTCAGTTCAGCCGGTCAGCCAAAACCATCAATCTTCGATCGTGATTTTGGTGATGACAGGCATCTGTTTGGGCTTGTTCCAGGTTTCAGGGCCGTAAGTGGGCTGGTTGGCAATGGCGTCCAGCACATCAAAACCGCTCTCCATTTCGCCAAAGGCGGCGTAACGGCCGTCCAGCTTGGCAGCATCCTTGTGAACAACAAAGAACTGCGTGCCGGCGGTATCAAAGTCATCATCGCGCGCCATAGAAAGGGCACCGCGGATATGCTTGAGCGGGTTGTTGACGCCATTTTCCGTAAACTCGCCCTTAATATGCCAATCACTGTCCGTCATGATGTCATTGTCCGGCGAACCGCCCTGAATGACATAATCCTTAACGATGCGGCACCAACACAAACCATCATAAAAACCGCTGCGTGCAGTTTTCACAAAGTTTGCCACGGTGAGGGGGGCATATTCCGGGTACAGCGTAAAAACCATAGTACCAAAGTCCCTGGTTTCAATCGTGCAACGCATTAGCCGACCTTCACATCCTTGAAGAACAGGTTGCCGGAAGCAGTCATGTAGAAACCGCTGATGTTGTCATGCATCAGGTAGTTGTTGGACTTGTAGTACAGGGGCAGAACAGCGTAATCGTTGGAAACGATAGCGTCAGCCTGCAGGGTCAGCTCAGCAGCCTTGGCCGGATCGTTCTCAGCCTTGACCTGCTCAACCAGAGCGTCATAATCGGCGTTGGAATAGAACAGGTTGTTGGAAGAATCGCCGGTCTTGCACAGGGGCAGGAAGCTCATGGGGTTCAGGTAGTCAGCGCTCCAGCCCATGGCAGCAACCTGATAGTTGCCTTTCTGAACGTCGTCATAGAAGATGCTCCACTCGTTGGAGGAAACTTCAACATTGATGTTCAGGTTGTTCTTCAGCATTTCAGCCATAGCTTCAACGACCTTCTTGACGGTGTCGTTGTCGTAGTAGCTCAGGGTCAGAGTGGGGAAGCCTTCGCCGTTGGGGTAGCCAGCCTCTGCCAAGGCAGCCTGGGCGCCCTCAACGTCAGCGGTAGCGGACAGGCCAAAGCTTTCGCGGCCTTCGGTGATATCCTTGCCATCAACAGAGTAGCCGGGGGCCAGGAAGCTGTAAGCGGGCTGTGCATCGACCTGCACAACGTTGTCGATGATGGACTGACGGTCGATGGCCAGGCAGATTGCCTTGCGGACCAGAACGTTGTTCACAGGCTCGGCAGAGCAGTTGAAGTCATAGTAAACAGTGCCGTAGCTGGGGCTGGTCTGCACACCGGCATTCTCGGCCTTCAGGCGGGCAAAGTCAGAGGAAGGAATGCTGGCAACGCCGTCAACCTCGCCGGACTCGTAAGCGGTCAGAGCAGTTGCCTGATCCAGAACGTAGCGGAAGGTGACCTTCTGCAGGGAGACATTCTCAGCATCCCAGTAGTTCTCGTTCTTTTCCAGAATGACGTTTTCGTTCATGCTCATGCTGGCGATCTTGAAGGGGCCGTTGCAGATATAGGTATCTGCTTCGGTGGACCACTTGTCGCCGTTGGCTTCAACGGTGGCTTTCTGAACAGGGGAGAAGGTCCACATGCTCAGGATGTCGATGAAATAGGAGGTGGGCTGGACCAGGGTGATCTCCAGGGTCTTGTCGTCCAGAGCCTTCACGCCCAGGTCGTCAGCGGTGGCGGTGCCATCGTAATACTCCTGAGCATTCTTGATGTAATCGGTAGCCATGCTGACGTACTGTGCGGCGGTGGCCGGGGTCAGAACGCGCTGAATGGTGTAAACGTAATCTTCAGCGGTCAGGTCGCTGCCATCGCTCCACTTCAGGCCGTCGCGCAGGTGGAAGGTGTAGGTCAGGCCGTCGTCGCTGATATCCCAGCTTTCAGCGTTGCCGGGAACCAGGGTGCCGGTGCTGTCATAGGTAACAAGGCCTTCGAAGCAGTTGATCAGAACATACTGTGCGAAGGAGTTGTTGGTCACGCTCGGATCCAGGCCGTCGGGAATGTTGCTCAGAACAAAGGTCAGTTCCTGGGCGGCATCACCGGTAGACTCGGAGGAAGCGGTGGTGGAAGTTGCTTCGCTGCTGGCAGCAGAAGAAACATCGGAGATGTTCTGGGGCTCATTGGAAGCGCCGCAGGCGCTGAGCAAGGAGACCGCCAGCGTGCCGGCAAGAGCGGCACTGATGACTTTCTTTTTCATGTGTATCCCCCTCGAAAAGAAAATAATGTATGTTTGCCGTTCCTTTGCACCGGCAGGGCGCAACAAACCGGGCAGGGGAGCCAAAACGGAACAGCACCACCGTGTTGCATATCCCGCTTTGGCCGCCGGTACCCGTTTGCGGCAGGCTGCCGGAACAAGAAACGGAGAAACCAAAATAAAAAGGCTTAATACAGGTGGCAGGCCACAAAATGGCCGGGTGCGGCTTCCTTCATGGCCGGGGTCTGCTCGCTGCAAATGGGCTTTGCATAGGGGCAGCGGCCACAGAACCGGCAGCCGGGTTTCGGGTTGACCGGGCTGGGCAGATCGCCCTCCACACCGGCGCTCGCATGGGCGCGGGCCAGCTTGGGGTCCGCGATGGGAATGCAGCTCAGCAAGCCCTTGGTGTAGGGGTGCAGCGGGTTTTTGTAGATCTCTTCGGAATCGCTGCTTTCCACCAGCTGGCCCAGGTACATCACGCCGATATCATCCGAAACGTAACGCACCATCGAAAGGTCATGGGCGATAAACAGGTAAGAGGTACCTTCGGCCTGCTGGTAGTCACGCAGCAGGTTGACGACCTGCGCCTGAATGGAAACGTCCAGTGCAGAGATGGGCTCATCACAGATGACCAGCGCGGGGTTCAGCACCAGGGCGCGGGCAATGCCGACGCGCTGGCGCTGGCCGCCGGAAAACTCGTGGGCATACCGTCCGGCGTGTTCTGCCGTCAGGCCAACGCGGTTCAGCATGGCAAAGACTTTTTCGTCAACTTCCTGCTTGCTTTTGCAAACATGGTGGGCTTTCAGCGGCTCGGCAATGATATCGCGCACCGTCATGCGGGCGTTCAGCGAAGCATACGGATCCTGGAAGATCATCTGCATGTTGCGGCGCACCGGCTGCATCTGGCGGGGCTTGAGATGGGCGATATCCTGCCCGTTGAAGATGATCTTGCCCTGCGAAGGCTCATAAATGCGGATGATGGTGCGTGCGCAGCTGCTTTTGCCGCAGCCAGACTCGCCAACCAGGCCAAAGGTGCGGCCGCGGCGCAGCGTAAAGTTGACATCATCTACTGCATGAACTTCCGCGTGCGGGCCGACAGAAAAGAATTTTGTCAGGTGCTCTACCTGAAGAATGGGCTGTTCCATTAGTGTGCCTTCCTTTCGGCTTCTGCCAGTTTTTCATGCAGAGGATTTCCCTCGGCCGGGGCATCCGGCTGCAGCAGCCAGCAGCGTGCCTGACGGCTGCCAACCTGGACAAACGGCGGGCACTCGGCTGCGCAGATGTTGCGCGCAAACTGGCAGCGGGAAGCAAACGGGCAGCCCTTGGGGGGCTTGGTCATATCCGGCGGGCTGCCGGGGATGGACTGCAAGCGCTCGCTCTTATCCTTGGTCAGGCCGGGGATGGAGGCCAGCAGGCCCATGGTGTAGGGGTGCAGCGGGTTTTCAAACAGATCGTTGATCTCCGCTTCCTCCATCACAAGGCCGCCGTACAGAACAACAACGCGGTCGCACAGCTCAGCCACAACGCCCAGGTCATGGGTGATAAAGATGATGCTGGTGCCGTATTCCTCCTGCAGGGAGCGCATCTGTTTCAAAATCTGGTGCTGGATGGTCACATCCAGGGCGGTGGTGGGCTCGTCCGCAATCAGCAGGTCGGGGTGGTTGGCCAGCGCCATGGCGATCATGACGCGCTGGCGCATACCGCCGGAAAATTCATGCGGGTAGGATTTCAGCCGCTTTTCGGCTTCGGGAATACGTACTTCGCGGAACAGCTCCAGCGTGGCAGCCTGCAGCTCGTCGCGCTTCATCTCCGGGTGGTGTACATGGATCATTTCGGCAACCTGTTTGCCAACGGGAATCAGCGGATTCAGGCTGGACATGGGGTCCTGAAACACCATGGCGATCTTCTGGCCGCGGATTTCGCGCATCTGCTTATCGCTGACTTTGGTCAGGTCGGTGCCTTCAAATTCAATTTTGCCGTTTTTAATGCGGGCAGTATCGGCCAGCAGGCGCAGGATGGACATGGAAGTAACGCTTTTGCCGCTGCCGGATTCACCAACGATACCAAGGATCTCGCCCTTATGCACTTCAAAGCTGACGCCGCGCACAGCCTGCACTTCGCCGGAGGAAGTCATAAAGGAGGTTTTCAGATCCTCTACCTTCAAAATCGTCTCGCTCATTTTGCTCTCCTTACTTCTTCAGCTTCGGGTCCAGTGCATCACGCAAACCATCGCCGACAAAGTTAAAGGCAAACATGATCACACAAATCATCAAAGCAGGGATCAACAGCTCGTGCGGGCTGGTGCGCAGGTTGGCAGATGCATCGTTGCACATGGTGCCAAGGCTGGCCAGCGGGGGCTGCAGGCCGATGCCCAAATACCCCAGGAAAGCCTCCATAAAGATGGCAGAGGGGATGAGCATGGTAATGGTAACAAGGATGGAGCCGAGCGCGTTGGGAATCAGGTGGTCAAACAGAATCGTTGTGGCAGAGGAACCAATGGTCTTGGCGGCAAGAACGAATTCCTGCTGCTTCAGGCTCAGGATCTGGCCGCGCACAACACGGGCCATATCCACCCAGTACACGCTGCCCAAGGCAACAATGATGCTCTGGATACCGGCACCCAGCACCTGCATGATCAGGATAACATACAGCGTCAGGGGAATGGTGGAGATAATATCCACAATACGCATCATGATCATATCCACGGTGCCGCCCAGGTAACCGGAAATACCGCCGTACAGAATGCCGATGATAAGGTTGACGAACGCAGCCATCAAGGCAACCAGCATGGAAATGCGGGTGCCGTACATCAGGCGGGTCAGCACATCGCGGCCCAGGGCGTCAGTGCCAAGGATGTAGGATTTGTTCAACATCGTCTTGGACGGGTAGATGCTGCCGGTGGCTTCATCGGCAATGACATAGGGGCTGCCACCGTAATACAGGGCAACCTCGGTGCCGTCGGCATCAAAGATGGTCATGGATTTATCGGATTCATCGCGCACCTTGCGCAACTGGCCGCTCAGTTTGCCGTCCGGGGTAACGGAGATGACTTTCAGGGCGGTGGTAATGTACAGGTAGTCGCCGTTGGGGATCTGGTAAACCTTCATGACCGGCGGAACGTTGACAACTTCCAGATTCTGCACGGAGTAATCATACGGGGTAAACAGGGGGCCGACCAATGCAAAAAGCATCAGGGCGATAATAATCACAAAACCGGCGATGGCCGTCGGCTTGCGGCGGAAACGGAACCAGACGTCACCTGCAAAGGTGCGGCTTTTGGACCAGATTTTTTCACGGTCGCTGTTATCGGTAGCAAGCGGTTCCCACTTGTTCTGTGCGGTTAAATCTGCCATAAGTGTTTTCACCTTTCCTCAACATTACGCGTCAAACTTGATTCTGGGGTCGATCAGGCAGTAGAAAATATCGACCAAAAACACCATTGCCATCAGGAACGCAGCAAAGAAAATGGTAACGCCCATGATGGTGGTGTAGTCGCGCTGGGTCACGCTGTTTACAAAGTAATAGCCAATGCCGGGAATGGCGAAGATCTTTTCAACAACAAAGCTGCCGGTCAAAAGGCCAGCCACCGTGGGGCCAAGCACCGTGATGACGGGGATCAGCGCATTGCGCAGGGCATGCTTGGTAACAACGGCGAACTCGGTCAGGCCCTTGGCGCGGGCGGTGCGGATGTAATCCTGGCCCATAACTTCCAGCAGGCTGGAGCGCATCAGGCGGGCCAGGTAGCTGACGGAATAGCCGCCCATGGCGATGACGGGCAGGATGTAGCTCTTCCAGCTGTCCAGGCCGAAAGTAGGCAGTACGTTCAGCTTAAAGGAGAATACATAGATCAGCATGGAGGCGATCACGAAAGACGGAATGGTAACACCGATGGTGGCAATGGCCATCAGCAGCATATCCTGCCATTTGCCGTTTTTCAGCGCGGCTAATATGCCCATGGGGATGGAGGTAAGCAGCACAAACACCAGGGTGACAAGGCCCAGCTTGGCGGATACCGGCGCACCGGTGGCAATAAAATCGTTGACGGTTTTGCCGGTATATTTATAGGAAGGGCCGAAATCGCCATGCAGCAGGCTGCCCAGATATTTGACAAACTGCACCGGCATGGGCTGGTCCAGGCCGTACTTGGCTTCCATGGCCTGGGTAACCTCTTCCGGCACGCCCTTGGTGTTGGTGAACGGGCCACCGGGAATAGAGTGCATCAGGGTGAAGGTGATCAGAATGATCATGAACATGGCAATGATCATGGTTCCGATGCGCTTCAGGATAAATTTAACCATTACGTTTTCCTTCTTTCGTGTGCACGGCCGCCGCACAGGGAATGGCGCCCCGACGGCTGCTCTGTGGCCATAGTGTGCACATGCATTGTTCCTGGCGGCGGTACAGACTGACAATCCAGCCGCCTTATAATTATCTTATTATATAGCGGCAGCTTGCGGTTGTCATCGATTTTTATTCATATTTTTTTCACCTTTATAAAAATATCCGATTTGCATACAAAACAAACGGCGACGGTGAGAAAATGTGTAGAATAAGACCATGGATTATGAGGGAAAAAGCGATAAACAAAGCAAATGTGTCCTTGTAATGAGAACAAAGAAAGAGAAAATATGGGAATGAATGCAGTATTGCCGACCCGGAAAGTTGGAAATTCCAGCGGGGCGGGCTTTGTATGGGTGGTTTAACGGCTTAACGCTCTAGTGAATCGCTGTGATGGTTGAAACAAAGAGCAATGCTCTGCCGCTGGAACGTGGGAAAGCGCTTCCGGCGCAAAATCGTGGGATCACTGCGGAATGGCAGGGGAACAAGCAGCGTACAAGGGGATGTGGTGGACTGTTTATGTGCGGAAAAAGGAAAAGTGAGACGAATGGAGGCGGACGGAGAACATACATAAGCCCAAAGAGACGCCCAACTCATCAAGTGAAACACGGCGTGAAAAAGCATAACGGCCACAGCGAGATGCCCGAACCACAGACCAAAACGCAAAAAGGCAATGGAAACGCAGCAAAATAGTAGAGATGAGGAACAACAAAGCAAAATATCTGTCCTTGAATGGAATACACAAAATACAGGGAGTGGAAACGGCGTATGCAAGCCCGTCAAAACTGTATATATAACGCAAAAACTCGAATATATATACAGTTTAACGGGAAAGACTCCTCCGATGATAAAAGCGTAAAAACCGGCTATCCATGGCACAGGAAGCCAGGATGGCGGCAGGCGCTGCAAAGTCAAAAGATGCAGAACCTTTCCCGATATGTCCTCTATTCAAAAACATTTTTGTTCTGCATCCCCGATTCCCGCACCTGTTCGGGGGGAGTTTTGGTATTTCCGTATCAGATAGAAAACAGCAGGCCTGTGCTGCGGCAGTACAGATTTGCGGGGCGTTCTGCTTTCCCTATACCGCAGGAGGGCTGCATATTGCAGAAAAATTACCGTTTCCCCGGTGCAGAATGGATGGCATATTCATTTATAGTGTGATAGAACGATTTCATTGAGTTAGTCAAAACTAATGTGGCAGCAAAGAGCAGCACCACGAAAGAATGGCTGCCGGAAACCATGCCGTAACCCACGGTCCACAGCAGAATGTTGAACACCGTCACAAAAGCGCTGCCATGAAGTGCAACGGTTATAAAGTTATAAGTAGTCTGAAGGCATTGCCGCACATGGTGCCGGGAGAATCTTTAAGCGATTTAAGGAGATTTAGGGCAATACCGCATAATTCTAAGTGCCGATACGGCGAGCGAGGTGCGGCAGCTGCTAAGCCAAAAGCGCAGATAATACTGGATGCTGCAAAGGTGAGCGCCGCCAGTGGCGGATGCAGCGAACCGAAGCAGGGGCAGCGGTCGCAGAGTGCGAGGGGCTTTTGCCCCCGAAGCACGATGCGGGTACCGCAACCCGACATTATCGAGCATTTTGGCAACGCAGATGCCGTGCCGCAGCCGCCGGAGCGGTGCTTAAGCCGTCAGGCGGGAATTGTGCGGTGTTGCCTTAGAGATAGGAATGGGGCGATGGGCAGAATGTTTAAGGCAGACACGTAATTTCGCTAAAGCCCGGTTTAGCGAAATATAGAGGAGAGACAGAACAATCAGCTTTATCGCACGAATTGCACTACTACTAAAAAGCGCAGAATCCACTGTCGCCATCGAACCAATAGCACCGTACAGTATCAAGATGGCTACTGCACCGATATCTGCGTGATTAGCAACGCCATGGTACTGCGTGCAGCTTTCCCGGAAACAGAGATCGAAGTTTTGTCGGACTGCTGCGCCGGGGTAACGCCCCAGAGCCACCAGACCGCGCTGGATGCCATGCGGGCCTGCCAGTTTACAATCATATAATAGGTGATGAAATAAAAAATACCGTGCAGCTTTTTTGAACTGCACGGTATTTTTATCTGTTTGTCAGCTGACGCAGCTGGTTCAGGTCCTCCCGCGTATCCACATCCCTCAGTTCGGCATCGTTCCGGGCGGACACAAGGTAGACGGAACCGGGGTGGGCCCGCGCAACGGCATTGCCGCCGCGGCCATCCGGCAGGTGAAGCAGCTCCGAAAAATAATCCGCGCCGAACAGCACTGGGCTGCCGGGGGTGCCATCGGCAGCGCACAGCCGCACAATGGCATCGGGGGCCGCTGCCAGCGCCAGTGCTTCCACACTTTGCTGCGTGAGCAGCGGCTGGTCCCCCGGCAGAAACAGGCAGCCGCGCAAAGCGGGCTCTTTTCCCAGCAATGCCGCCAGCCCCAGCCGGACCGTATCGCTGCGGTAGGGCTGCGCGTGGCGCAGAACGGGGACGCCCTGCGCGTTACAGAGTGCCTCAACCTCTTCCGAGCGAGTCACGCCAATGCGGCAGGCCAGCAACGGCAGGGCGGCTAGAGCCAGCGCATTGGCGATCAGCGGTGCACCGCAAAAATCTGCCATCAGCTTGTTTCCGCCGAACCGCCGCCCTAGCCCGGACGCCATGACCACGCAGCCGAGAGCGGGCGCGGGATCGTCCAAATCCACCACAAAGGCATCCTGCCGGGCGCACAGTGCGGTTAAAAATGGGATATCCTGCTTACGCACAATAGCGAGAACGCGCTTTGCATCCAGCAGCGCTTCCACTGCCTGCCGGAATTCGGGGCAGCTATTTTCCAGGTAACCGAGTTCATCCAGCACCGCCCATTCGCTCTCCCCTGCCGCCATGCGGTGCAGGGCGGGTACTCCCAGCAGCAAAAAGCCGTCCGCCACGGGGCGCATCCGGTTTTCGCCTGGGGGCAGTGCCGGGTCAAAGCGGCCGATCACCGCTATTTTTCCGCCCACACTTTCTCGAATTTCCACACGGTCCGCAGGGTACACTGCTGTGGTAATTTCCTGTGCCCCGGGGCAAAGCAATGGCACCAGCGCACGCAGCAGGGTGGTTTTTCCCGTACCGCGCCCGCCGGTCAACAGCAGGTGGCGCTTACCGCTCACCCGGAAAGAACTTATAATAGAGCTCGCGGTCAGTCTGTACACAGGCATCACGGTAAGCCTCATACCTTTCCATAAAATTGCGGGCTTCATCCGTCAGGGTGCTGCCCCCGCCGCCGCGCCCGCCAATGGTTTTGCGGGTCAGCGTAAAGCCCAATTCTTTTTCCGCCCGCTTGACCATGCGCAGCGCTTTGGAGTAAGAAAGCCCCATGGCCTGTGCCGCCGCCCGCAGTGAGCCGGTCTCTTCAATCCGGTGCAGCAGGCGGCAGGGGCCTTCGCCAAAAAAGCGCTCGCCGATATCATCGCAGAGCATCACATGAATCTTCGGTTTCATTTTTCTTTCCTCACAACGGCAACAGCGCCAGCCGCACCCGGCCCGTGCGGTCGGTCACGGGCACCAGTTCCAGCGGGCCGTATACTGCTGCCAGCGCGGATTGCAGCGCTTCAACCGGGTCGGTTCTGGGGTACAGCATGGCTCCAACCTGCCCGTTTTGCAGCACGATCAGCGTATCGCACCTGTCCAGCATCAGCATGGGGTCATGCAGGCAGATCAGCGCTGTTTTGCCACTTGCATGCACAAATTCTGCCAGCAGCGCCGCCATATGGCTGCGGTTGGCAAGGTCCAGGGCGCTGTCTGGTTCATCCAGTAGCAGCAAAGGCGCATCCTCCACAAAGGTACGTGCCAGAATACAGAGCTGGCGTTCGCCGCCGCTCAGCGTCAGGTAGTCCTGCTCGGCTTTATCCGCCAGGCCTACCGTGCGCAGGGCTTCTTCCGCTGCCGCACACATGGCAGCGGTGGGGCTTTGCAGCACGCCAAGGCGAGGGTTGCAGCCCATCAGCACAACTTCCCGTGCAGACATGGACACCGAAATTCCGCTTTGCTGCGGGATGTAACTGACCGTTTGTGCCAGACACCTGGTAGAAAGGCTTTCCAGCGGCACACCATCCATCAGGCAGCACCCCGTATGGGGCAAAAGCCCGGCCACTGCGCGCAGCAGGGTGGTTTTTCCGCTGCCGTTCGCCCCCAATATTCCCACCAGCTGGCCGGGGGTATCTATCGTAAAATGAACATTTTGCAGGATGTTCTTATCGCCAAGACGGACGGCCAGATTCTCCACAGTGAACATTACCGCGTCTCCCTCCCCGGCTTTATAATAAGATAGAGCAAAAACGGAACACCCAGCAGCGAGGTGAAGATACTGACCGGCAGTTCGGTTGCCGCCACCGTTTTGGCAATGGTATCCGCCGCCAGCAGCAGCGTGCTGCCCATCAGCCCGCTGAGCAGGCTGGTGGAGCGGCGGTTGTGCCCCGCCAGCAGCCGCGCACAGTGGGGGGCCAGCAGCCCGACAAAGCTGATCAGCCCAGTCACGCTGACAACCGCGGCCACCACCAGCGTTGCCAATGTCAGCAGCAGAAAACGCATCCGCCCCACCGGAACCCCCAGCAGCCGCGCTTCATCCTCTTCCACGGATAAAAGCATCGCCTGACGGTGCAAAGCAAAAATTACGGCGCAGCAGGAAATAACCATTGGAACGGGGAACCACACCCGGCTTTGCGTTACCCCCGCCAGGCTGCCCATGATCCAATATTCAATGCTGGCCAGCTCTTTTTCCGGGTCAGCGGTCAGCTTTAGCAGCATCAAAAGAGTTTGCGCCAGCGCATGTACGGCAATGCCCGCCAGCACCAGGTTCATCTTGCTGCGCCCCGGCGCGGCGGCCGCCAAGCCAAGCGAGAGAAACACCGCTGCCAGCCCGCCCGCAAAGGCGCATACCGTGGTGCCCAGCGTTCCCGAAGAGACAAACAAGATGGCAAATGCCGCGCCAACGCTGGCCCCCGACGATACCCCAATGATATCCGGGCTTGCCAGTGGATTGCGGAAAACAGTCTGGTACACAAAGCCCGCCACGCCAAGACCGAACCCGCCCGCCAGCGCCATCACGGCACGGGGCAGGCGCAGTACCGTAAAGGTGCGCACTGCCATAGCGTCCCCCGTCAGCAGTGCCTGCAGGGTTATGGGATAACGGCCGAAATAAAGTGCCGCACCAAAGGCCATAAAAACGCAGAGCGTTGCGCCCAGAAGACACAACGCCGTGCGTTTGCGGTTATTATTCATAAGATTCGGGGGTAAAGCCATAGAAGCTACCATAGAATTCATCGGCAGCGGCGTGGTAATACTCCTCGGTCACCTGCTCCGGGTGCAGCACGCTGGCAAGATAAACACTGCCAAGGAAGCTGGCCGGCACGGGGGAATCCACAGCCTCAACAGCGTGGGGCAGCTGGTAAACATGGCTCTCCTTGACGGCGGTGCAGTCCGCCAGGGCGGCATCGTTCAGAACAGAATCAACGTCATATTCAGCATCGGATGCCAGAATGATGTAATCGGGGTTCCAATCCAGGATCTGCTCATAGGAAACTTCGGCCCAGTAGGTATCTTCCACGCTGGCGGCGGCGTTTGTGCCGTTGGCGTTTTCGATCATCGTGTTCTGATACATGGCGGGGCCTGCGGTTTCCAACACGGAGCTGTTGCCTGCCAGGTAAACACTGGGGGCATTGGTGCCGGCAACGGCTTCGGCCAGGGCGGCCAGGTTGCTGTCAATGGCCATTTCCAGCTCCTCGCCGCGGGCGGTGGTGTTGGTTGCCTGTGCCAGCAGCTCGATCGCGCCGAACAGACCGGCCTGGTTTTCCGGCTTAACAGCCAGCACGGTCAGGCCCATTTCCTCCATCTGGGGGATGGAATCCTTGAGCTTGGCGGGCACGATGACAAGATCCGGGGCCAGCGCAGCGCAGCCTTCCAGGTCAAACTCTTTGGCGGTGCCAATGCTGGGCAGGGACTGGATCTCCGGGGCGGACAGGCTGTAGAGGTTGCGTTTGTCGGCTTTGGCTTCCACGCCAACCAGCTCGTTCTGCACGCCCAGCGCAATCAGCAGGCTGGTGGAAATGTAGTAGCCGCTGGCAAGGGTTTTGGGTTCTTCCTCAATGGTAACTTCGCGGCCCAGCTGGTCGGTAACGGTCAGCGGGTAGGTAACCGCCGTTTCGGCGGCAGGTTCTTCCGGTGCAGCAGTGGCTTCTGGGGCT
>ULXB01022965.1_pt1 | contig 23627 bp, 16 predicted proteins | sample 1960901 | NCBI WGS metagenome assembly ULXB01 (sample SAMEA4835828, study PRJEB28245) | human gut metagenome | biome: gut microbiome; material: fecal sample | place: Denmark | collected 2008
TACAGCTTAGCATATCAGGATCCAAAAGTCAAGCCTTAAAGTAATGTTTTTAATTATTTTATTATAATATTTCTTAAAGTTTTGTGTTTTGCGATTCAGAACCAGTCTGGTGGAAAGAAACGCCTCTCCAATCTGCCCGCACTCTCCAAAATGGCGATGTCAATATTCGTAATCATCCTCGTCATCGTCCTCATCGTCCGGATCATACGGCGAGCGTTCTGTTGGGCGCCGGTTCCGAATAAAGCGCATGGCGACCAGCGCACCTGCCGCAAGAAGGAGCCCTCCGCCGAACAGGATAATGTGCATCACGGGAATCCCGCCGACGGTAGGACGGCCCGTATCCTGCTCTTGCACATTCTGCGAAGCGGCGTCCGCGTTCTCCGCACTGTCTGTTGTCAGCGGCTCCTGTTCTTGTTGCGTCACATCAGGACTTGGGATATCGCCCGGCGCCGGCACGGCGGCATTTAGAGTCAGGCAAGAAAGGACGTAGCTGCCGCTATTGCCCAGCTCGGTTCGTAAAATCCCGTCCTGCCCCACGGCAATCGTGCCCGGATAAAGGCCTGTATCCGTCTTGAGCTGGAATTCAACACCCGCCCATTGGGGGCCAAGCTGTACCTCAAGGATGACGGGCTGCGCGACTTGAAGCTCCGTGCCGTCCGTGTCATCGCCGGTAGCATAGACAACACCTGTACACATGAGGATGCAGCACAATAGCGCCAGCATTACGCCGATGCCTGTTTTCATCTTTTTCATAATGACCTCCTGTAATTTGCATAGAAAAAGACGGCCTGATCTCTCAAGCCGTCCTCTCTGATGCTGTATTTTGTTTTTACTTGATCGTGTCCTTGAGCGCCTTTCCCGCCTTAAAGGAAGGGGCTTTGCCGGCCGGGATCTCGATCGTTTCCCCGGTAGCCGGGTTTTTGCCCATCCTCGCGGCGCGCTCCTTCACTTCAAAACTGCCGAAGCCGACCAGTTGGATCTTGCCGTCGGTTTTCAGTGCTTCCGTGATACCGTCAAATACGGAATTGACCGCTATTTCCGCGTCCTTTTTGCTGAGATTGGCCTTTTCAGCCACATAAGCGACAAGCTCTTTCTTTGTCATAGACTTTATTCCTCCTTCTGCACCCGTTTACAACCGTGCACCAATTATCCTTTGGCCTGGGCGCAGTCAGTCATAGTCTCACGAGTGATGTGGGTATATTATAGCATGAAGAATTCTGATTGCAATGCTCTTTCCATGCTGCGTTCATCACCGGCAATAACTGAGAAAGGGACACCATGTCCGCTGGGGATGAAAAAGCACATCGACCCACCGGAGAAAGACATGGACGCTTTCGACCTCTTGGATAAGATTCCCGGTGTCAGGCGTGGTCCAGGCGGCGTGATCTGCCTTTATGACAGGCTGGTCTCATTGAAGGGTTCGGATCGGGTCATTCCCATCAACTATCTCTGACATCTGTACTGCCCGCAGGATTTTGTCCTGCGGGCAATTTTTCACTGTTTGAGCGTGGGTTTTGCTGCAAGCACCCACATTTAAGGCATACGCTGCCCGACCATACGTGCCGGCATTCCTGGCCCGGGGACGGCTTGACGCCCTTCTTCTCACGGTTCCGCGGCCGATTTCTTCTGCGCCTGTCGTTTTTCATATCGTTCCTCCATAACGAATCCGGGGATGTGCGTTCAAGCATATCCCCGGACAGGTGTTATTTACTTCTTCACGGCAATATGCTTGCCCGTTCTGCGCTTTTTCAGGTAGAAAAACGCTGTGCAGCCTACTCCTGCCGCCGCAAGCCCGAGCAGTGAGATCCAGAGCATAAGATCGGCGTCGTCTCCGGTCTTGGGAACATCCACCTTCGTCTTGTCGTTATGGATCTTTACCGTCAGGGTCTCGTTTGCAACAAGTGTGATTTTGACGGGGTCTGCGATCTTGTACCCTTCGCTGGCGCTGTTTTTCAGCTCCGTGACGGTATACTCGCCGACGCGCAGCTTCTCAATGAAGATTTCGCCCTTGGCGTCGGTCGTAAACGTCATATCGTAGCCGTTGGCGCCGGTGATGCGGAACGCAAAGCCCTCTTTCTTTCCGTCGCTGGTGGTCTTAATAATCTTGAGGGAGCCCTTCAGAGCATGGTTGATAAAGCCCTTTCCGGCTTCGTTCTCAACGGTGTAGGTTTTTCCGTCGGTATCGATCTCCACATAGTAGGCTTTCTCGTCCGGAATAAAGCCCTCCGGTGCGGTTTTCTCCCTTACCAGTACGCCGCCGTACTCCAGATTCTTCATCCAGTAAACGCCGGCAGAGGACTCCTCCATGGTGCCGAGCAATACATCGTCCTTGTCCAGTGCCTTGTTCCCGTTAACATCGCGGTAGACCTCGAATACCGCGCCGCTGAGTTTATTCTCGGGATAGTCTGCGTCATACTTCGTCAGTGTGACGCTGCCGCGGATAAGTTTGTTTGCAATCTTGATCTCAATGACCTGTCCCTGCTCCTTGACCGTTACCGGGAACAGCTCTTCGCTCAGAACGAAGCCCTTGGGCTGCTCGATCTCGCGCACGAGCCAGTTGCCGGCAGGGATCTTTTCGAAGCGGAATCTGCCATCCTCGGCGGATACGGCTGTCAGCAGTGCGGTACCCTTCGTGAATCTCGTTTCGGATGCAGCAAACAGACCCATGACTGCACCGGAGAGTGGCTTATCGTTTGCATCAACCTTCAGACCCGAAACGGAGCCGTAGATCAGCTTATTCTCAATTACTGCGCCCTCGTTGGCAATCAGCTTGACAATCTTCTTGTCTTGCCCGGCGTAGTCAAACGACACCGGATACTTCGTATCGCCAAGCTGGTAATGGCTGTCGGTAGAGATCTCCTGCAGGTAGAAGCGTCCAAAGGGGAGATCCGTCTTGCACGTCGCTTTTCCGTCTTTATTCAAGGACACCATCTCGATCAGGCCGTCCTGCGGGATGCTGCTGCCATCAGCTGCCACAAGCTTCTCCGCAGCATAAAGGCCGAATGTAACGTGCGTGAGCTCGTCACTTTGGCCAATGCCGAACAGCTTATCCGTTTCCATGGTCTTTACCAGACTGATCTCCACACGCTGGCGTTCATTGTACATATCTGCCCGAAGCTCGGTGACCGTGACCTCCTGTCCGGCATATACCAGCTCAACCGTATGCGCTTCGGTCTGAAGGGCCATGCCGTGCGGAGCTTGCTTCTCGGTGATCACATACTTGCCAAGGTAGAGTGCCTTACTGGCGGCCATGCCGTCCGATTGCGTGGTGACGGTGTCTACGATGTCTCCGGCCTTTGCACGCAAGGTTCCGTCAGGGGTGTAAATATCCTCCGCAGCAGCGATATCAAAGACTGCTCCCGGAAGTCCGGTATTCTCATATACAGGCCGGAAGATGGATCCCTCGTTTACAACGCTGCTGAAGACCTCGCCGGTCTTTTGGATGCGGATGACGCCTTTTTGCGCCATGTTGGACTTTGTAACTGTCACGACAGCCTCTGACCCATCCACGGCAAACGGAACCGGGGCGGTATCCAGCACATAGCCATGGCAGGTTACCACCTCAATCAGCTCATAGCGGCCGTAGGTCAGCTCGCAGGGGAGCATCAGCGTGCCATCGTCTGCGGTATAGAATGTGGAGATGGTCATTGGCGCCGGATAATAGACGGTCTGTGAAATCAGTTCGCCGGAGGTCAGGTCTCTGACCTGAAAACCGATGCCTGCTGCCGGAATGATCTTTCCGGTCTCAGCATCGCGTTTTTCCACGCGGATGAAGCTGGTGATGGTCTGGTTATTCAGGATATAGGAGTACAGGTGTCCGTCGGAGCTGATGAATACGGTGAAGTCCGGAACAAAGGCCTGTCCTTCCTGTCCCTCGATTTGGTGTACGGTATAGCGGCCGTAAGGCAGATCCTTGGAAAGCGCTACGCCGTTTTCATCCGTCACCAGCAGATCGCGCTCGCTATCTTTGGCTGCGTCATAGCTTCCGGCACCGGAGAGATAAAGCTGGAACATCGCGCCTGCTTCCGGCTGCTCGATAATGCCTGCATTGCCGGAGGGGTTGAACTCCGCCGTCGGTACAGATCCGTTTTCGGGTTCTGGCTCCGCTTCATTCTGACCGGGAATCAGCGTATCGGCTGCTTCCGGCTCAGACTCGGCCGGCGTTTCCGTGTCGGTTTGATCGGGCATTGGGGTTTCTTCCGCTGCAGGTTCGGCTGCGTCCTTTGCATCAACGGAAGCTGCAGTTTCCTGCGCATCCTTCGGTGCGGCGGCGTCTGGGCTAACAAAATATGCGGAGCCTTCCGGTGTTGCAGGGATCTCGGCTTCTGTCTGCGGGGTCGGCATATTCTCGGGGGTTTCCAGTTCCGCATCAATATGCTTGATCAGGCGGATGCTGCCCTTGATTACCGTTTCGGTCACGGCGTTAGCCGTTGTATTGTGTTCAACCGTATACTGACCGGGCGCTGCACCAACGGCATGTTCCGTCGTATCGAGGAGGTACCCCTCCGAGGGTTCCATTTCACGGATCGTCCAGTCGGTATCGCAGATATACTCTTTGCTGGTGAACTGACCTTTGGCGTCTGTGTAATACACATCGACAAGCTTCCCGCCCTTGTAGATCCCGTATTTAGCGCCTGCCAGCGTGGCGTCGCCCTGCGGTGTTCCGGTTTCTGCGTCCGTCTTGGTTACGGTCACGGTAAACTTTTTGAGGATATTGGCAAAGCTGCGCTCTGCCACCCGGTTCCACTGGATAGATACCGACTGGGGATCAGGGATAACGTAACGAATGGCCGTATCGACCTCCTCGATGGTATACGGGCCGCCAATCAGGACATTGCGGAACTTAGCCACGCCGGTGGAGTCCGTTACCGCATACTCATCGACGTTCAGGCCGGAAAGGGATTTGCCGTACAAGCGAAACTTTACGCCCTCAACGAATCCGTCTTCCGAAGTCTTGGTCACCTCCAAAGCACCGCGCTTGAGCACGTTGTTGAAGGTCACGGTCGAGGTCTGCCCACCGACAATGGTGACCTGCTGTGAAGTCTGGGGCGTATAACGCTCAATGTCCGCTTCTGTTACGGTATAGGTGCCGGCCATGAGCTCGGATACGTCAATCGTGCCGTCGCGGCCGGTAGTCACAGTCTTGGTGATTCCGTTGCCGGAGATCGTGAAAGAAATTCCGGCCACAACGCCATCCTCGCTGGTCTTGACCAGGTGCATGGTGCCGAGCGCCTCCATCTCAAGCCGAAGATAGGCGCTGACAGGGTCTGACACATTTTCGCCGTAGGTGACAACGTCCTGAATGCCGGCGCCTTTGTTGCCGTCCGTCCAGACGACCACACCGCTTCGCACGCCGTTGGTCTTGCTGGCGCTTACGCGGATATCGCCTGCAATCGGCATGTCGGAGGTGATTGTCAGGCGGTTCCCGCTTCGTGAGAAGCTGATTCCGGGTTCCGAGGAGCTGAACGAGAAGTTCGACAGCACTCCATTGGTATCCGTCAGTGTCACGGTATATCGCGTGCCGTCGTATTTGAGTTCATAGCTGCGTGCGCTGCCAATGCTTCGTGCGCAGAAACTGGGGATCTCTGCGTGACTCTGCACGCTGGCGGCCATGGAGTTATAATAGGAGCGGATCCGGCTGCGAAGCGGATGCTCGTCCCGGATATAACTCCAAACCGCGCTCTTCCCATATCCGGAGGGATCCACCTTGTTGAAGCTTGCGTCACGCTCGCCGACAACCGTCTCCCAGACCAGCAGCTGCGTAGCGATTGCATGGCTGAGCGCAGCTGCATCCGAGGCGTTCTGAGAACGCCAGGATGTGGATACATTGCCCTGATAGCCATACTGCATGATCCGGCCAAGCAGGATCTTGATGGTATCCGGGGAAATGGTCGGATTGAGGTGGCTGGGGTAGTTTTCCCAAAATGTCTCATCCTTGTGGGAGAGAGTATCGCCGGCATTTTGTCCGATGCCGGGCTCGATGCAATACGAGACTTGACCGTTATAGGTGCCGATGCTATGCACCGTTGTGTATTTGCTGTTGAGAAACCGCCAACCGCCCATCAGAGACGTGGCAGAGTGGCCCCACGCCGTCGCAGAGTAGTTGCTGTCGCCGTCGCGTGGAAAATCCACCATGTAAGCGTCTACCGTCGTTGCGGCAAACACAGGTGTGCTGATAGACAAAAGCGTCATCATGCACATGAGCAGGGACAAGAACGCCGAAAAGGCTTTCTTGAGCGTTTTACGTTTCATCGGTCCTTTACCTCCTGTTTTTTTGCAGCAAAGAAGCGCACCGTTTCCGATGCGCTTCTCGCTGCGTGATGTGGTTTGGCTCAGGTGCAGCCGATATACAGATCGTATCACGCTTCTGTTCTCAGCTGCGCCCAAACGCAGAAATATATGATGCCGTCTGCTGCGTACAGTTCCAGCCGCGATTTGATATCCCGCGCCGGATGGATGGATATATCTCCGGCGATAATGGGGGTATCCCGGCATTCTGTTGCGGTAGAGTCATAGGTGAAAGCAACTCCAACGCCGCAGTTTCGCGCAAATGCAGTTCGTTCATGGCCGGCTCTTCGAGTATGGCTGGTTCTGATTCCGGAGGGCTTGACGGCTGTAAGGTGTACTCCGGAGTGCCGCAGTATGGCTCCCGGCTCTCACTTGAGGCTTTCCCCGGGTACTGCCGGGAGGCGGTGAGGTTGTCCGGTACGCGGATACGCACTGAGCATTACGGCAATATACTCATCCTGCCAGATTGAAATAGCCCCGATCCGCTTCGTCAACGCAGCGGCTGAGTATTTCAAAGAACCGTTCCGGCGTGAGCTCCGTATCCAGCCAGTGGGTGGCGCGATAGGAATAACAGCCGACGTCCTCGTTGATGGCGTGGCTGCCCAGCACGCTGTGCAGGTTCAGTTCGTTGGCAAGCTGCTGTTTTCGTGCGCCATCCGGGTTTCGGATCGCCTTAGCCAGGCAGACGACCAGCAGCGGGTGCAGCGGCGAGAACGAGATCTGCATATAGTAGCCGCGGTGATCCAGCGTCAGCGAAGTTTCGTCCTCCGCCTCCACCTTCATGTGGGACAGGATCATCCTGCGGGCTTTTTGCGCAAGATCCGTTCTTCTGACCTGCTCTGCGCGGGTCAGATCGTAATCAAGCATAGTTGTTCAACCTCCTTGTCATTTTCTGTTCGCTCCAGTCATCTCGGGGTAGCGATGTGTGTGATTGCGCCCCAGATTCGATTGGATTCGTTGTTGATGCCCAGAATCCGTACCGTTACGCGAGAGCCTCTGGGCGGGCGCCCGCGCTTAGGATAGCTGCACAGACAGTCGATTCCGCCGTCCAGTGAGACGAACACGCCGTTCATGTCCACCATACTGACAGTACCTACATAGCGGTTGCCCACAGAATAACGCCGCAGCGCCTTTTCATAGGGATTCTCTCCGGCCTGCTTGATGGAGGCGCTGACCCGGATACGGGTTCGGTCACTGCGGTCGATGCTCAGGATTTTAACCAGAATGCGCTGCCCGGGCTGAAAGCTGTCCTGCGCATCCAGCATACGCTGGTAGCTCAGCTCACGAAGCGGGATGTAGAGCTCCAGGCCGAACAGATCCACGAAGATGCCGGCACGAATGACGGATACGACGCGAGCTTCCGCACAGATACCTTCGTAGAGCAGATTGTTTCCATCCCGGTCTGTACCGAAATAGTACGCGCGGCGCTTAGCGGACATAGCCTCAAGACGGCTGCCGACTGCAACGCCCGTCTTGGCGTCGATGCCCTTGATGATGTAATCCACCTCCGCCCCCAGGCGTTTGGTGACCATATAGTGCAGCACATCCTCCGGAAGCCTGCCACGGAAATCCTCCGGCGGCTCCACCGCCTCCTCCGCAGGAATGATTACCTTGATATCGCCATGATAAATGACTGCAAGAGAACGAGAGGGATGGTCAGCGGGGCGTTCGATGCCCTGAATGGTCCCGGTCAGGATCCGCTTGGTCTTTAAGGATTCTACCAGGTCCAGCAAATCGTTGCGGGCTTTGTCCGCTTCCGTTTCCACACTGGGGCGCTCGTCGATGGATACCACCGGCGACGCCGGTCTGGCAGCGGCGCGCCTGCGAGGCTTCTTCTCCGGAGCTTCGACGCCGTCGGATGCATCCCCGGGCGGTTCTGCCGCTGCTGTGTCAGACTCACTTTTCTTGGCTCTTGGTTTTCTGGTTCGGCGGGCCGGCGGGCTCTCTTCAGGCTTTTTCTCCTCCAAGTCGGAATCGGTCTGGGACACCGGAGCTTCCGGCGCAGTTAATTCATCGGATCCGGCCGGAAATTCTCCGGGAAGTTCAGTGCCCGATCCGGTCTGGGACGCCGGAGCTTCCGGGGTGTTGCGCGCGGCGTCTTCGATCGGAATTCCTTCGGGATTCGCAGATTCGGAACCAGTCTGGCAAATGTCGATGAGATCAGCGTCTCCGGGCGCCCCTTCAGCGCTGAGCACTCTATCCGGCTCAGGTTCAGTTTCAGTCTGATGTAATGCGTGTTCATTGATGTTTTCGTCCGTCGCGGCCGCAAGAATTTCTTCTTCCGGGATCACCGCCGTTTTTTTCGTTGCCATTGTTTGATCCTCCGTATCTTTTGTTTGAATATAAAAAGAGCGTCCCATTTCTGAGACGCTCATCTGCCGGTAATGTGTTTTATTTGTTAGTCTGTCCGTATTGCCGATACGCTCGGTGTTTTGTGATATAGTCCATTTGCTCGCCACCAATTTAACTATCTTTCAGCATTACAACATCACTAAAGTTAAATGTCAGCTTTTTAGTTAAAGCATTGAGTTCAAAACTCGCTCGGCGGTTTTGCGGAGCTGTACAGCGTTCTGCGTTTTGAGGGTATGGACGATGTGTGCGGCCGCTCCTCAGACACTGCGCGTGGCAAAGTCGTCTCGGTCTGGAGAAAAGGCGCTGCCGCGTGCGGAGGTGTGTAGTCAAGAATGCTGACGGGAGTCAATTCCTTGGCCAGCGGGTGGTCAGCATAATCAAACTTTTTCAGTTTCAGGACATTGTGTCCTCGGATGACCACCAGCAGTTCCTCGTTGGGGATGCGCAGCACCTCGTCCGGAGTCAGCAGCCGTCTGCGCCCCTGGCCCTCCGTCTGACGGTATTGGGGGATGACCTGCGCTACGGCAATGGTCTTGCGCACGGTCATGGTGGAGTTGATCTCCACCGACATATCACCGCTCCGCGCGGAGAAGTATTCGGCGCTGACCTCATCGGTACAGCCCAGCATGAGCTGCACGTCCAGGTTGCCGACGATCTCTGCCCAGAGATTGTTGGGATACCGGTTCTGGAGCTGACCGAGGCTCTGCACGGCCAGCATCACATAGATCGCACGGCTGCGGATAACGCTGAGCGTACGGGCAAAATCCGAACCGTCCGCTGCGCTACCGAGCTTGCCCACATTGTTGAACTCATCGAAGATGAGGTTGACCGGGACTTTGCAGCGCAGCTCCGGCGTGCTGTCGGCATAGCGCACCAACTTGATGAATAGAAACGAAAAGAACAGCGAGGACAGAAATGCCATCGTTGCGTCCTGATCGCTGAGTATGACGAAGTAGGCGCATTTGCGCTTGCCCGGCGCCGTGAGATCGATATCGCTGCGGCTGATGATGTCCCGCACAGCCTCGTTCTGTAAGACCTGTAACCGGGTGCCGAGTCCAAGGACGATGCCGGAACGCACCGTGTCGCTGGCCTGCGAGAAAAGATTGAACGGCGCACGGGCGGGGTGATCCAGCGGCAGCTTTTCAAAAAGTGCCGTCAGCTGCCGCTCGCTGTTTTGGGTCAGGAGCCGATAGGCGGCCGCCAGGTTCTTCGTCTCCGGGCTGCGGCTCCTGTCCAGATCGATATAGAGCACCAGCGCTTTGAGCAAATTGGCCTCGCCGTTGTCCCAGAAATGGTCGCCCTTGCCCTCACTGGTGTTGGAGATGATGACATTGGTCAACACCTGCGCCAGCAGGGTATCGCCGTTCAGGTCTGACATGCAGTTCCATGATTCGCCGTGCCGGGGGTCTACCAGGTTGAATACTTTTACCTCATACCCGTTCTTGCGGAACAACTCGGCGGTATCGTTATAGAGCTCCGCCTTCGGATCCGTAATGACTGCCGACTCTCCGCGCTTGAGTATGGTGAACAGCGCCGGACGGATCACGCCACGGGATTTTCGGGTACCGGATGCGCCGAATACGGCGATGTGGCGGTTCAGTCTGGTGTCTTTAGGTAAGCAGACGACGCTGCCGTTTTTTTCGCCCAAAATGATGCCATCGGCCTGCGACGGAGGCTTGATCTCCAGAATCTCTTTCAGTTCCTTGTCCTTCATCCATGATGCGGTGCCGTAGGTTCCGTACTTGCTGCGGGTAAATCCGCGCTCATCGTAGTCCTTGAAGCTGACTTTATCGTGGAAACGCACATAGGCCGTGATACCGACCCCGGTCAGCAGCAGTATACCGATGCTTTTTAGCCCCGGGATGCTGAAGGCGCTGCCCAGACACACGATCGGATTCCAGTCTACGGCGCCGATGGTCGTTTGCCCTGTAAGACCGCCGGAATTCATCCAAAGCTCGTAGTTTATCAGCAATTGGCCAAGCACTCCGCCCAGGTAAAGCAGGGTGATAAGTCCCGGTATGGAGACGGCGATGATGGCTGCTGCTCGCTTTTTATCCAGAATGCATTCCTCCTTTATAGTCCCAGTTCTGCTTCTACTGTGGCAGCGTCGATGGTTTTGAGTGTGATATGCGGGCCAAGGTACTCTCTTAGAAAATGCGCTTGATCATCGAAGCAGAGTACCTCGAAGCTCCCTGCGCCGGTCTGCATTACCTCACGAAAACGGATCAGGCGTGCGATGTCACCGTCAAGATGCGAGAAAACACAGGTGCCGCCGATACTGGCGTCGTATTCCATGAATCCCCGGTTATATGACCGGACGTCTGGGTCGAACAGCAGCTCAAGCAGCTTTTCTTTCCAGTCTGGGACGGTGAGCAATCTGAACTGCCGGATGCCGCCGGCATTCATGGGCACAAAATAGATGTGCCGATAGATGCCGTCAAACCGAAGTTCCAGTCGCCGGTTTTTATCCGACTCCAGCAGTGTGGTCAGCGCCGTATCATAGGACTCGCCCAGCAGGATTGCGGAGTCGATGCTCTGAACCCCGGCGTTCATGCGGGCAAGCTCTGTCAGGCTGTGGAGCGCTTTGAACTCTCCCATGCCGTTCCATTTCATCGCGGCGTTCCGCGTGTTGTAAACGGCGTAACAGCCGCCGGGATAGAAGATTGCGCCGACGATGCGTGTGAACATGGTTTTGTTCTGTTCCGCTGGGGTGATCTTTTTGAAGTCCCGCGCCAGATAGAAGGCAGGCGCGTCCGGTGTTATCCGAAGGATAGCCCGGTTTTGCAAGGCGGGGAGTAGATAGACCCTTGTCTCGATACCGGCGGTCAGGTGCATCCCAATCGTCTCGGCAACCCGAAGGTTACGGTCCCGATGCGCCATACCGCCGGGGAATCTATGATTGTAAAACGCGGCCATATAATAGCCGTATGCGTCCGGATGTATCCATTCCAGTATGGGGAGAGCGCCCTTACAGAAACGAATCGCTTTGGCATTCCCAGTACCGGTCAGCTGCAGCAGCTTTACCCTCATCCGCTCGCCGGTATCCGGATTACGAAGCTCCTGTGTTGTGGAAAGTTTACCCACCAGCGCTCTGAGAGTACGCTCGTTTCCCAGCACGCCAAGCGAACGGACAGGGTATTCGCCGGCGAGCCCAAGCACTGTGATAAGCCGATGCACATGACTTCCCGGCCGAACGGTAATCATTGTTTCAAACCCCGGAATGCAGGAGCTTTCCGACAACATGACTGCTCTCTTTGTCGGAAACCGTCCACGCAAAATGCCTGAAAAATATCGGTTTCATCGGTGTTTTCCGGCTGTTAAAAGATATGTCATTGGGGAGGCAGGTTTTTGCCCTGTTTTTACACATGTTTTTGACGCCGCTCCGGCACATTTTCATGGAGTATCACCCCCTCGTCCGGGATCAGGGGCTCCAGCACCAGCCACTGGGGAAAATCCCGTGCCGGGACCACATATACCTCCGTACGCTCCTGCGTGGAGGCCGCGCTGCAGTAGAAATGATCGCAGCACGGCGGCGCGTCATCCGTAAGCACATACATGGCGACGGTATCGGAGACCATATTGACCTCAATATTGTCATGATCCCGGTACCGACGCTCCGGCCTGCCTTTTTCATATACATGGCGGAATATCATAATGCTTTCGGGGTATCGAACCGGCGCTTTGCCCTGAAAGAAGTTCCTGAGCGCGGGGTACAGGATGCCCCGAATATAGGAGGCGGAGCTCCTCTCCTTTTTGGGGAGCAGCAGAGGCAGCCGGATGCAGAACCAGCCTTCGATGGTAAAGCCCGCTTCTATTGGAACCGACTCTGCTGCAACCGCATCCACATCCTGCAGTGCCCGCGGATTTCCCGTGTAGGCGGGAAGCGCTCTGGTCAGCAGCGTCAATTTTTCGCTTTCCTCAGCCAGCTTCAGCGCCATGGCATACGCCAGCTCCATGCTTTTCCCTCCGGTCAGACAGCGGAGATTTCTTATGGTCATGCCGAGCCGTCGATCCTGCGTCTCTATTTTATCCAGCAGATGAATGAACGAGTTTATCGAGTCCATCGGTTGCAGCCTCCTCTGTGTAAAATGTAATGTCCGGTTCTTCCTGCCCGGCAAAGTTGACGGTTGCAAACAGGCAGGGCGCCTTGGGGAGCATCATCTGGGATGCCATGGCGATATTGGGCAGGACAAAGATATATTTCATCTCGTCATCCTGCGGCTGCAGCAGCTTGCTAAGGTGCTGCTCGCCGTCATACAGCACAACGATCTCATAGCCGGTGTTTTCCTTCAGAAAAAAGATTTGGGACGGGTAGACCGCAGGATAATGCGCCATGGGATCCACATAGTCGATAAACCGCAGCAGCACCCATACGGCAAGGATCGTCCGCTGATCCGGCTTGCATAGTCCATCCAAAGCCAGATAGTAGCCACCGGCCACATCCGAGATTTGATGCTCCCTTTTCAGATTGCGAAGAATTTTCTCCGCCGTCTCCGGGGTTTTGTCCCGCAGCAGTCGGATCACCTGTGTTTTGGTCAGTGCGCCGTACTGCGACAGCCATTTGATCACATGGCGCTCATCATCAAGCAGCATGTTGTTCACCTCCTTCTGTGTGTGCGTATTCTTTGCGAAATGCGTATTCTACGCTGAATGCGTTTTCTCCCTCTGCCGTTCTTTGAGGATTGCCTCCAGCTCGGCGCGATCCGTGGTAATCATTTCCTTTTCCAGCTTGGAGGCCTTCACCACCACGGGCACTTTGTTGTTGTTGGAGCTGATGAGCGCCTCGCCGCGCTCGAAGCGGGTGATGGCGCGGATCTCCGTGCGGGTGAGCTTCAGCGTTTCCTGCACATACCGGGCCTCGTCCGGCTCCAGGTTCAGAATGATCTTGTTCTTGGAGTTATTGATGATCGCCCTGCCGTACTTGCCGTCCTCCAGACCGAAGAAATCCGACAGATCCTGCGTTGCGGAAATGGCCGCTCCGCCGAAGCCGCGGATAACCTTGAATATCTCAAGGCAAAACTCTGCGGCCATGCGGTTGGAGCTGGCGCCGATCAGCTGCCAGATTTCGTCGATAAAGATGGCTTTGCGTTTGGTGCGGTCAGACTTTATCTGATCCCACACATAATCCAGTGCGATGAACATGCCCACCGGAAGCAGCTTGCCCTTCAGCTCCGACAGGTCAAGGACGATGTATTTATTAGAGAGGTCTACATTGGTCTGTCTGTTGAAGCTTTGGGCACTGCCGGTGACAAAACGGCTGATGATGGCCGCCAGCCGCTGGGTCATGGGATTCTCCTGCAGGTGCTTATGCAGGTCGCCCAGGATAGGCATCTGCTTCATTTTGGGCGGAGCGGAGGCCATGTCCGTATAGATGGAGTCGTTATCATGGGTGATGCCGAAGTCCGCATAGGTTCGGATCAACGCTTCATCCAGCATCTGTTCCTCTTCATTGCTCATATCGGGGATCAGCAGGCCGAAGAAGGTCATGAGCTGCTGAATTTTTCGAGCCAGCATGGAGCCCATCTCCACATAATCGATCTCGTCAATCAGTTCCATCTCCGGCGACATGGTATGCCGTATCTCCATTACGTTGATGCAGTGGGGAGAGCCGGGTGCGATCTTGATAAACTCGCCGCCGATCTTATTGCAGGCTCTACGGAATTCGTGTCCCTTGATGGGCGCCAGAATGTAGCACTGAATGCCGCGCATCCGCATCCGAAGCGCCAGCAGCTGCATGGTAAAGGTCTTGCCTGCGCCCGATGTGCCCAGCAGGTTCAGGTTGGCATTTTTATTGATCTTTGTGTTGAACAGATCCACGATGCACAGGGAGTTGTTGTATCGGTTGATGCCCAACAGCACGCCATTGTCGTCCGACAGCTCAAAGCTGGTGAAGATATAGCTGGATGCGGCACCGCTGGTCAGCACATTGCGCTGCGCCTTTTTCTCCAGCTTGGGCGAGATTTTCAGGAACGGCATCACCGACTGCAGTGCGGCCTCCTGCTGAAAGCTGCACTCGCTGGTGTACATATCCATGGATTTGAGCATATCCACCATCTGCTGCTTGCGCCAAAGCAATTCCTCGTAGGTTTTGGCCGATACGGTGATGAAAACACTCATGTAAAATAGGTCCTCGTTGTAGTTGGCGATTCCATTCTTGATAAAATAGCCCGCCTGTATGGAATTGGTCAGCTCCTCATAATCGGTGCTGGTATCCTGCATGCTCTTGAGCTTGGTGCGGTTGAGCCTGATCCGCTGGGCGACCTTATCTATGGTGCGGCTGCGGTTCTCACGGCGGAGATGGATGTCGATATCCACTCCTTCTCCGGCGTTGATGAGCGAGGACATCCAGCCGGCCCGGACGCGGCTTGGATACCCGCCTGCCTTGATGTAGAGGAAGGAATAGTACAGCCCGTCCATAACGACATAGTTATAATGGCTCAGATCGATGCCGCGGGGCGCCAGAAAGTTGGCCATTCGGATCGGCGGCACCGGGTCCAGACCGATGATTTTCTTCTTTGCCGCCATGGTGTCCACCACGATGCGATCCACACGGGAGGAAAACGGCTCGTCCGTGCAGGAGCGCCGGTTGTAAAACATGTATAGGATTTCGGCAGTCGCTTCATCCGGGTCTTTGGACTGGACGATGCTGTTGCCGCATTGCATGAAATACGCCCGCGCTGTCTGCTCGGCGGTCTGGAGCATGCCATAGATTTTTGCATAGTCGTCGCTTTCGTTGCGGCCTACCGCCTCATACTGGAAAATCAGAAAGAAGCGCCTCGTCAGCGCTTCCCGATTTCCCACATCCTTGATGAGTCCGATATAATCTTCGCCAAGCTCCTTACATTGCGGATTCTCCTCGTGTTCCAATTCCTCGCAGATCATGGATATGTGCTTATCTGAGTCCGCGCGGCGCGTAATGGACTTGAACTGCAGCCGCATGGGGGATATCTTCAGCCAGCTGGCAAAGCTGGAGATGATGTTGAACTGCTCCTCATCGGATCGCAGCGTGAAGTTGATCGGCTCGATCTCAAGGATTTTTATGTAGCGGTTGTCCGTCGTTTCAATGATCCCGTTTTTCAGGTCGCGGATGGGCAAATAATCCTGTACAAACTCAAACTTTTCTTTTCTGCGGTTTCTTTTTCCTTTTGCTTTGGCCATAGCGGTATCCGATCCTCCTGAAGTGTAATTTCCTGCGGTGTGTCCAGAAATGGATGATATGGCCGATGTACTGAAACAACGACCCGCCATCCACGCCCATTGCAGACACCACCGCCAGCGGCAGCAGCGTGACTGTCATGACCACGATGCGGATGGTGCCGGGCATGGGGATCAGAATCAGCTCAGGATAGCCCAAAGCCAGCACCAGAATCACCGTTTCGATTGCGTTGCGGGTATCGATCATCCCTCCCAGCAGTTTGCCGCTGTCCGTATAGTTTGCGGGGATTGCGTACACGTTGTTGTATTCTCTTTCGTCCAAGTTTTTCACCTGCCTAATCTGTAAATTGTTGCGGTTGTGGTATACCGTCCCATCCGCAGCGCCTTCTGATGGTCCGGCACATAGATATCCACGCGATGGATATTGTTCTCTATGCCCGAGCCGCCCCGGTCTTCCACGGTGTACATGGTACCGTTTATCATGATTTGCGTGCCGAAGGGATAATGGCTGGACATAGCGACCATACCGACCGCTGCCTGTTTGCCGCTGGCGGTAAGCCCCTGCGCATTGCTGCCGCAGCACTTTGCGCAGGCGCAGTAATGCGTCACCTCTACCTCCAGCGTATAAAGCGCCTCGCCGGTTGGGGCGTTTACCACCGGCGCATCGTAATCCACGATGCTGAGGCGGCGATAGGAAAGCCTTCCTTCATAGCTTGGCGTATTCAGGATAACGCCGATGCCGCCGGAGGAATGCACCCACATACGAGTCCCTTCCGCATCATATCCGGCAAAAATAAGCACATGGCCCCAGCCGTCATCATCCGCAAGGAATCCTAAATCACCCGGCAGCAGCTCCGCTGCGGAGACGCCGTAGGTATTCGGGTACTGTCCGTTGCAGCCGGCGCCGATCTCAACGCCTACTGCCGTATTGAATACCCATGTGGTGAAGCCGCTGCAATCAAGACCAAAGGGCCGAATCGTGCCGGTCGTCGGAGAACCGGCTGACGTCACCAGCCGCGGCGTGTTCCAAGCATCGTTCCAACCGGGCGCCGACTTGCCGCCCCAGAAATATGGGACCTTGCCCACCAGCGACAATGCCGTTGTAATGATGTGCTTCCGCATGGGGCTGCAGTTTTGCGCGTTGACAAAGGAGATCAGCTCCGCATCGGTCAAGGGAACCATCTGCCCGTTGCCTAATGTCCCATACAGCGTCATTTTCAAGGCGTTGGCCATCTTCTGAATGGCTTCGCCATAGGTTATTTTGAATTGGTCATAGGTGGCGGAGGGATCGATCCCGAAGGCTCGGATGATGACGCTGTTATCAAATGGCTGTATGGTGCATTCCACATACTTTACGACCTCCGTTTCCGGAGTGAGCATCTCCGTGCCGCCCTGCTCATAATAGATTTCGCTTCGTGTGCCGATGATTCTGCCTCCGCTGTATATGGGAACGGAAACTGCCACAGGCGTATAGGCTGCCACATTGACCGGCTCCGATGTTGTTATTGTTTCGTCCGGCTCATAGTAGGTGCGACGGGCTGTGGTATAACGGTACTGCGGAACGCCATTGATGGTTCCCGTCTGTGTCTTGGATGTGACGACCGTCACGGTAACGGGTCTGTATGTAGCGTAGGTAAAGGGGACGATTTGCTCCGATTCCTTCTCTACGAAAGATACCGGAAACATACTGTCGGCAACGCTGCGAAGCTTTGCCAGCATATCCTCCTTACCGGTATTGCGTTGTTGAAGCGATGCGGAGTAGGCCGCAAGGATATAGCTTACATCGTACCCGGCGGAACCCTGTGCGTAATTGATAAGTGCATCCATAGACAGATCGTAGTCGTATCCGCCGTCCTCAATGATCTGCTCGACTTTTGCGAGGGCTGCGTCATACCCTTCCTCCACAACTGCGGAAATATCTGCGGCAAGGTCGTTATAGGATTCCAGCAGTGTTGTGGGGTTTTCCATGTCCACCATCGACCCATCCAGCCCAAACACGCTGTTTGTGACAACGCTGGGCAGTGAAACGATCAGGACGATAATGACAAGGAAAAAAAGGCAGATGCAGACAAGTATCTTAAACAGCGTGTGACGCATGGCCCATGCCGCCGATAAAATTGCACCCCACGGTCCGCCCGCAGCGGTTCCTGCGGCTATCTCTGCAACCGCCTTGCCGCCCTCCACACCTGCCTGCACCGTCGCGGCTGCTGCATTGGCGCCGGCTTCAGCGCCTTTCACGGCGGCTTGCTTCGCCGTCTCTTTTCCTGCTTCCTTTGCGGCTTTGGCCATCTGCTTGGCAGCTTCGCCGTAATTATCGCTGCCGTCGCCTATCTGCCGTTTATCCGGATCAGCCATTTTCTTTTACACCTCCCCGGTGAGTATCCGAAGCCGCGCATGGCGGCTGGTTTCTTTATTCGCAGGCAGGCAAAACAGCCGGAGGGATGTCATCCGCTCCGGCTGTTGCCCGCTGCATTTATTTCCTGCGCTTCGGCGCCTTTATGCCGCTGTCCGGACGCTTTTCCGGCTCCTTAAAGCGGCTGGGCGTGTTCTTGTATCGAACCGACTCCACGGACACCGTGCGGACGTTTTCACCGTCGTAGACGGGCTTTCCGTCCTCGAACACCGGCTTGCGTTCCACAGCGGGGTCTCCATGGATGGCGATCCACTGCTGCCCTCTGACGTCCTCATATACCTGATAATCTCCGCGCGGTGCGGCGAATCTGGCGGTGTCGTAAAAGGCCGTCCCGGAGCCATCGGTATGGCGGACCTCGAAGTGTCCGTCCTCCCGATGCGTGCCGTCCACATGTGCCACCTGCTGCTCAAAGCCGGGCATGAAATTACGGAAGGCCGCCTGATTATATGCGTCTGCGGCCTCTCCCTGTTCAAAGGCAGGCGCTTCCGCGTGCTGCTGCATAGCGTACCAGTCTACGCCGTTTGCCGCCTGCATGACAGTGTGCGGTGCGTCGGGCTCATTGTAATACGCGCTGTTGTACCACAGGCAGTTTCCGCTCTCGCTGCTAGCTTCCATGATGCCTTCGCCCGTGTTGCGAAGGACTGTACCTTCAGCAGCGCCGGGGAAGGCTGCTGCAACCTGTTCGGATTCGGCGGGGCTGCCGGTAAACCCGGGCGCATCGTAGAAGGCGTTTCGGCCCTCGCCGCTGGCCATCTGATACCAGGTGCTGCCGTCAGAGGCAGTTACAACGGAGTGCGGAGCGGCGGGTTTTTCAAACTGCGCCGTATTGAACATCTCCACACTGCTGACCTTGCCGTCTGTGCCGGTCGCCGTCGTACTGATATGTCCGCCGCTGATCTGGGTTCCCTTGAGTGTATGGTCTGCAAGCTGAGGCATGTAGTTGCCAAGGCTGCGGTCGGCGATATCGCCGGCAATGGTGCCGGCGGCTTCTGCGGGACGCGCTGCTACGGAGGAGATGGATTCTCCCGTAAGCATCGCACCGTTTCTGGCAGCAACACCGCCAAAAACGCGCCCGACAAAGCCGACGCCGCCGCCCATGCCCATGCGCGTGCCGCCATCAACGACGGCGTCACGGACATAGCTGTTACCCTTGAATCTGCTGGCAAAGCCGGATGCAAAGCCGCTGGCCGCGGCGCCGGTTCCGGTTGCAGTCGAACCGCCTCTGCCGAACACGCTGCCTGCGCTCTTTGCGCTGTGTCCCACGCCGCTGATCACCCTTGCGGCCATCAGCAGCTCCATGCCCATGCTGGAACCGGTCTGCGCTACATTAAGTCCCATAGCGGCCATATAGCTGTCGAATTTCTGCGCGGTCTTTAGGAATGCCAGGGCGCAGAACAGCCATAGAAAGATAGATCCCTGCCCTGTACTCAGCGCGCCGCCGTTTCCGATATACTGGCCTACCGAGGAGTTAAATCCCCGGATAAACCACACGTTCATGACCAGCAGGAGAAGCTGCGAGCCTACCATCCTGCACCAGCTTTTAAAGACCTGATTGGTCGCCTTGGAGCCGCCCATGCAGAATGCCAGCGGGGAGGTATAGCACAGCACACCGACCACGATATACCGTTCGACTGCCTCCAGCAGCAGCTTGAAGTAATTCCATCCGAGCGCGATCAGCAGGATCAGAACCAGTATGGGCCCGACAACCGTCACGGTTGAAACGATTGTCAGCAGTCCGTTGCTCAGCACCTGCTCCACACCGGCAAAGGTGAATTCCTCCGCCGTCATGCTTACATCCATCAGTGCCGTATACGGCGCTCTGGCAATGTCGAGCGCCAGCATGAAAATTGGTTTTGCGTATCCGATCAGCAGCGCGAAAATCGCGCCACGCACAACTAATTGCCATGGGTTTTCGGCTTCGGTAATGGGTCCTCCGAACGCACGGAACAGCTGCCAGACCACAATGAGAAAAAGGACTGCCCAGGCTGTGTACTGCATGACGTCAAAGGCCTTGGTGATGAAGGGGAAATACTCCTCCATGGTCACCATGTCTGTTCCCAACGCATTGAGAAAGAGGCCGGAAACCGCGTCCATGATCTGCGAGGCAATACTGGAGATCCATGTCACGATCCCTTCAAAAATCCAGTCTAAGATAGTCGTTCACCTCCTGACTGATCCCGAACTGTTGATCATTAACCTGTGTACTGCCCGCCGGCGATCAACGGCTGCAGGTATGCTACGATAAAGCCGAGTGTGTTAAGAATAATCCAGGTCACAACGACTCGTTTGAGCCAGCTGGTAGCCTCGTCCACCGCACGCTGGTTCCGGCTGACCATTCTCACCAACAACGCAATGGCTGCCACGGTCACGGCGACAATGGTACTGATCCCGACCAGTTGTCCGTAGATATCCCGCATGATCGTGGAAAAGCGATCCCAGATCGTTTCAGCCATTACGGGCTGGATGGAGAGGATCGTTGCCGACGCGGCACCCACTAACGACCAGTAGGTATTTCTGAGCCGATGCTTACCTGATACAAGTTGCTTTGACATGCTTTTACCTCCCGTTTTTCAATTCGGCACATAAAAAGGCACCGCTCTCGGAGGCTGAATTGCCTCGCAGAAACGGTGCCTTTATGGTGTGCTCCTACTATCGGACGCTAACAGTATAGCATGTTTGCATTTACATGTCATCGGCGCGAACCGTGCCATTTTCTCCGCCTTTTTCTGTGCCATCCACTATGCCAGAAGGGAATGGCATTTGTTCTGTTGCGGAGAAAGCGGCGACTTTACAACCGGTAAGGCAGTCAGCGTCGTGAATTATGAAGCCGCTACAGCAAATGGATACCTCTTTCCAGATTTCTGAGTGCATCCATCACTGTGTAAAAAGAAGGAACATCACCATAGAGCATACCCAAAAATCTTTTTCTACGATGGCATCATTCAAGCCCATTTTATCTGCTGTATTTCGGAACAGTTCGCCCCGGTCACCGTCCGGCAATCGTGCTACATTTCTCATTGTGTGTCGCCTCCACACATTTTCCGTATCGTATCATAAACCCAATCCGTAGATTCCGTCGCCTCTTTCAGACAGGCTCGCTTTTCGTCCTCGGACAGCTTTTCAGAAAGCGTCTGTATGATCTCCGCCGTCACATTGGTCCTTCCCAAAGTTTTCAGCGCCTGGATCACCAAGCTCGTCATGTAAGACAGACCGGTGATTTCCTTGTTGGTCCTATGCTTAAATTCCAGCTTTGTGGAGTTCCACTCATAGGTCTTATACGGGCCGTCGCTGATATAGGACCAGACCGCCGTTACCTGTGTGGAGAGCCCCAAAAGGTTCAGGGCTGTATTCCCACACGGAACGATGGTCCAATGGTAACTTCGCGCCAATGCTTTTGCAACTGCGTCCGGGTCGGCCGCTACGTATTCATCAAGCAACTTGCTGTACTTCGGCTTTTCGTAAACACCCTTTAATATCCGGCGAAGCATACCGATTTGCGTTAATCTATTCAGATTGCGCCTGGTTGTTTCCGAATCAGCAATATCCGCGAAATCCGAATTCACGAAGATTGTGCCGTCGTCCGCACCGTTGATTCGCTCCTGTATCTGCTTGGAATATCCAGTTTTCATCCTGTTTTCCTCCTTTGCTCTGTCCCGAATATTATATAATATTCGGGACAGAATTTCAACCGGATTTGCGATCCTTATCTACATTATCTCCAAACAATCTGCACATAATCAAACAGCTGCCATGCCGATGCTCCTGTGCGGTATCATTTGTCCCGCTCCTGTAGAAGCAATGCAATAATCGAGGCCTTTAACCTTACCAGTTTTCCAAAATAGAAAGAACCTCCAGCCAGGAATCCACCTCGCCGGCAGGGGCAGACCATAGGCGCAGGGCGATGATATTGATTGCCTGCGTGCGGAGGCGGTAATAGTGCCGGGCAGAGATGTCCAAGCGGTACAGAAGCTCTTCGTGCATCAGCTTGTCCGGTCCGAGAAAGGTCATGTAGATGATGTCGTACATCTTGTGCCCGTTGACCGGTTTGGCTTTCAATATACTGACCGCATCGTTGAGCCGGTCAACCAGCAGGCGGGAGCGGCGTACACTCTCCATCCGGCCTTCCAGCTTTCGATTGTTCATCCCAAGTTCCAGGTCGATCCGATCCAGCAGCGTATCCAGATCCTTCAGCGGGCGATCCAACTCCTCTGCTACGCTGGACGGGAAGCATTCCAGCGTCCAGAGAATGGTTCGGTAGTGCTGCAGCAGGAGAAGCGTGTTATGATACATGCTTTTCTTTTTCTCCTTTTTGGCTTGGCGGACTCTGTCATCATCGATAGACGAATCTCCCAGAATGCCGCGCTTTGTTAGAAGCTCAATAAATGCGGCAGATTGCTGCGACAGCTTGGTTTCCTGCTGTTCATAAAGCGCCTTTCCGGCACTGCTTTCGATTTTGCTCATGTCGATTCTCCTTTCCGGTTTCGTGAGTGAAAAAAATCCGCGTAAGCACATGGCCCGCGGATGTGGTTCGCATCTATGCGGCGTAGTCTACTACTTACACCTCTGCAGTCATAGATACAGTTCTGACAATTCCAACACAGAGAAATATACGCGCGTATTATAGGGGACGAAAGTGCAACGCGATTTTCTGATGCCTGTTCGGCATAATCATTGGTTCTCATGATAATGATCCTGCGGCTATACCAAAGGATCATCTTGTTCAGGCGTGCATTGTCCGAGCCTCCAATATGCGCATTTCCGGCGCAAATACGCATTTTCTCAATAATGCGTTCGATTTCTGCGCCGGTGGGCAGGGAAGCCTCTGTATCCAGCGGATACAGTCTATTGAAAATGAGGCAGCCGTAGGAGCCCGGCAGACGGTGCAAAGCGAAGGAATCCCCATTCTTCTGAAAAAATCTCCACACCTTTGTCTTTTCCCAGCCCCAGCGCCGTCCCAAGGCTTCCAATGTCAAAGCGGCGCCAAGTCTCCCGAATTGAACGGCAGGCGCCAGATAAGAAAACGCATTGCCGGTCTCCTGCCAAACCGTGTGGCAGCAGAGGTCCAGCCATGCATCTGATTCGCCGAATGTATAATGCTGATCTGCAAGGCGCTGCGTGATGTTGCGGGGAAGGCAGAGAAAGCCATAGCCGTCTGTTGCGTAGACTGCTCCACTCATGCATTCGGCGCCGGAGCATTTTACGACCCAATCGGTGACGACATATTCCAGCTTCTTTGTTTTCTCGTCAAGCGTGTAACGGATATATCCGAACCGGCTGAGCGTATCCATGATTTCCAGAGCCTCCGTGCGGCTTTTGACGCCCAGAATGCTCTTCAAGCCGACCACGCCACCGGACCACATCCCGGGCATTACATCGTTTGTGTATCCGCAGTATTTTGCCCGACCCTTGCGAAATGCCG
>ULXB01024039.1_pt1 | contig 23103 bp, 23 predicted proteins | sample 1960901 | NCBI WGS metagenome assembly ULXB01 (sample SAMEA4835828, study PRJEB28245) | human gut metagenome | biome: gut microbiome; material: fecal sample | place: Denmark | collected 2008
GAATATGCAGCCGAAATGGGACTCGAACACCACCTCGGACTGACGTGCGACCCCGTGTGCGGCCTTGTGCAGATTCCTTGTATCGAGCGCAACGCCTTCGCCGCCGCCCGTGCATTCGACGCCAACTCTTATGCAAACTTCACCGACGGACGCCACCGCGTGAGTTTCGACCAAGTGGTCGAGGTGATGAAGCGCACAGGACACGACCTGCCAAGCCTCTACAAAGAAACGTCGCAAGGCGGACTTGCAGCAAATTTTGAAGACTGACAACAGTGCGCAACAATACAAACCGACCATCCGTAAAATTTAACATTTTAACAATTCATAGTTAAACCATCGGACTTTTTCGTGGTCATAGATACTAACAACCCAAATTATAGAATTATGAAACGGATGAATTATTTGGCAATGGTACTGGCTCTGGCATTATCGATGCCGGCAACCGATATGGTAGCACAGCACACCGGCTACCGCGGAGGAACAACCACCGGAAACCCCGGCGGAGGACGCCGTCCCGACAGCAATCCGCAAAGACAACCAGGAAACAACCGTCACGACCGTCCGGACAACAAGCATCACGACCGACCGGGCAACGACCGTTATGACCGTCCAGGCAACAACCGTTACGACCGTCCAGGCAACGACCGTTACGACCGCCCGAACAGCAGCCACCACGGACATCCGGGGAATCCTGGAAATCCCGGGCATTACGGACATCCGGGGAATCCAGGCTCGACAAACCATCACCACGGATTTCATCCAACGCCACCGCCGCCACGTCCATACCGGCCTATAGTACGGCCAGCCCCGCGTCCAGTGCCGCCGCCTGCGTTCAGACCATGTCCTACCGCACCTATGTTGACCGCCGTGTTCGGACTTCCGTTCGGCATCAGTATCAACATCAGCATCGACAATCTGCGCAGAGACGGATACTACATCGACGGCTACAACAACAACGAGGTTTATCTGAGAAATGTCTATGAGATGAACTATTCGTGGGACGACGGTGTTGTTATCTACGATTCAAGCGGACGAATGCAGTCTGCCAGACTTTATCAGTCGACCTATGGCTACGACTCTTCGCGCTTCGACAACTATATTCGCAAATATGCAGCCAATACGGATTGCCGGCAACGCAAAAATACCGCAACGGAGAGAAAACAGTCACTTGGTATGACCGCAACGGCAGCCACTACGTGTCGCTTGCCTACAACCACATGACATCGGACGGAGGATATCCGCGCTACTATACGATTCTGTGCTACGGAATTTAGGTTATTACTATATTTGAAATATGAAGAAGAAAAAGACTCTGAAAAAGTCAGAACAAACGAAACGTAAAAAATTTATCGCACTCATTGTCGCGCTTGTCATCATCATGGCAGGCGCGGCATTGCTGATTTCTCTGCTGACGGCAAGCGCCGAGCGGGATGGAATGCTGTATGTGCGTCCGGAAATGACAAAAGAGCAACTGACTGACACCATCGCCGCACGATTCGGGGAAAGCATTGCCGACAAAGTGGAATTGCTGACTGCCGTGCGCGACATCGACCCGTCGACACGCATCGGTGCGTACAAGGTGGAAAAAGGAATGAGCGCACTGTCATTGTGGAAGGCACTGTCGTCGGGGGCGCAGACTCCAATTAAATTCACATTCAACAATGTGCGCACGGTGGATGAATTTGCTGAAAATGCGTCGAAACAACTGGCTCTCAAAAAAGACGACCTGCTGAAACTGATGACCGACAGCACTTATTGCCAGTCGCTCGGATTCAACCAGCAAACAATCCCAGCAATGTGCATCCCCGACACCTATGAAGTCTACTGGTCGATAACAGCCGACAATCTGCTAAACAAACTGAACTCGGCATACAAGGCTTTCTGGACAACCGACCGCGAAAAGAAGGCTCAGAAATTGGGTCTGACCAAGGTGGAGGTGTCAACATTGGCATCAATCGTCGACTCCGAAACCGCCTATAAACCGGAAAAAGCCACCATAGCGCGGCTATACCTCAACCGTCTTGAGAAAGGCATGAAACTGCAAAGCGACCCGACCGCCAAGTTTGCAGTCGGCGACCCGACCCTGCGACGCATCACGCTGGAGCATATAAAAACGCAGTCGCCCTACAACACCTACTTCGTGGAGGGATTGCCGCCGGGTCCTATCAGAATGCCTGAGAAATCAACACTCGACGCTGTGCTCAACGCGCCTCAGAACGATTATATCTATATGTGTGCAAAGGAGGATTTCTCCGGAAGCCACAATTTCTCAGCTTCGTATGCCGAACATCAGCAAAACGCCGCACGCTATCGCCGCGCGCTCGACCGCAACGGCATAAAATAAGAGCCGACAGGTTTTATTATAACAACATAGACAACTCCGCCCACAAACATCTCTTGCGAGCGGAGTTGTTTATGATATGCTATTCTGGACACCAACTCGTGATAAAATAGGCGGCGCTTCGGAAAAGAAAATTGAGCAAGCTTGATATTATGCATTCAATTTGCATTATCTTTGCATAAAAATATCTGCGATATGAACAAACCCGATGATTTGATTCTTTTAGGCTCTATGCCAATCCCCGACGCCCACATAGTCAAGGGCGTGCTGGATGAATACGGCATACCTTCGGAAATAGTTGGCGAAACGCTGTCGACAGTGTTCGCCATGCCAGGGACGTCTTTGGGAATGACCCGTATATTCGTTTTCCGCCGCGATATTGAAAAGGCACTCGAAGTGCTTGACAAACAAAAAAACGACAATCCAAAACAATGAGAATATTAAAATACGCACTGTCATTCACGCTGCTGGCTGCAATGGCTGTCACAGCATCCGCCCAAAACTACTTCAACAGCCGCTCCTTGGCAAATAAGTTGAAGAAAGGGACAACACCCGAATGCGAAGTCGTCGCTGTGGACAATTCGGAATCTCTCCTTCACACCGCCGACTCCATCGCCGCCCTCTCCGACATCAACCGCCCAAACATCATGTTTCTGCCAGTGGTGTTCACGTCATACAAGATGATACAGCCGATGGCTCTGGAACAGCCCGACACTGTCGCATCGCTGACAAAACACGAAATGCCGACAATAGAAATCGACAATGAATGGATTGAAAACCTCTCTTGGCGAAACCGCTTCGAGAACGAGCATCTGCAACGTCTCGCCGTGGAATCGCCATGGCTCGTCCCCTACAACCTGAGCATGCTGCCCGAGCCTCCGAAACAATATGAGGCGAAACTCGACGTGAAGAAAAACATCCTTACCATCGAGGTGCGCAAACTTGAAGTTCCGGAAGCCGCTCCCGAACATGATTTGAAACGCAAAAACTGGATACACGCCTTCGACGCCACGCTACAGTTCTCACAAGCGTATATGACCGACAACTGGTATCAAGGCGGCGAAAAAAACATCAACCTTCTGGCTCATCTGTGGTACAATTTGAAACTGAACCAAACACTGCACCCCCGCTTGCTGTTTGACCTGACCACGCAATACAAACTCGGCGTCAACTCGGCTCCCGCCGACGAGCTGAGAGGCTACAACATCAATGAGGATTTGTTTCAATTGAACCTGCAGTTCGGTGTCAAGGCTACCAAAAAGTTCTACTACAGCATGAACATGCAGTTCAAGACACAGCTGCTGCAAAACTTCCAGACCAACACGTGGAAGATGACGGCGTCGCTGCTCACTCCGGGCGAACTCAACGCCGGTATCGGTATGGCATACAGCACAAAGAACAAACGTGGCAACGTGGCGTTCGACGCCTCGCTGTCGCCACTTTCCTACAATATGAAAATGTGGCGCGCCAACTACAAGCTGCTCGACGACAACGGCGAAATGCTCCACCCCGACAAATTAGAGCATCAGGTCGGTTCGAGCGGTGAAGTGAAATTCGGATGGGCAATGACCCGCAACATCTCGCTCAGCTCGCGCATATTCGCATTCTCCGACTATTCGTATCTGCAAAGCGATTGGGAAACCACTCTGAGCTTCTCAATCAACAAATTCCTGTCAACGCAGATTTATGCCCACGTGCGCTTCGACGACTCACAGAAGCTTTCCGACAGCAACAATTCTCATTGGCAATTCAAGGAAGTGTTCAGTTTCGGCCTTCAATATAAATTCCGATAAATGCGCCTCGCTGCCGCCTGCATACTGGCTGCATTCATTGCCTGCTTCCAAAGCGCAGCGGCAATTGAAATCCCCGACACAGCGACGGTGCTGCCGGGCTATGCCTCGCGCATCGACGCCACGCGCAGAATCCTCGACGGAACGACCGACAACCTGACCGGACTATGGAACTATCCAGAGGAACAAATGGTGGTGGCAATCAGGAAATCATCGGAATTCAACTATCAGCTTATTGCCGTAGAGGCAGAAAACGAAGCCATCGACTGCGGCACCGTAATCGGCTATCTGACCACAACGGCAAACAAATCAAAGATGCGGATGTGGCTCTACTCTGTGGTCGACGGTGACAGGCTGACATCTCCTGTGGAATGCGTGGCAGAACTGGGCGACGGATCGATACTCATCCAAAAACGACGTCTGAAAATGCATATATCCGTAAACCTGACGCGTTTTCTGCCATCGGTGTTCGGAGGAGTGAGGGTTTACCCTCAAATCAAATCGACAGAAATAACACCCGGTCTCCACAAAATTGAAGACAAAAAAGAAATCTTAATATTCTAAGACTATGCGTCAAGCGTTTATCATACTCTCTGCAGTCATTGCCCTTTTGGCATCGGCCAAAACCAACACCACACGTCCTGTGGCAGGCATCTCGGAAAAGGCATTGTTGATGAAGACAATCAATGCGGAAAACGACACCGCTTCGTTTGCCGACAAAATAATCCTGTCGGGCTACAAGAAGACGGTCAACGACGCATTTGAGTCGTTCTTTGTCGACAACCAGACGCCTTTCCTCATTTCACACCTGACGCTGAAGTTCCAGTATACAAACGCACTGACCGGACAAATCATAAAAGAAGCAACCTATGAAGTGCCGTGCGACATCCCTTCCGGACAAATGCGGCAGCTGAGCATCCGCACTTTCGACAAGCAGCACTCCTTCTACTATGCAAACTCACGCAAGCCCAACCGTCCGGCAACGCCCTACAGCATAAGCTACAAACTTATGGCATACGACATCCGCATCACAGTGGAGAAGTAGGCGTCACTTTTTCATTTTATGCAATTTGGAAAATTGCACGCATATCGCTAATTTTGCACTATAGTTGCCAAAACAACAATAGTTTATTTGTAAATGACAGATTCCACGAAACAAGCAATGCAGTGGGAACGCCTCATCTGCAACAAGCGGCTCGGAATGGAGCGCTACCGCACCTCGTCGGCACAAACGCGCAGCGATTTCCAGCGCGACTTTGACCGACTTGTCTTTTCATCCCCTTTCCGCCGATTGCAGAACAAGACGCAAGTGTTTCCGCTACCTGGCAGCATCTTTGTCCACAACCGCCTGACACACAGTCTGGAGGTGTCGAGCGTGGGCAAATCGCTCGCCAATGAGGTGTATATCCAACTGCAACCAAAATATGCAGGCACTGCCGCCGCCGAGAAGCTCAGCCACATTGTTGAAATTGTAGGTGCCGCATGCCTTGCCCACGACATGGGCAACCCCCCTTTCGGACACTCCGGCGAACGCACCATAGCGACATACTTCTCAGAGGGGCGTGGACAAGCCATTAAGCCTCTGCTCTCCGAAGCCGAGTGGAACGACTTTGTAAACTTCGACGGCAACGCCAACTCATTCCGCCTGCTCGCCCACCAATTCCGCGGACGGCGCGAGGGCGGACTTGCCATGACCTATTCATCGCTCGCTGCCATCGTAAAATATCCATACACGTCGACAACAACACCAAAACACGGCAAATTCGGATTTTTCAAGTCAGAACTCGACTGCTTCCGCATGGTTGCCACCGAGCTCGGGCTCATCGAGAAATCGGCCGACGTGTTTGCACGCCATCCGCTTGTATATCTGATGGAGGCTGCCGACGACATCTGCTATCAGGTGATGGACATAGAGGACGCCCACAAGCTTAAAATCTTAGGCATCGAGGAAGTGACCACATTGCTCACCGGATTTTTCAATCCCGAGCGCTGCAGGCACATAACCGGTGTGCTTGACAACATCGACGACGACAATGAGAAAGTGGCATACCTTCGGTCGTGTGTGGTGGGAGAATTGGTTGGCGAATGCGCAAAAGTGTTTGTCGACAACGAAGAATGCATCCTAAACGGTGAATTTGAGGGATGCCTGATCGACCACATATCGCCGGTGGCACGCAACGGCTACGCCGAATGCTCACGCACGGCTTGGAGAAAAATCTACAACTCGCCCGACGTTGTCGACATCGAGCTTGCCGGAAACCAGATTATCACGTTCCTGCTCGACAGGCTGATTGACGCAGTGCTGCTTCCTGAAAAGAACTATTCACGCCTGTTGCTCAGCCGCATACCACACCAATACGACACCAGCTCGCCGACAACCTACGGCAAGATACAATCAGTGCTCGACCACATCTCCGGCATGACCGACGTCTATGCCCTCGACCTTTTCCGCAAGCTCAACGGCTTGAGCCTGCCGGCAGTATAAACAACATCAGAGCTATGTACTTGAGAAGACTTTCAACCACAATAATTCTTATCACCATGACTGCGGTCGCAGCCATGGCATACAGCATTGAGGAAATACCCAACGTGCACCTGACCGACAAGACCCAATATGTGTCCAACCCCGACGGAGTGCTGCGCCAAACCACCGTCGACAGTCTCAACCGAAGCATCGCCCACATTTGGCAGTCATCGTCGGCTGAAGTAGTGGCAGTGGTGGTCAACTCTATCGACGGCAACGACATCGACGACTATGCAACGGCATTGTTCCGCCATTGGGGCATCGGAAAGAAGGACAACAACAACGGCGTGCTGGTGCTTGTCAGCACAGAAGAACGCAAAGCCGTGATACGCAACGGATACGGAGCCGAGGGCATTCTCCCCGACATCATCTGCGGACGCATAATCCGCGACAACATGGTGCCGCATTTCCGCGAAGGCGACTACGACAGCGGTATGCTTTCAGCGGTTGCCCGCATCGACTCCCTGCTCACCACCCCAGGTGCTGTGGCTGAGCTCAAATCAAAATACGAGAACGACGAGAAACGAGAAAACTACAATGCATTCTATGGCTATATGTCTCTGGCAGGCACCGCTGCCGCAATCCTGCTGCTCTATGTGCTTTTTCTCGCATTCACACCGAGCATCAAAAGCCGTTTCGACCGCTACAACCGTCTTAACAAAATCAAACTGCTGTACATCTGCGCCACATTCTTCACTCTCGGCATGGCACTGCCGGCACTGATTGTGCTGCTCGCCACAATGCACTATTGCCGCAACAGACGGCGCATATGCCCAAACTGCCACTCCAAGATGCACAAACTGCAGGAAGACGAAGACAACAAATATCTGACTCCGGCACAGGATCTTGAAGAACAGCTCGAATCGATAGACTACGATGTGTGGCTCTGCGACACGTGCGGAGAAGTCGACGTGTACCCATTCCCCAACAAGCGCACCATATACAGCGAATGTCAGCAATGCCACGCCCGCACATCGTATCTTGAAAGCGACCGCATTTTCTCACAGCCAGACACCACCAGCTGCGGCTACGGCATGCGCACATACATTTGCCGCAACTGCGGAAAGAAATCGGAAATCTACTACGAAATCCCCAAGACTGCTGCACCTGTGGTCATCCTTCCGATGGGTGGCGGCTCCAGAGGTGGTGGCTTCGGAGGCGGAGGAAGTTTCGGCGGAGGCTCCACCGGAGGAGGAGGCGCTTCTGGAGGCTGGTAGAAAGCAACTTAAAAGACGAAAGACAAACAACCAACTATTTTTATATTATCTATGAGACAATTATTGATTGCTTGCGTGGCACTGGCGGCAGCATTGCCAGCAGCGGCACAGACCACAAAGGAGGAAATGCTGGCTTCTCCTGAGAAAACAGCCGGCGTGTATTATGCCTATCCGGCTCCAGAGTCAACAGACCACTACACAAAAGCACCCAAAGGCTACACTCCATTCTACATCAGCCACTTCGGACGCCACGGCTCCCGCTACCTGATCAGCGACTCGGAATACACCAACCCGATGGAGACACTCGAACGTGCCGACAAAGCCGGCGCACTCAGTCCGTTGGGCAAAGACGCACTCAAACGACTGCACGAAATCTATGCAGAGGCAGCCGGACGCAACGAAGACCTCTCACCGCTTGGCGTGCGCCAACACCGCGGTGTGGCAAAACGTATGTTCACCGCATTCCCTGAGGTTTTCAAGGGCGACCGTTCCATAGAAGCCCGATCATCAGTAGTGTTGCGCTGTGCCATGAGTATGGCGGCATTCGGCGACCAACTCAAGGAGCTCAACCCCAAATTGAAGATTTCCTACGAGTCGTCGCAGAAATACATGCCTTATCTGACCGGACGCACCGACGAGGCCAACGCTTTCTGCGGGAAGAAGGGCATCTGGCGCGCTGCCTACAATAATTTCCGCGCGTCGCAGACCAATGCCGACCGCTTTATCGCTGCTTTGTTTGCCGACAAGCAGTATGCCAAACAATATGTAGAGTCAAAAGAACTTATGTGGCAATTCTACTGGGTTGCAGCCGACCTCCAGAACATGGAGACACCGATACGCCTTTACGACCTGTTCACCAGCGAGGAACTGTTTGACCTGTGGCAGTGCTTCAACTATCAGTTCTACTCCACCTGCGCAAACCACGCCGACTCAAACGGCTCTGTCCGCGACAGCTCGAAACCGCTGCTCCGCAATATCATTGAGAGTGCCGATGCAGCTATCGCCAATCCGTCGCAGGCAGCCACACTGCGTTTCGCCCACGACTCCAACATCACTCCTCTCGCTGCTCTGATGGGCATCGAGACCTACGATGTGGCATGGCGCGAACCGGAAACTCTCTATCAGCACTGGACCGACTTCAAGGTTTCGCCAATGTGCGCCAACCTCCAAATCGTGTTCTTCAACAAGAAAGGCGGCACAACCGACGACATTCTCGTAAAAGTGCTGCTCAACGAGCATGAGGTGCATATCCCAGTAGCCACCACCCAGTTCCCTTACTACCGCTGGACCGACGTGCGTGCCTACTATGCCAACGTTGTAGGAATGTAGAAACAGCACGGGGTTTCAAACGACCCAAAACATAGCGAATAAGACACGCCACTGCAAAAGTGACGTGTCTTATTCGCTTTATCACCATCAATCAAACTCCCCCATCAACCATTTAAGAGCATTTATCCTCTTAATTCCGTCATAGTCGGCAGAAGGATCGTCGTCAAGAGTAAGTATATATTTCGGATATTGGTCGCTTATACGCTGCAGCGATGCCAGTTCCCGTTTCAATGTCATTTCATCCCTTACCGTTGCCGCCACTTGATAATAAACAATATTGCTTTCATCAATGGCAACAAAATCCACTTCCAAATCATCCTGTTTGCCTATATAGACCTTTTTCTGCCGATGCAACAATTCAAGATAAACAACATTCTCCAGAATGCGCCCGGCATCAAACGACCGTGATCCCAAAAGCATCCTCCTCAAACCCGTGTCAACAAGATAGTATTTTCCGAGAGTCTTAAGCAATTGCCGACCTTTAATATTGAATCTCTTGACCTCATAGACAAAAAATGTTTCACACAAGGCAGACAAGTAGCGTTCCACTGTTTTCTGGTCAATCTTCCTCCCATCAGCAGTCATTATGTCAGCGATACGTTTTGTCGAGAGTATGTTGCCTATATTGTCTGCGACAAACCGTATCACACTTTCAAGCATCATCACATCCGACAACTTTTTTCTGGCCATAATGTCTTTTACCACAATCGTATTATATACACTGTTCAGATAATCAATAATTTGCGCTGACGAATCAAGAGCCAACGCATAAGGGAAACTGCTTTTGCCAATATAATCGGAATAGGCTTGCTGAAGATTCTGTCCTCCATCTGTTCCCGCCACATATTCACGAAACGACAACGGCAACATTGCAATCTCAACATAACGCCCAGAAAGCAGCGTGGCAATCTCGCTCGACAGCATGTACGCATTGGAGCCGGTTATGTAGATATCAACAGTCGGTTTAAGATTAAGACTGTTTATGACATCCGGGAAATCCTTGACTTGCTGAATCTCATCAAAAAACAGATAAGTCATTTTGTCTTGTTGTATTTTTTGCCTCACATAGTCATACAGTTTCTTTGGATCCCGAAGTTCGTAATAATCATAATCCTCAAAATTCAGGTAAACAATCTGCTCTGGCAACACACCGCTGTCCTTAAGCCAATCGCGATAAATTTCCATAATCGTGGATTTTCCACAACGACGGATTCCAGTTATCACTTTTATCAGACTCTTATCCTTATAGGATATCAACTTATTCAAATATACTTGCCGTTCTATTTTTTTCATCTACCAGATTTTTGTTTCGACTTCGCAAATATACATATTTTTCAGGAATAGCAATCCTAAAACCACCTAAAAACCGAAAGTTTTAGGCGTGACGCTCCTAAAACTTCCAAAAATCTCATAGTTTTAGGATTGCACGTCCACTTTTTTAGAACCCGGCATAGATAAACGGGGCTACATAGGCGGCACTGAACTCAATGATGAGCTGCAACAACAGGCAAAGCAGCAATAATTTGCCAAACCAACGCATCCCGACAAAGCGTCGCTCCGCCCACTCCGACATCCGGTCGGGCAGGAATATAAGCACATAGGCAGCAATCAGCATCAGCGTCCATACGGCACGTTCCCGCACAAATGCCTCGATTACTTCCGGTCTGAAATCCGTAAAAATGCGACAGAACATCACCGCTGTGTCGGCAAGCGAGACGCAACGGAACGGAAGCCACATAACCGTGACAAAAACAAACGTAGCGGCTATCCACACCTGCCGCGGCGCACGCAACCGCGACACCAGCGGTGAGAATGCCTTCTGCACAACCAATGCCATGCCGTGTGCCAACCCCCAGACCACAAACGTAAAGCCGGCGCCATGCCATGCCCCGCCCACAGCCATTGTCAGCAACAGGTTGAATCTCATGCGCCACCGTCCGCAGCGGCTGCCTCCAAGCGGAATATAGATATAATCGCGCAGCCACGATGACAACGAAATGTGCCATCTGCGCCAAAACTCCGTTATGCTCACCGACTTATATGGCGAGCGGAAATTGAGCGGCAATTCGATGCCGAGCGTGCGGCTCATGCCGATGGCGATGTCGGAATAGCCCGAGAAATCAAGATATATCTGCGCGCTGTAGCCCAGCAGCGCGAGCAAAGCCTCCGTGCCGCTATAGCCGGCAGGATTGTCGAAAACAAGGTTGTTGAACTGCGCCAGATAGTCGGCCACCACCGCCTTCTTCAGCAGTCCTTTCATCATTAGAAACAGTCCGGCATACAGCATAGGGGGTGTGATGCGGCGGTTGCCCTCCAACTGCGGAAAAAACTCCGCCGCGCGCACAATCGGTCCAGCCACAAGCACCGGGAAATATGTGAGATAAAACACATAGTCGAGCATACGCCGCGGAGCGATTATCACGCCACGGTAGACATCGACCATATAACTGACCGAGCGGAACGTGTAGAACGAGATGCCCACAGGGACAACGATGTCTGTCAGCCGGAAGTTTGCACCGACAATCGATGCCACCGACTGCATCATTCCCCCGTCGCACTTAAACCACACAAGCACTCCCACCGACAACAGGACACTGCAAACGAGCAATGCCCGACGGCGGCTGCGACTGCGGATATGCGACAACCATACCGACAACCAATAGTCGACCACGGCTTTGACAAGCACCGACAATGCAATCAATCCGCCCACCTTATAGGCAAACAGCAGACTGAATGCCACAACAAACGCCATCATTGCCGACCGCCGGCGATAAAGCAACCCATAGATTGGATAAAACACAAGAAGCACCAGCCAGAAAGCCTCGCTGTCAAGAAATGCGCCAAAGGTGCTGGATATGTCGGTGAGCCTGTCAATCATCTGGTGTAAGAACTATGGTTTTCACTGGTTTGGCACTGCGTTTGTGCGGAACGTCAAGGCGCATCGGGCATACCGATTTTGAGGAAATCCACACCGCCACACTGTCCATCCACACCGCCGCGGCTTCGCGCGTCGGATGAGCACCGTCGGAAGCGCGGTCAAGACTAAGATTTGAAGAAAGGAAGAAATGCCCGTTGCCCACCTTTCCGGCAATCAGGCGGTTGATGCCCGTGTCTGGCTTCCAGTTTGGAGGACCGATCCAGACAAATGGCAATCCACCGATATCGGCAATGATGGAGTCGACCATCGCCGCACGGCTGCGTTCCACATTGCGCAAAAACAGCTCGTTGCCTCCAAGGCACACCACAATGTAACCAGGTTTGAATTTTTCAATATATGCCCTCAGCTTATGTGTCGCGCCCCATTTTTCGGTTGTCGACCCATACCAAATCACCGTGTAAAGCGAATGCCCGTTTTCTTCGGCATAGGCAGCCAGACGCGGCGACAATCCCTCCAACATAGAATCGCCCACAAAGAGCAGCGTATACTTGCACGTATCGGTTGCGGCAACGTTCTTTTCAGACACGGCAACACTCCTGACGGCTTGACCGCCGACTTCGGGAGATGTCTTTACCTTAGCCATCTGATGCCCGAAAATCCGCAAGTCGTCAAACGTTGACAACAGCATAATCACGGCAAATGCCGTTGCCAACAATGCCCATAATCGCGCGTATGGCCATTTCATGGTCTTCTATATATTATGGGGACACAGCCCCTCGTTTCCTTGTCAATCCACGGTCGTCACCCTATTTGCCGTTTTTAATCTCAAGCGCTTTTATTTCAGCACGTCTGATGCTCTCGGGATTATTCTTGTCGATGCCGTATTTCTCCGGCGCAGGAATGCGCAGCTCGGCTCCGACAGGCAAATTGTCGGGATCGGTGATTATATCTTTGTTGTCCAAGTAAATGTATACCCAGAAAGCGTAATGTCCGTAGAATTTGCGGGAAATGTTGCTCAGATATGCCGTATTGGTAACCTTGAACGTCTGTTCAGCCTTCTTGCTCTCCTTCTCCGGCTCAGCTGTTTTTTCCTCAGACTGTTCCTGCGGCTTCTCCACTGCAGCCGTCGAGTCGGAATCCACCGCAGCCACCTTGGCAGTGTCATCGGCAATTACAGCAGGCTGAGACGACGGTTTTTTGACAACTCCGAACAGAAAGAACCACGCAACGGCGGCTACAACCGCAGCAGTCACGAATCCGGCAAGGAATCCCCAAGCGAAACGGCATCCGCCACGTTTCGGCTGTGGCTCATCATCATATTCTTCCTCCACTGTTTCCTCCGCTTCTTCTTCGGCTGTTTCTTCCGTCTCTTCTTCGGCAGTTTCCTCCGCTACAGTCTCATCATCGGCGTCAGTCTCAGCAGTGTCTTCTTCTTTTTCCTCTTCGCTGTCAGCCTCACTCTCTTCAAGCCCGTCAGTCTGACTTTCCTTTTCCTCCGGCTCCGCTCCGTCGTCAGGACTCTCATCCGCCACGTCCTCTGTTCCGGCTGTCTCATCAACAGTTGTCGCCGCCTCCTCTTCGGCAGCGTCAGGAGTCTCATCCTCCGCCACTGGCTCATCGCCGTCGAAATCATCGGCAAGCTCTATCGCCTCAAAACAATCAAACGCACTGTTGATTGCAGCGGCCGTATCCGGGTCGGCGACAAAACGCACCTCGCCGCCATCCACATCGAAGCTACCCACGCCTTTAAGCGTCACCGACTCGCCATCCATCAGCCGTTCGGCAACAATGGCAAACAATTCTTTGACAAAAGATTGGCACAAAGCCTCCGACGTGTCGGTCTCATGCGACAACGCCTTGACAATGTCCTGCAACACAAGTACTCGGTTACTCATCGCCGGCTTCTCCTTTCTCCGCAATGCGGGTTTTAAGCCGAGTGCCCGGCACAAACGTCATTCTTATTTCGGGCGGATAAAGCATCCTGCGTCCAGAGGCGGAATCCACCTCCACACGCTCCATCAGCTTCTCTCCCTCAAACTTGCCGAAACCCGGCACAGCGACCGTCTCGAGAGCGCCGCAATGCTCCTTCAGCAAAGAGGCAAAACCGTCGGCAAGAGCCTCCACATCAGCCTCTCCACGCTCCAAGCGTCGTGCCAGTTCAGCGACAATATCCTTATGTTGCATTTCTTTTTTTTCCATTGTAATGCAAATGTAGTGTTTTTCCACGAACCTGCAAAATGGCAGTCACCTCGTGACACAACGACCGCCACAACCGCCATATTGACACCATCCGCACGCTGGCACATTTTTGGCAGAACCCAATAGTGACCGCTTGAAGGAGCGGCAAGTAAACAACTAAATAAATATATAAAAAACATACAACTATGATGACCGAAAAATTACAAAAAGAGCTTAACGTGCAGATCAATGCAGAGATGTGGTCTTCAAACCTTTATCTTTCAATGGCATTTTATCTGAAAAACAAAGGTCTTGACGGATGCGCCAACTGGCTGATGAAACAGTCGAAGGAAGAACTTAACCACGCTTACGAGATTGCCGACTACCTGAACAAACGCGGAGAAAAAGCAGAAGTAGGTATGGTCGATGTCGTTCCTACAGGCTGGGGCGATGTGGCAGAAGTGTTTAAAAACGTCTATGACCACGAGTGCCACGTGTCGAAACTCATCGACGAGCTCGTAGATGTGGCATCGGCAGAAAAAGACAAAGCCACCCAGGATTTCCTTTGGGGATTTGTCCGCGAGCAAGTGGAGGAAGAAGCCACTGCAAGAGACTTGGCAGAGAAATTCGCAAAAGCCGGCGAGGCTGGCATCCTCTTCCTCGACTCTCAGCTTGCACAACGCAAATAAACGCATAAGAAAATAGAAGCATAAAATTTGGTTTGGGGCGGGATTCATCCTTTTGGTTGAGTCCCGTTTTTTTATTACTGGTCACTCCACCCGGTAATTTTTCATCAAAGGACTCAAATATTCCGCAAATTCTGACTAAATTTGCGGAAACATCTAATTTGGCTTTTATGATCAACTTCGAATGCGACTACACCGAAGGAGCGCATGCAAGCATCCTTCAACGACTTGCAGAGACCAACATGGAGCAGACCCCCGGATACGGCAAAGACCGCCACTGCGAGAATGCACGCCAAATCATCCGACGCGTCTGCAATGCCCCCGATGCCGATGTGCATTTTCTCGTCGGCGGCACACAGACAAACAAAACCGTCATAGCCTCCATTCTGCGTCCATACCAGGGAGTGATATGTGTGGAAACCGGACACATCGCTGTGCATGAGACCGGTGCCATCGAGTCGACAGGACACAAAGTAATCACCGTGCCAGGCATCAATGGCAAAATCACCCCACAACTGATTGAGCAGGTGTATCGCCGCCATTTCGACGACAAAGGGTTGGAGCACTGCGTGCAGCCAGGAATGGTCTACATCTCGCAGTCGACCGAAGTGGGTACGGTCTACCATCTCAACGAACTTGAAGCCATCAGCGCGATGTGCCGCAAGCTTGAATTGCCGCTGTTTCTTGACGGAGCCCGTCTGGGCTACGGACTTGCCGCCAGCGACAACGACACGTCGCTCGCCGACATCGCTCGCCTCTGCGACGTGTTCTATATCGGAGGAACAAAAATCGGCGCACTTTTCGGCGAAGCCGTTGTCATAAACAACCCGTCAATCACTCCGGGATTCAGATACATGATAAAGCAAAACGGCGGACTGCTTGCCAAAGGACGGCTGCTCGGCATCCAGTTTGAGACGTTGTTTGAAAACGACCTTTACATGCAGCTGTCGCGCCACGCCGTCGAACAGGCGATGCGCATACGCTGCGCGCTCGAGGCAAAAGGTGTGGCTCTTGCTTATGCTTCGACCACAAACCAGCAATTCCCCATCCTCCCCGACAGCGTAATCGAGCATTTGTCTGACCGCTACATCTTCTCCACAACGGAGCACCTCACTCCCGGCATGACGGAAGTGCGCATCTGCACCAGCTGGGCCACGCTGTCGGAAAATGTAGACCGTCTGATCGACGACCTCGACAAAGCATTATAACATCTTTTCGAAAAAATAAGGGTCATCACCCCCCTAAATGAAGCGAGGCTGCATCTTTCGACGCAGCCTCGCTTTTATTATGTTTTTTTAGGAATATTAATCGATTTCCTCATCAGCCTCGTAACCGCCCATTTCGCGGAGAGCGTTCTTGAGCATTACGTACTGCTGGAACAAGTGGTTTACAGGCACCTCGCCCTGAGTGTAGTCGTGCATCGGGCTCTTGAGGAAGAAGCTCAAGAAGCGCTGAGTGCCGTAGCGTCCTGCGCGTGCAGCCAAGTCGCTGAGCAACACGAGGTCAAGGCAAAGAGGAGCAGCGAGGATAGAGTCGCGGCAGAGGAAGTTGATTTTGATCTGCATTGGGTATCCCATCCATCCGAAGATGTCGATGTTGTCCCATCCTTCCTTGTTGTCGTTGCGCGGTGGATAGTAGTTGATGCGCACTTTGTGGTAGTAGTCTTTGTAGAGATCAGGCTGATTCTCAGGCACGAGGATTGACTCCAAAGTAGACAATTTGCTGACTTCCTTAGTGTGGAAGTTTGCAGGCTCGTCGAGCACAAGACCGTCGCGGTTACCGAGGATGTTTGTAGAGAACCATCCTGACAAGCCGAGGCAACGAGTTCCGATGATAGGAGCGAAACCAGACTTAACCAAAGTTTGACCAGTCTTGAAGTCCTTACCGGCGATAGGCATCTTGGTTTTTTCAGCGAGCTCCCACATAGCAGGGATGTCGACAGTGGTGTTAGGAGCACCCATGATGAAAGGAGCGCCTTCAGAAAGAGCTGCGTAAGCGTAGCACATAGAAGGAGCGATGTGCTCTTTGTCGTCAGCCTTCATAGCTGCTTCCAAAGAAGCGAGAGAGCCGTGGATCTTCTCGTCTACCGGAACGTAGATTTCAGTAGAAGCCGCCCAAAGCACAACGATACGGCTGCAGTTGTTTGCTGCCTTGAAGTTGCGGATGTCTTCGCGAACCTGCTCCATCATATCCCAACGGTTAGCGCAAGTTTTCACGTTGTCACCGTCAAGACGTTTTGCATAATTATGGTCGAAAGCCGCCTTCATAGGAACGATTTTAACCAATTCGTTCTTAACCGGCTCTATGTCTTTTTCTTTAAGCACCTCAGCGTTGATAGCCGACTCGTATGCGTTTGCAGGATAAACGTCCCAAGAACCAAAAACGATGTCGTTCAAATCTGCCAAAGGCACGATGTCTTTATAGTGAAGATATTTCTTTTCAGCACCGCGGCCAACGCGGATTTTGTCGTATTGTGTCATTGAGCCCACTGGTTTAGCCAAACCTTTACGAGCCATCAATACACCTGTCATAAATGTTGTTGAAACGGCACCAAGACCTACTACAAGTACGCCAAGTTTGCCTTCTGCTTTTTTAACGTTGCAATTTTCCATTTTTCAGAATATTTTCTTTTGAGTTGTTTTCAAATTTGTCTTGCGGACCAAAATCCACGGGTCAAAAGTACTGCTATTTTCCTGAATGCAAAATTATTTTTAAATAAATAAATGGTCCAAATGGTCTAAACTTTGGTAAAAAAGGGCGCAACCAGATAATATTTGTTAAATATCACCTGATTGCGCCTTATTTTGTGAAAATTTCTAAACGAAGCGTTTTTCGATTTCCTCGAGTTTTTTGATTATTTCGGGATGCGTGACGGCATCTTCCTCCGCCGTCCATCCTTTTCCTTTGAGCCATGCCACCTGGCATCCAATAGACTCAGCCGGCACGATATCCTTCTTATAGCTGTCGCCAACGACAAGCACATTCTCTGCCGGGACGCCAAGAGCCTCCACACCGAGCGCGAAAATGCGCGGATTGGGCTTTCGTATGCCAACCACAGCGCTTTCAACAACCTTTTTGAAATAGCGTGCCAAGTCGAAATCGGCAAGCACCGTCTCCACATTGCCGTAGAAGTTGCTGACGAGCACAATCGGTACCCGCTCATGCACAAACTCCAACACCTGACGCGCCTCCTCAACCGATTCCTTCGCACGGTTATAGCAATAGCGCGCCACGGCAAGCGCCTTTTCCTCCACGGGATAATCAGAAGGGAGCACTGCGTTTTCAACGAGGTTGCCTATCTCGATACGCATCTTGATGAGCAACAGGTCGTAGAAATTATGCTCGGGCAGTATATGGCGAGTCTTCGCCAGCTCACGCTCCGCATAGACGTAGCAGTCGCGGAACTGCTCCTTCGTCACCTGCACACCAGCCTCGCGGTATCCGTCCCAAATCACTTCGCTCCAATGGTCGCCACGGCTGTCGATTGTGCCGCCGTAGTCGAAAATCACACCCTTAATATCAGTATTTGCCATTTTCAACCTCCTCCGTAAATTTACGGCACATGCGCTCATGCCGCCAAATCATATATACAAGCATCAGATTGAGCACTACCAGCTCGAAAGCGAAATAGAGCCACGGCATCTTGACGAGCAGCGAGAATACAAGCGCTATCGAACGCAGATTGAACGACAGCCAGTTGGTGTATTTCATCAACGGCTTGCTACCGGCACGGAACACGTCGCGGAACGACTGCGACACCTCCCCCTCGCCAAAACGTTTGCGCAAGGCGCGGCGCAGTTGCTGCATGCGTGGCGTGAGCACCTCCTGGTTTGCGGTATAGTTGCGGTAGAAGAACATCGTGGTCTTCTTCCAGAAGTTTCCCTTACATGGCACAGCGGCATACGCCTTGTCAAGCTGCTCCACGCTGTCGAGCTCACTTCCTTCTTTTCCTTTCAAGAAATACAAGTGGAACTGGCGATAATAGTCGGCAGCTGCAGCCTGTTTCGCATGGCACAGACCTGCGGCTACGGCTATCGCCCAAATGACCCACTGGTGTTCCTCAAAGAACACGCTAGTACAGTTTTCACGGAAGCATATAGCCAAATAGATCGCCACAAACCAGAAGTCGCCGCTCAGACCGTCGAGTATACGACCGAGGCGTGAGTACTGCTGCGTCATACGCGCCAGCTGACCGTCGGCACTGTCGAAAGTGTTTGCCCAAACGAGCAACAACACCCCCACAATATTCAGCCAAAGGTCGTCGAAATAGAACATCACTCCAGCCGCCACACCTATAAATATAGAAGCAATCGTAATGGCGTTTGGCTTGATGCCGAGTTTCGCACACAGCACAGCCCACATATAACCTATTGGGCGATAGAAACAAAGGTCGATCGTTTCCTCCGTGTCCATCGACTTGAGGGTGTCTTTATAAGACGCTTTCAATTCTTTTATATTCATCGGCGTCGTTATTTAAGTTTTGATTTGACATAATTCAGCACCGCCTTGGCAATAAACGGAGCAGCCTCGTTGCGGCAAGGCGCGAAACTTGGCCAGTCGTTGAAATCGATGATGCGGATGTCGCCTTCCGGCGACACGATGCAGTCGCCGCCATAAATCTCCACGCCGAGAGCCCCGGAAGCGTCGTGGCAGATGCCCTTCAAGCGCTCGATGTCGAAATCAATGCCTTTCGACTTGCCGTTGATAGCCTCAAGTCCATATTTACTGTGTCCCTCGTCGAAAGGATAGAACCAGAAGAAGAACGGCGAGTTATGGATGCCGTAGAATTTTATAAGGTCGCCCACAAGATGACGGTTGATTACCGCACGCTTTATGCCGCGGTAGAAATATTCCTGCAGCACCTCCTGCGCCTCTTCCGCATGGCGCACATAGCTCACGTCCTCCTTATGCATGGCATGGAAGTCGCCGCGCTTTATCCAGCAGTTGTTGATGCCCGCCTTTCTCAGCTGATTTACCACAGCCTCGTCGGTGTTGACAATAACACTGTCGGGATACGGAATGTTGTGCCCCATCAGAATGCGTGTCATGCGCTCGCGTGTGCAGTTCTCGATGCCGTAGCCCGAGTTCACCACAATGCAGCCATCGTCCTCCATGTCCTGAAGGCGTTTTATCGACTCCTGTTCACGGCACATATTGAGGATTACGCGCTCCTTCACTTTGCCGCTGTTGAATTGCTCCTCGCTGTAGATGTTGACCGTGCAACCGCGCTTGCGAAGCTGGTCTGCCGTAGCGTTGAAAATCGCAGCGTCGTTGCCGATATGGTTTGGCGAGTAAGCGCCGGCTCTCATAATGCCGGCAATTGTTATTTCTGCCATTTGTATGTTGTTTCTAAACTTTATTTGCTGTTGATGAAATTTTCCGCCTTCTCAATGTCTCCGGCATGGTCTACATCAAGAATTTTCCCCATCGGATACGCCTTCAGTCTCAGACCCGCGTCGACGAGCGCGCGCTGGAAGTTGCGCATACGCGCCACGCCTCGCTCCATGCAGTCGGCAAGCACATTGATGGCTTTCTCATTGAGAGCGTATATGCCTCCCGAAATGTATTTTGCGCCATCATATCGCTCATCGCGGAAAGCCGTGATGTTCAAATCGTCGTCGGTCTGCACATACAGGGGCTTCTCATCGTCGATATAGTCGGTCACCGCCATCATTCCGTCATAACGTTCATCAGCCTCCATCGCCTCGATATATGGACGGAAATCCTGCTCGCGGAAGATAGTGTCGACCGTTGTCAGGCAGAAGCGTCCTTTCGGGATTACCCTTGAAAGCTCGAAAAAGCTGTGCATCGAGCTCGGAGTTGTCTTCACCACCAGGTTCAGCGGGATGTCGAGCGAGAGGCTCTCAATATATTCGCGCACCTCAGTCATCTGCTCGTTGACGATTATGCTGATGCTCTCCGCATTGCAGCGGCAGAAAAGGTTTATCAGGCGGCCTATCATCGGTTCGCCACAGATGTCGACAAGCGGTTTTGGTTTTGCCACGCCCTCTTGTGCGAGACGCGAACCCTCGCCGGCGGCTATTATCGCATAGTTCATTTTTCTTTCGTTTTTAAGCGTTAAGGATTTCCGACGACTCATCATCGTCCTTTGTCAAGTCGAGCACCTCCTTGTCGCCGCTCTTGTCGTAGTACTGGCGACGCAACGGATGTGCGTTCATTTCATAAAAGCGCGTGCGGTTTCTGAAGATGTCGATAGCCTTGAAAATCGCAGAGCGCAGCGAGGCCTCACTTGCCTGGTTCTTTCCGGCGATGTCATATCCAGTGCCGTGGTCGGGCGAAGTGCGCACATACGGGAGTCCGGCAGTGAAATTCACGCCGTCGTCCATCGCGATTGTCTTGAACGGAGCCAAACCCTGATCGTGGTACATGGCAAGCACACCATCGAAGTGCGTATACTGCCCGCTGCCGAAGAATCCGTCTGCGGCATACGGTCCGAATGCCATGATTTTTCTTGAATAAGCCTCTTCAATGGCAGGCGTTATCACCTCCTTCTCCTCCGTGCCGAGCATACCGTTCTCCCCGGCATGCGGATTGAGCGACAGCACAGCGATGCGCGGCTTTATGATGTCGAAATCCTTTTTCAAGGAATCATTGAAGATTTCAAGTTTCTCCACGATGGCATCTTTTGTTATCGACTCAGGCACCTGAGCCAAAGGCAAGTGGGTGGTGACCAGCGCCACGCGCAGATGGTCGTCGAAAAGAATCATCAGCGCTTTGTTGCCCTCGCCGATGCGCGACTCCAAAAACTCCGTGTGACCCGGAAAATGGAAATCGTCGCCCTGGATGGAGTCTTTGTTGATAGGCGCCGTCACCATTACGTCGATGATGCCGTTGCGCAGGTCGTCGGCAGCACGTTTCAGCGCAGCCAGCGCAGCCTTTCCGGCAGCCTCGCTCGGCGATCCGAGCTCGATTCTCACCTCACCGTCGACCACTTCCACCAAGTTGTTGACACCGTCGGCGGCATCCTCCGCCCGCGGCACAAGCGTGAAGTTCACGTTTCCCATCTCCAAAGCCTTGCGATGGTATGACAGCGCCTTCGACGAGCCATAAACAATCGGCGTGCACAGATCCGTCATCAAAGGATCCTCAAGCGCCTTCATTATCACTTCATATCCAATCCCGTTGATGTCCCCGTGGGTAATGCCAACGCGTATTTTTTTGTTCTGAGCCATATTATGCATTTTTTTCAATCTACAAAAATACGAAAAATCTGCGAGATAGCGAGAATTTAACAAAAAAGTAGTGTCAGGCGGTCAATATCACGCTGAAAATTCGTATTTTTGCAAACTGATTGCAAACAATGCATACAAGGCAACTGTATTATTGCCAACATTTTGATGTTCAATGCGTAAGAAATGGACAATTCAATAAAGCAACATCTGCTCGACCACCGCTACCTGCGGATGGCTCAGATATGGGCGGAAAATTCATATTGCCGGCGCCGCCAAGTGGGCGCGCTGCTGGTCAAGGACAAAATGATTATCTCCGACGGGTTCAACGGCACTCCTTCGGGCTTTGACAACGTTTGTGAGGACGAGACCAACCACACCTACCCATACGTGCTCCATGCCGAGGCCAACGCCATCACGAAAGTGGCGCGAAGCAACAACAGCAGCGACGGCGCCACGCTCTATGTGACCGACTCGCCATGCATCGAGTGCGCCAAGCTGATAATCCAAGCCGGCATCAAGCGCGTGGTCTTCTCCAAGCTCTACCGACTCAGCGACGGACTCGACCTTTTGCGCGAGGCAGGAGTGGAATGCTCTTTTATCAACACTGACACTGAAGCGGAAAACAATCTATAACAAACAACAATAGAATGAGAATTAAACATAATTCCATAATTTGGTATCCATTGGTTATCTCGATAGCGATTGTGCTCGGTATCGTCATAGGCAACTACATATCAACAAAAAAATTCACACTCGACAAAGACCGCAAGATCAATGCCGTGCTCAACCTGATCCAAAGTGAATATGTCGACTCCATCGACGTGAAGGACCTTGTGGAGCAAGCCATTCCGGCAATCATCGGCAACCTCGACCCGCATTCATACTACATTCCCGCTTCCGACATCCGTGCAGAGAACGAGAAACTCGACGGCTCGATGAGCGGCATCGGCGTGTCGTTCTTCATGAT
>ULXB01041005.1_pt1 | contig 22584 bp, 18 predicted proteins | sample 1960901 | NCBI WGS metagenome assembly ULXB01 (sample SAMEA4835828, study PRJEB28245) | human gut metagenome | biome: gut microbiome; material: fecal sample | place: Denmark | collected 2008
GCTTTCGGGACTTCTGCGCGGCAAGCAGGGAAGATTCAGACAAAACCTTCTCGGAAAGCGCGTGGACTACTCCGGACGAAGCGTTATCGTCGTGGGACCCGAACTTAAGATGTATCAGTGCGGACTTCCCAAGGAAATGGCGCTTGAACTTTTCAAGCCTTTCGTAATGCACGAGCTTGTTGCGCAAAGCAAATCCCACAACATCAAAAGCGCAAAGCGTTTCGTGGAGCGCGGCAGCAAGGAAGTGTGGGGCGTGCTGGAAAGCGTCATTAAAGAGCACCCCGTGCTTTTGAACCGTGCGCCTACGCTTCACCGTCTGGGTATTCAGGCATTCGAACCCGTGCTTGTCGAAGGCAGGGCGATTAAGCTTCACCCGCTTGCGTGCGGAGCGTTCAACGCCGACTTCGACGGCGACCAGATGGCAGTGCACGTTCCTCTTTCCATAGAGGCGCAGACGGAGGCGCGTTTCCTCATGCTTGCGACAAACAACGTCCTTAAGCTTTCGGACGGCAAGCCTGTATGTTCGCCCACGCAGGACATGGTTATAGGCTGTTTCTACCTTACCATGGATAAACCCGGCGCGAAAGGCGAGGGCATGATTTTCTGCGACAGTGACGAGGCTAAAATGGCTTACGCCAACAAGGAAATCGAGCTTCAGTCCAAAATCAAGGTGCGTATGCAGGGTACGTTTAACGGTCAGCCGAAAAGCGCAATCGTGGATACCACCGTGGGCAGAATCATCTTCAACGAGGCCGTTCCCCAGGATTTGGGCATAGTTGACCGCTCGTTGGAAAGCGAATGCCTTAAACTCGAGGTCGAGTACCGCGTGGGCAAAAGCCAGCTGCAAAAGATTGTCGACCTTACGTTCAAAAAATACGGCGCGACCGAAACCTGCAAAGTGCTTGATAACATCAAGGCTTTGGGCTTTAAGTATTCTACTATCGGCGCGATTACGACCAGCGTCTTCGATATGCACATTCCCGCTGAGAAAGAAGCTATCCTCGACGAGGCGGAAAAGAAAGTCATTAATTTTGAAAAAGAGTACGAAGACGGCATCCTTACCGAGGACGAGAAGTACCGTCACGTAGTGGAAACCTGGACGAAAGCCAACGACGACGTTACCGAAGCGCTTAAGAAAACCCTGGACGAATTCAACCCCATCAACATGATGGCGGTCTCGGGCGCCCGCGGAAGCATGAAGCAGATAGCTCAGCTTTCGGGTATGCGCGGACTTATGACCAACCCGCAAGGCAAAACGCTGGAAACTCCCGTCCGTTCCTCGTTCCGTGAAGGACTTTCGCCGCTTGAATACTTCATTTCTTCGCACGGCGGCAGAAAAGGTCTTGCCGATACCGCGCTTAAGACGGCAAACTCGGGTTATCTTACCCGCCGTCTTGTGGACGTAAGTCAGGACGTCATCGTGCGCGAAGACGATTGCTGCGAGGGAAGTTCCTCTCCCGCCGGCATTAAAATCGAGCGTATTTTCGACGGCGACTCCGTTGTGGAAAGTCTTAAGGACAGATTAAGCGGAAGATTTGCCGCAAAAGATATCGTCAATCCCGTCACGGGCGAAGTTTACGTGCGCGTCAACGAAATGATTAGCGAAGAAGTCGCTAAACGCATTGACGAGGACGACCTTAAGCTTAATGCCGAAGGCAAGGAAATACCCGTGTTTATCCGTTCCGTGCTTACCTGTAAGACCAAACACGGCGTGTGCACAAAGTGCTACGGCAAGGATATGTCGGGCAGCACTCCCGTAAAAGTGGGCGAAGCGGTAGGCATTATCGCCGCTCAGTCCATCGGCGAACCCGGTACTCAGCTTACCATGCGTACCTTCCACTCGGGCGGTGTCGCGGCGGCGGAAGATATTACGAGAGGTCTTCCCCGTGTAGAAGAGTTGTTCGAGGCAAGAAAGCCTAAGGGCGTCGCTACCATTACGACCGAGGAGGGCAAAGTTACCCTTATCGAGAAAGACGGAAGAAGAGACGTCGTCATCACCAACGCCGAAGGCAAGGAATTCAGTTACTCCATTCCTTTCAGCGCAAAGCTTAAAGCCAACATCAAGACGGGCGCTACCGTAAAAGCGGGCGACCCGCTTACCGAAGGTCCTATCGACCCGCACGATATTCTGCGCATCAAGGGCTATAAGGAAGTTCAGGAATATATCGTTAAGGAAGTTCAGGCGGTTTACAGATCTCAGGGCGTTGAAATTGCCGACAAGCACATCGAAGTAATCGTTCACCAGATGCTTAAAAAAGTGCGCGTGGAGGACAGCGGCGACACCGATCTTCTTCCCGGCGAAATGGTGGATTCCAACGCGTTCTCGGAGGCTAACCTCAAGGCGATTCAGTCGGGCGGCAGACCCGCGGCGGCAAAGCATACGCTTTTGGGTATTACGAAAGCCGCGCTTGCGACCGACAGCTTCCTGTCTGCGGCTTCCTTCCAGGAGACCGCTCGCGTGCTGACCGAGGCGGCAATCAAAAACAAGATAGATCCCCTTATCGGCCTTAAGGAAAACGTCATCATCGGTAAGCTTATTCCCGCAGGTACGGGTATGAAGAGGTACAATAACGAATATCCTTACGAGGTTGCTCCCTCTTCCGACGACGATGACAACGAAAGCGTAAACGCGTAATATTAATTAGTTAAAAAAAGTGCCTTCTCTTAATAAAGAGCGGGCGCTTTTTGTTTTGGCGTAACCGTAAATTAAAGTCACGAAACGAGTTTTGATTTTTTTGTCCGAATGTGCGTTTTTGCCGATTAATAATTGTTTTATAAAGCCGTTTGACGTATTTTTTTAACGACTTGTTTTTAACGGCAGTCAAGGCGGCGGACAAAGAGCGGGTGTATTTGTTAAAGGCATTAGACCGCGATTGATATGTTTATTCACCGTTTATTATTGCAATTGCAGCAAAAATAAGATATACTGTACGAAAGCATGGACAGCAAAAACGAGGACAGGATAAACCAGCTTATGAAAGGCGAAGACCGCCTCCTCGAGTTAAAAGAAAAGCAAAACGGCCAAGGCTGTGGATTTTATACTTTATGAAAGGATAAAGCGGGAGATTTATCGAAACAAAAAGTAGTTTTTTAACGTAAAAAAGCAAATACTTTAAACGATATGGCTTTTTACAGTGATAAAAAACTAAAAAGCGTTGCGGTAAATTCTTTCGCCAGCAAAGAAAATCACAAAGCGGTATATGTTCTGCATTTATTCTTTCTGGTTTCTTTGGCGGGCTGGATAGGGGAAAGCGTTTTTTTCGTTATAATAGGCGCGCCCGCGGACAGAGGTTTTCTGACCATGCCTTTTTGTCCCGTGTACGGGTTTACCGTATGCGGGATTTACCTTTTTATCGGGACGCCGAGTGACGGGATATGGTGGAAATTATACGGAAAACTTAAAAGAAACGGAAATCTGTCCGATTTAGGTTCGGCGATGTGCGTTATTGTACTTTATTACATAGCGGTCACGTTTTGCGTGACTTTTTCGGAATTTATCGGAGGGTTGTTTTTCGATAAAGCGTTAAAGGTAAGACTTTGGAATTATTCGGGATTCGCCTATAACGTCATGGGATACGTTTGCCCTCAGTTTTCTTTTTTGTTCGGCGCGGCGGCAAGTCTGTTTGCCGTAATTGCGGATAAAGTGATCTTGTTTTTAAAAAGAGTGTCGGATTACGAAACTCTGATTGCCGTTGACGTTGTGCTTAGTGCGCTTATGGCCGCGGATTTTGTTTTTAACGTAATTGCCGTTATTATAATCGGCGAACATCTGATGCTTTACGGCACTCATGTTTGAAAGTCCTGAAAAAAAGCCGTATTGACAAATCGGGATTTCCGTGTTAATATAATAATATAAAACAGGCGCGAAATTTGTCTTTTCAAAATTATGTTTGCGTCTTGAGGGGGGCTTGTATGGACAAAAAAGTTATCGTTACCATAAGCCGCGAGTACGGCAGCGGCGGCAGAATCATCGGCAGCAAAGTGGCGGAAAAACTGGGGGTTCCTTTTTACGACCGCAAAATTATCGAGCTCAGCGCGGAAAAAAGCGGGCTTGCCGTGAGTTTTGTGGAAAACACCGAACAAAAGATAAAAAACAAATTTTTGCACAATCTCGCTTTCGGCGGTTATTGCATGGGTGCGGACCTGGGCGCCGCGCAGCTGTCGCTTCCGGACAGGCTGTTTATAGCGACCTGCGAAATTATACGCAATCTTGCCGAGGAAGGCTCCTGCGTAATTGTGGGAAGGTGCGCCGATTACGTTTTGAAAAAGCGTGACGACGTAATCAATATTTTCGTATATTCGGACCTTGAGCACAAAACGCAGCGCGCGATTGCCGAGTACGGTATCGAGCCCGACAAAGCCGCCGCCGAAGTCCAGAAAACGGACAAATACCGCGCCAATCATTATAATTATTATACGGAGCAGACTTGGGGAGACAAAAACAACTATCATCTTTGCCTTAACAGCGGATTTCTGGGCGTGGACAATACCGTGGATATAATTGTGGACGCGGTTAAGGATTATATGAAAAACAGGCAGAATTAAAAAAGGCTTAAGCCGATTGCTTTATGTCGTAAAGCTAACTGAAACTTCCATTATAAGCTTTTCCGAAACGGGTTAATTTTTTTTCGGGAAAGCTTTTTTTATCGGTAAAAACTGTTTTTTTGCTTTAAAAAATCCGTTATTTCCTTTTGGTAAAACGGATAAAGGCTGATATGGGGCAGCTTATCGTGCGCTTGACAAATGTGGATAACTTTTATATAATGATTTCGTGCAGAAAGCGCTGGACATAATTGAAAAACATATCGGAAAAACAGACAAAACGGGCGTTGCCGTAAGCGGCGGCGCCGATTCGGTATGCCTTTTGCACGTTTTACTGTCTTTTGGTGCCGTAGACAAAAACAACATTGTGGTGCTTAACGTGGAGCACGGCATCCGCGGCGAAAACAGCAGGCGGGACTCGGAATTCGTAAAGAAGTTATGCGCTGACTACGGCGTGCGATTTAAAGGCATAAGCGTAAACGTTCCCGAGCGTTGCAAAAAATCCGGAAGAAGCGAGGAAAGCGAAGCGCGTGAGGCGAGAAAGGAGTTTTTCAACGGTTTACTGGAGTCCCGTGAAGTAGACTGTATTCTTACCGCGCACAATCTGGGTGACAGGACGGAGGGTGTGCTGATGCACGTTTTCCGCGGCTGCGGAATTCAGGGGCTTATCGGCATGACGGAGCGCGACGGCAATTACATCCGACCGCTTATAAACTGCTCGCGCGGGGAAATAGAGGATTACGTCGAAAAAAACAACTTAAAGTTCGTCACCGACGAAACCAATTCCGAAACGCGTTATACCCGTAATTTCTTAAGGCTCGAGGTTCTGCCCAAAATCCGCGAAAGGTATCCGCTTGACGCCGCCGTGAATACGCTGAGCGAGCTTGCCGCAAATGACGAGGCGTTTATTTCCTCTTGCCTCGATTTCGGGAAATACATCGAAAACCGCGGTGAAGAAGTGAGGCTGGACCTTGAAGTTTTAAGTTTTCCCACGGCGCTTTCGTCGAGGTATGTTTTCGAGTGCATGAGGCGGATAAGCACCGTTACCGACCTCGATTACAAGCACGTTACCGCCGTTTTGGGACTGAAAGATAAGGAGAACGGCAAAAGAGTTTCGCTTATCGGCGGAATAATAGCCGCAAAAGAGTACGATTGTATTGTTTTTTTTGACGGCTCGGATTCGGTTGATTTAATAAGCGACGAGGAAATTCCGTTTACGGCGGGTTTTACGCCTTTCGGCGACGGAATAGCGGAAATTTCTTTCTCGAAGCCCTTTCCGCAAAAAGGGAAGCTTATCGTGGACGGAGATAAAGTGCCCTCAGGCGCGGTCATTCGCTTTCGGCGCGAGGGCGACGTTTTCCGCCCGTACGGCTCGGGCAGAAAAAAACTGAAAGAATATCTTATAGACCGTAAAATTCCCCGTCGAATCCGCGACAATCTGCCGCTTTTGTGTTATAATGAAAACGTGCTTGCGATATTCGGCGTGGAAATTTCGGACGACGTAAAGCTTACGGACAAAACGGTCAACGCGCTGGAGCTTAAATTTACGCGGTAGGGTTTTGTTTTTTGCCGGGGATGCGTGTTTTTTTTCGGTAAGTCGCGGATATCAACTGCGCATTCCGATTTGTTTAGGATTTTATTAATTGCGTATTGACGCGAAATCAAAAACGCAGTTATTTTTACGGAGGATTTTGTACATAATGCAGGAACTTAAGAAGAATTTGCTTTTCAGCGAACAAGATATCAGAGTGAGGGTCAAAGAACTTGCTGCGGAAATTTCCGCTTGTTACAAAGACGACAAGCCCGTGGTGTGCGTATGCGTGCTTCGCGGCGCGGTTATGTTTTTCACCGACCTTATGAAAGAAATAAAGTCCGACGCTGTGGTTTATGATTTCGTGACGCTTTCAAGCTACGAAAACGCGATGGTGGAAGGCACCATGAGTACGACGGGAAAAATCAAGCTTATTCAGGACCTGAGGGAAAACGTGGAGGGTAAGCACGTTCTCGTGGTGGAGGACATTGTGGACTCGGGGTTTACTGTCGATTATTTAAGACGTTATTTTGCCTCCAAAAACGCGCTGGACGTTAAAATTGCCTGCCTTCTCGACAAACCCATGTCGAGAAAAGTGGACGCGCATGCCGACTACGTCGCCTTTACTTTGGAAAGGCCTGCTTTTATTATCGGTTACGGACTGGATTACGATCAGAAGTACCGCAATCTTGACGGAATTTACGAGGTGGTAAGCGATTGACGTTATCGACGGAAAACCTTGTGCTTCCGTTTGAACGGGTGGACGACCTTCTCGTCAACGGACTTAAGATTATCCAGAATCCGTTGGCTTTTTGCTTCGGATGCGACGCTGTGGAGCTTGCCAATTTCGTAACGGGCGGGGTTAAGGACAAAGCTTACGACTTAGGAAGCGGCACGGGGATAATAACTCTTCTGCTGGGCGGGAAAAAGGGCATACGCTGTACGGGTGTGGAAATTCAGTCCGACATGGCGGAAATGTCCCGAAGAAGCATTGCGCTCAACGGGCTTAATAATGTTTGCGACATTATAAACGCGCCCATGCAGGAGATAGGTAAGTTCGCCGCAGCGGGGTCGGCTACCATAGTAGTCAGCAATCCGCCTTACATGAAAAGCAAAAGCGGTTTTGATATATCGGAGCGCGCGCTTGCGCTTGCCAGGCATGAAGTTGCCGTTACTTTTCCCGAAGTTGCCGATTGCGCGGCGTATCTTTTAAGCACGGGCGGAGCTTTTTATCTCGTACATCGCGCGGAAAGACTTAGCGAGGTAATGAAAATCTGTTCGGACGTAAGGCTTGAGCCCAAGATTCTGCAGCTTTTGACGCCGTCTGTCAAAAAGCCTCCGCACCTGTTTTTGCTGAAGTGTCTTAAAGACGCCAGACCCGGTCTTAAAGTTTTAAGAGAAAGGATTGTGGACACCCGGGTTTAAAAATTTTTAAGTATGGAAAACGCGGTTTGTTAAAAAAGGAGTGACAATGCTTTATATTGTGGCAACGCCCATAGGAAATCTCGGTGAAATTACTTTCCGCGCGGTGGAAACGCTTAAAGAAGCGGACGCCGTGCTTTGCGAGGATACGCGCCGAACCGCGGTTTTGCTGAATAAGTACGGTATAAGCAAGCCGCTTGTTTCTTATCAGAAGTTTTCCGAAAAGGAAAAAGCCGGTTACATTGTTGAAAGACTGGAAAAAGGCGAAAACCTTGCGCTTGTGACCGACGCCGGTATGCCGCTTATTTCCGACCCGGGCAAAGTTCTGGTGGACGAGCTTATTGCGCGTGGGCTGGAATACACCGTGATAAGCGGACCGTGCGCGCTTATAAACGCCGCGGTGCTCAGCGGGATGGACGTTTCTTCCTTTTGTATGTGCGGCTTCCTGCCCGAAAAAAATTCGGAACGCAAAAAGTTTATCGGAAGATTTGCCGCACTTACAAGCACTTTGATTTTTTATTCTCCGCCGCATAACGTAAGAAAGGACCTTGAGTTTTTGTTCCATGCGCTGGGGGCACGCCGCGCCGCCGTCGTGCGCGAAATAAGCAAAATCCACGAAGAGGTTGTAAGAGGTACGCTGGGCGACTTTCCCGAGTTTACCGAAAAAGGAGAATTCGTTATTGTGACGGAAGGCGCGCCGGAAAAAGAAAGCGAGCTTAATTCGCTTCCGATTGCCGCTCACGTTGAAAACTACGTTAATGAAGGGCTTTCGAAAATGGACGCGGTTAAAAAAGCCGCCGCCGACAGGAAAATGCCCAAGTCGGCAGTGTACGCCGAGTACGAAAAATATCTTAAAGAAGACAAACAATAAACGTTTTTACGGAGTGAATTATGAACGCAGCAAAAGAAATCTGGCAGGAAATGCTGCCTACGCTGGAAACGGAGGTTAACGCCATCAGTTTCGACGTATGGATTAAACCGCTTGAACCGCTTGACATCGACGATGACAGGCTGATTCTGCTTGCCCCGACCGAGGGTAACCGCGATGCCGTCAACAGCAGTTTAAGACCGCTTATAAAAAAAGTTCTTTCCTCCGTCAATCCGTTGCTTACGGACATTACTCTTTTGCTTCCCGCGGACGTAAGCCGCATGAAAGGCGCGGATTTTTCGCCCGAAGAGCTTAAAGAGGACGGCGGGGAGGAAGAGGCTCCTGTTCCCAAAGTGGACGCAATGCTTATCAATCCGCGTTATACTTTCGACAATTTCGTCGTGGGCGAGTGTAACCGTTTCGCAGTTGCCGCGGCGCGCGCCGTTGCGGAAAACCCGGGAGTGAAGTACAATCCGCTGTTCATTTACGGTGGCGCGGGACTCGGTAAAACGCACATAATGCACGCGATAGGCAATTACATAAGGAAAAATAACCGTCATCTCAAGGTACTGTACGTTTCTTCCGAAAAGTTCGTCAACGAGCTTATTGCGTCCATTCGTTCAAAGAGCGGCAACACTTTCGATTTCCGCGACAAATACCGCAGTGCGGACGTATTGATGATAGACGACATACAGTTCATCTCCAAAAAGGAAAGCACTCAGGTGGAGATGTTTCATACCTTCAACGACCTTTATCAGATGAACAAGCAGATAATTTTTGCTTCCGACCGTCCGCCCAAGGAAATACCCGACCTTGAAGAGCGTTTGCGCACGCGTTTCGAGTGGGGGCTTATTGCCGACGTTCAGCCGCCCGACCTTGAAACCAGAATAGCCATTTTGCAGAAAAAGTCGCAGATGGAAAAATACAACGTTCCGCCCGAGGTGCTCAACTTTATGGCGCAGCGCATCGACAGCAACATTCGCGAGATGGAAAGTCTTCTGAACAAGGTTATTCTGCTTGCAAAGCTTTACGACAAGCCCGTCAGCGTGGAGCTTGCCGCCGAGGCTTTCAAAGACTATAAAAAGCCCGCGGAAGAAGCGGTGGACGCCGAGGATATAATAGAGGCTACGCTTAAACTTTATCCCAACGTCACCAAAGAGGAGCTTTTGGGCAAAAAACGCGATAAGGAAATAGTGGAGCCGCGCATGATTTGCATTTACCTGATTGCCGAGCTTTTGCCTTTGCCGCTTACAAGCATCGGCGCCATTATGGGCGGACGCGACCACACCACTATAATGCACTCCAAGAACAAGGTCGCAACGCTTATTTCCAAGGACGAACGGATAAAAAACAAAGTGGAAGACATCAGAAACATGGTTTATAAAAACTGAGGAATTTTAATCCGCGCCGATTCTTTTATTAAAGAAAACAGTTTTTGTTTTACGCGTAATTATACTTGGGTGCGCGGTAATAAACGCTTCGGTAGTTCGGTTTATGCGGCTTAAATCCGTAATGCAGTACATTTAAGCCGTTTACGGTTTAAATTTGTGCGATTAAGAAAAAGAATTATTGTTCTTAAATGCCGTTAAATCGGTTTCGCTATCAAAAAAATCGGCATAAAGGAAAAAATACAACGGTTAAAGCGATATCGTTTAAAGTTATGCTTAAAAAACGTTTGACAAAGCCGCTTGAAAGTATTATAATAGCCTATGCAAGTAATTTTGAGGAGATACTACGATGAAAAAAGATATACATCCCGATTATCATGAGGTTACGGCTGTTTGCGCGTGCGGGGCTACGTTTGTGACCGGCACCACAAAGAAGGGCGACGTCCTTAAACTTGACGTTTGCTCCAAATGCCATCCCTTCTATACCGGCAAGCAAAAGCAGGTTGAGACGGGCGGACGTATCGATAAATTCAACCGTCGTTTCGGCAGATAAAAGGTTTCAATTTCAAAAACGGATAACCATGCCTTTTGCTTTCAGCATTAAGTGTATGGTTTTTCTTTTTTACGGACTTTATTTTTTTTTCGAGGTTGTTTTGAAGGAAAACAAACAAAAACTTAACCGTACTTTCATCGGCGGACAGGCGCTTATGGAAGGCGTCATGATGCAGGGCGCGACTTCCATGGCGATGACCGTAAGGACGGAAAGCGGCGACATTCTTACCGAGACAAAGCGGCTTAGTCCTAAAAAATGGTATAACAAGGTTCCCGTTTTAAGGGGATGCGTTGCTTTTGTCAAGTCGCTTGTGGGCGGCACTTCGGCACTTATGAAAAGTGCGGAAGTCATTTATCCCGAGGAGGAGACGCCGGGAAAGGCTTCCTTTGCGATTGCCGCGGTTCTGGGCGTCGTTTTTGCTGTTGCGCTGTTCATTCTGCTTCCTTCTTTTATTGCGTCCATGGTCGACAAATACCTTATATCGCTTTCGGTGCTTGCTTTCGCGCTTATCGAAGGACTTTTAAGGATATTGATTTTCGTTTTATATCTTCTCATAGTGTCGCGCATGAAGGACATAAGGCGTACTTTTATGTACCACGGGGCGGAGCACCGCACGATTAACTGTTTCGAGCACGGACTCGAGCTGACGGTGGAAAACGTGCAGAAGTGTTCTACTCGGCACAACCGTTGCGGGACTACTTTCCTGTTTTTCGTCATGGTTGTGTCCATTCTCGTGTTTTCGCTGGCTACCTGGATTTTATCTCTTTTAGGTTGGACCGATCTCGGAGTTCTTGCTAAAATGGGCATAAGGCTGCTGTTGTTGCCTTTCGTAGCAGGTCTGTCTTACGAACTTTTGCGCTTTCTGGCAATATTGCCCGATAACTTTTTTGTAAACATATTCCGCGCGCCCGGACTGGCGCTTCAGCGGCTTACGACTTACCCGCCCGAGGACGAAATGGCGGAAATAGCCATTATATCCTTTAATCTGGTGCGGGAAATGGACGCGGACCCGACAATAAAACCTCATAAGTTCGGCGAGTTTACCATGCCGCAACTCAAAAAATTCGTGTCCGATAAGCTTGCCGCCGCAGGTATAACCGAACAAGCCGAAACCGACTGGCTTATTGCCGCCGCGCTCGGATTAAAACGGGGTGAGCTTTCTTCGGTGGAAAAAACCGATTACAAGCAATACCGTAAGGTTTCCGACTACGCGGCAAAGCGCGTAAAGGGTGTGCCTCTGGATTATATCACGGGCTACGGCGAATTTTACGGATTTAAAGTAAAAGTCAACGAAAACGTGCTTATACCGCGGCTTGACACCGAAATTCTTGCCGATGAGGTTATTAAATACCTTAACCGAACCGGAAAAGACTGCGAGGTACTTGACCTTATGACGGGCAGCGGCTGCATTGCTTTGGCGATTGCGAAAAAAACTTCCGCGCGCGTTACGGCATCGGACGTTTCGGCTGAGGCGATTAAAGTCGCCGAGCAAAATCTTGCGGGGACGGGTGCGCAAGTCGTCATGTCCGACGGCTTCAAGTCTTTACCTGACAAGACTTTCGACCTGATTGTTTCCAATCCGCCTTATATACGCCGCGGCGAAATAGATTCTCTTGCTCCCGACGTTACCTGCCAGCCGCGCATCGCTCTTGACGGGGGAGAGGACGGACTGGATTTTTACCGTCTTATCGCCCTTGAGGCGCCCGTAAGACTTACCGAGGGCGGCATGCTGTTTCTGGAAATCGGTTTCGACCAGCGGGAGGAAGTTACGGCGCTTTTAGATAAAGATTTTACCGACATCGAATGTATAAAAGATTACGGCGGCAACGACAGGGTAATCGTCGCGCGCAAAAAACATTGATTTATCTTTAAACCCAAAACCGCAGAGTAAACGCGCGGCAAAAACTCATGCAACTAAACGCGCAACAAAACCTTAAATATTAAATAATTTAAAACGAGTAAAATAACGCGCACGGCGGATTATATTCCGCAAAATAAAAATTAAACATCGGGTGCAAAATGAACACTGAAAAACTTGACGGTATATTAAGTAAATACGAGGAGCTTGCCTCGCTTATATCAAAGCCGGAAATAATTGCCGACAACAAGGAATGGACTAAACTCGTCAAAGAACATTCTTCGCTTGAGCCTGTCGTGGACGCATATCGCCGCCTTCTTAAAATCGACAAGGAACTTGCCGGTCTTAAGGAAATGATTTCTTCGGAAGAGGATAAGGAGCTTAAAGAGCTTGCTTTGGAAGAAGAGGCTGCTAAACGCGAAGAAAGGGAAAAGACGGAAAACGAGCTTAAGATTCTTTTACTGCCCGTCGACCCCAACGACGAGAAAAACGCCATTATCGAAATACGCGCGGGTGCCGGCGGAGACGAGGCGGCATTGTTCGCCGCGGAGCTGATGCGTATGTATAAAATGTACGCCGAGAAAAAACATTGGCGAGTTGAGGACGTGGACATCAACGAAACGGAGCTCGGAGGCGTCAAGGAGGCGGTTTTTTCGCTGACGGGCGACAGCATATTTTCGCGTCTTAAGTTCGAAAGCGGTGTGCACAGGGTTCAGCGCGTGCCCGATACCGAATCTCAGGGCAGGATACACACTTCTACCGTTACCGTTGCCGTGCTTCCCGAGGTGGAGGACGTAGTGGTGGAAATAAACGAAAAGGACCTAAAAATCGACACTTACCGTTCTGGCGGGGCGGGCGGCCAGCACGTCAACAAGACCGAATCCGCGATAAGAATAACGCATCTTCCGACGGGTATCGTCGTGCAGTGCCAGGACGAACGTTCGCAGATTAAAAACCGCGAAAAAGCCATGCGCGTGCTTAAGTCGAAGCTTTACGACAAAATGCAGGAGGACGCCGACAAGGAATATTCGGCGGCAAGACGCTCGCAGGTGGGGACGGGCGACCGCTCCGAACGCATAAGAACATATAATTTTCCTCAGGGAAGAGTTACCGACCACAGAATAAATCTTACGCTTTATTCGCTTGAAAATTTTATGAACGGCGATATCGACGAGATGCTTGACGCACTCAGAATTGCCGACCAGACCGCGAAGCTCGAGGCCGAAATAGACTGACGGGACAGCCGTTACTGAAGACAAAAAATTACCGACGGGACAGCCGTTTTTTAAAGCAGAAGTCTTTACTAAACGGCTTCTTTAACGGAAAATTTGTCTTCGCGGTTTAATCGGAATTCTGAAGATATATCGCGTGTTTATTCGGTTAATTTCTGTGCGGGTTAGAAAAAGTTTACCGACGCTGAAAAATGTTTGAGTGCAAAATAAGTATTTTAATGTATTTTGCGTTTGCCACGAAAAAATCTCGCAAAAAAGCATAAAAAAATCAAAACAAAAGGCTTTCAAAAATGACCAGGAAAAATTTTTACTTACAAGTGCTTATACTTGCCGTTCCCATTGCGCTTCAGAATCTTCTGACGGCGCTTTTGAACATATTCGACCAGATGATGGTGGGATGGCTGCCGGGCGGAATAGCGGACAGCGGATTGTCGGCTGTACTTTTGGCAAATCAGATAGTTTTTATCTTTCAGATAGTTATATTCGCCATTTGCAATACCGTGAATATTTTTATCGCGCAGTATACCGAAAACGGCAACGAACATCTCATTAAAAACCGCGCAGGTTTTACTTTTATCATAATAGCTTTCGTGTCAATCGTTTTTATGCTGCTGTGCTATCTTGCGCCTTCCTTTGTCATAGGGCTTTTTAACCCCAGTGAAAATTACCGCAAAATGGCGGAAGATTTTTTAAGGCTGGTTGCGCTTTCCTTTATTCCCATGGGTATAAGCGTGGGAATAGTTTTCATGTTGCGCGCCGTTAAACGCCTTAAAGCCGCGCTTGCGGTCAACGTGTGCGCCGTCGCGCTTAACTTTTTACTGAACTACACTTTTATGTTCGGTCTTATGGGCGTAAAACCCATGGGACTTCTTGGCGCGGCTTACGGCACGATATTTTCCCGTCTTGCCGAATGTATTGCAATGATTGCGGTATTGCTTATCCTTAAAAACCCGCTTGTGGGACGGATAAAAGAAATGTTTGCTTTCGACGGCAAATTCATATCGCAGTACTTTAAAATGTTTTTTCCCATACTGTGCAACGAGATTTTCTGGGTGCTTTCCACCACCGTTTACCTTTTCGTCTATGATAAACTCGAAAACAGCGCGGTGGTGCTCGCTTCGGTAAACATTGCTCAGTCGCTGGATAAAATAGTGTCCGTTGTGATGATAGGCGTGGGCAGTGCCATAGGCGTGGTTTTGGGCAATATAATCGGAAGGGGCAACAAGAAAGAAGTTGACCTTTATGCGCGCGAATCGCTTAAGTTCGGCTTTATTACCGGGCTTGCGGTTGCGCTGCTCACGTTCGGTGCGGCGTTTGTCGCGCCCGCGGTATTCAAAAACGTCAGTGCCGCAACCCATGCCACCGCGCGAAACCTCATCATGCTTTACGCGCTTACGGCGACGCTGCGCACGCTTTCGTTTACCGCAGTCATAGGCATTTTAAGAAGCGGCGGCGACACTACTTTCTGCATGATAAGCGAAACGGTCATAGTCTGGGTGTTTTCCGTGCCGCTTGTAATGGTTTGCGGGCTTGTATTTAACGCCAATGTTTACGTGGTGTATCTTATGTCCAACGTGTGCGAGGTGCTTAAACTGATTGTGTTTTACCGTCGTATAAGAAGCGACAAGTGGCTTAAATTCGGTTTGACGCATAACGACGCTATGCCCAAGACGGAAACCGCCGTATCGGGCGAGGATGATATTGTCAACGATTTAGTTGCGGATTTATGCGTCGAAAACGGCGGCGAAGAAGAAAACCGCTCTTAAAATATTTTTTGCTTTATCTGTAAGCTTGTTTTTTTAGTTGCGATTAAGTTCAAAATTGCGGTTCACTATCAATCGTTTCATGCAAATCACTTCAATCCGTAAAAACAGTTTTGCAGCATAGAAGTAAAAAGAAAGAGCGTTAAATTTATCCGAGGAGACGTCCCGACATGAACGGATTTTTACCCATGACAAGAGAAGAAATGGAGGCTCGCGGCTGGGAGCAGGCTGATTTTGTTTATGTTCTGGGCGACGCCTACGTGGACCATCCGTCGTTCGGTCCCGCGATAATTTCCCGCGTTCTCGAGAAAAACGGGTACAAAGTCTGCATTGTATCGCAGCCCGACTGGAAAAACGGCAAAGACATCATGCGGTTCGGCCGTCCGCGGCTGGGATTTCTGGTGTGTCCCGGCAACATGGATTCCATGGTCAACCATTATACCGTGGCGAAAAAACGCCGCGACTTCGACGCTTATACTCCAGGCGGAGCAGTGGGTAAAAGGCCCGATTACGCCTGTACCGTTTACTGCAATTATATTCGCAGTCACTTTAAAGACGCGGTTATCATAGCGGGAGGGATAGAACCGAGTTTAAGAAGACTTGCGCATTACGATTATTGGTCGGATTCTTTGCGGCGGTCGGAGCTTGTTACCTCGCAGGCCGACATTATTTCTTACGGCATGGGCGAAAGGTCGATTGTCGAGATTGCCGACGCCCTTAACGCGGGGCTTAAACCCTGCGACATCACTTTTGTGAGGGGTACTGCATTTAAAAGCCGCGACAGGAAAGTTCTGGGCGAGTTTATAGAGCTTCCGTCCTTCGAGGAACTTAAAAAAGACAAAAAAAGATATGCCGAAAGCTTTCGCGTGCAGTATGAAAATACCGACGCGATTACCGCCAAAACGCTGGTGGAAAGTTACGGCGACTTCTTTGTTGCGGTAAATCCGCCTGCTTATCCGCTTTCGCAAAAGGAAATGGACGAAGTTTACTCCCTTCCGTATATGCGAGCGTGGCACCCGCTTTACGACAAAGATGGCGGCATACCCGCGTTTAAGGAAATCAAATTTTCGCTTTGTTCTTCGCGCGGCTGCTTCGGCGGATGTTCGTTTTGCGCGCTCACTTTTCACCAGGGAAGAAGGATTCAGGCGCGCTCGCACGAGAGTATTGTCAGGGAGGCGGAATTACTTGTTTCCGACCCCGATTTCAAAGGATATATTCACGATGTGGGCGGACCTACCGCCAATTTCCGCGCTCCGTCGTGCAAAAAACAGCTTAAGTCGGGGGTGTGTACCAAAAGACAATGTCTTTTTCCCGAAAAATGTCCCAATCTCGAGGTTTCGCACGAGGATTACGTGGCGTTGCTTAAAAAATTGCGCGCGGTAAAGGGAGTAAAAAAAGTTTTTATAAGAAGCGGTATAAGATTCGACTATCTTATGGCGGATAAGGACGACACGTTTTTCCGCGAGTTGGTCGCGCATCACGTCAGCGGTCAGCTTAAAGTCGCACCCGAACACGTTTCCGACCGTGTGCTTAATCTTATGGGCAAGCCGAAAAACGCAGTCTATAAGGCTTTTTCCAAAAAGTTTTATTTTGTTACGCGCGCGCTTAAAAAAGAGCAGTATCTTGTGCCTTACCTCATGAGTTCTCACCCCGGGTCAGGGCTTAAAGAAGCGGTAGAGCTTGCCGAATATCTCCGCGACAACAATTTAACGCCCGAGCAGGTACAGGATTTTTATCCTACTCCGTCCACCGTATCGACGTGTATGTATTATACGGGAATCGATCCGCGTGACGGCAAAAGCGTTTACGTACCGCGTTCCCCGCACGAAAAGGCAATGCAGCGCGCGCTTATACAGTATAAAAATCCCAAGAATTACGATTTGGTGCGCGAGGCTCTCGTTAAGGCGGGAAGGACGGACCTTATAGGAAACGGCGGCAAATGCCTTATCCGTCCGCCTAAAAGAGTAAACGCAAACCGCGCGAATAAGGTTGAGCCGCGAGCAAAATCGGACTACGGCAAAAAGAAAAAGTAACGTTTTGATATTTAATAAGGTTTTTTTTAGGCTGAATAAATTGCGTCCGCGTAAAAACGGGCGTTTTTTATTGCAAAAAAAGAAAGAGATTTTCAATGCTTATCCGATTGTCTTTTCTTCGCCGCCGTGATATAATGGTTAAGACGTTTAAAGCGCGGTCGGTTCTTTTGCGTCGGCTTAAGCGATATACTTAATTATAAAAAAAATGCGGCTGTCGTTTTCGGGCTCGGATTGGTTTACGGGCTCAGACTAAAACAGGGAAACAACCGTCGCTATATTAAAAAAGGATAAAACGGGAGAGACGCTTATGAGGAAAACAGGGTTCGACAACGATAAATATCTCGAGATGCAGTCAAGTCACATACGCGAGCGCATTGCGCGTTTCGGCGGAAAATTGTATCTTGAGTTCGGCGGAAAACTGTTTGACGACTATCATGCCTCGCGCGTGCTTCCCGGATTTCAGCCCGACAGTAAGCTTAAAATGCTGCTTACGCTTAAGGACCAGGCGGAAATCGTCATTGTCATCAGCGCCGAGGCTTTGGAAAAAAACAAGGTGCGCGGCGACTTGGGAATTACGTACGACCTTGACGTACTAAGGCTTATCGACGCTTTCAGAAGCGTGGATTTATACGTGGGCAGCGTGGTGCTTACCCATTACCGTCAGCAGCTTCAGGCAACTCAGTTCGAGACCAAGCTTAACAATCTGGGCATCAAGGTTTACCGCCATTACCCGATAGAGGGCTATCCTTACGACGTGGCGCATATCGTCAGCGCGGACGGATACGGCTGCAACGATTACATCGAAACTTCGCGTTCGCTTATAGTGGTTACGGCTCCGGGGCCGGGAAGCGGCAAAATGGCGACTTGCTTAAGTCAGCTTTATCACGACCACGAGCGCGGAATCAAAGCCGGCTATGCCAAATTCGAAACTTTTCCCATCTGGAATCTGCCGCTTAAGCACCCCGTAAACATCGCTTACGAGGCGGCAACGGCGGATCTTAACGACGTCAACATGATTGACCCGTTTCACCTCGAGGCTTACGGGGAAACCACCGTCAACTACAATCGCGACGTGGAAATTTTCCCCGTACTTAACAATATTTTCGAAAAAATTTACGGTCAGTCCCCCTATAAGTCGCCTACCGACATGGGCGTAAACATGGCGGGAAACTGTATTACCGACGACGAAGCGGTGCGCGACGCCGCTAACCGCGAGATAATACGCCGCCACTTACAGGCGCTTGTCGATTACCGTCAGGACAAAGTGGGAGAGGAGGTCGTTTCCAAGACCAAACTTCTCATGAAGCAGTCGGGCCTTGACATTTCCATGCGGCCCGTTGTCAACGCGTCGATTTCCAAAGCGGAGGAGACGGGTGCGCCCGCCGCCGCGCTGGAGCTTGAGGACGGCACCATCGTCACGGGAAAAACTTCCTCACTGCTGGGCGCAAGCTCCGCGATGCTGCTTAACGCGCTTAAAGTACTTGCGGGGATACAGGACAACGTGTTTTTGCTGTCGCCCGCGGTAATCGAGCCCATTCAGAAACTAAAGACCAAACACCTCGGCAACAATAACCCCAGACTTCACACGGACGAAATTCTGATTGCGCTGTCTATCTGCGCGGTCACCAGCCCCACCGCAATGCTTGCAATGGAACAGCTTCCTAAATTGCGCGGCTGCGAAATGCATTCCACGGTTATACTTTCTCAGGTGGACGTCAACGTCATTAAAAAATTGGGAATTAATCTTACCTGCGAGCCTAAGTATCAGACCAAAAAGCTTTATCATAAGTAATGCCGCGTTTTTCTCGCGGATAAAAACGCTTTACAGTTTAAGGGTGCGGTAGTATAATAAACGACATGAAATACGGGTTCATCAAAATCGGAGCAAGACCCGCAGGCGCAGGCTTTCTCAATCAGACGCGAATAATCGTTTTAAGTTTTCTTGTGGTCATTCTTGTGGGGGCTGCTCTTTTGATGTTGCCTTTTTCCTCCGTGAACGGGATAGATTTCATCGACGCGCTGTTTACCGCCACTTCCGCCACTTGCGTGACGGGGTTAAGTACCGTAGATCTTGCGAGTACGCTTACTACTTTCGGTCATGTCGTGGTTCTTCTGCTTATTCAGATAGGCGGACTGGGCTTCATGACGCTGGCTTCGGCTACATTCGTCATGCTGGGGCGCCGTTTCAGTCTTAGAGAAAGACTGAATATGCGCGATTATCTTTCCGAAGACAACATGAGCGTGCTGGGTCGGCTTGCCCTCAACGTGGTAAAACTTTCGTTTTTAATCGAAGGGGTGGGCGCGGTGCTCCTGACCGTTGCTTTCTGCTCCGATTTTTCTTTCGGCCGCGCACTTTGGTACGGCGTTTTCCACAGCGTTTCGGCTTTTTGTAACGCCGGACTCGATATCGTGCCTTACAAAGAGAGTTTCGAGCCTTATATTTCCGATCCGTTCGTGCTGGTGGTGCTGGCTCTTCTTATAATTATCGGCGGACTTGGCTTTATCGTGGTGGGCGATATCGTAAGCGTAAAAAGGTTCAAGAAACTGCGCATGGACAGCAAGATAGTGCTTATCGTCAGCGGCGCTCTCCTGTTGTTCGGTACTCTCGTTTATATGATTTGCGAATACAATAACGAAGCTACTATCGGCGGACTTAATTTCGGCGACAAACTTGCAAACGCGTTCTTCCTTTCGGCGTCTACGCGTACCGCGGGTTTTGCATCCTTCCCGCTAGGCGAACTTTCTCCCGTGTCCAGAAGCGTTACCATTATGCTGATGTTTATCGGCGCGTCACCGGGCTCAACCGGCGGCGGCATAAAAACCACGACTTTGTTCGTCCTTTTGGTGTGGGTTGCCGCTCACGTCCGTCAAAAACGTTCCACGGTAATCGGAATGAGAAAGGTGGGCAACAACGTCCGCTCCAAGGCGGCGACGATTTTCGTGCTGGCAATTGTCACGCTTACCGTGACGCAAACGCTTTTGCTTGCCTTCGACGGCGGGAAATTCACTTACGAGCAGCTTTTGTTCGAGGCGGTAAGCGCGTATGCGACGGTGGGACTTTCGATGGGTATCACGGGCTTTTTAAGCTTGGGCAGTAAGATTATAATCATCCTTGTCATGTTCATGGGCAGGGTGGGCGCGTATACCTTGCTTATGGCGGCGATAAAAAGGAAAAAGACTCAGGAAAGAATTCAATATCAGGAATTCAATATAATGATGTGACGATTTCGTCTTGTGACGAAGGAGGTTTATTGAAATGGTTAAATTTCCCCGAAAAAAACTTGATCAGTTTGCCGTTATCGGGTTGGGAAGGTTCGGCAGCGAGCTTACCCGTGCGCTTGTTGCGGGTGGCAAAGAAGTACTTGCGATAGACGACAACGAAGAGCGCGTTCAGGAAGTGGCCGCGTTTGCCACGCACGCCATTACCGCGGACGCCACGGACGAAAACGTGCTTAAAGCCGTGGAAATAAGCTCTTTCGACGCGGTTATAGTTGCTATCGGCGATATTCAGGCGTCCATTCTGACAACGCTTACCTGCAAAGAAATGGGCGTGCCTTACATCATAGCCAAAGCCTACAACGACAAGCACAAAAAAGTGCTGGAAAAAATCGGCGCCGATTACGTCATGGTGCCTGAAGCGGATATGGCGTATAAAACCGCAAATAGACTCATCAACCAAAAACTCAACGACCTTATGGAAGTCAACGACAAGTACAGCATCATGGAAATCGCCGTACCCGTCGCGTGGTCGGGCAAAAGTCTTATCGAGCTTGACGTAAGAAAGCATTTCAAGGTCAACGTCATTCTGGTGCTTGCGGGCGGAGAAGAAGTTATTACTTCCCCCGGTGGCGATACGGTCCTGTCGTCCATCGACCACATCATCGTGGGCGGAAACAACGAGGATATCGCAAAGTTCAGCAAATATCTCAATAAGCTTAAGTAGTTTAGTTAAATAAAAATACAACCCGTCTTAAAGGCGGGTTTTGTTTTTTTTATTCTGTTTTTTCCGTAAACTCTTAAACCGGCGGCGATTCAATACTTACGGGCTGTAATTATTGCCGTATTCCGTTCGTGCGGAAGGAAAAAGCATTTTATGTTTATAAAGCCAGCTTTTTTAAGTGCCGACAATTCGTGCTTGAGCGTCAGCGGAGTATCGAAATGCACATAAGCCAGGGGAGGAATACTGTACTTTCTGCGCCTTTTCGAACATTCGTCAAAGGCTGCATTTTCTATTTCCTGAGATAAAGCAATGTAATCGCAGTCTATAAAAATTCCGCCGCTGACAAGAGAGCGAAAGATTTTTTCAAACAATTTCCGTTTTTTTGCCGCCGTAAAATGGTGCAGGGTTTCAAAGGCCACCGCCGCGTCGAAAACGTTTTCTCCAGCGTCGAAATCGAAATAGTCGCATTTTTTCAAAGTTAAGTTTTTGTCGGCGTGTTTGTTTTTCAGCTTAGCCAGCATACTTTCGGACAAGTCTACGCCCGTGACGTCAAGAAGAGGGAAACGCGTGAAAATCGCGTCAAGTTCCAGCCCGCTTCCGCATCCCAGGTCGAAAAGATTACGGGTTTGCGTCGGCAAAACGTTTGCGACATATTCGTAGTGACGGCGCCAATGCGACATATGTTCTTCGTAAAACTCAATGCGGGCGTCGAAAAAGCCGTCCATATTTTCAAGCGGTTCGTCTTTTGTGTCCGCAAAAAATTTTTTAAGTTTTCTGTATTCTTCCTTTTTACTCATACTTAAATTGTACATTTAAGCTTCCGATTAGTCAATATTATGCGTTACGCTTTTCTGTTTTTTTACCCAAGGTTACTTTTAAGCGGAGTCAGGCATATATTGTAAGTGGAGTTTCGGGCAAAAGGCAATTTCTTCCGATTTGTATTTCTTTTGTCCAAGCGCTTGAAAAATTGATTGAAATGAGGTACAATATATGAGCATGGCACTCCTCAGCGCGTACACGAGTTTCGGCATCGGAGGAGAGGCGGACATCGCCGTCATACACGATTTAGAGGATGCCGCGGCGGTGCTTAAGGACGATTGCATAATTCTGGGACGCGGCACAAACGTTCTTGCATCCGATAAGGGCTCGGGTAAAAAAGTGGTCGTAAACAGACTGGGTACGCTTACTTTCGACGGAGAGCACGTTTATGCGGGCAGCGGCGTTACGCTTGTCACTCTTTGCGCCGCCTGTGCCGAGCGTGGACTTGGCAACATGGAATGGGCTTGCGGAATTCCAGGCTCTGTGGGCGGGGCGGTGCTTATGAATGCAGGCGCTTACGGCGGCTGCATTGCCGATTCGCTTGTATATGCGGACGTATTGAGAAACGGTAAAATCGTGCGCTTAAGCCGCGAGGATTGCCGTTTTGCTTACAGGCAAAGCTCTGTCGGCGGCGG
>ULXB01023725.1_pt1 | contig 21394 bp, 15 predicted proteins | sample 1960901 | NCBI WGS metagenome assembly ULXB01 (sample SAMEA4835828, study PRJEB28245) | human gut metagenome | biome: gut microbiome; material: fecal sample | place: Denmark | collected 2008
CGCTTTGCTCAACAACTCGTGCATATCCGACAGAACAATAGTCTTGTAGTTCCGGCCAACTTGTTGGCGCTGACAGCTTTAATTCCTTTAATTTCTCGATATATGTCATCTTGTTTTTACTCTTTTTGATTTAAATTCTTTAACTTTAAAAAATAAAGTATGTTAATTGTATGTTACTTTTACACTTATTCTCCGTCTAATATCGGAAATACTTGAAAATTTAATTAGGTTTAAACACGTTATATATGAAAAAATCATTGGCAATTATGGCCGCTGTGACAGGACTGTGCGCACAGCAGGCTATGGCTCAGTATCCTCAGATTACGCCCGAAGCAAAGGCTAAGTTTGAGGCACAGCGTGCCGAGTGGGAGGCTCATTCAGACTCTGCTTGGCAGGTAGCGTTCCCCATCGTAAAGAAAGAGGCCATGGAAGGTCGCCCTTATGTGCCATGGGCATGGCGTCCTTACGACCTGAAGCAGGCCAAGATACCTGCATTCCCCGGTGCTGAGGGCGGCGGTATGTACACTGCCGGCGGACGCGGCGGCAAGGTGCTCGTCGTAACCAACCTCAACGATGACGGTCCCGGCTCATTCCGTTGGGCTTGCGAGCAGGGCGGTGCGCGCATCATCGTGTTCAACGTGTGCGGTATCATCAACCTGAAGACTCCTATCATTCTGCGCGCTCCTTACGTTACCATAGCAGGACAGACAGCTCCCGGCGACGGCGTGTGCATTGCAGGCGAGTCGTTCCAGGTGAACACTCACGACGTTATCGTGCGCCATATGCGCTTCCGCCGCGGCAACACACACGTGTGGAACCGTGAAGACTCTTTCGGCGGCAACCCCGTAGGAAACATCATGATAGACCACTGCTCTTGCGAGTGGGGACTTGACGAGAACATCTCTTTCTACCGTCACATGTTCGACATGGGCGACGGCAAGCCTTCGCGCAAGGAACCTACAGTGAACGTTACAATACAGAACACTATCTCGGCTAAGGCGCTCGACACATACAACCACGCCTTCGGCTCTACCATCGGCGGCGAGAACACCACATTCATGCGTAACCTCTGGGCCGACAACACCGGCCGTAACCCGTCAATAGGATGGGGCGGTGTGTTCAACTTCGTGAACAACATCGTATACAACTGGGTTCACCGTACTGCCGACGGAGGCGAGTTCTCTACAATGAGCAACTTCATCAACAACTACTATAAGCCCGGACCTCTCACTCCGAAAGATTCGCCTATAGGCTACCGTATCGTCAAGGCAGAGAGCCGCAGCAAGAACCTCTTCCCGTATCAGCAGTTTGGCCGCGTGTATGCCATCGGCAACATCATGGAAGGCAACGAGGCTGTTACAAAAGACAACTGGGACGGCGGTATACAGATTGCTGACAAGGATCTGAAGGGCGAGGGCGGCGTGCCTGAGGACGTACTGGCCCTGATGAAGTCTAACGAGCCGTTCCCTATGGCTCACATGACCATCATTCCGTCTGAAAAGACATTCGACTACGTGCTCGAGAACGTAGGTGCAACGCTGCCTATACGCGACATCGTTGACCAGCGCATCATCGAGGAGGTTCGCACAGGCAAGGCTTACTATGTGAAGAAACTGCCGAAGGAGAATCCTTATGGCGACATGTGGGGACTGAGCGACAAGTCGAAGAACGAGGACGGCTTCTTCAAGTATCGCCGTCTGGACAAAGACTCTTACAAGTACGGCATCATAACAGACCCGGCTCAGATGGGCGGATATCCCGAGTATAAGGGTGAGCCCCGCGTTGACACCGACGGCGACGGTATGCCCGACGAGTGGGAGATAGCCAACGGTCTTAACCCCAACGACCCGAGCGACGCCAACGGCGACTGCACAGGCGACGGATATACCAACATCGAGAAGTATATCAACGGCATCAGCACCAAGGTTAAGGTTGACTGGACTGACCTGAAGAACAACCACGACACTCTGGCCGGAAAGACAAAGCTGTTCTAATAAAAAGTAGTTAAAGAAGTTAGAGGAGTTAAAGTAGTTAAAGTCAAATGTCTTGCGGCTGTTTACGATGTCGTCAAGGCTTTATTTAAAGACTTTTAGCTACGTTAGCTCCTCTAATTTTTGTTTATGACAATGCTTCTTGTATAATCATAAGAAATAAGATAAATCTTTGTTGTATATCTTATTTTCTATTCAATTTATTTGATATTTTTAATCGGCACTTTCCTTTTTAGTGCATTTGGCTTTAATTCCTTTAACTCCTACGAAGAAAGGCATTTGGCTTTAACTACTCTAACTCCTTACATAGTGCGGCATCTCCTCCGGTATCACCATCGAAATTTCTACCAGGCCGGCCACTTTGCCGTCGCGTTTCCACGTTGTCTGATATATCATTTTCTTCACTCCGTTCTTCTGTATCGTGTACGAGTTAGTGCCGTCTGTGGCCATCAGTTCGCGTATCTTGGCCTGCGACTGCGGACTGTGACATTCGAACATGTTGTGCCCAATCAGGTCGCCGTGGCTGGCAAACGTGGCGCGCGATTTCTCGTTCATATACAGTATTTTTCCCTCTGTGTCGCACACTGTTACGGCACAGTGCATCTGCTCGGCCCATTCGTCGTCGTAGAACGGCTCAAAGAGGTCGAGGCTCTCGTCGTCAATTTCTTCTTCCATTATAAATTTCAGATTTTTAAGTTCTATGTTAATTACGTCAAGATCAAGTTTGTAGTCTTCAATGCGCTCACCCTTTTTCAGCCCCAGTTCAGCCCTTATGCGGCGCGCTTCCGCGCTGTTAGGCTTCGTCTCGAGCGTTTCCTTCAGCATCTCGTAGCCCATCGGTCCGCCGCAGTTTTCGGGCGGGCAGCAGCCCTTTCCGGCGGTGCATACAGGGTGAGGATAAATCACGGTCAGAATGTCCTCGAGCACTATCTCATGCACCCAGTCGTCGCCGAAGTCGTAGACATACAGCAGTTTTTGGCGGTCGGTGCCGAACACGTCGCACAGCTTAGTTTCCTGCTCATCAAGGCTTTTTCTGTACATATTGCTGTCTGCGTTGCTTAACATGTCGTCATCGTAGCATCTTGAGCTTATCTCAAAGTTGCCTCCGTAGGGCTTCTCGCCAAATCTGTGCAGATGTTCGTTGTTCCATCCGAAGCTTATCTGTATTGTGTGGTGAAATTCTTCAAAAGTGCAGTTCTCTGGTATGATGACTCTTCGCCATACAGGCGGTTTCTTCACGTTCAGCAGTTTAATCTTAAATTGGTATGCCATAGGTTAGATGAAATTAGGTATTATTGTATGGCAAATATAGTGTTTTTTGGCGAATAATTAAGTGTTGAGGTATTTAGTTTTAGCTAATTTTCTCTGCTTTTTTCTTGTTGCACGCTTATGTGCTTTTGATATAGTTTTGTCATGTCTGTTTATGTCTGCATAATGTTGCTGTATAATATTCTGATTGACAATATGTTGAGCGGTTCAGCCCATTGCGTTTCAGGTTGTCGTCAGGTTTTGGTCTTAGGGCAAGTTTTGATGTCTTTCTGATATAATTTAAAAGTGCAACAGTCGGAATTGACCGTTGCACTTGTCTTGTTTATTGGTATACCTGAATATTTCGTAATGTCATCTTCACTTAAATTTAGTGTGCTTCAAGCCAGTTGGAGCCCCAGCCGCAGTCGGCAACTAATGGTACGTTGAGCTTGTATGCGCCCTGCATTTCCTCGAGCACTATGCGTTCAACGGTCTCTTTCTCATCAGGCACAACGCTGAAGTTGAGTTCGTCGTGCACCTGAAGAATCATCTTTGAGCGCAGATTTTCGTCCTTGAAGCGCTTGTAGATGCGCACCATGGCCACCTTTATTATGTCGGCTGCAGAGCCTTGTATCGGGGCGTTGATGGCGTTGCGCTCGGCAAAGCCGCGCACCGTGCCGTTGTGCGAATTGATGTCGGGCAGATAGCGGCGGCGACGGAAGAATGTCTCTACGTAGCCCTGTTCGCGCGCCGTCTGCTTGGCCTTCTCCATGTATTCGTGAACCTTCGGGAAGGTGATGAAGTAGCCGTCTATCAGCTGCGATGCCTCCTGCCGGCTGATGTCCAGACGCTCTGCCAGACCGAACACCGTGATGCCGTATATTATGCCGAAGTTGGCGCGCTTGGCCTTGGTGCGCTGGTCGCGCGTTACGTCGGCAATGTCCTCTTTGTATATCTTTGCTGCCGTTGCGGCGTGTATGTCGTGGCCAGAACGGAAGGCCTCTATCATGTTTTCGTCGCCGCTCAGATGAGCCATCACGCGCAGCTCAATCTGACTGTAGTCGGCCGAGAAGAACAGGCAGCCCTCCTCGGGTATGAACGCCTTGCGTATCTCCTTGCCGTCCTCGCCGCGCACGGGTATGTTCTGCAGGTTAGGGTCAGACGAAGAGAGTCGGCCGGTGGCCGTGGCGGTCTGGTTGAACGATGTGTGTATGTGCCCCGTCCGCGGGTTTATCAGCTTTGGCAGCGCGTCGACGTATGTGCCTAACAGCTTCTTTAATCCTCTGTGTTCCAGTATCTTACCCACAATCTCGTGCTTTCCGCTGAGCTGTTGCAGCACCTCTTCCGACGTTACATATTGTCCCGTCTTTGTCTTCTTGGGCTTCTCCACAATCTTCAGTTTGCCGAACAATATTTCGCCAACTTGCTTGGGCGATGCTATGTTAAACTCTTCGCCCGCCAGCTCGTATATGCGCTTCTCTATGTCGCTGAGTCTCTTGGTCAGAATCTCCGACGTCTCTGCCAGCGCAGCCGTGTCTATCCTCACTCCGTTTAGCTCCATGTCGGCGAGCACTCGCACCAGCGGCATCTCTATTTCGTAGAAGAGTTGGGTTACGCCTACCTCCTCGAGTTTCGGTTCGAGATAGTTTTTCAGTCGCAGCGTGACGTCGGCGTCCTCGGCGGCATAGTCGACAATCTGCTCGGGCGGCAGGTCTCTCATCGACTTCTGCTTCTTTCCCTTCGGTCCGATAAGCTCCTCTATGTGTATGGTCTGATATCCGAGACACGTCTCAGCCATGTAGTCCATGTTGTGGCGAAGCTCGGGTTGGATGAGGTAGTGGGCTATCATCGTGTCGAACAGCTGACCTGCCACGCACACGCCGTAGCTTGCCAGCACCTCCATGTCGTACTTGATATTTTGTCCTACTTTGACGATTTCGGGGTTTTCGTATAGCGGTTTAAATATATTAACTATCTTTTGCGCTTCTTCACGATTGGCAGGAACAGGCACGTAGAAGGCCTCAAATTCCTTCACAGAGAAGCTCAAACCGACCAGTTCGGCATCGATTGCGCTCGTTGAAGTGGTTTCTGTGTCTAGACTGAGAATTTTTTTTGTCATGAAAAAATCACAGATTTTCTTCATTTCTTCCTCATTATCAATGAGTTTGTATGTGTGAGGCAGTTCGTTTAACGCTCTCAGACTCGCGTTTTTTGAAAAAACTTGGCCGTCGGTCGGATTTTCTGCGAATAAATCGAGTTGAATTTGAACGCTTTTTTTATTATTTTCAGCTTTGTTAAGAAACTTGTCTGCGAGCGTCTTAAACTCCAGTTCGGTGAAGATTTTGCGAAGTTCGTCGGCGTCGGGCTCGCTCACCTTCAGTTCGTCGAGGTTGAGCTCAACCGGCACGTCGGTTTTTATCGTCGCGAGGAATTTCGAGAATTTTATCTGCTCGGCATTCTCTTCAACTTTTTTCTTCAGTGCACCCTTCAGCTTGTCGGTCTGCTCGAGCAGCTGCTCCACGCTGCCAAACTCGTTGATAAGTTTCACGGCAGTCTTCTCGCCGACGCCCGGACATCCCGGAATGTTGTCGGCCGAGTCGCCCATCAGTCCAAGGAGGTCGATCACCTGACTTGTGTTTGCAATGCCATACTTGGCGCACACCTTCTCGGCGTCGAGCGTTTCGTATCCTCCGCCGTGGCGCGGGCGATACATCATGACGTTCTCTCTTACCAGCTGTCCGTAGTCCTTGTCGGGCGTAAGCATATATGTCATCACGCCTTCAGCCCCGGCCTTGAGCGCCAGTGTGCCTATCACGTCGTCGGCCTCGTATCCGTCGGCCTCGAGCACCGGTATGCGCATGGCCTTGAGCAGGCTTTTAATGATGGGCACAGCGCGGCGTATGTCCTCGGGCGTCTCCTCTCTCTGCGCCTTATATTCGGCGTAGGCCTCGGTGCGGAAGGTAGGGCCGTGGGGGTCGAAGGCCACTCCCAGATATGTGGGTTTTTCTTTCGTGAGCACTTCGTGCAGCGTGTTGCAGAAGCCCATCACGGCCGACGTGTTGAGCCCTTTAGAGTTGATACGGGGGTTCTTTATAAATGCGTAATACGAGCGGTATATCAGCGCGTAGGCGTCAAAAAGGAACAGCTTATCCATGTAATATGAGTTTTTTACGTGTAAAATTACTAATTTTTTAGCATTAATCCGATAAAATAATTACTTTTGTATTAAAATTGCAGCATGATGGATTATTTATCTCTTATTAAGGAGCCCATAAAAGCAGAACTCGATGACTTCATCAGTCTGTTCAACAAGTCGCTCACACATACGGACAACCTGCAGGAAGAAATCTTCAGGCGTATACGCCAGCGCGCCGGAAAGCGCATGCGCCCCATGCTAATACTGCTCATGGCCAAGAACTATGGCTCTGTGAGCAGCGCCACACTGCACGCCGCAGTGGGCCTGGAGCTGCTGCATACGGCCAGCTTGGTGCACGACGACGTGGTTGACGAGAGCACCGAGAGGCGCGGCCAGGCATCGGTCAACGCCCTGTATGACAACAAGGTGGCAGTGCTCATTGGCGACTATATCCTTTCTACGGCGCTGCTGCATGTGGCTGAGACGCACAACGAACTGATAATCAAGTATTTGGCTGAACTGGGTAGGACGCTGTCTAACGGCGAGATACTGCAGCTTACGAGCATATCCAACGAGCAGATTTCAGAAGAAATCTACTATAATGTGATACGCCAGAAGACCGCCGCGCTCTTTGAGGCATGCTGCGCAATGGGTGCGATATCTGCCGGAATGCCTGAAAGCGAGATAGGCAAGGCTATGAAATTCGGTCAGACGCTGGGCATAATCTTCCAGATAAGAGACGACATCTTCGACTATTACGACTCGTCTGAAATCGGCAAGCCTACGGGCAACGATATGACTGAGGGCAAGTTGACGTTGCCTGCCATTTATGCCGTGAACAACAATGCGCCCGAAAGCATTCGCAAGCTGGCTTATAAGGTGAAGGAGCGTACCATAACTCAGGACGAAATAGCCATTTTGGTTGACTATACCAAGGAGCACGGAGGCATTGAATATGCCGAAAAGCGCATGGATGAAATGAGTCGTGAGGCCATGGAATTTATCGAAACTGAGGTTACCGATGACGCTCTTCGTCGCAGTCTTGAAGCCTATCTGAGCTTTGTCATAGAGAGGACAAAGTAAAGTGGGGCAGAGAGCGATTGAGAGATTTTGGGAGGATGATGTCCTCTGATGGGAGCGATGAGAACTGTTAGGGGAGTAATGGGACTTATGTGACCTGTAAGTTGTTGAATATCAGTTAAATTAGATAGGGCGCAGAGCTTGCTGAAAGGGCAGGTTCTGCGTTTTTTTATGGGCTTATTATTGGTTCTGTCTGCTCCATTCTTTGCGTGCGGCATACATCTCTTCTTTTATTCCTCCGTGTGTCAGAAACTCGGTTTTCAGATGATCTATGAGCTTTCTCGGCAGCGAGTCGGTCTGATGAATAAGAGTTATCGCTATGTTGGCTATTGTCTCGTCCGGCCTTACCGTTATTGCCTTGCGGAAATAGTCGCTGTCGTTGTGATTTCTGCATGCCATCCTTGTCTGTTCAGCCTTGCTGCTGTTGACGCTCCATTGTTCAAGATTTCTTACTCTCAGATAGTCCTTATAATCAATTAAAAGTTCCTTCAGACTGGCTTTTGCAACGTTTGTAAGCTTCAGTTTGGTCTCTCTCCAGGTGCTGCTTGCTGCGCTTCCCTCGGCAATATTCTGCTTGCCTGAGCGTGCAACCTGAATCATCTGGTCAATAGTTCTGTCGGCCTTGTCGAGATATTTATGCGCAAAATAAAAAGTGATGTCATAAATGCATTCAGCCTTCTGATAAACAATAAGTTATCTGTAATGTCCGTGCTGCTGAATAAAGTTGTTTTCCATGTGTTTTTGTTGCAGGTTAAATGCCGCGTTTTGCGGCTTGTTGTTAAGGTCAAAAATGACTTATGAGGCTGTAAAACATGGCTAATCAGCTGTAAGTTAGCCTGTTATGCTCATGCTGTATCAGCCCCATAAGTCTTATAGGTCCCATCATCTCCGGGCCCTCACAATCCCTCTTTTAGAAGAATTTTGTCTCTTCGCCGAGCAGTTCGCTTAGCAGCATGTTGGCCAGACGGCTTGTGCCGAGGCGGAACCACTTGTTGGTGAGCCATTTTTCGCCCAGAACCTCTTTAACGATGGTGTAGTAGATAAGTGCGTCCATCACCGAATTGATGCCTCCTGCGGGCTTAAAACCAATCTGTATGCCTGTCTCGTCGTAGTATTCCTTGATGGCCTGGCACATCACGTAGGCAGCCTCCGGCGTAGCGGCAGGCTCAAGCTTGCCCGTAGACGTCTTGATATAGTCGGCACCGGCATACATTGCTATTATCGAAGCCTTCTTGATGTTAGATGCTGTCTTGAGGCATCCTGTCTCGAGGATAACCTTCATAGGAGCTTCGCCGCATGCCTGTTTCAGCTCGTTGATGTCGTCGGCCACGCCCTCATAGTCGCCGCTGAGGAACTTGCCCACGGGCATAACGATGTCAATCTCCGTTGCACCGTCCTTAACGGCAAGCGCTGTCTCGGCCACCTTGACCTCGATAACAGCCTGAGAAGACGGGAAACTGCCTGACACACAGGCTATCTCAACGCCGTCGATTTCGAGCGACTCGCTCACGGTCTTGGCAAAGCATGGATATACGCAGATTGTGGCCACGTGGGGCAGGTCGGGGTAGGTGGCGTCAAACTCGTTCACCTTCTCCGTGAAGGCCAGTATGCTTTCCTCTGAATCGGTGGTCTTGAGCGATGTCAGTTCGATGCTTCCGAAGAGGAATTTCTTTATCTCCGGCGTGTCGTTCTCGTGCACCTTTTCGGCTATAATCTTCTTTACTGCCTCGCGCACTTCAGCGTCGTCTATCTCAGTGTTATATTTGCTCAGAGCCTCGTCGTATTTGCTCATTTTCGGAAACTCTGTCTCGTGCTTGTGCTCGTGTGAGCATTCGTGCTTCTTGTTGTCGTTTTCTGTTGCCATAATGATATAATTTTTAATTTTTACTTTTTAATTTTTCATTGTTTATATGCCTCGTCTTGTCGCGGCTGGTCTTCTTTTCGAGGTTCTTTCTTAGTGCCTCCGTGAGGTCAACTCCCGTCTGGTTTGCCAGGCACATCAGCACCCACAGCACGTCGGCCATCTCGTCTGCCGGGTCTTGTTCTTCGCCCTGCTTGAAGCTCTGGTCGCCATACTTGCGTGCCATGATGCGTGCCAACTCGCCCACCTCCTCGGTGAGGCATGCCATGTTGGTCAGTTCGCTGAAGTAGCGCACGCCATACTGCTTTATCCATTGGTCTACGAGCTGCTGTGCCTCGCGTATTGTTATATCGTTGTCCATATATTTGTGCGTTTATTTTGCCTGTAAGGCGTTTTCTCTTCTTTTGCCTACAACTATGCCGCCGGTGCTGTTTCGTGGCCTCAGAGGGGCTTAAATGCGCTCTGTCGTGCTTTCAGCTGCCGTCTTGGCCTGCCTGATGCACCGGGCGTGGCGGCTATTCCTTGTGCCTGGTGTCCATGCAGATGGTTACGGGACCGTCGTTCACCAGCTCAACCTTCATGTCGGCTCCAAACTCGCCCGTGCCTACCTGGCGGCCTATTTCGCGGCTCAGCTTGTCGCAGAACTCGTTGTATAGCGGAATAGAAACTTCATGCTTGGCGGCATGAATCCATGATGGGCGGTTGCCCTTCTTGTAGGATGCCAGCAGGGTGAACTGGCTGATGACGAGTATCTCGCCGTTGATGGCTGTTATAGGTATGTTCATCACGCCCTGCTCGTCGTCGAAGACGCGCAGCGATGCCACCTTCTTTACCAGCCAGTCGACGTCTTCCGACGTGTCGCCTTCTGCCACTCCGAGCAGTATCATGTAGCCCTTGCCGATGGCCGACTTTACCTGTCCGTCAATCGTTACCGACGCGCGGCTTACGCGCTGTATTACTATCTTCATATCTCTTCTTTCTTTTTTTTGTTCCAGGTTATTCCCAGTTATATTTGTATATTTCGTGTGAACCGAGATTGTCGCCTAATTTGTGAAGGATGCTGTACATGCATTCTTTTGTCGATGAGTCAAGACCGATATATCCGATATAGTTCTTGTTTATGTCGCTTAAAGTTATAAAGCTGATATTCTTTTTTGTAAGACGTGAGTTGACATATTTCAGCTTACTCCAGATATTCCATGTGCCATCGTTTATCTCGTCGATTCGGTTGCTTTCTTGTGTTTGACTTAAGATGAGGTAGATGGCGTGGTAAGGAATTTTTGCATCTTCCTTGTAAGCGTACATCATAATGCATGTAAACTCTTCTTCATCATCGAACATTATAGTAGCATAGCCAATCATGTCGTATTTGGATTCATGCTTTTGTGATAAGCTCTTCATCTTTTGCAGTACGTCGTTGTTTGATTCGCTTCCGTCGTTGCTTGAGAGGTTCAGTGTCAACACTGTGTGCATTGTTTTTTCGTCGTAGCTGTACTGCGGTAATATGATTAGTTGGCTGTCATAGCTGCCGGTGCTGTCTGTTGATGCATTGAGAAATTTTTTGTACATTATCGATGTCTTTTTGATGTCCAGGACATCGCTTTCGTCATCGTAGGCTGTATTGTGTTCTTTACTGTTTGCACCTTCTTTGGGGCTTTGTATTGTCGTGCTTTTTGATGATGAAATGTTGTTGGCTGTTATGCCGTTTGACACGGACGGCAAAGGTTGGATTAGTGACAGCAGGACAGCGCAGATTGTTATTATTTTGTTCTTTATCATAAGGCTTTGTTTTGTTGCATTCTAAATCACAAATATACTTTTTTGAGTGCGAATATCATCGTATTATATAGTTAAAGAATGTCAATGTGTATAGGCTTTTATACGCATTATGTTGTTCTTTGTATGATATTTGGTCCTTATTTTTATGTGTTTTCAAAGTGTTCAGCAATTATTTTTGCCTTAGAAGGCCCTATAATCGCTGCTATTTCTTCAATGCTTGCCTCCTTTATGCGCTTCACGGTCTTCAGTTCCTTCAGCAGCAGGTCTTTTGTCTTGGGTCCGATGCCCTTAATGTCGTCCAGTTCCGAGTGCAGCGCATGCTTGCTGCGCTTGTCGCGGTGGAAGGTTATGGCAAAGCGGTGCACCTCGTCCTGCATGTGCGTTAGCAGGTGGAAAAGCTCGCTGTCGGTCTTCATTCCGACCACTACGGGCGGCCATCCGTAGAGCAGTTCGTTGGTGCGGTGGCGGTCGTCTTTGGCCAGTCCGGCTATAGGAATGTCGAGGTGAAGTTCGCCCTCTACAATCTCTCTGACCACGCTCATCTGTCCCTGTCCGCCGTCGGTTATTATGAGGTCGGGCAGGGGCTGTTCTTCGTCGCGCAGACGGGTGTAGCGGCGCCTTACGACCTCCTGCATCGAGGCATAGTCGTCGGGGCCTGTAACCGTCTTTATTATGTATTTCCGGTAGTCTTTCTTGCTCGGTTTCATCTTCTTGAACACCACGCAGGCCGCCACGGCGTCGGTTCCGCTGATGTTAGAGTTGTCGAACATCTCTATCTGATAAGGCATCTTTGGCAGCTTCAGGGCGTTCTGAATTTCCTTCATCAGGCGCACTGATTTCTGCTCCGGATTGAGCTTTTCGGCCTGTTTCAGGCGGTCGAAACGATACTGTTTGCCGTTCATCACCGACAGGTCGAGCAGCGTCTTCTTGTCGCCTCGCTGCGGCACGGTGAACGTAACGCCTTCGAGCGTCATGTCGGGGATAAAGGGCACTATTATTTCGCGCGACGTACTGCCTACTTTCTCGCGTATTTGCAGTATTCCGAGCTGCAGAATCTCGTCTTCGCTCTCGTTCAGCTTCTTCTTCATCTCGAACGTGAAGGCTTGATTTATGCTGCCGTTCATCACGTGGATATAGTTCACATAGGCCGTTTTTTCGTCGTCTGTTACCGAGAAAACGTCTACATTATTGATCGTGTGGCTCACCACTTCGCTCTTCGAACAGAAGTTTTCGAGCAGCAGATACTTCTGTTTTATGGCTTCTGCCTCCTCAAAACGCAGTTCTTCGGCCAGTTTCTGCATCTGCGCGAAGAGCATTTTCGACAGCTCGCGCGTGTTTCCTTTCAGTATTTCGCGCGCCTGGGCGATGCTCTCCTGATACTCCTCGTAGCTCTGCTTGCCTATGCACGGCGCGCCGCAGTTCTTGATGTGATACTCCAGGCAGGGCTTATATTTGCCCTGTTCGATGCCTTCGCGCGTTATAGGAAAGCGGCAGGTGCGCGGCTTATACAGCTTTTTTATCAGGTCGAGCACGGCATACATCGAAGGCAGATGACTGTAAGGGCCGTAATAAGAGCCCCATTTCTTGTTTATTGTGCGCGTCTTGAATATGCGCGGCAGATATTCTTTAGTTACGCAGATAGAGGGGTAAGTCTTGCCGTCTTTGAGCAGAATGTTGTATTTGGGCTGATATTTCTTTATCAGACTGTTCTCGAGCAGCAGCGCGTCTTCTTCGCTGTTCACCACGGTATATGTTATGTCGTGGATCTTGCTTACAAGCACCTTGGTCTTGTATCTGTCCACTTCCTTATGAAAGTAGGACGACACGCGGTTCTTCAGGTTCTTGGCCTTGCCAACATATATTATGGTGCCGCTTTCGTCATAGTATTGATAGCTGCCCGGCTTGTCGGGCAGGTTGCTCACAATGGCCTTCAGCCGTGCCAGCCTCTTCTCGTTTTCTTCTTTAGTCATGCCGCGTAAGTGCCTTATTTAAAATGGTTTTGAAAAATTTTGTTTCACGTGAAACTTTAAATAGAGGAGTTAAAGGAGTTATGGTAGTTAGAGTAGTTAAAGCCATTTGCCTTGCCGGTTGAATACGCCTTGCCTATGTGTCCTTATTCTTTATGTAGTGAGCTTTGGCTTGATGAACATTATAGCATTATATCTGTAGCGTTTCGGAATGCTATAATGTGTCGGCATACGTAATGGTAGCTTCTATAAGGTATCAGTCTTATATCTCTGAATACTCTTTTAAAGATATAAATAATGCCCGTTATTTTGCTCTTGCAACATAAGAAGTTTTGTAATAAAGCGTGGGCTAATGGCTTTAACTCCTTAGCCCGCGCAGTGGGCGATAACTACTCTAACTTCTTTAACTCCTAAAAAATTATACCTGCAGCAGGCTTGTTATGTCTGTGCCTTCTTCGAAGTTGCTGCGGCCGTTGAGGTCTTCGTGTATAAGTTCGATGAGGAAGTTTACGTATACTTTCTTCGGGTTAAACTTCTTCACAAGGTCGTACGCAGCCTTCATGGTGCCGCCTGTAGCCAGCAGGTCGTCGTGCAGCAGCACGATGTCGTCCTCGGTGATGGCGTCCTTATGAATCTCGATAGTGTCGGTGCCGTACTCCTTCGAGTAGCTCTCCTGTACGGTTTCGCCGGGCAGCTTGCCGGGCTTACGGCACAAAACAACGCCGGCGTTGAGCTTTATGGCCAGTGCAGAGGCCATGACGAAGCCGCGGCTCTCTATGCCCACAATCTTGGTTACGCCCTTGTCTTTGTACATCTCGTAAAGCTCGTCTTCCATTATCTGGAGACATTTCGGATTCTTAAACAGTGTTGTTACGTCTCTGAAATTTACTCCTTTCTGCGGAAAATCAGGAATACATCTCAGATTCTCCAATAGTGTTTTGTTGTTCATCTTTTCTTTTTAGTTACGTACTTTATACTAATATTATCTCTTGTTCGCTGTTTTCGGCGCGTTGTGCGCTATATATATTATATGTGTGCGGCATGGCGTTGCTGATGCCTTGTTTTCCGTCTGCGCTGCCGCATGGTTTTTCCGCCTGCGGCGTTTTTCTGCCTTTCCGGCGCATATTCTTGCCGTGGGGCTTTTTCGTCCGTGCTTCCGCCTTTTTCGCCCGCTGTGTTGTGTTTTGTCGCTGCGGGCAGATGCTGTCGCGGCTTGTGCTGTTTCTTCTTTTTTTTGCCGTCAGATATTTCTGCCGAAATCGTGGCCGCATTCTTCGACGGCAGACTGCTGCCGTTGCAAAGGGCTGTTTTTCGGGGCTTTCCAAAGGGCCGTCTTTTGGCTCGCAAAAGGTGGTCTTTTGCAGCCCGAAAGGATACCTTTTGCACGCTGAAAGGCCACCTTTTAGAAAGTGGCTTTTCGGCGCCTCAGACATCGCCTCACAGCACCCGTCGGGGCAGGGCAGAGCCGTGCCTCGGCAGGGGCACCCGGAGGGCATAATAAGAGGAGTCAGACAGTCTGAAATATTGCTCCTTTTTATCGTGAGGAACATCAAATTTTACGTTAAAGTAAATTTGTGTCCCGATTTTGTATCTTACTATCTTTCAGTCGGTTCCAACGTTTTCGCTTAACAAAAAATGCTCATTTTGTTTCACGTGAAACATACGGCTGCTTTACCTTTTCATCAGCACCAGCATGATGTTGATGTCGCTCGGCGAGACACCCGGAATTCGGCTTGCCTGAGCCAGCGTGTCGGGGTTGATTTTTGCAAGCTTTTGACGGGCCTCGGTCGAGAGCTGTTCCATTTCGAGATAGTTGAAATGGCCCTTTATTTTGATGTTCTCCAGGCGGTGCATTTTGTCGGCCACAATCCGCTCGCGTTCGATGTAACCCTTGTATTTCATTTTTATCTCTGCAGCCTCTGCCGTTTCATCGTTGCGGTTGGGCAGCGAGGCTATGAGCTGCTTCAGTTCGGGCACAAGCTCGGAAAGATTCTGCAGGTTGATCTGCGGACGGGCCACGAGGTCGATCAGCTTGCATCCTTCGCGCAGCGGGGTGGTGCCGAGCGACTCGAGCGCCGCGTTGATGTCCTTCGGCTTGACGTGAGTAGTGGCGCAGAAGTTTATGATGCTTTCCGTCGCTTCCTTCTTCTGCATCCACCAGTCGTATCTGTCGCGCTTTGCCAATCCGAGGTTGTAGGCCTTCTCGGTCAGTCGGGCGTCGGCGTCGTCCTGTCGGAGCAGTATTCTGTATTCGGCGCGGCTTGTGAACATCCGGTAAGGTTCGTCGACGCCTTTCGTCACGAGGTCGTCAATGAGCACGCCGATGTATGCCTCGTCGCGGTGAAGGATGAACGGCTCGCCGCCGCCGCATCTTATCGCCGCATTTATTCCGGCAATGGTTCCCTGGCCGCCTGCCTCCTCGTATCCTGTGGTTCCGTTCACCTGTCCGGCAAGGAACAGACCTTTTATTATCTTAGACTCGAGCGAGTGGTCGAGCTGGGTAGGGTCGAAGAAGTCGTACTCGATGGCGTAGCCCGGACGGTAGACCTTGGCGTCGCGCAGCGCCGGAATTTTTCTCAGTGCTGCAATCTGTACCTCCATCGGCATGCTCGACGAAAATCCGTTGAGATACATCTCGTTGGTGGTTTCGCCTTCAGGCTCGAGGAAGAGCGGGTGCTGCTCCTTGTCGGGGAAGGTTACCAGCTTTGTTTCTATCGAGGGACAGTAGCGCGGCCCTATGCTCTGTATCTGTCCGTTGTAGAGCGGCGAGTCGGCCAGTCCGCTTCTCAGCGTGTCGTGCACCTCCTTGTTTGTGTAGCATGTCCAGCACGGCAGCTGTCTGAGCTGTCGGTGGGGAGCCATGAAGCTGAACTGGTGGAAGTCGTTTTCGCCCTCCTGTATCTCCATGTCCTCAAAGTGCACCGACCTCATGTCTATGCGCACCGGCGTGCCGGTCTTCATCCTTGCGCTTCTTATTCCGTGGCGTGTTATGCTTTCGGTCAGGTCTTTCACGGCCGGCTCGGCTATGCGTCCGCCGGGCAGCTGCTTGCGTCCTATGTGCAGCAGTCCATTCAGGAAGGTTCCCGCCGTTATCACCACGCTCTTGGCTCTCAGCTCAACGCCCCACACGGTCTTCACTCCCGCGGCCTCGCTGTTCTCTACTATGAGCTCGCAGGCCTCGTCCTGCCAGATGTCGAGGTTGGGCGTCGTGTCGAGCACCTCGCGCCATTTCCATATAAACTTGCCTCTGTCGCATTGTGCCCTCGGGCTCCACACGGCCGGGCCTTTTGAGCGGTTGAGCATCCTGAACTGTATGGCTGTGGCGTCGGTCACTATTGCCGTCTGTCCGCCCAGCGCGTCGATTTCCCTGACAATCTGTCCCTTTGCTATTCCGCCGATGGCCGGGTTGCAGCTCATCTGCGCAATTTTGTTCATGTCCATCGTCACAAGGCAGGTGCTTGCGCCCATGTTGGCCGAGGCCGTGGCAGCCTCGCAGCCGGCGTGTCCGCCGCCTATCACGATGACGTCATATTTAAGAAGCATATTATCCTTATAATTTTTAGAGCAATATCAATTTGGCGCAAAAGTAAGAAATTAAATTGAATTTTTGATGAAATAGTTTGATTTATCGCTAAAATAGAGTATATTTGCATCCTCATAATAAACGCTAAAATACCTAAAAGAAGGTATTGCGGCGGGGCTGACCTTGGGTTATGCAGTACACTTAAATGTAGAGAAACATTATTAATTAATACAGTTAAATACTTAAATTTCAATCATTTATGTGGTTATGTAATTCATCTATTGGAAGGAAAGTCGTGATGTCCGTAACAGGTATTGCGCTTATCCTGTTCTTGACGTTCCACATGTCAATGAACGTAGTAGCTCTTTTCTCAGGAGATGCTTACAACATGGTTTGTGAGTTCCTCGGAGCCAACTGGTATGCACTTGTTGCAACTCTGGCTCTTGCGGCTCTTGCGGTGATTCACATCGTATATGCGTTCCTGCTGACAATGCAGAACCGCCGTGCACGCGGAAACGAGCGCTACGCTGTGACAACACGTCCCTCTAAGGTGGAGTGGGCTTCTCAGAACATGCTGGTGCTCGGCATCATCGTTCTGCTCGGTCTTCTGCTTCACTTGTTCAACTTCTGGTACAACATGATGTTTGCCGAACTGACAGGCATCAGCGTTCCTCATCATCCGGCTGACGGATTTGCCTACATCGTAGACACATTCTCTTGCCCGGTTTACGTTGTGCTTTACATCATCTGGCTTGCTGCTATCTGGTTCCACCTCTCACACGGATTCTGGAGCGCAATGCAGACTTTCGGATGGAGCGGCAAGGTTTGGTTCCAGCGCTGGAAGGTCATCGGCCTGGTTTACACAACTCTCCTCATGCTGGGCTTCCTCGTTGTAGTGCTTGCTTTCGCTTTCGGATGCGCACCGAGCCTGTTGTAATTGTAGTTCAAAATGCGTAACTCAAAATTCATAATTATTTAGAAAGAATATTATGGCAAAACAAATAGATTCCAGAATACCTGAAGGTCCGATAGCTGAAAAATGGACCAACTATAAGGCACATCAGCGCCTGGTTAACCCTAAGAACAAGCTGAAGCTCGACGTTATCGTCGTAGGTACGGGTCTGGCAGGTGCCAGTGCAGCAGCCAGCCTGGGCGAGATGGGCTTCAACGTGTTGAACTTCTGCATACAGGACTCTCCGCGCCGCGCTCACTCTATCGCTGCTCAGGGCGGTATCAACGCTGCCAAGAACTATCAGAACGACGGCGACTCTGTTTACCGTCTGTTCTACGACACAGTGAAGGGTGGTGACTACCGTGCACGCGAGGCTAACGTTTACCGTCTGGCTGAGGTGTCTAACAACATCATCGACCAGTGTGTTGCACAGGGTGTTCCTTTCGCACGCGAATACGGCGGCATGCTTGCCAACCGTTCGTTCGGCGGTGCTCAGGTGTCACGTACATTCTACGCTAAGGGTCAGACAGGCCAGCAGCTGCTGCTCGGTGCCTACTCTGCACTCAGCTGCCAGATACACGCAGGCCGCGTTAAGCTCTACACACGCTACGAAATGGAAGACGTTGTGCTCGTTGACGGCCGCGCACGTGGTATCATTGCCAAGAATCTCGTAACCGGAAAGCTGGAGCGCTTCTCTGCCAACGCAGTGGTTATAGCTACCGGCGGATACGGTAACACATACTTCCTTTCAACCAACGCCATGGGCTGTAACTGTACAGCTGCCATGTCTTGCTACCGCAAGGGAGCTTACTTCGCCAATCCTTCTTACGTTCAGATCCACCCGACATGTATCCCTGTACACGGAGACAACCAGTCGAAGCTTACGCTTATGTCTGAGTCTCTGCGTAACGACGGACGTATCTGGGTGCCCAAGAAGCTTGAGGACGCCAAGGCTCTGCAGGCCGGAACAAAGAAGGGAAGCGACATTCCTGAGGAAGACCGCGACTACTATCTGGAGCGCCGCTATCCGGCATTCGGTAACCTCGTTCCCCGCGACGTTGCTTCGCGTGCTGCCAAGGAGCGCTGCGACAAGGGCTTCGGCGTTAACAACACAGGTCTGGCCGTGTTCCTCGACTTCTCAGAGAGCATCGAGCGCCTCGGCATCGACGTTGTACGCCAGCGCTACGGCAACCTCTTCGACATGTATGAGGAAATCACTGACGTCAATCCGGGCGAGCTTGCTAACGAGATTAACGGCGTGAAGTATTACAACCCGATGATGATCTATCCTGCCATCCACTATACAATGGGCGGTATCTGGGTAGACTATGAGCTCATGACAAGCATCACAGGTCTGTTCGCCATCGGCGAGTGCAACTTCTCTGACCACGGTGCCAACCGTCTGGGTGCGTCAGCTCTTATGCAGGGTCTGGCCGACGGCTACTTCGTTCTGCCTTACACCATACAGAACTATCTGGCCGACCAGTCTATCTGGCCTCGCATCTCTACCGACCTGCCCGAGTTTGAGGAGGCTGAAAAGGCCGTTCAGGCTGAAATCGACCGCCTGATGAACATCAAGGGCAAGCGCTCTGTCGACTCTATCCACAAGGAGCTTGGCCACGTAATGTGGGAGTATGTGGGCATGGGCCGTACAGCCGAGGGCCTGAAGACAGGTCTCGAGAAGATCAAGAAAATACGCAAGGAGTTTGAGACCAACCTGTTTATCCCGGGCTCAAAAGAGGGTCTTAACACCGAGCTTGACAAGGCTATACACCTGCGCGACTTCATCACAATGGGCGAGCTCGTGGCTTACGACGCTCTCTCACGTAACGAGTCATGCGGCGGTCACTTCCGTGAGGAGTACCAGACTGAGGAAGGCGAGGCTAAGCGCGACGACGAAAACTTCTTCTATGTAGGCTGCTGGGAGTACCAGGGCAGCGACGAGAAGGCGCCCGAGCTTATCAAGGAGCCTCTGCACTATGAAGCAATAAAAGTACAAACCAGAAATTATAAGAACTAAAAATATGGCAAACATTTCATTCACACTGAAATTCTGGCGTCAGAACGGACCGAAAGCCGAGGGCCATTTTGACACACGCGAGATGAAGGACATCCCCGATGATACATCTTTCCTCGAGATGCTCGACATTCTGAACGAGCAGCTCATTGAGGAAGGCAAGGAGCCGTTCGTGTTCGACCACGACTGCCGCGAGGGCATCTGCGGCATGTGCTCGCTCTACATCAACGGACATCCTCACGGCCCTAACACCGGAGCTACAACATGCCAGCTGTATATGCGTAAGTTCAAGGACGGCGACGTTATCACCGTTGAGCCGTGGCGTTCGGCTGCATTCCCTGTTATCAAGGACTGCATGGTTGACCGCGGAGCATTCGACAAGATCATACAGGCAGGCGGATATATCACCGTACGCACCGGACAGCCCCAGGACGCTAACGCCATTCTTATACCTAAAGAGGCTGCCGACGAGGCTATGGACTGCGCTACTTGTATCGGCTGCGGCGCTTGTGTTGCTGCCTGCAAGAACGGTTCTGCCATGCTTTTCGTAAGCTCTAAGGTTAGCCAGCTGGCTCTTCTGCCCCAGGGCCGTCCTGAGGCTGCTAAGCGTGCCAAGGCAATGATAATGAAGATGGAAGAGCTCGGATTCGGTAACTGCACCAACACCCGCGCCTGCGAGGCTGAGTGCCCGAAGAACGAGACCATCGCCAACATAGCCCGTCTGAACCGCGAGTTCATCAAGGCTAAGTTGAACGACTAATGGAAAGAACGCTATAAATTTATTTTTTCATAGTCTCCATGGGCGGGGCGCCGTTGTGCGCCCTGCCTTTTTTTGTGCCCCTGCCTTTCGTTTGTGCCATTGGCGGCTTTTGTCTGTTTCATTCCAGTTGGCTCTCCATGCTTGCGTTTAACGCCATTCAGCCTGCCATGCCGGCATTTTGAGTAAAAGTCATGCTGTTGTCTCCGTTATAATATTTGCATGTTGTGTAATATATTGATAATCAGATGGTTATCCGTTTTATGGGCGTTCGGCTGCAAAATGCCGTGTTTCAGCCTGCGAAAGTTGCCCTTTCGGCGTGTAAAAGATATTCTTTTATGATGCAAAAGGCATCCTCTTAGAAATTGGGAGATTGCGCGGCTTTTGCCTGCATGATGCCAAGTCTGTGCCGTAATTTAGGTTTACGGCATAACGATAGTGCATGTTTTGGTGCTGCGAAGGGTGGGGCAGGCTATCGTATTCTGACAAAATGCTAGTGTTTTCGGTTCAAAAGGTTAAATAATTTAATTATTTCTGACAAATTGTCAATTAATAATGCCAATTTGTCTAAATCTGTAAGTGGCACGCATGTTGCACTTATGTAAGCGAAAGCCTTTGGCTCAGGAGCCTCAGGCAGCCGCAAGGCCGCGGCCGGGAAACCGGCGGGCAGGGCGGCAGAAAAATGAAAGGATTAAAAAAATTATAAGGAGGATTTATTATGTTACCAGTAATTAGCAGAAACAATTGGATGCCCGAAGTTTTCAACGACTTCTTTGACACAGACTTCATGACAAGAACTAAGGCTACGGCACCGGCCATCAACGTCAAGGAAACCGAGAAAGACTACACCGTAGAAGTGGCTGCCCCGGGAATGACCAAGGACGACTTCAACGTGAACATCGACAAGGACGGCAACCTGCACATACACATGGAGGCCCACACCGAGAAGAAAGAGGAGGACAAGAAGAGCCACTATCTGCGCCGCGAGTTTGCCTACAGCAAGTTTGAACAGACGCTGCTGCTGCCCGACGATGTTGAGAAAGAGGCTATCGCAGCCAGAGTAAACGACGGCGTGCTCACCGT
>ULXB01032370.1_pt1 | contig 21066 bp, 16 predicted proteins | sample 1960901 | NCBI WGS metagenome assembly ULXB01 (sample SAMEA4835828, study PRJEB28245) | human gut metagenome | biome: gut microbiome; material: fecal sample | place: Denmark | collected 2008
TCGTCACAATAAACATCAATACCACCGGCGTTACTGTCAGATACTTCAGCATAATATTAAACTGGTAAAACAGCTGTTCCTTTGTGATATTATGATTGCCAAACAGGTGTAAAAGCTCTGTTTTTGTGCCGTAGATCACAGTTCCCTGATTCGGGGAAAACAGCCACACCGCAAGCATGTTAATACATAAAAACAGCAAAATAAACTGAAATACCGTCCCGACCTGTTTCCATTCTGTATGGGAAACCTTAAAGATCACCAGGCTGCAGACCAGCATGACCAGCAGCACTCTCGTGTCATAGGTCAGCATACCGGTCAGTGACCAGAGCAGGAAAAAGATCATTTTCGAAACGCCGGAAAGCCGATGGATCCAGGTATCTTTTTCACTGTACGTCAGAATTCTGCCCGCCATCCGCTCTCACCTGCCTTTCATAATAAATAAACCGCTCTGCAAAGCCGGACGCATCCCCGATGCCGCAGCGCACCGCCAGATCGTACAGCGACGTCTTTTTCAGATAAGCACGGTCTGCAACCGCTTCATCCGTCAGCACCTTTGCCGGCTTGTCGTCCGCAATCAGCTCGCCGTCCGCGATAACGATCGCACGGTCGGTATATTCCAGCATCAGATGCATATCATGTGTGATCATGATGATCGTAATGCCAAGGGTCTCATTTAAGTGCTTTAAAAATTCCATAATTTCCGTATAATGACGGTAATCCTGTCCTGCCGTCGGCTCATCCAGAATCAGGATCTCCGGATTCATGACGAGGATCGAAGCGATGGTCACACGTTTTTTCTGACCAAAGCTCAGAGCAGAAACCGGCCAGTTCCGGAAGGGATACAGACCGCAGATCTTTAACTTATCGTAAACCCGTTCCTTTACCTCTTCCTCCGGCACGCCACGGACCCGCAGTCCCAGCGCCACTTCATCAAAAATCATCGGCTTGGAAATCATCTGATTCGGGTTCTGCATGACAAGCCCGATGACCTCGCCACGCTCCTTGATGGATTTATCCGCAATATCACTGCCATTTAACAGGATCTTACCGTGATCCGGATGGATAAAGCCGCAGATCAGATTTGACAGCGTACTCTTGCCCGCGCCGTTTTTTCCGACAATTGCGAGCATTTCCCCTTTGTTAATACGGAAATGAATATCCGACAGGATCGGTTTGCCTGTAATATAGGAAAAGTCCAGATCCAACACTTCGAGGGCCGGCTTTTCCTCTCCTTGAATCTCCGGCAGGGAAACCTTCTCGAACCAGTCCCTTACCTTTTCCTGATAAGGCTCCAGATTCATCGTCTCGATATGTTGAGGATGATCCTTTGCCGCAACCTGACATCCCGCATGTTTGAGTGCCGTCACATACAGCGGCTCACGGATGCCCTCCTGAATCAGAATATCGGAGGCAAGCAGCTCGTCCGGCGTCATATCCGCTACAACCCTTCCGTCCCCGATCACCACAATTCTGTCTACATCCCGGTAAAGGGCATCCTCTAACCGGTGTTCGATAATGATAACCGTCTTGTCGCGCTCCCGGCAGATCCGGTCGATCAGGTCGATAGCCCGCTTGCCGGTCGCCGGGTCAAGGTTTGCCAGCGGCTCATCAAACAGCAGGATATCCACATCATCTACCAGCACGCCTGCCATGGAAACTCTCTGTTTCTGTCCGCCGGAAAGCTCCGTCGGTGCATTGCCGAGAAGGGCTTTGATATCAACAACCTCTGCCACTTCGTCTACTGCGCGGAACATCTCTTCCTGCTCTACGCAGTCGTTTTCCAGTGCAAAAGCAACATCTTCTGCAACCGTCAGGCCGATAAACTGGCCGTCTGTATCCTGCAGCACCGTACCGACGATTTTGGACATTCCAAAAATACCGGTTTTCGCAGGATCTTTACCGCCCACAGTCAAAGTTCCGCTGCTTTCGCCAGGGTATGAAAAAGGAACCATCCCGTTGATGCAGTGCACCAGAGTCGATTTTCCCGACCCGGACGGTCCCACGATTAAAACCTTCTCTCCGGGATTGACCGTCAGGTCAATCTCCCGGAGTGTAGGCTCTGACTGTGATCGATATTTAAAAGTATAGTCTTTAAACTCGATGATCGGAGTCATGTATCAGTCCTCTTTGGAAAGGCTTCCGGACTTTGCGCCGACCTTGGAGTAGGCAACTAACAGCAGAGTTCCCAGAATGCCGATGATAATTACATTTGCAACAAAAGCGGTTACGCCCTGTGTGAATACCTTATTTACAGGCTCTGCATAAATTACGATGTCCAAAACCGGAGCAACCAGAATCCATGCCAGTGCGTTTGCAACAACCTGTACGATATTGAACAGGCCGATTTCCTTGCCGCCGAAGCTGCCCTCTTTTACTTTATACTTCGCAGCAAACAGGCCAACGATGATGCCGAATACAGCGTCCGGGAATACCCAGCTCCACCATACGCTTCCGTAGAATACTGCATCACCCAGTGCATGACCGATCAGACCGATGGCGCCGCCAACAACGGGACCAAAAATAGCGGAGAAAAATGCAAGTACCGCTGCGCGGGTCTGCAGAGCTGTGTTCGGGATGAAACCAACCGGGATCTGCACGTTGGTTAAAACAACGAACAGTGCGGTTCCGATACCCATCGCTACGACATGCTTGATGCCAAACTTCTTATCCATGAGTAAATCCTCCTCATAAGTATTTATTTGTGGAAAACCACGTTCTTACTATAACGAATCACTCCGGATTTTTCAATCCCTTTTCTGTCTTTTCTCCCTCGTTTGCGTCTTCCAGTACAATTTCCGACGCAAGAGTGTCGATATCGGAATACCACACCCGAAATACCGCCTGCGCTGCATTCGCGTAAATATGGGGCAGTTTCGATTTCTCTTTTCCGGCGTCTTCCAGCACATTCAGGATTTCCCTCAGCACGTCCCTCGTCAGATACGAACCGCGCCAGTGAAACGTCAGGACTTTTCCTTTTTTTACCGCCTGCTGCGCGCGCTTTTTGACCTCCTCCATTTTCGTAAAGGAAAGCTTCTTTTCCTTATAATAAAAATGTCCATTGTCCGTGCACGCCGGCGCCGGCGCGATCAGCGGCTCATGGTCGCGGAACATCGCCTTATCGTCGAGGTTAAAATAATCGTAACGGCACTCGGCATCCTCCCGCGCCCCTCTGGTCAGACTATTGTCAAATGTCGCATCCAGATGATAATACTGCCCGCCGATGCGCACGATATTCCAGGTGTGTCGGTATTTGATGCCTTTTTCCGGATTGTTGCCGCAAATCGCAATCATACACCATAGCCCGAGCGCGTCGCAGAGCACCTTGACCGCCTTTGCAATTCCCTCGCAGACGCCTACGCCCTGCCCCAGCGGTCCGATGATTTCATGAGAATACGGCTTCTTTAACTTGTCATACCGCACATTTTCACATATAAAATCGTGTACATATTTTTCTTTTTCCCATTCCGAAAGTCCCTGCGCCTGCCGTGCAAGCTTTTCCACCCGCGATGTCAGCGCTATCTGATGCTCTTTGATTTTTCCTTTTTCAAACAGATATTCCGGCACGAAAATCAGGTTCGGGGAGTCGGGGTAATATTTCCATGAAAACCCGACCACCCAGAATATTTCCGGGTGATCCAGCCGCATCTGGAAAAAAATGTCATACAGCTCTTTTCCATCCACACGCGGCAGCTGAATCTGATCCGCCAGCTGCCGGACGCCCTGCAGCATGCCGTGATACACTGCCTGCTTCTGCCTGTCCATTTTCTGATAATAAAATTCTTCCATCTTACAGTGTAATCTCCTGTTCCAGCCCGAACGAATAGATCAGCTTTTCCTTCACGCATTTTCCGGTCAGCCGCACAAGTGCTTCCTCATAATAGTCCAGCTGAACCCGGTAGCGCAAAATCAGCTCCTTCGGGTCTTTTACCAGATCGGTCTTATAATCTGCCAGCACGATGCCGTCCTCTTCCTCCAGATAAACATCGATAATTCCCTGGATCAGCACGGTTTCATCCTCCGGAAAGTCTGTATTTAAACGGTTTGCCGAAAGCCCCAGCACAAAGGGCTGCTCCCGGTGCAGTCTGTTGCTTTTGGCAGCCTTTGCCATGCGCGCTGCAAGAGGCGTCTGTAAAAATGCCCGGATCTTGTATACATTGATCGCAGCAGCATATTCCTCCGACAGCCTTCGGTCTGCTTTACATTCTTCGATGACCGTACGGATTTTTGCCGCCGTCCAGGTTTCCTGCCGTTCAAAGGGGAAAATCTCCAGCAGTCTGTGGTACGCACTTCCCCGTGTCGTCCCGCTCACGGTTTCTTCCTGTTCCTTGACAAACTGCGGCAGATACGGCACGACCTCTTCCTCCGGGAACAGCGTAAGCCCTTCCGCAGCTTCCTCCTGCATGCCTTCTTTTTTCAGCTCGGAAACGGTTGTTTTGACAAAAAGTCCCGCCAGGTTTTCATGTGCATAGGGCTTCTGCAGGCGCTCGCACAGCGCAAGCTCTGCCGCCTCCGGCTCTTTTCCGGCTTCCTCAAAAAGCTTCTGTCTGTTGTTGTATCCCAAAGACGCACGCACAAGCTCTGCCTGCAGCAGTTCTTCCTGCGTACAGATCTGAAGCCGACGTCCGACGGACTGCCATGCCGGAAGCACCAGATCATAATAGGAAGACGCTTCCTGCAGCCGCAGCGCCGAATAGCCATACGCACCCTGTGCAGTATCCTCCTGGGGCAGCTTGTCTTCTTTACAGGTTCCGGTCAGAATCAGCTTTTCCTCCGCACGCGTCAGCGCAACATATAGAACTCTCAGTTCTTCTCCCATGCTGTCGGCATTTAATTTGCGCGCCAGCACATTTTTTTTCAGCGTCGTATGTCGGATCCGTGCTGTCGGATCCACCCAGTCGATCGCCAGTCCCAAATCCATATCCATCAGCACCGGAGCTGCGCTGTCCTGCCGGTTAAAGCGTTTCGACAGTCCCGACACAAAGCATACCGGAAATTCCAATCCCTTGCTCTTGTGAATGCTCATGATCCGCACGACATCCGCGTTTTCGTCCGACGCGCCCGTTTCGCCGTAATCAATGTCATATTTTTCCAGCTGTTCCATGTACCGGATAAAATGAAACAAACCGGAATAACTCGTCTTTTCAAAGCTTTCTGCCCGCGTCAGCAGCATTTCCACGTTGATTCTGCGCTGCACACCTCCCGGCAGCGCGCTGACCGTATACAGATAGCCCGTTTCCTCCAAAAACTGCTCCATCAGCTTGTGAATCGGCAGATAGACCGCGTACTCGCGGTAGCGGTTTAAAAAGGAAAGAAAGCTGCAGCATTTTTCGCGAAGGGAGGCATCGGCACCATTGCTTCCGCTGCCATATCCTACGCTGCCTTCACCACTTTCTCCTTCTCCCGCCGCCAGCTTCACGCAGTCATACAGGCAGCGTTTTCCCGTCTCATCCAGTGCGCGCAGCGTCGCCAGCTGCGCATCGCTGAATCCAAACAGCACCGATTTGAGTACGCCGAACAGTGGGATTTCCTGCAGCGGATTGTTCAGCACACGCAGGAAATTCAAAACCGTCTGCACCTCCGTCGCCGCAAAATACCCCGTCTTGGACGTCACAAAGACCGGAATGGCATTTTCTTCCAGTATCTTTTTAAACGTCTCGTCCCAGCCGGATGTCGTCCGCAGTAAAATCACGATATCCTGATACCGCGCCGGGCGCAGCTGTCCGCTTTCGCTGTCCCGCACCGGGAGCTTTCCAACGATTTCGTGGATTTTTCCGGCGATCATTTTCGCTTCCAGCTCCTTCGGGTCTTCGCCCTTTTCGCCGGATATTGCAGCAATGCAAAGCTCCGGCTCGTAAGGGGAGCGGGCGATCGAGGCTTCGCAAGCCGTACTCACCGGCACAGCACTCCCCTGCTTTTCTTCTCCGCCGAGCGCTACGCCCTTCTCCCGCGCGTCCGCTGCTTCGCCATCTGCCTCCGGGAACTGCGCCGCCGGGTACAGCGCCGCATCCGCGTCGTATTCCACTCCGCCAAGCTCTCGGTGCATCAGCTGTAAAAACAGGTCGTTGACGCAGTCCGTCACCTCATGGCGGCTTCGAAAGTTCTGCTTTAAGTCCACACGGACGCAGCTTCCATCTTCTTTTTGATAGGTCGCAAATTTTTCCAAAAACAACTCCGGCCGTGCAAGACGGAATTTGTAAATGCTCTGCTTGACGTCACCTACCATAAACCGGTTAAATCGCCCGTCGTCCTCGCCGGAAATACTCTGTAAGAGAAATTCCTGCACGAGGTTGCTGTCCTGATACTCGTCGATCAGAATCTCTACGAACTGTTCCCGGTATTCCAGCGCCGTATCCGACGGCACCATCTGTCCGTTTTCCTCTTCCTTTAACAGAATCTGCAGTGCCAGATGCTCCATGTCCTCAAAGTCCAGCAGGTTCTTTTCCCGCTTTTTCTCCGTCAGTCTTTCTCCGAACAAAAGCGCCAGATCCACCAGCTCGCACAGCGCTGCGTCCGCCTGTCTGCATTCTGCAAGCCACTGCTTCGGACCGGATGCGAAATATTTTTCGGAAAGCGTCCCCAAAAGGCTTTTCACACGCTCCCTCATCGCCTTGACCAGCTCCCGCTTTTCTGCCGACACGCTGTCATCCTTTTTTGCTGCCATGCGGGCGTAGGAAATGCCCTGCACCCGCGCTGCAAGGGCTTCGAAAGCATCCTTCGCAACGGACGATTCCACTTCTGCAGGTGCCACAGACTGCTCTGGTTCTGATGCTGTCTGCACCACGCTCGCCAGCTCCTGTTCCAGCCCTGCGATCAGCTCCTGATCCTTTTCCAGCGCTACAGCGTAAAAATACGGCCCATCCGGCTCCTCGCACACCTTCAGCGCAGCTTTTTCCTGCTCTTTGCATTCCTGCAGCAGGGCTGAAATTTCCTGCATCATGCCTGCAAACCACTCTGTTTTTACAAGCTCCTCAAACGTCTCCACATGATAATCCATGCGGTGCTGCCGCAGCCATTTTTCCGGGAAAGGATAGCTTCCGGAAAAGGTATATAACCGTTCGATCAGCTCTTCCAGCCGTTTTTCCCGACCATCGTAGGCAAAATATTCCACGCAGTCGGTAAATTCCTGCCGTCCCAGCGCGAACTGCTCTTCCAGAAGCTCTGACAAAACCTCCTGCTTCAACAGGCGTATTTCGCCCTCGTCCGCCGTCCGAAAATCCGGGTCGAGACCGATATCGTTGAAATGATTTTTGATCAGATATAAACAAAAGCTGTGGATGGTCATGATCTTCGCATTGTGGATCAGCATCAGCTGCTTTTTTATATGCTCGTTGTCCGGCTCTGCCTCTACGCGGTCGGACAGTGCCTTCGTAATTCGCTCCCGCATCTGTGCTGCCGCCGCATTCGTAAATGTTACGATCAGTAACCGGTCAATATCCACTGCCCGCGCCGAATCGCATCCTGAACCGGAGACCAGTTCTACAATCCGCTCGACCAGCACCGCCGTTTTGCCGGAGCCTGCCGCCGCCGACACCAAAATATTACAGTTTCTCAGATCAATGACCCGCTGCTGATCCTCCGTGAACTTCATTCCCATCGGCGACCTCCTTTCTGATAAGCTCCATCGCTTCGTCTTCTTTCAGGTTTTCCAGCTCGCGCATTACAAACCCGTCGATCTTTTTGTCAAATCCGCACACTTTCTGGTACGCGCAGTATTCGCAGGCGTTTCTGTTGCCCTGCTCATACGGGTCCAATGCGATTTTTCCATCCAAAATCTGCCGTCCCGCCTGCCGGATTTTCTGCTCCACAAATGCCGACACCGCCTGAAAATCCGTCTCTTCCAAAACACTCGAACGCGCCGAAAAGCTGCCGTCCTTTTTCCGTTCCAGCGGCACCACATCCGAACGCCCTAAAAAGCCCTGATCCAGCCCCTCGACAACGTCCTCCCTGGCATTCACAATGCCGGTTGTCCGCAGGGCGCGCAGCACCTGCGCATTGACCTCCTCCGCCGAAGGCTCGCCCTCCGGCATCTCAATCATCGGATCCTGCACCCGGTAATACAGCATCGCCGCCGGGACAATTTCTTTCTCCGGATGCTTTTTTCCGGCAATTTCCATCGCAGCATTCATGTATACAACAAGCTGCAGCTGCAGTCCGTAATACAGCGCTGCCAGCGAAAACTCCCTGCTGCCGGACTTATAATCCACGACCTTGACATAAACATGCTCCCGGTCTTCTTTCATATCCACACGGTCGATCCTGCCGCGCAGCCGCATTTTTTCCTGCTCAGAGAGCGCGATATTGACCGCATCCAACTCCTCCAGCACCGAAAACGAAACCTCGAACTTCTCCGGCACAAAGCTGCCTTTTTTGAGCTGATACTGCATGGCGCTTACCGTCCGTTTTAAAATCCGCTTGATCCGCTGCACGATATAGGCGTTTCTCGCGCTGTCAAACAGCACCGTATGATGATACGTCACCGCATACGCGTCCACCGCCTCATCTACCAGCCGCTCGCCCTCTTCTTCAGTAAAATCAAACCAGTTTTTGCCGATCTCCTTTAGTTTTTCCGCAAAAATTTCCAGCACGCCGTGGTAGAGATTTCCCATATCCACCGCTTCAAACGCGAACTCTTCCTGCTCCTTTAACTTCATGCCATAGCGCAGAAAATGGGCATAAGCGCACGCTGCAAACTGCTCCAGACGGCTGACGCTTCCGGAAATCGTCTGCCCGTAAAGCGCTGCTGCCACCGCTTTTCCAAGGGACGGCTCCTGATAAGAAAAAAATGCCGTATCCGTCAGCTGTCCGCTCCACAGCCGGTACACATCCTGCCGCTGGTAAACCCGGTACAGCGTCAGAAACTCACGCTCCGCTGCCTCATCCAACAGCCCATCCGCATAGCTTCTAAGTCCATTCGCAAGATATTCCCGTCCATCCGAAAAAGACTGCACCTGTAAAAGCATGGGCTCCAGCTCCGGCTTTTCTGTCGGAATCGTCGGAAACAGCCGCTGCACCTGCCCCACCAGAAAGCTCTTTCGCAGCGCCCTTCCTTCCAGATTCATCCGCGCCCAGGAAAGCACCAAAAGCTCGGATGGCTTTGTCATATTCAAATACAAATAAAACCGCTGAATGTACATCTGCTGCCGCGGCGACGGCGCAAGCTCCTGCCCGGAGCCGGTTAAAAATTCCCGGTCGAGGTCGGAAATAATCCCTCCGTTTCCCGCGTTGCCCGGAATATTGCCGTCATTTACGCCTGCAAAAAAAAGCGCCTTCACCTGTTTTAAACGCGTCCGCTCCATATCCCCCGCCACCACGCGGTCCACATTCTGGGGAATCGTGCCAACCTGCAGCTCTTCGAATCCGGCTTCCAGAAGCTTTGCAAATTCCTCTGCCGTCGTCTCCTCTTCCCCGACCAGGCTCACGATCTGATCGAGCAAATCCATCACCAGTCGGTAAATCTGCGCATACTCCCGCTCCCGCACCGGATCGCCCGCCTCTGCAAAGCGCTGCTCGAAGCTTTTTAGCTTCTGCTGGATTTTACTCTGTGCGATAAACTCATACAACCCCTGTGCGTACTCCTTCGTCGTTTTGTATTTTCCATACAACGGCGCAAGCCCCAAAACCAGCCGCTCCCGCAGCGCATTCAGCTGCGCCAGCTCAGCCTTTGCGTCCAGCATATTTTCCGTCGGATACACAAACAGCGTCTCCCATTTTTTCCGCCCACGGATACCCAACGCCCGTACATAAACCTCCAGCCGATCCGTTTCCTCCGGCGCAAAATCCGCCAGACCGCTGCGCAGATAGTGGAAAACAGATTCATAGCTATAGTTCTTTACCCGTACCTGCAGTGCGCTTTTTATATACTCAATAAACGGATTCAGGGTGACGCCCCGCGTCTGATCCAGATAGACCGGAATGCCGAATGCCGCAAACTCCTGCTCGATGCAGCTTGCATATGAGGTGTAATCCCCGCAGATGACCGCGATATCCCGATAACAGTAATTCTGCTGCGTCACGAGCCGCCGGATTGCGATACAGATCTGACGCACCTCCTCCCGCAGTGTGGAGGCTTCCAGAAGACGAAGCTGCACGGGCGGCAGGCCAATCGCAGCGCTCTGCGCCGCAGACTGTTCCTGCCCGCCAGTCTCTGCACACTCCTGCACCACCATTCCGGCAGAAACGCTCTGCGTGCTCACTTCTGCAGGCGCAGGCTTCCACACGCACACCGGATAGCGGAACAGGTATTTTTCCAGATGCTGCAGCATTCCTTTTTCTGAAAACCGCGGCGAACATTTCGGTGCAATTTCAACGACGTCCGCGATGGGAATTTCTACATCCCGTGCAAGCTTTGCAAGCGTCTGTATCGTCTTTTTGCTCATGGAAAAAAGCTCCTGCTCCCGGATTTCCTCCCATGGATTTTCCCCACTTCCGAGGGTAACTGTGACGATCACTTCTTTTGCCTGCTTCATCAGTTCTGCGATGACCCGGTTCTGTACCGGCGTAAAGCCCGTAAACCCGTCGAATACAATCACGCTGTCCTTCAACAGCTTCGACTGCGGCACATACGACGCCAGCACCTCCAGCGATTCCTCCGTCGTCAGATATTTTTCCCGGATGAACTGCTGAAAGCCCTCGTAAATTGTCCGCAGATCTTTTAATTTATAGTATAATTGTCCTCGTTTTTTTGAAAATTCTGTCAGCTGATCCAGCTCCTGCAGACCGATTCCGTACTGCATAAACTCCGAAATCGCAGACTTCACCTCATGGATATATCCCGTCTGTCCAAGCCTGCCGCCCAGCACCGGAAGCTCTCCCTTCTGTCCCGCCGCCACACGCCGGATAATCAGGCTTTTTCCCGTATCGTCCAGCATCGGAAGCCGATTTGCGCCCATTTCCTCAAAAATGCGGTGCGTCAGACGTCCGAAGCTCAGGACGTCGATATTCATAATCCCTTTCCGGTCATGCAGACTGACCAGATCCTTCTGTGTCTGCATCGTAAACTGGTCGGGCACAAGGATAAAAAAGCGCCCCTCCGGTTCTCTTTCGGAACGGGCGATAATCTGCTGATCGATATAGGTGCTTTTTCCGGAGCCGGACGCACCGGTGATAAACTGCAGAGACATCGTTTTTTCCTCTCATCATTAGACTGGGATTGTTGTAGTCAAGTAGTTACAGTTCACACGCGCCATTCGCAAAAGCGCATCTTCGATACTTTCCGCTGCTCACAAAGCCACGAGTGAACTGTAGTCAAGTATATCATACTTTCCGGCGGTTTGCGAATGCCTTGCAGAACTTCCCAGAAAAGACTATGATAACAGGGAAGATCGACTGCGGTCTGCTGATTTTTCGAAGCTGCAGTCAGCTACAGATTACAGCGTTCCAAAAACGTAGCTATACAAAACTGCATAAAAAAGGGGAGACAATTTATCATGGAATTAAAAGGTAAAAAGATTTATTTTTTAGGGGACAGCATCACAGAGGGGGTCGGCGCTTCTGATGCAGAGCACTGTTATGTTTCCGTATTCGGGAAGCTTTCCGGCGCTATTGTAAAAAATTATGGCATCAGCGCAACCAGAATCGCCTGCCAGACCGAAAACCTGACGACAAAGGAGCCTGATCTTTCCTTTGTCAACCGCGTTGATTCGATGGATTCCGATGCGGACGTTGTCGTTGTTTTCGGCGGAACCAACGATTTCGGACACGGGGACGCAAAGCTCGGCACGTTTGAATCCCGCGATCCTTACACCTTTTACGGCGCAATGCACGTTTTGTGTGAAAAGCTCATCAACCGCTTTCCAAATGCAGACATCCTGTTCATGACGCCACTGCACCGCTGCAGCGAAGATGAGGTGTCAAAAGAAAACGGTCTGCCGGAGGAAACAAACCTCGCCGGATATGTTTCCATCATCCGCGAAGTTGCTGAATTTTACGGACTTCCGGTTCTCGATCTTTTCTCCACAAGCGGTTTACAGCCCAAGGTCGATATCATCAAGGAAACCTATATGCCCGACGGACTGCATCCCTCCGATGCAGGTGCACTGCGGATCGCACTGCGGCTCATGGGATTTTTGCAGACGCTGTAATAAAAAAGATGATGCAATTGCGCTCACTTTATGTTATGATAATAAGGATTGAATGATTGGCTTATCCTGCCAATTCAGCGGAGGAATGTATATATGTTATTAGATGGTAAAACAATTCTGATCACAGGTGGTACCGGCTCTTTCGGCAAATGCTTTACCCGTTATGTCATGGAGCACTCCAACCCCAAAAAGGTGATCATTTATTCCAGAGACGAATTTAAACAGTGGATGATGGAAAATGAATTCAAGGAATATGCAGACAAGCTTCGCTTCTTCATCGGCGATGTCAGAGATCAGGAGCGTCTGCGCCGCGCATTTGAAGGTGTTGATTATGTCATCCATGCAGCAGCCTTAAAACAGGTTCCCGCCTGTGAATATAACCCGAACGAAGCGATCAAGACCAACATCCACGGCGCGATGAACATCATCGAGGCAGCCCTGGACACCAATGTAAAAAAGGTCGTTGCACTTTCCACCGACAAAGCGGTAAACCCGGTCAACCTTTACGGCGGCACAAAGCTCGTCAGCGACAAGCTGTTTATCGCAGCGAACGCCTATGTCGGCAATAAGGACATCAACTTCTCGATCGTTCGCTACGGCAACGTTGCAGGAAGCCGCGGTTCGATTATCCCGTTTTTCCGCAAGCTCATCGCAGACGGGCAGACAGAGCTTCCGATCACCGACCTGCGCATGACCCGTTTCTGGATCAGCCTGGAGCAGGGCGTGCAGCTGGTGATTAAAGCCCTCGAAGAAGCAAAAGGCGGCGAAACCTTTATCAGCAAAATCCCTTCCTTTAAGATTACCGACCTCGCAGAAGCGATGCTTCCCGGCTGCGGAATCAAGGAAATCGGTATCCGCCCCGGCGAAAAGCTGCATGAAATCATGGTAACAACTGAGGATTCTTTTACGACCTACGAATACGAAAAGCACTTCATCGTATATCCTCAGATGACCTGGAACAACAAACAGCAGCCTGACATGAGCGGTCACAAGGTAGCCGAAGGCTTCTCCTACAGCTCCGACAATAATACGGAATGGCTGTCCGTAGAACAGATCCGCGAGCTGTTAAAGACTGTTAAGACTGTATAAAACAATAGAATGCACGCTCTGCGAGCATTCTATTGTCATAAATAAAAAACCCGCTCCCGCACCCGGGATTTATCGTCCAAAGGTGCAGGAGCGGGTTTTTTATTCTCTATTTAAATACCCTGCTGATCAGGCAATCGCATTTTGATTCATCTTTGCAAGTTTTGCTGCCTGATCAGCTGCAGTCAGGTTATCGATCAGCTCCTGGATGTCGCCGTCCATGATCGCATCAATTTTGTACAGTGTCAGCTTGATTCTGTGATCCGTCACACGTCCCTGAGGGAAGTTGTAGGTACGGATTTTCTCAGAACGGTCGCCGGTTCCTACCTGACTGCGGCGCAGCTCAGCTTCCTCGTCGTGGCGCTTCTGCTGTTCCAAATCATACAGCTTTGCACGCAGCACCTTCAACGCCTTGTCTTTATTTTTCAGCTGGCTCTTTTCATCCTGGCAGGAAATCACGATTCCGGTCGGGATGTGGGTCAGACGTACCGCAGAGTCCGTCGTGTTGACGCACTGACCGCCGTTTCCGGATGCACGGAATACATCAAATTTACAGTCGTTCATATCGATCTGCACGTCGAAATCCTCTACCTCCGGCATAATCGCAACCGTGATCGTCGAGGTGTGGATTCTGCCGCCGCTCTCCGTCTCCGGCACACGCTGCACTCGGTGCACACCGCTCTCATATTTGAGCCTCGAATACGCACCCTGACCGGAAATCATGAAGCTGACATATTTCATGCCGCCGATGCCGATTTCTTCCACGTCCATCGTCTCCACCCGCCAACGCTGACGCTCTGCATAGCGCACATACATCCGATAAATTTCCGCTGCAAACAGCGCCGCCTCGTCGCCGCCCGCACCCGCACGGATTTCCACGATAACGTTTTTCTCATCGTTGGGGTCCTTGGGAAGCAGCAGGATTTTCAGCTCCTCCTCCAGCTCCGAAACACGGGTCTTTGCGCTGTTTAACTCCTCTTTTAACATTTCGCGCATATCTGGATCATTTTCCTCGTCCAGCATCATCAGGCTGTCTTCGATATCCTGATTGCACTTCTTATATTCCCGATACGCCTCGACGATCGGAGTCAGATCACTCTGCTCCTTCATCAGGGCACGGAAGCGTTCCTGATTGGCTGTGACATCAGGCTCATTTAATTCGCCCATAATCTCTTCAAACCGAATCAGCAAATCCTCCAGTTTATCAAACATCTGATTTTCTCCATTCTATCTGTCAAAACAGTTACAGTTCCCTGTGTCATTCATAGCTTCGTGTTCACAGATTCTCATGCAAGCATGGAAGCTGTGAACGCGAAGCCACGAGTGAACTGTAACTTACCACAACGTTCCAAATACGACTCTGTCCAGTCCGGCAAAATCCTGCACGCACTCCACTTCCCGGTATCCTGCCTGCTCCATCAGCCGCTGCACAGCTTCTCCCTGATCATAACCGATCTCAAAAAACAGCTGCCCGCCGCCGCAGAGATGCTCCTTTGCGCCCTGTATGATTTTCCGGTAAAAATCCAGTCCGTCTGCACCGCCATCCAGCGCCTGCATCGGCTCATGCTCCCGCACCTCTTCCATCAGTGTCGGAATCACATCGGAGCAGATATAAGGCGGATTGGATACAATAATCTCAAACTTTCCCTCGACCGGCGCAAACAGATCGCCCTGCACAAACAACGCACTGTTTTCTCCCAGCTGCTCTGCATTTTTTCGCGCCACTTCCAACGCTTCCTCCGACAGGTCGGCGCCGACGCCGCTGCAATCGTTGGAATAGTGTAAAAGGCTCAGTAAAATACAGCCGGAACCCGTACAAAGATCCAGAATCCGAAATCCGTCATGAAGGTTTTTCATCACTTCTTCCACCAGAACTTCCGTATCCTGACGAGGAATCAATACATGTTCATTGACTGAAAAGGTCAGTCCCATAAACTCCTGCTCTCCGGTCAGCTGCTGCAGCGGGATATGCTCTGCGCGCTTTGCAAGCAGCTGCTCATACGCCTGCTGCTCTGTCTCTGCAACCTCGCGATCGCCGTGCACCAGCAAATCGTTACGGCTCGTATGGCAGACATATTCCAGCAACAGCCGCGCATCGAGATCGGCTTCCGAGATGCCTGCTGCCGCCAGCTTTTCTTTTCCAAGAGCATAAAGGCTACGGTACTCCATCACTGCTCCCTACTTTCTTCCGCAGCTGCTTTACCTGCCTCCATACCGTCAGCCGCTTCTGCGTCCTCTGCTTCCTGCGCTTTTGCCGCCGCATCCTGCTTTTCCCAGTCCTCCACGTCGTATCCGAACGTCTCTTTCAGATACGCCTTCCAGTCAAATACCGCTTCCACAGAGGCGATCGCAACCTCGATCATCGAATCGTCCGGCTCTTTGGTTGTCAGCCTCTGCAGCCACATGCCAGGCGCAGAAATGATCCGAACGAGGAAATTGTCGCTGCGTCCAGCCAGACGAATCAGCTCATAGGAAATTCCGGCGATCACAGGAATCAAAAGAATCCGCAATCCAAGTCTCAACAGCGGGTTCTGTACCTGGATAAACAAAAACAGCACGATGCTCACCAGCATGACAAACAACAAAAAGCTCGTTCCGCAGCGCTTGTGCAGTCTGGAGCTTTTGCGGACATTTTTCACCGTCAGCTCTCTGCCGCGCTCGATGCAGTTGATACATTTATGCTCCGCGCCGTGATACATATATACGCGCCGGATATCCTTCATCGCAGAAATTCCTGCTACATATGCAACGAAAATCACGATACGCAGCACGCCTTCCACAATCGCCAGCAGCGACTCATTCAGCACATAGTGGGAAAACAGCATGCTCAGAAAATACGGTAGCACGATAAAAATTGCAACTGCCATCAGAATCGACAGCGCAACCGTTCCGCCGACTGCAATGCTTTCTGCCGCGCCGGATTTTTTCTCTTTCGTATCCGTCGCATCCGCTTTCCCATCCACGTTTTCTGTGACTGCATCCGAAACCATTTCCTTCTGCTCCGGCTTTTTGGCCTTTTTCTTCTGGTCGGCTATATTCTTCTCCGGCTCGTCTTCTTCAAAAAACTGCGCCGACCAGGTCAGTGTGCTCATGCCAAGCACCAGCGAGTCTATAAAATTAAATACACCGCGTAAAAAAGGAATCTTCGTGATCTTCTTATCGCCCCAGATTCCTTTATAATCTTCTTTTTTCAGCTCAATTTCGCCATCCGGTCTGCGCACTGCAACCGCATAGCTGTCCTGATTTTTCATCATGACACCTTCCAGAACCGCCTGCCCGCCGATTCCGCAATAGCATCTTTTTTTTCTCTTTTTTCCCATAATTGTAGTCCTTATTAAAAAGAATTCTGCACACTAAACAATAGAATGCACGCTCTGCGAGCATTCTATTGTCATGAATAAGAATGTGCCTCAGCACATTCTCGCGCACTCGGCGGGTCGCGTAAGCGACATTCTACCATTCCGCCGCAGTGCGATCCTTGCGGAGCGTTTTTATCGTATAGAAACGAAGTTTCCTATACGATAAAAAGGAATAGAATGCTCGCAAAGCGCGCATTCTATTGTCACAATTAAATTAAGGTTGAGATTTAGAAAAACCTCAACCTTACCCAATTTCTTATTTGCTTGCCACACCATACTTGCGGTTGAACTTATCGATACGTCCGCGAGCCTGTGCTGCCTTCTGCTGGCCAGTGTAGAAAGAATGGCACTTAGAGCAAACTTCAACGTGAAGTTCGGGCTTGGTAGAGCCGGTTACGAATGTGTTGCCACAGTTACAGGTTACAGTTGCCTGGTAGTAGTTAGGATGGATTCCTGCTTTCATTTCCTTTCACCTCGTCTTATATTGATTGGTTATCTGTACTTGTTCTCATCCGCGAGGCCTTTCGGCCACTGCCTGTAATATTCTACGGACAGCTTATTCATAATACCATAGGAGTGTGCGCAATGCAAGACTTTTTGCGGATTTTAAAAAATTTCCTGCCGGCTCTCAATACTCCTTTTTTTTCGTATCTTTCTGTGCTGCCTCGATCAGCCCAAATTTCAGAAAAATCCCGTAAATATAAGATATGCCGCGGATGTCTCCCAGTGCTTTCGGTCGTGCCACAACCGGCCTTCCTTCCGTCTTTTCAAATGCCAGCCGCACCGAGCTCCACGCCAGGCTCTTGCTGTTTTCCCGCCGGTCAATCCAGAGCTCCTTCGTCAGCTCGCCGTTTCGTCCGGTTTTCAGTTGATAGGAGAACGGCAGTCCGGAAATTGTCTGAAATGGATATCCCTCAAATGCAACAATGCAGTCCCAGAGATGCTGCTCGTCGTGGTTTTCGTGGAGGACAGTCAATAGCTCCGCGTGCGGAAGTTCCTCAATATCCCTATGCAGACCGGCGATTGGTTGAGTCTCTTCCCCCATTTTATTCCTCCGCCCCGTCGCAAAGCTTTAACTCGATATGTTTTCCCAAGGCGGAGGCATATTTCTGCAAAACAACCAGCGTCGGAACTCTTTTCCCACTCTCCAGCCGCGCCAGATTCGAAGGCAAAATTCCTGTGATGTCCGCCACATCCTGCTGGGTCATCCCCTGCTGCCGTCTCTCTTCCACCAGATGCCGGATCAGCTCACAGGACTGCTCCAACGTCCTTTTCTGAATGTCTTCCGAATAAGCGGACAGACGCTTTTCCCGCACTTCTTTTTCTTTTTCGTAATTCGTTCGATTATCCCGAAAATCGTAGGGCATTGACATTCCTCCTTCTCCTGTAAAGTCCGGTGCAGCCTGGCGCAGATTTGCAGTCCTACAGTATATTCACAAGCCACGGATCGACATCTGTAAGGGCACAATACAGCCAGGGATCCTCTTTGATTTCTTCTGCAAAGTCTCTTGCCAGCAAATATGCCTCCATCTCTGCTCCAAAAATGACTCCCATCATCTCTGCATTCCGCAGAGCGTCTTCCTTCTTTTGCTGCGCGTACAAAGCAGCTTCCCTTGCGTGCTCTTCTTCTGACTTTTCTATTTCCGCATCGATCCGCTTTTTCTTTTCCGCGTAATGTTTCAGATCCTCCAGGGAATCCAGATATACATAAAGCTTCTTCTACACTTCATACATCTGATTTACTTCTTTATCATTTTTCTCCGGCTGTCTGGAAATACATTTTTGCCAGAAAATTGCCTTTCCTGTTTCCAAAATAGCCTCTCTGCATGCCTCGATGCGGGATTTATACGTTTCCGGCTGCTGTTCTGATTGAAGATCACTGATCGCTTCTTTTTTCAGCTTTTCTGCATACAGCATATGGATCCGAGGCAAATCCTTCAGCGGACTGTGTTCTCCATTCCATACCAGCCGATCCATCCAGAACAGCTGCTCAAACAGCGTATCCTCTTTATCATACAATAATGCCAGTTTTAGCATTGCAGGAATATATTGCCGATTTGCCGCAATTTCATAATATTTGCAGGCAACCTCCGGATGGTTCTTTTCCATCAGCGCTCCCATACAATAGCAGGCTTCCGGATGCTCCTGCTGAGCTGCCTGTTTCAGCCAGCTCAATACCTGTTTGAATTCTTCCTCGGACAGGTTCCCGTTTGCCTGCTGCGCTGTCCATATTGCAAGCCGATAGCAGGCTTCCGCATTTCCTACATCCGCTGCTTTTTGATATGCAGCAATCGCTTCTTCTGTATTTCCTTTCTGTATGGCGTCCGCTCCCTGACGATACAATGCAAATGCACTGCCACGTTGCTTGCCCAGTTCTAAAATACGGGCTGCCAGCGCCTCATCCTGTGCCAGGATCCAGTCGTACTCCACCAGATTGTCTTCGATATAATCCTGATTGACTGCACGCCGGATCCATTCCGCTGCAATGAATGGATTTTGTGTCTTTGTCATACCCTTTATCCAGAAATACCCACACAAAAATTCTGCAGGTGCATAGCTTCCAAACGCTGCCTTTCGTTTGAAGCGAATTTTTCCCTGAGTCAGGTACCAACACTCCGATTTCGTCCTCTCGTGTCAAAGGAAACTCACACAAATAAATGCTCTGCCAGCTGTGCCAGTGCTTCGGTATCCTTCACCCCCGCTGTCTCGAATGCAGAATGCATGGCCAGCTGTGCCAGTCCCACATCCGCAGAGGGAATGGAGACATGGGCAGTAGAAATATTTCCGAGCGTGGAGCCGCCTGCGATATCCGAACGGTTTGCAAAGGTCTGCAGCGGGATCTCCCAGGTATTGCAGATCTGGCGGACAATTGCTGCAGAATAACCGTCTGTCGTATATTTCTGACTGCCGTTATATTTGAGCACAACACCACCGTTTAAGTACGGACGGTTGGTCGGATCGGTCTTCTCCGGATGGTTCGGATGCACCGCATGTCCGTTGTCCGCGGACAAAAGAAAGCTGTTCTGATAAAAGCTGCGCTTCCAGAGCCTGTTTTTATCCGGATAGACATTTTCCAGAACAATTTCCAGAAACTCCTCCAAAAACGTGGAATCTGCGCCCTGCTTCGTTCCGCTTCCAACTTCTTCATTGTCAAACAGCGCATACACACTGATAAATTCTTCCGGCTTCGATGCCAGAAATCCGCGCAGCGTCGCATAAGCACATTGCAGATCGTCCAGACGCGGAGAGCCGATCAGGGAATCGTCCGCTCCCATGATGCGCCCTTTATCCCTGTTATACACATACAGATCACTGCCAAGAATCTCCTCTTCCGCCACGTCTGCCGCTTCTGCGCACAGCTTTTTGATCGAAAGCTCCTGATCCAGCCCCATCAGCGGTGCCATGTCTGTCTGCGGATTGTATGCAAAGCCATTGTTGATTTCCCGGTTAAAATGAATCGCTACATTGGGAATTATCAACAGGTCTTTTTTCAGATTGACGAGCTTTGCTTCCGGCTTTCCATCTTTTCCGGCCACAAACACACGACCGGCAACGGAAAGCGGGCGATCCAGCCACGGGCTTAAAATCATGCCGCCGTATTTTTCCACATTCAGCTTCACATAGGTGTTTTCCACCTTCATCTCCGGCACTTCCTTGATTTTAAAGCACGGAGAATCGCTGTGGCTTGCTGCAATCCGGAAACCCTTGGCAGGATTTTCGGGGATTTTCACCGCCAGCACCGCAGAACCGTTCTGCATCGTATAATAGCTTCCGCCCGGCACGAGAGCTCCCCCCGCCAGATTTTCCAGCTTTTCAAAGCCGTTTTCCAAAAGCAGCGCTTCTACGTTTGCCGCCGCATGGAATGCCGTCGGGCTCTCCTCGATAAATTGAAGCATCGCTTCGGTTATGCTTTGGTTTTTCATAATGTACCTCTCCTGATTTCCTATTTTAGTTGCCGCAGACCCGGCGCTATGTTATCAAATAAACAAATGACCAACCTGATAGACCACAAATGCCGCTATCCAGGCGAGCACACACTGTCCGATCACGACAAACGCCGCCCATTTCCCGCCAAGCTCTCGACGAATCGAAGCAATCGCCGCCACACAGGGCGTATACAGCAGGCAGAACACCAGAAGGCTCGCAGCAGAAAGCGGCGTCAGAACCGTCTGCAGCGCCCCGGTGGAACCAAACAACACGGAAAGCGTCGAAACCACGCTTTCCTTTGCCATAAATCCGGTGATCAGCGCCGTGGAGATCCGCCAGTCTCCAAAGCCCATGGGTGCAAACAAAAATGCAAGGCTTCCGGCAGCCAGCGCAAGTATGCTGTCTTTCGAATCCGCTGCAATGTTCAGATGCAGGTCAAAGGTCTGCAAAAACCAGATCACCAGCGTTGCCATGAAAATAACGGTAAAGGCCCGCTGCAGAAAATCCTTTGCCTTGTCCCAGAGCAAATGTCCAACATTTTTGGCTCCCGGCATCCGATAGTTTGGCAACTCCATGACAAAGGGAACCGCTTCTCCCTGAAACAGCGTCCCACG
>ULXB01027230.1_pt1 | contig 20752 bp, 14 predicted proteins | sample 1960901 | NCBI WGS metagenome assembly ULXB01 (sample SAMEA4835828, study PRJEB28245) | human gut metagenome | biome: gut microbiome; material: fecal sample | place: Denmark | collected 2008
CGGGTGAATCTGGGCAGGAAAAACTTACGCTGGAACTGGCAAAAAAATGGGGCGCGGATGTGATCCGCGATAGTGATGGCACCCAGCTTTCCGATGAAATTCTCAACGCCGGGTACGATATTTACTCCACCATCTGCATCATCCGTGACCACAATGCCTGGGCAAAGGAACACCCGGAATGTTTACAGCAGTCCTTTTTGAGCACAGAGCCGGTCATTGCTGCCGAAGAGCCGCTGACCGTTAAGCCGATGGCGGGGTTCTTTGATGAGCAGTTCAAGATCAATGACCGCCCCGAAGCCCTGCGTTACTGGCAGGTTTGGGACCGCACGGCCAACAAGCTGCTGCCTGCGGACACATGGCAGTGGGATGCTGCCGCAGGTACAGTGACTGTGGCAAGTCCAGTGCCGTTCCATGCTTACACGGTCAGCTTTTTGGCATGGCGCACCTGGGAAGAGATCAACATGTACAACCATGTTACCAACAGCTGGACCAGTGAGCACCTGCTGCCTGTTGATCCGCGCACCAAAGAAGCTCAGGACTTTTTGTACGACTGGCTGAAAAATTGGTGCGAGACCCACCCCCAGACCAACGTGGTGCGGTTTACCAGTATGTTCTATAACTTCGTCTGGATCTGGGGCAGCGATAAGCGCAACCAGAATCTGTTTACGGACTGGGGCAGCTATGACTTTACCGTATCGGAAAAGGCGCTGGATGATTTTGCGGCCCAGTATGGGTATACCCTGACGGCAGAGGACTTTATCAACAAGGGCAGCCTGCAGGTGACCCACATGCCGCCGACGGCTCACAAGCGGGATTACATGGAGTTTACCCAGCAGTTTGTGGCCGGGTACGGCAAAAAACTGGTGGATTTGGTCCACAGTTACGGCAAGCGTGCCTATGTATTTTATGACGATAGCTGGGTGGGCGTTGAACCTTACGGCCCGCACTTTAAGGAATTCGGCTTTGACGGCGTTATCAAGTGCGTGTTTTCTGGTTATGAAGCCCGGATGTGCGCGGGTGTTGATGCGCCGGTGCATGAGCTGCGGTTCCATCCGTACCTGTTCCCGGTGGGCCTGGGCGGTGCACCGACCTTTACAACGGGCGGCAACCCCACCCGCGATGCAGCTGAGTATTGGAACCATGTCCGCCGCGCCCTGCTGCGGGCCAAGATCGACCGCATCGGCCTGGGCGGCTACCTGCACCTTTTGAATGACTTCCCGGATTTTGTGGAGTATATCGCGGATATTTCTGACGAGTTCCGCGCTATTAAGGAGTTGCATACCCATGGTGCCGTGGCGACCCTGCCGTTGACGGTGGCAGTTCTGCACAGTTGGGGCAGCCTGCGCCCCTGGACGCTGTCCGGCCATTTCCATGAGACTTATATGCACACCCTTATCCACATCAACGAAGCGCTGGCAGGGCTTCCGGTGAACGTGAAATTCATCGACTTTGACGATGTGAAGAACGGCGTGCCTGACGATGTAGATGTTATCATCAACGCAGGCCGCGCGGGCAGCGCATGGAGCGGCGGCGATGCTTGGCAGGATGAAAACCTGGTTGCCGCGCTGAACAAGTGGGTATACAACGGCGGCGTGCTGCTGGGGGTAGAGGAACCGTCCGCAGTAAGCGGTTACGGCGATACCTTCCGCATGGCACGCATCTTGGGCGTGGACGAGGATACCGGTGCCCGTGTCTGCCATGGCCGCTGGCCGGTGCAGGCAGAACCGGTGGATGGATTGATCCCGGACGGTGCAACGCTGAAAACCCACGACCACCTGTACATGACCGACGGCGGTACCCATGTGCTGGCTGAGGTGGACGGCACCCCCGCTATTGCTGCTCATGCGTTCGGCAAGGGCTGCGGTGTGTACATGGCCGGGTTTGAATACAGCCCTGTCAACGCCCGCATGCTGTTGAATCTGCTGCTGTGGGCCAAGGGGCTGCCGCTGAACAGCGATTGGCTGACCACGGACCCCGAAACCGAGGCCGCATGGTTCCCCGCCGACAAAACTCTGGTTGTCATCAATAACAGCACGCAGAAGAAATCTACAGTGGTCAAGACCCCCGATGGCGATATTGCCGTTGAGCTGGATGGGCTGGAAACCAAAATTTTGCCCCAAAACTAAAAACATAACGTCCGGTGCACGTTTTGATCAGCACCGGACGTTATGCCAACGGGAACCCCACGGTTCCTTATGACAGTGGGATGTGCTGCGGCCAATACACTGAAATCGGCCCTTCATTCCCTGTGCCGCTTGCGGGGAAATGCACTGCCCTATGGAGGGGCTATGGTAAATTTATGAGCATTCGTGGAAAGGTTCTGCGTTCCAACGTTGATATGACACAAGGGCGGCCCTTGAATGTCATCTTCTCTTTCGCACTGCCGCTGCTGATGGGGAACCTTTTCAACCAGCTGTACAATGTGGTGGATACCGCTATCGTGGGACGGGCACTTGGTGCAGACGCGCTGGCGGCAGTGGGCAGTACAGGCAATATCAATGCCTGCCTGTTTCTGCTGCTGGCTGGGCTTGCAACAGGTGTCAGCGTTATTGTGTCACAATACTGGGGTGCTGAACGGTATGATGAACTGCGCCGCCTGTTGGGAACATTTTTGACGCTGCTTTTAGCGGCATCTGTTGTAATGTCACTGCTGGGGGTGCTGCTGGCTGAGCCAATGCTGCGCCTGCTGCACGTTCCGGAAAATCTGCTGGATGCCGGTGTGACTTACCTGCGTATTACAGCAGGGCTTTTGCTGGGCAATGCCCTGTATAACGCCGCGGGCGCTGTGCTGCGCAGCACTGGGGATTCCCGCACGCCGTTGGCCGCTATGGTGGTTTCCAGCCTTTGCAACATTGTGTTGGACCTGTGGTTTATCTTGGGGCTGCACATGGGGGTAGCCGGGGCAGCATTGGCAACGGTAGCGGCACAGTTCCTTTCTGCAGGGGTCTGCCTTTGCGAACTATGGCGGCAGAAACAGCCCTTTGCCTTTGCCTCGGTACGGCTCTGTTTTAACAAAGTGGATGCCGCCCTGATTTTGCGTTTTGGCCTGCCTACGGCGCTGCAAAGCTGCATGATAACCCTTGGTGGTATGACCGTGCAGGGAATTGTAAACAGTTTTGGCAGTGTGACCATGGCGGCTTACACCGCTGTGCAGCGGATCGATTCGCTGACGATTCAGGTTGTGGTATCGGTAAGCAATGCACTGGCCATTTACACGGGGCAGAATATGGGAAAACACGATATAGGCCGGGTGTGCCAGGGCCTGCGTGATTCGCTGAAAGCGCTTTGCGTGATCTGCCTGGTGTTGGCCGTCGCGGTGTTTGCATCGCGCCGGCTGCTGCTGTCGATTTTCCTTGACCCAGCCACCGATGCTGCCAGCATTGCACAAGGGGCGGATTTTCTCAGTGTAATGGGGTTTGCCTATATTATTGCCGCGGTAATGAACAGTTATCTGAACGTGCTGCGCGGTGCAGGGGATGTAAATGTCAGCCTGGTTGCAGGCCTGTTTGAGATGGGGGCCCGGCTGGCGTTTGCCTCTTTGCTGGCGCCGCACCTGGGTGTGTGGGGCATCTGGCTTGCCACCCCGTTAAGCTGGGCTTCCGGCTGTATCATCCCGGTGGTGCGGTATTACAGCAAAGAATGGATGAAGCGAACGCTGATCTGAACCGGTGAGAAATAAGAGAAAGCACGGCTCTGCGATAGAAAAATCATCATGAGACCGTGCTTTGTCTTGTGTTTATGAATTTTGGGCAAAAGGCTTCAGTGCGCTTTTGCGGTATTGCTGCGGGCTTTGGCCTGTCATGGAAGAAAAGCGGGTGGAAAAATTGCTTTCATCCTCAAAGCCAACCTGGCGGGCAACCTCGCCGACAGGGAAATCTGTCAGAACCAGCAGTTCTTTTGCGCGGGTAATACGGGTGGATAACAAAAAATTGTACGGTGTTGTGCCCATATATTGCCGGAAAAGCCGCAAAAACCAGCTTTTGCTGACAGGGATCTGCGCCAGCAGCATATCCAGATTGATGGGCTCCGCATAATGTGCACGGATATAATCTGCAATCTGCTTGATCATGGTCCGGTTGGAACGGCTTTCGTCCCCGGAAAGCTGCTGGTGGGCAAGCAGTGCCAGCATTTTGTGCAGTGTCAACCCAATTTCGATCTGGGCGGTGGTGGTTTCCTTTTTCCACTCGGCAAACAGTGTTTCAAACAAAGGCTGCATCTCCATGCGGCTGACATGCGCAGCGGTAAGCCGCCCCTGCGACTGTACGGAATCGGCTAACGTTTTAACCCCAACACCGTCAAGGTGTACCCAGTAGTGCTCCCATACATCATAGCCGGGGGCCGTGCAGTAACTTTGCGGTGTGCGGCAGTTCATCAGCAGTGCGGCACCTTGCGGCAGCTCAATGTGCTGTTCGTTCTGCTCAATCAAGCCAGCCCCGGCCAGGGTATAAAAAAGGATGTAACTTTCCTTGTCTGTACGGGCTGTGGCAAAGTGGGAACGCCCATAAAACAGTCCGGCTTCCGTTGCATAAAACGGCTGTGCCAACACGGCGTTATTTGGCGTTGCACGCAGCCACACACTGCGCTCTTCCACATCCATATTATAGGTCAACATAAGGGATCACCTCAGTAGAATTATCACAAAATAAGCAGTGCTTTGTGGTATGAAATAGATCAGAAAAAAGCAATATAATGTAAATGAAAAGAATAGTAACACTACAGTAATTTTACCAAAAATAAGGTGCGGATGCAACCTTGTTTTTTGACTTTGGTTTTAACGTAATACAAAATAAAAATGTTTGTACGGAAAGGAAATCAACATGGAACATATGGCATGGAAAGGCCGCATCAAACCCGGTTGCAAGGCAGAATATCAGCGCCGCCACGCAGAGATCTGGCCGGAGATGGTCAAGGTTTTGAAAGAGGCAGGCATCTGCAATTACAGCATTTTTTATTGCAAAGATGAACTTTTTGGCTACTATGAATGCGAAAAAGGCGTTGCCTATGCTGAAAAAGTGCAGGCAGAAAGCCCCATTGTGGACCGCTGGAATGAGTATATGAAAGATATTCTGGAGCTGGAAATGGACCCCGTGACCGGTGCCCAGCCCAAGCTGGAGCAGGTGTTCCGGCTGGATTAACAAACAAAGCAGAGAAGCGAACCTTGCCAGAGAAAAAATGGTAAAGCTCGTTTTCTATTTGCTTTATTGTTGTGCGGCAATCAAGTCCTGCGGTTTATCGGGCATCCTGTTCAAGGCCATTCATAGCTTGAAAAGTAAATAAAGCTCTGCAAAAGAGGACGGTAAAAGTCATACTGTAACAGTTTCACTATATAATTGTAGAGATAAAACGATTGTTTTGCCTCAAAATGATGCGATCATAACATCTGATGAATTTGCATTCGCTAAATGAGCCATTTTTGTACATTTCAAAAGTACCATTTCTTCTTTTGCGATACATAAATGTTATATTTGACTTTTTAATAAATGTACTATGATACGTTAAAATGTGGCGCTTGAATGATGAAATATGACAATGATAGGATCTGTCTAAAATAAAAGGATGCATTTGCGTACAAAGAAGTTGTAATAGCGGTATTTTCACGAAGGATGGAAGCATACATGGTAAACAGTATCAGATTTTGAGGAATATGACATAGAAAGTGATTTATAATGTCTGTAGTGTAGTTATCTTCTATACTGAAAATCCGGTCGAATCTGATTTTTCAAATGCGACTATTTGGGAAAGTTGAAACTTTAATTATTAGTTCAGGCATAATCCAAAAGTAACATTTTCAGCAAAATAAAAGTGCAACATTTTTAGGTGGGTTAATTCCGTTGCCTAAAAATGTTACACTTTGTTTTTGCTTTATTGCACTGCTGTGACAATTTTGTGTCTCTGCTCGTCTTCGGTACGGAATGGAACGTACAAATTTTATGATAATAAATCAAACGAAATTCTCCTGCACATTACGATTCTAAAATACTAAGGCCTGATTCTATGTCGTAGACCCCGAAAATGAGTACGCGACGCTTGTGCAAGAGTTGGGCGGCGAGGTTGCCAATATCTCGGTGGACAGCAGTACCTATTTCAACTCGCTGGACTTCAAGCCGGACAAATCCACTGATATCCCACCTTAGAAGTGAGAAGTGGCAGTGTGCGGAAAGATGCAATAGACTTTTTCGCGTGATATTTGTAGGAAATTTTCTTCCGGCTCCGACATAGCATAAGGCGTTTTGAAAAAAGGTGAAAAGTAATGAATAAACGATGTGTTGCGTTTCTTGAAGGATCTTGAATTTCACTTTTCACTGTTTTCCTCAAAAAATGTTATTTTGATTTTGCCGCTCGATTCGGATTTTTCAAAAAAAGCAATTTCAAAATAAACTGTGTCATTGCGCTTATGCAGATAGTTTGGTAGACTCAAATCAGAAATAAGCTACAGGATTGATGGACAGCCTAACGCTCAAGGAAAAAATCGGACAGCTGGTACAGTTGGATGGTAGATTCTTTGGCGCAGAAGAAGTGCCTACCGGCCCGTGCGCCGAACTGGGAATAGAACCTTGGGTGGCGGAAAACGCCGGTTCTGTTCTGAATGTTCTGGGTGCTGAAAAGGTATATGATGTTCAGAAACGTCATTTGGAGCATAGCCGAATCCAATTGCTATTCATGACGGATATCGTGTACGGGTACATAACAAGTTACCCCATTTCTCTTGCACTGGCTTGCAGCTGGGATATGGAGCTGGTGGAGGAGTGCGGAAAGCATACCGCTTATGAAGCTTCCGCAGACGGTGCGCATGTCACATTTTCCCCAATGGCTGATGCAAGACACACTGCGCAAAAAAATGGGGCTTTGATGGTGTCGTTATTACGGACTATGCAACCACTCATGAACTGATAGCACATGGTGTTGCAGAAAACGATGCCGATGTCGGTATGGATATCGATATGCAAACATCCTACTATTGTCAGCGATGATTTCTCACGTTGCAAAGGTACCCTTTATAAGGTATAATCTACTATAATAAGGTAAGGCAGGTGAGCAGACGTGCGTTTTTTTTTGATGCAGCGTGACCATCAAGTTGCAGTTATTGAAATTGCCGAAAAGACCGGCGATATTATTGATGTAGTAGAGGTCCTTTCGGAGCAAAGAATCCCCCTCGGCGCAAGGCACATTGATGGTAGTTTTGACGTTCTCTCCCTGCGCAAATGGTGGGCTGGACGTGGCATCCCGGCAAGCCGTTCCGGGCTGGAACAGGCGCTGGAACATTTGCACGTTCCATATGCTGAACTGCTCCTCGTCAAATGCAGCGGTCTAAGCCTTTCCGATCAATACTGGGTCACGCCCTGTGATACCCTGCAAAACTGGCACGATGTAAACTTCTATGAAAACGACTTTTCAGAAGATGTAGGGCGGGCCTTGTTTGGTGAGGGTGTCTTATCTGCGCAGCCGGATTTGTGTTCCCCGTGCAATACCTCGGATGGCTTTTTGCAAAAGCGCTGGCGTATTGCCGACGGAAAACGAATTCTGTTAAAAGCAGGATCCGGCATCTACCAACAAGAGCCGTATAATGAACTTGTGGCAACGGCACTGTATGAGGCCCTCGGTATGCCACACGTTTCCTACTGGCTTGTAGAGCAGGGCGGACAGGTCATGTCTGCCTGTGAGTGCTTCACCGACGAGCATACGGAACTTGTTACGGCTGCCCAATTTATGCGGTTACAGCCGCAGCAACAGGGTGTTTCTAACTGGCAGCACTTTAATAATTGTTGCAATGCAGGGGGGCTATCGGATGCACAAAAAGAAGTCTGCAATATGCTGGCCGCCGATTATATCCTAGCCAACACAGACCGCCATCTTGGAAATTTCGGCTTTCTGCGGGATTCTGAAAAACTGGAATGGAAAGGCCTTGCCCCTATCTATGACAGCGGCACAAGCCTTTGGCAGATGACTCTCACACGCTCCATCAGTGCGGACGCAATGGTTCCGGCAAAGCCGTTTGAAACATCACAGCAATCCCAGCTAAAGCTGATTGCGCCCTATATAGACTTGCCGCTGGTTCGCCTTGATGGATTCTCTGGCAAGGCAAAGGACATCTTGGAGACTGCTGCCAAGTTTGATGATGGGCGAGCTGTGAAAATTGCTGCCGCTATTGAGGGCAGAATCCAAATGCTTCGATTTAATAGGGCATTGAAGTAGGTGTGTGCCAACTGGTGACAAATTGTCAGCAGTTGAAATAGGGTTATAAAAACAGCGTTCTCCCGGTCACATTCGGAGGATATTGTTTCCATAATCACCGTCCGCTATTTGAAATTATCAACAGAAGGTAGGGGCGGTTTGATTTTTGGGGTAAGAGGATTTTTGCATAAATTTTAATCAACGCATTTACGTAAACACCTATTATAATAAGGAAAATTGAGCTTTTTTGTTCTCTCCTGTTTTTCTCTCCAACATCTCTCCAACGTGCCAAAAATGCCTGTTTTTCTCTCATTTTTCCCGAAAATTCGGCATTTCGAAACGGGTTCGAATTACGACGTTCTGACGTTAAAAATGACTTCTTTTTTCAACATTTTTCGTCGTAGGTGGGTCGAATCATCTTCCGACAACTTCCGCTTTTTTCCGATAAATACCGTCAGTTGCGATATATACCAAAAAACTCGAAATGCGATAGGGCGTTTGTAGCGCCGCCAGAGTTCAAATCTCTGATGCTCCGCCAATCAACGGTACAGCGTGCTTTTTTGAGCGCTCTGTACCGCTTTTTTATGCAAAAAGCAGAATTTTTGAGTTTGACAATTTCATAACAGAAGAGAAAACGCCCTGTTCTGGAGAGAAATCACACTTTTTTAAGTGTCATTTTCCGGATTTGAACCCATTCCAAGCCCGTTCAGCATTGCTTCTGCTGAAGAAACCTTGGAAGCGTAGTCCAAATGCGAATAAATATTCGCGGTGGTAGAGAAATCGCTGTGTCCCAGCCACTCCTGAATCATCTTCATCGGAACACCATTTGCCAAAAGCAAGCTGGCGCAAGAGTGGCGCAAATCGTGAAAGCGGATGCGCCGCAGATGATAATTTTGCAGGGTGATCTGGAACGAATTGGAGAGATAATCCGGCTTGAGCAGATTGCCCATTGCGTCTACGCAGATGTAGTCTGCGTATTTTTTGTTGTAGCACCTACCGCACAGCTTGCGGTTTTCTTTCTGTTCCTCCTGCAAGGCCAGCAGCCGTTCCCGGAAAACCGGTACAAGCGGCAAGGTGCGCTTGCTGGATTTGGTTTTTGTGCCATTGGATACGGCTTGCATATACCCGCCGACAAGTTGCTGAAGGGGATGCAGCTCATTTGCAACAAACCGTTCTTCCGGATATTTGCCCGGCTGAACATACAGAATACGGATTTTGTTCTCGTTAGACATTGTAATAACTCCTTTTTTAACAATAAAAATACCGCTGTATCAGGTGATACAGCGGGGGTGACAAAGAATATGTGTATTCATGCATTAATACGGCATGGCTCTGCTTACTGGGACGTCAATCACTTTTACCATACAATACGCCTTTCAAATAAATAAGCCTACCCGAAAGAAAAAGCCCGACAAGCCAAAAACTTGTCGGGCAAAAAGCGGATTTACTTTTCGCTATTTCCTATCGTTCACTGCTCACGCAGAAAATTCAAGAAGGTTTGGATGCCGCCGCCAAGGCGCTTTACCTGTCCGGGTCTTACGCCCTCCAAGTCGGAGACATCGTAGAAATCGCCGTTTTGGGTCGTTTGGGTCAGCATACCGGCATCACTGCCGAAAATGGAATCCGTGACGCCAATAAACTCATCGCCCCAGAAGCAGCAATCCTCGGCAGCAAAGCCAAAACGCGCAAATAATGCGTCCACGTTATCACTTTTGCCGGTGGGGCCGACCTCCAGATATTTTGCATCGGTTGTAGCGCGCAGCGGCATTTCCGGCGTACCGAAGGATTCTGCCATCGCAATGACCGTTTCAATGCTGTCAATGCCGTGCTGCTGCAAGATGTGTTGCAGGCGGGCAGCCTCGCCCTCCTGCAAAAACAGATTCTCGCCGCGGTTATTGGCGGGCATCAGGTCGATCTTGCAGTAATTCGGACGGCTGAAAACAATATCGGTGTTCATGCCGTATTTTTCCAACAGCTCGCGGTGGATGCGGTAGCAGGCATCGTGTACGGCAAGGATGCCCTTGGCATCCGGCACACGGTCAACAAGGATGGTCGGCTGCCCTGTAGCATCATACCCATAGTCGAACGCGCCGCGCCCCAGACCGAGATACAGGTTTTCCAGCTGCTTCGGCGTAAAATAGCTGTGCAGCTTTCCGCCTGCAATGTTCTCGTAGGTCGTACCGCTGACTATGCAGAGCTTTACCCCTTTATCCAGCAGCGGGCGCATTGCGTTGACGGCATCCTCGACAGGCGCTTTGCGGGAGAGAACCGCTGTGCCGTCCCAATCAAAAAAGATTGCTTTATAGTGCTTCATGGCAGGTTGCCCCTTTCTCGGTCAGTTCGTAAGGCTTGCCCTCGACAAGGAAGTTGACAGCATCGCCGCTTTGCAGCGTGATGGTCCAGCCGTCCGGCAACACATCCACTGCCAGTACGGACTCTTTGATTTTCACTGTGAAGTGATAGCCGTTCCACGCTTCGGGAATATAGAATTTGAATTCCGGCACGCCGTTTACAAGACGCAGACCGGCAAAGCCAAAGACAATGCTCTGCCATGTACCGGCCATATTGGCGGCATGGATACCGGCGTAGAAGTTGTCATGGTAATCATCAAGATCCATCCGGGCAGACTGGGCAAAATAGGTGTAGGCGTCCTCGTGGCGTCCTATGCGGCTTGCCAGAATACCGAAGATGCAGGTGGAAAGCGAAGAATGATGCAGCGTTACGGTCTGATAGAAGTCGTAATTGCGCAGCAGCTCCTCATCGGTAAACAACGCACTGTACAGCATCATACCCATGATGGCATCGGCCTGCTTGCTCATTCGCTGGCGATAGATGAACAACGGATGGTAGTTTTCGTACAGAAGATGCCGCTTTTCCGGCGGAATACGGGAATCGTCCCACGGCTTGCGTAGCATAAAGCCATCGTCCTGTAAATAGACCTGCCGCTTTTCATCATAAGCAAAATACATAGCATCGGCAGTCTTTTTCCACAGGGCAGGCTCGTCCGGATCGAGATGGATTTTTTCGATCAGCTTTTGGTAAGCATCGGGGCGCTGTTCTTTCAGCGTTTCCAGCGCGTTGACGGCGGCATACAGGTTCTGCTGCGCCATCAGATTCGTATAGAAGTTATTGTCCACAATGGCATTATACTCATCGGGGCCGGTCACGGAGCAGATGCAGTATTTGCCGCCGCGGCACTCGGCAAAGCAGCCTACATCCGCCCAGACGCGGGCTGTTTCGCACAGAACCTCGGCTGCTTTGTCGGCAAGGTAGTCAATATCGTTGGTGACAGCAACATAGAGCTGGAACGCATAGGCCACGTCCGCATTGATGTGGTACTGCGCCGTACCCAGCGGGAAGTAGGTGGATGCTTCCTCACCGTTGATGGTGCGCCAAGGATACAGTGCACCGATGGGATGCCCCAGTACACGGGCACGGTCGCGCGCTTTATCCAGGGTGCTGTAGCGGTAGTCCAGCAGACTGCGCGCAAGCTCCGGCTGAGTATAGACAAAGACCGGCAGGACATACATTTCGGTGTCCCAGAAGTAGTGACCCTCATACCCTTCGCCGGACAAGCCTTTGGCACCCATACCTGTTCTGCCATCACGGCCCGATGCCTGCATGATATGATAGAGGTTGAAGCGAAGTCCCTGCTGCAGAGGCACATCGCCGTCCACGCGAATATCGGCAGTCTCCCAGAAATGTTCCATCATGGCAGCGTGGGCGGCAAACTCCTTATCATATCCGTCAGCGGCAAAGGCAGTCAGTTCCTCATTCACAAACGGGAGCATGGCGTCCTTGTCCATATCGAGGGAGTCGGTGTAGACGGTCAGCTTTTCCAGTGTGATCGTGTGACCCTGCTTGGCGGCAAAATCGTATTCGATCCAAGCATCGACATCATTTGCCTGATGCCGGGTCGCAGCTGTTGCCTCCGAGAGCAGATGCACCGAGCCGCAGGCCATCGCCAGCTTGCTGTTGACAGCGGTGCTTTGGCAGGTCATAGTTTTGTCATCGGCGGTCAGTGCATCGGGCAGCAGATGACGCCCAAACGGACCGTAGTCAACCAGCGGATTTGTGGTACGAGTATGGTTTTCCACATCGGCGTCCAGTGCGCTGTGCAGCGTCAGCGTACCGCTGAAGTTCACAGGGGTAACGCTGTAGCGCTGTGCCATGCGGTTTTTGTGTGCAAGGCTGACAAAGCGGATATTTTCCACCCGGACAGTTTTACCGTTGGGGGAGGTCCATTCAAAGCTGCGCACGACCTGACCGTGCTTCATATCCAGTGTGCGGCGGTAATTTTGCAGTGTGCCGGTACGGATGTCCATAGGCTCACCGTCAATCACAAGACGAATCGTCTTGCAGTTCGGCACATTCAGGATCGTCTGGCTCTCGGTCGGGAAACCGAAGTTCCACTCGCCGTAGCGGACGTGCTCCTGCTCGTACAGCCCATTGAGGAAATTGCCCTCCAAGCCGTGCTGCTCGTCAAAATCGTAGCCTTCCTCATGGGTGCCGCGGGTGCCGATATAGCCGTTGGAAAGCGCAAAGGTCGTTTCGTTGCGGTAGTTCATCGCAAGATCAAGGTGATCTTCCGTTACATTCCAAGGCTCAAAGGGATAAATTGGGGTCTTGTTGGTATCCATTGCAAATTCTCCTTACAGGTCTACTTTCCAGAATACCTCGTCTGCTTTTACAAACGAATACAGAAAATCCACGGCATCTGGCTTTAAGGCCGTTTTATGGCAGGAAATGGCGCGGTGCTTGAGGTTCTGCGCCAGATCTTCGTTCAGCATTTCCTGCGGAACGGGCAGAACGATACGATTCTCCCAGCGCAGTGTACTGGCACTTTCCAGCCCCTCCGGGCAGGTCAGCGGACGAACACCGTCACGCAGCGGCCAGTTTTCATCCCCTGCGGGCGAATGGACAATGCCTGTATAGAGGGTCGGAACTTTTTTGCCAGCCTCACGGCGGCTGCGCAGTTCATCGCAGATAAACTGGTACAGCCCACTGTGGTCACCGTGGGTATCGCAAAGTGCCGTGGTAATGATGCTGTCCGGTTCGATTTCGTCGAGTACGGCTTTCAGATCCTGCACAAAGCAGGCTTTTGTATACGCCGCAGGCATACCGAAATGCTGCGCGTGGAAATCCGGCTTTTCGGGCAGACCGTAGGTCTCCGTGCCGCAGTGGGAGGGATGAACCTTGTTCTCATCGGTTTCGTCATACAAGCCCGCAAGAAAGCTCTCTGCCCGCGGCATACCGGTATCGGCATAGCCAAGGAATGTCACCTGCTCATTCGGAACCCCCAGCATTTCCACGCCCGTCAATGTTTCACGCAGACGCGCATAGCCTACGCTGTGGTCGTGGCAGCCGTAGTCGCCGTTGGTCACCATTACCACATGGGGGTTCAGCCCCGCATGGGCAGCCGAATACAGCACACCGGCCGTCAAAAGAAGCTCATCGTCCTGATGGGGAACGATTACCATGATTTTACCAAAATCTGTGATTTTCATTTTCAATTACCCCTTCACAGCACCGGCAGCAACACCGGCAATAATATACTTCTGCATGAACAGATAGAAAATCATCAAAGGTGCAACGCCCAGCATCATCATCGGGAACATAGCAGTCCAGTCGGTGGAGAACTGACCGATGTTGCGGGAAACCTCCTGCAGGATGACATCGTTGGCACGGCTCTGCAGGAAGAGCAGCGGGGTCATAAACTCGTTCCAGACATTCAGCGTAACGATGATGATAACGGTTGCCATAACCGGCTTGAGCAGCGGGAATACGATGGTGAAGAACTTCTGCATCGTGCCGCAACCGTCGATTTCAGCAGCCTCCTCCAGTTCAACAGGTACCGTAGAGTGAACGAATTCACGGAAGAGGAACACCGCCTGCGGCATATTCACAGCCACATCGACAAGAATGACGGCGAAGGGGCTGTTCATCAGGTGCAGCGCCTTGACGATCTTGTACAAGCTGACAATGTTCATCTGAAATGGCACGACCAGACCGGCCAGAAAGAACAGGAACAGTCGACCGCCGAGCTTGGAGCTTGTGCGCGCCAGTGCATACCCGGCCATACTGCCGAACAGCACGATGAGAAAGACGCTCATTGCCGTGATAAACAGCGTGTTGGCAAAGGCACGGGGAAATTCCATCTTCTGCCATGCATCAATGTAGTTTTGCAGATTGATAGTGCTGGGCAGCGCCAGTGGGCTGGCGGTAGCCTCCGCAGGAGATTTCAGCGTTGTGACGATCAGATAGTAAATAGGGACAGCCCAGAGAACGGCAAGCAAGACCATCAATGTTTCAGTAATGATCAGGCCGCGTCTTTCAAATTTACGCGTATTCATTGAATAGAGTCACTCCATTTCTGCATAATCGTGTTCATGATGGCACTCAGAATCATAACGACAACGAAGAAGCAAACGCCGAACGCCGCGCCCTGATTGTAGAAGCCGTCCGAGATGCCCTTGCGCATCATGACCATCATAACGGTTTGGGTGGCATCGCCGGGGCCGCCGCTGGTCATCGAGTAGATGACATCGAATGCCTTCATGCCGCCGATCAGGCCGGTGACAGCCACGATCTTGACCGAGGGGCACATCAGCGGCAGCGTGATACGGAAAAAGCGGGTGAAGCCGCTGGCACCGTCAATCTCGGCTGCCTCATACAAATCGCCCGAAATGCTCTGCAGGTTGGCGAGGAAGATGACCATCGCCCAGCCGGTCCACTGCCAGATCTGCGTGAGCAGGACAGAATAAAGTGCGTTTTGTGAGGTAAAAAAGTTAAAAGTCGGCAGCCCAACCTTAGCAAGCAGGTTGTTGATAAGACCGTAGTTGGAGGACGAAAGGATGAAGTTCCACAGGTAGCCGATAATAAGCGAGGAGAATACTGCCGGGAAGAAGAAGGTTGCGCGCAGCAGATTCCGGGTGCGCAGCTTCATATTCAGGATGACAGCCAGCGGCAGACCCAGCACGACCTGCGCACCGGTCAGCACCACGGCGTAAATCAAGGAGTTTTTGATGGCTGTACGCATCAGCGGGGAGCCAAGGACTTTTATGTAGTTTGCAAGACCCGTAAAGTGCAGATTTACGGGATTCATATCGGTATAATCGGTAAAGCTGTAATAGATCGTAAACAGGAACGGCACAATGCTGAACACCAGATACACGATCAGCGCCGGTGCCACAAACATGGCAAAGTATTTGCCCAACGAACCGGGCACATACTTCTTTTGGGTCTTAGTAGGCATTTCTGACCTCCGTTTTTTGAAAAAAAGAGCCTCAAACCCTCCATTGAAAGTTTGAGGCTGTAGTTACGGATCGGATTACTTGCTCAGCAGCTCAGCAACGGCAGCATCGACATTGGAGAGCGCGGCGGAGAGATCTTCCTCACCCAGCAGGTACTTCTGCATCTCGGTGCCGTAATCCTCGTGGGCACCAGCAGCAGCGCCCCACTCGTTCCAGGGGCAGTAGACATTGCCGGCGTTGATGGCAGTGGAAACGCTGGAGTAGACCTCAGGCAGGTCGAAGGAAACACCACTCATGTAGGAGGAACCGCCCTGGTTGTTCTCCCACAGGGCCTTCTGACCTTCCTCGGTAGCGATAGCAGCCAGAACCTTGAGGGCTGCTTCCTTGTTGGCGCTGTTCTCGTTAACGGCGAAGCCGCAGCCGGGGCCGCCGATCAGCCAGCCGGCGCTGGCCTTGGTGCCGTAGAAAGGCATCATGTTGAGGTTGAGGTCGGGGTTCTTGGACTGGATGGCCTCCAGATCCCACGGACCGGAGCAGAACATAGCGGCATTGCCGGTGGCGAACTCTTCCAGAGCCTGATCGTGGTCGATACCGGTCATATCGGTGGTGTAAACACCGCTGGTGATCATCTCGCTCCACTTTTCGAGGTACGGATTCCAAGTGCCGTTCAGAGTAGCCTGACCCTCGCGATATTTGCCGCCGAAGTCTTTGCCCTCATCAGTGGAGAGGTACTCGGCAGTGACAAACGCCATGGAGTTCTTCAGCATCGGCTCCCAAGATTTCAGACCGGCAGCCAGCGGCTTGATGCCGAGGTCTTGGAACTTCTTGCAGACATCCAGATACTCGTCAAAGGTTGTGGGCAGTGCAATGTTGTTCTGCTCGAACAAATCAACATTGTAGTAGATGCCCTCGAACCAAGAGATGCCGGGCAATGCGTAAGTCTTGCCGTCATAGCTGTAAACGGAAGTGCCGGCATCAGAGAACTTCGCGCCGAGGTCGCTCACATCGGCCAGATAGCCAAGTTTTGCGTGCTTCAGGGCAGAAGCGGGAGATTCGCAGATGATGTCGGGACCTTCACCGGCAGAAAGCTGGGTATCCACGATGGTGTCGTAGTTGGAGTTGTCGATGAACTGATACTCGATCTGAACATCGGGAACAGCCTCGCCCAGATAGTCAAGCAGTGCCTTGACGGTGTCCTCGCTGTTCCAGTAGGTCATGCGCAGCGTAACCTTGTCACCGGATGCGGTGCTTTCTGCCGTAGTGCTGCTGGCAGTGCTCTCAGTGGCGGTGCTGCTAGAGGTGGCGGTAGAGGAGCCACCGCAGGCGGCGAGGGACAGAGCCATCGACGCTGCGAGCACGGATGCGATTGCTTTTTTCATGTTTGTTTTCCTCCTTGCAGTGTGTTCTGCTTTCGATGGCTTTATTGTACCCGAAATGTCCAAAATGCGAAATAGAACATTTTTTCGAAAACTAACACTATTTTACAGAACACCCCACCGACAGAAATTGTATCGGTGGGGTGCAATCAGGCTTCAGTGGGTGTTTCTTTTTCCAATGTGCGGTTCAGTTTTAAGGTGAAGCAGGTTTCGCCGTCCTCTGTGATTGATGGGAAAAGCCCGCTGCCGGAGCCGTAGTACAGCTCAATGCGCTCACAGATATTATAAATACCGTACCCTGTACCGGGGGTGCGCATGACTTCGGCCACCTTTTGCAGGTCGATAGCGCCGCCATTGTTGATGACGCGGAACACGATGAACTCATCCTCGCCGCGGCATTCGATGCGGATATGCCCTTTTCCGTCCTCCTCTTCATACTCTAAGCCGTGCTTGACGGCATTTTCCACGATGGGCTGCAGCATGAAGTTGAGCATCCGGTAATCAAGCTGGCTTTCCTCAATGTCGTATTCGGCATCAAAGCCGTTGTCATGGGTCAGCTGCTGGATACGCACATACGCCTTGATGTTTTCCAGCTCCGAACGCACCGTGGTCAAAGGCTGACCGTTGTTCAGGCAGGTGCGGTAGAATTTTGCCAGCAATCCCGTTATCTCGCTGATGTCATCATTGCCGGAGCGCAGCGCCTTCCACTTGATGTTGGACAGACTGTTGTACAGGAAATGCGGGTTGATCATCGCCTGTAGGGCGCGCAGCTCACTGGCTTTCTTTTCGATCTCCATCGTATAGACCTGATGGATCATATCATTCAGCCGGTGCGTCATCTGCCCCATGCTGTTTGTCACCACGCCGATTTCATCGGTATCCGTGGTAGAAAGTTCCTTATCCAGATGCCCTTCTGCCACATATTCTGCGTACTCCTGTAATTTCAGGATGCGGCGGGTCAGGGCTGTAGCCAACAGGTTAATGACTGCAATGGAAAGGAACAGGCAAATCAACACCACCAAAATCGTTGTATCCAAAATCGGCTGCAATTCTTTCGTGATGTTCGCTTTGTCCAGATAGTAATAAATGCTCCAGCCGCTGACTTCCATCCGGCTTTTATAGAGCACCCCCTGCTCAAGCGCGGCGGTCTCGCTGCCATCCTCGGCCAACAGGCGCACGGCTTCGTCCAAAGCATCCACACCGCTGTTGCGGGCATAGACGGTCTGACCGTTTTCGTCCACGATACGGATGCCGCTGTCCAGATAATCCATACTGTCGGTGGCATCTAACAGTGAGGCCGGATAGCAGAACATCCGCAGCACTGCTATGACCTCACTGCTGGAATTCGTATCGAGAATTGCACGGTTGGCACAAATCTCTACCCCATCGTAAGTCCAGTGGGTGGCATAGCTGTCCAGCGCCTGCTGATACCAAGCCTGTTGGCTGACGGTATCATCCACCGGCAGCAGGAAGTTGCCGATTTTGTCGCGGACTTTTGTGGAGTAGACCTCCATTCCCTTGACATAGGCGTCCCCTGCAATAAAGTACCAGAAGGTCGGCTCGACCGAGGTGTTCATGACCTGCGCCATCGTCATGGCGCTGGCACCGCTGTTTTCCAGCGCATTGCGGAATGTCAGATTATACGCAAGAAACCGCACCGTGGAGGCTTCCCGCTGGAAGCGGGTATCCAGTTCCGAGGTCAGGCGCGTTAGGTTGCTTTCCATTGTGCTGCGTATTTGGCGCTCGGTGTTTTCCTTCGACTGCTGGTAGCTGTAAATGCCCAGCACAAGGATCGGCACCATAACCAGAATGCTGAAGCTGATCAGCAACTTACTGCGAATAGGCAGCTTATAGGCGAACCATTTATACAATGCTTTCATCGCGTTCGCCCTCCCTGTACTGGCGGGGCGTTACGCCGAAATAGTTCTTAAACAGCTTATTGAAGTAGGAGGGGTTGTCGTAACCGCAGTTCTTGGCAATTTGGGAAATTTTCAAATTGCTATCTGCTACCATGCGCCGCGCCTTGTACATACGCAGGTCTGTGATGTATTTGATAAGATTCTGCCCCGTCATCTGCTTAAAGATGTAACTCAGGTACGAAGGCGTAATATATACTTTTTCCGCGATGTATTCCAGACTTAACGGTTCGCCGTATTCGGCATCCACAATTTTCTGCACCTGACGAATGATAGCGGAGCTGTCCTCCGTTTGCGGTTCTGGTGTTCCCTGCAAAGATGCCATGATTTCTTCCAGCACACCGCACATGGCTGCTGCCGTATTACAGCTTAAAATCCGATTGATACCGCGCCCAATTTCGTTGCGGTCCTGTATGCCGTAAGCACGGTACATCTGCGCGAGCAGATCATACAGGACATGATACATATACATCTTGCTCAAAGAACGGTTCTGCCCAAGCTGCTGTATCAGGCGTTGTACCGCGGATAGAAAAATCTCCGGGCGATGTTCATTCAATGCGGCCTGCACCTCGGCACGGAGCTTTTCTATGGCTTCTGCATAGTAGCTGACCGACTCACCGATCTCCTTCTCCAGCAGGAGCGCATCGGGTGCTTCATACAGTTCGTTGCGAATTCTTGACAGCGCTTGCGCACGGGCAGAGATATTCTCCAAGCCGGTGAAATCTATGCCCAACAGCAGCGATGCCTCGCAGCCATTCTGCCGGAGTTTTTCCTGTATGCCTTTCAGCTTATCGCCCAGACGATCAGACAAATCATATTTGCTGTAAAAGAGGACGAATGCTTCATCGGGGTAAGTATTGATGTATTCAAACTTATATTGCGTACAGTCCTTCATCATTTGACAAAACGCATCTTCATTTGTAGCAAAGTAGTCATTCTCGGTCTGCACATGAAGTAAGCAAAGCGTCTGTCCAGAAAACCATTCTTCCGTAATGTGTGCTTTCCCCAAGCCTGTTCCTGTCACAAGGCGGAATAAAAGCTGTTGACGATATTCCTCGCCGCGCTGCTGCTCATCTTTTTTCTTTTCAGCCAGCTCATCGCACCGTGCCAGAATCTGTGCCATAACGCGCTGGAATTCATCGACCTCGATGGGTTTTAGCAGGTAGCTGACAGCCTGTGCCGCCATCGCCTTTTTGGCAAACTCAAACTCCCCGTAGGCGCTGAAAACGAGGATACGCACATCGGGGTATTTTTCAAAAGTGTGCCGTGCCAACTCCAAGCCGTCCATCTGCGGCATTTTTATATCCGTAAGTAAAATGTCGATGGGGTGGGTTCGCATATATTCAAGCGCTGTTTTCCCGTTGGTTGCCTGTGCGATCTCCAATGGGAGTTTATATTTTTCAATCAGGAAAGAAATGCCTTCGCGCTCGATGGATTCATCATCGACGATCAAAATCTTGTACATTTTGCACCTGTTCTGTCTAATTTTTTGGGATAGCATTTTGCTCTTTCACATTTAAGTATACAGTATGCGCAAAATTATTCAAGGTACATTCTCAAATTATGTGAAATATTCTGCACAATGGCTACCGGAATGCCCGTACACCACTATTGCGGTACGACCACTAGCTGCAAGGGGTTCATTCTCACGCTATTTTGCATTACCTCAAAATACAGGTGGTTGCCGTAGCTGTCATTCCAGCCGCTGACCAGCACCGTGCCGCCGTGGGCAGCTAAGATGGGGGGGACCCTCCGGCGCAGGAATGTCCGTGACGCAGTATCCGGCTCCTTATGCGTTAGACGGGGGCGCTTGACTGGCGGCCACCTTCGCCGCCACAAACCACCGCCCATCTTCAAACCACAATTCGCGCTCTTTGCCTTGAATCATACAGGTATAGCGATCCCCAACACCGCCCACATCGGCGGCGCGGCGGCAGATGTCCTTGATCTTGTCTATTTTGTAGACCTGCCCTTTATCAAAAATAATCTGCAGGGGTCGCAATCGTCCCTCGGTGCTGAAGCGCACATCGACTTC
>ULXB01007408.1_pt1 | contig 20400 bp, 17 predicted proteins | sample 1960901 | NCBI WGS metagenome assembly ULXB01 (sample SAMEA4835828, study PRJEB28245) | human gut metagenome | biome: gut microbiome; material: fecal sample | place: Denmark | collected 2008
GACTCTTCAGCCTCTTTTATCACAAAATTCCAAGGAGCGACACGTGGAAAATCACAAAATTTCCAATTTCTACCCCTTACGACCTTCCTTCTTTTTGCGGAGACGGCCAAGGGCATAGCCCAGCACTTCGCGCTGGATTGTTGAGTTCAGGAAGCGGTTTGCCACATAATAGAGCGCGAAGCACACAGATGTCTGCGCAAGGATGTTGAGCCACGGATTAGCAATGCCGACAAGCACAAGGCACTGAACTGCAGCCACAGCGCCCGAAATGACGGCATACGGAAGGATGTCGCCCACCACGTTGCGCGTCGGATAGCCTACTATGCGACCAGCCACAATCACGGCATAGACAAAGAACAGCGCCGATGCCACAAGCTGTCCCCAAATCATCGCCGTTATGCCCATGGGGATGGTCACCACGATGGCGACTATCATCAATGCGTCTTTGACCGATTCGTAGACCACAAGCGAGCGCGAACGCCCGAGTCCGAGGATGTAGTTGTTGATGTTGGTGGCAAGCACAATGAAGATGCCGCGCACGGCGAGTATCTGAAACAGGATTATGGCTTCATCCCACTTCGTGCCAAAAAGGATGTGGAATATCGGTTCGGCACACGTCGTGAGCAACAGCAGCAGAGGAAAGACAAGATAGGCGGTGAAGCGGTTCATCTTGCGCATGGCGCGCAGCAACCGCTCCCTGTCATCCTGAAAACCGCTGAGCACGGGCAGGAACGACGCCGTCAGTATCTGCGCTATCGACTGTATGCCCATCTTGCTCCATTTGTCGGCTTGCGTGTAGCATCCGAGTTTGGCAAGGTTGTAGTAAGCACCGATGATAAACGAGTAGGCGTTGAGCGACAATGTGTTGAGAAATGAGCACACCATCACTCCGCTGCCAACGGAAAACACCGACCGCAGCGACGCCATGCTGAACCCCGTGCGCGGAAGCCAGCCTGTTGTCGTCCACAGGAAGACCGATTTGACGGTGGCGAGCACAATGGTCTGCCACACTATTGCCCATGCGCCGTAGCCTTCCACGGCAAGCCAGATGCCCACGGCTCCCGACACGACAAGCCCCAGCGAGTTGGCTATCGCCACGCGCGCCATCGTCATCTGCTTCATCATGCGGTTGGTCTGCACAAGGGCGGTGGCGTTGATGATAAACGACAGGAACATCACCCTCGACAGGCTTATCAGTCGCTGGTCGCCGAAGGTGTCTGCAATCAACGGCGCACACGCCCATAGGATGCCATAAATGGCAATGCTGATGCCGAGGTTGAAATAAAAAACCGTACAATAGTCGGTTTCAGTAGGCGATTTTTTCTGTATCAGCGCCGCGCAGAATCCGCTGTCGACAAACAGTGATGCGAACGCCTGAAACACAAGCATAGCGCCGACCAGCCCGAAGTCTTCCTTCGAGAGCAGGTTGGCAAGCACGACGCCCGTGACGCCGTAGAACACCTGCGACGCGAATTTGTCGATGGTGTTCCACTTCAGCGTGCGCGCTGTTTTCAGTTTAAGTTCGGTTTCTTCCACGCGCCTATTCCCGGTTTACGACTGCCGGCTCCGGCACTTCCATCAAGTCGAGCAGACCGGTGCCGTTGTCGGTGGTTTCCGAGACTTCGGCAGCCTCTGTTTCCGGCTCATTGTCTTCAATCACATCGGTGGCTTCTGTCTCGGCGCCGCCTTCGAGCTGCACGATTTTCACATTCGACAGCTTGCTCTTGGTGATGATAGGTTTCCCGATATAGTACACCTTTCCTGAGCCTACGCCCTTCACGGAGAGCGTTTCTTTAGGGGCGCAACCTATTGCACCAGTGCCCATCAACGTGCATTTCACGTGTTTCGCCGCCACCTCGTCGGCTTGAATCTCGCCGGTGCCCACATTCTTTATCGACAAGTTCTCACATTTGCCCGATGTTATGATTTTACCCTTTCCCGTGAGCAGTTTAAGGTTGATGTTGATAGCGTCGAGACCGTTGGCAATGATTGTGCCGTTGCCTTGAAGCTGTATGTCGATTTTAGCCCCAGGAGCCACTTTACGCAGCGTCAGGGTGCTGTCTTTTGTATTCTCTGCCTTGTACAGATACGACGAATAGACATAGACCGTAGGCAGTGTCTTGACAGTGATTGCTGCAGGGTCGAGCTGTATTTTCAGTCTGCCCTTCGAACGCTCTGCCATAATGTAGGATGTGTATTCCTTCTCGATGTCAAACGCAACGATGCCCACTGAGTCGGCATTGTTGGAATAGACCACGTTGATGCCGTCGTTAACCACCAGTTCGTTGAATTCGCCCACATTGATGGTGTGTGGAGTGGCATTTACCGCTGCCGCGCAGCAGAGGGTGATGATAGCCAAAAAGAATTTCTTCATAACGTCGCTTGTTTCTAAATATGTAAATAATCAGTTTCTATGCGTTGCAGCACGTCGTCGAGCTCTGCCCACGTCTTTGCCTGAAGCATTGCGATGCGCGTTTCCCTGAAATTGGGGATACCCTTGAAGAGCGGCGACGCGGCAAGATGACGGCGGATGTGGAGAATGCCTCTCAACTCATCGATGCCTTCGATGCTCTCCGCAATCTGGCGGCGGAGCAGCGCCATCTTCTCCGACGCCGGTATCTCTATCGCGGTGCCGTGAAGCAGATAGTGCTTCATTTCGCGGAAAATCCACGGAGCGCCTATCGAGGCGCGGCCAACCATCACGGCATCCACTCCATAGCGGTCAAAAGCCGTTTTCAAGCCCTCTGGCGTCGTGATGTCGCCGTTGCCGACAATCGGTATCGTGATGCGGGGATTGCGCTTCACCTCGCCTATAAGTGTCCAGTCGGCGTCGCCGGTATACATCTGGCTGCGGGTGCGGCCGTGGATTGTAAGCGCACGGATGCCGCAGTCCTGCAGCTGCTCGGCGAGCGTGGTGATGATTTTGTTTTCGCAGTCCCACCCCAGACGGGTCTTGACCGTCACAGGCAACTTCACCGCATCGACCACCGAACGCGTGATTTGCAGCAGCTTGGGCACGTCGCGGAGCATTCCTGCCCCCGCGCCTTTCGACGCCACCTTCTTCACCGGACATCCGAAATTGATGTCGATGACGTCGGGACCGGCTGTCTCGGCAATTTTTGCAGCCTCCACCATCGGTTCCACCTCCTTGCCGTAGATTTGTATCGCCACAGGCCGCTCGGCGGCGTTGGTGTGGAGTTTGCGGGTGGTGCTGTTGATGTTGCGCACAAGAGCGTCGGCCGACACGAATTCCGTGTAGACCATATCGGCTCCCTGCTCTTTGCAGATGAGACGGAACGACGGATCAGTCACGTCTTCCATCGGTGCCAGCAGCACCGGGCGCTCTCCCAAGTCAATTGTTCCTATCTTCATTCGCTTCTTTCGTTTTGTGTGCGCAAGTTACGCATTTTATCTGTCTTTCCAACATTGCCGGAAATTGAAATGTTCATTCTTAATGTCCTATTTTTTCTCTGTTTTGTCGGTTGCGCGCAGACGGGCAAGCATTTCTGCAGCCGTCAGCAGGCTGACGGGATGCCGCCACCCGGGCGACAACTCGCAGAGCGGTGCCAGCACAAACTCGCGTTTGTCCATCCGTGGATGAGGCAGGACGACAGCGGCGGTGTCGACAACCTCATCGCCGGCATACACGATGTCGATGTCAAGCTGACGGTCGGCATAACTGCCGTCGGCATTGCGGTGGCTGGAGCTTCCCGCCTCGCGCTCGATGCGCTGGAAGATGTCGAGCAGACGCCCGACGGGCAAGTCGCTCTCAAACTCGACAGCGATATTGAAAAAGGGGTTATCAGACTGATAACCCCATGCTTCAGATTCGTATATGCTTGAGACTCGCGGGGTGCTGCCAACGCTGCGGGCTATCTCGTCAACGGCGCGGCGCAAGTTTGCCTCGCGGTCGCCGAGATTAGTTCCGATGTTGACACTCACTGTCCGCATTGCCTGCGTTTACAGCGTTTTTGAAACCTCTACTTCTTCGTAGGCTTCAATCATGTCGCCTTCCTTCACGTCGTTGTAGTTGGCGATGTTAAGACCGCAGTCGTAACCCGACGACACTTCCTTGACATCGTCCTTGAAACGCTTCAGAGAGCCTAGCTCGCCCGTGTAGATGACAATGCCGTCGCGGATAAGGCGCACTTTGCTCGTGCGTTTCACCTTGCCCTCGCGCACCATACAGCCTGCAATCGTGCCGACCTTCGATATCTTGTAGGTTTGAAGCACTTCTGCCGTACCGGTAACCTCTTCTTTGAGCTCCGGCGAGAGCATTCCTGCCATTGCGTCTTTAACCTCCTCGATTGCATCGTAGATGATTGAGTAGAGACGGATGTCGACGCCATCGTTCTCTGCCAGACGGCGGGCGGCTACCGACGGACGCACCTGGAAGCCGATAATAACGGCGTCGGATGCGGCGGCAAGCGTAACGTCGCTCTCCGAAATCGCACCCACGGCCTTGTGAATTACGTTGACCTGAACCTCTGGTGTCGACAGCTTGATAAGCGAGTCGCTCAACGCCTCGATTGAGCCGTCAACGTCACCTTTGACGATAAGGTTCAACTCGTGGAACTCGCCCAATGCGCGGCGGCGGGCAATGTCGTCGAGGCCAGGCATACGGCGGGTGCGCTCCTTGACCTCGCGCTGCAACTGCTCGCGGCGCGTGGCTATCTCGCGTGCCTCACGGTCGGTGTCCAGAATGTTGAACGTGTCGCCGGCGGTCGGCGCACCGTTCAGACCGAGCACCAATGCCGGTGCCGCAGGGCCTGCCTCCGTGATGCGCTGGTTGCGCTCGTTGAACATGGCGCGGATCTTGCCATAGCTTGTTCCTGCCACCATGATGTCGCCCACACGCAGCGTTCCGTTGCTCACAAGCACGGTTGCCACATAGCCGCGACCCTTGTCGAGCGACGACTCGATAATCGAGCCTGTTGCCTTTCGGTTGGGGTTGGCTTTAAGGTCGAGCATCTCTGCCTCGAGAAGCACCTTGTCGAGCAGTTCTTTAACGCCGATACCCTTCTTGGCTGAGATTTCCTGCGACTGATATTTTCCACCCCAGTCTTCCACGAGGTAGTTCATATTGGCGAGCTCCTCCTTGATTTTGTCCGGGTTGGCGGCAGGCTTGTCTATCTTGTTGATTGCAAACACGATTGGCACACCGGCTGCCGAGGCGTGGTTGATTGCCTCGATGGTCTGCGGCATCACGTTGTCGTCGGCGGCAACGATGATGATGGCGATATCCGTCACCTTGGCTCCGCGGGCACGCATTGCCGTAAATGCCTCGTGGCCCGGGGTATCGAGGAACGTGATGCGGCGGCCGTCCTCAAGCTTCACGTTGTAGGCTCCGATATGCTGCGTGATGCCACCAGCCTCGCCGGCAATAACGTTGGCGTTGCGGATGTAGTCGAGCAGCGATGTCTTACCGTGGTCTACGTGTCCCATCACGGTCACAATCGGCGGACGCGGCAGCAAATCTTCCTCGGAGTCGGCCTCCTCGTTGATTGCCTCCGACACTTCCGCACTGATATATTCTGTCTTGAAACCGAATTCTTCTGCTACAAGGTTGATGGTCTCAGCATCGAGTCGCTGGTTGATGGAAACCATCACGCCGATATTCATACATGTGGCGATAACCTTGTTGACCGGCACATCCATCATCAGTGCCAAGTCGTTGGCTGTCACGAATTCTGTGATGCGCAGCGTCTTGCTTTCCTTTGCCTCCAATGCGGCTTCCTCGCGCTCGCGCTCTTCAAAAGCCTCGCGCTTCTCTTTTCTCCATTTAGCACTCTTCTTCTGAGGCTTGTTGGTGAGGCGCGCAAGTGTTTCCTTAACCTGCTTCTGCACGTCTTCTTCGCTGACCTCTGCCTTTATGTGGCGCTTGGTCTTGTTGTTCGGACGGTCGGCGTTCTTGTTCTTGTTGCGGCGGCTGTCGTTGTTGCCTCCACCTTGCTTCTGTCCGCCGGCTTGCTGTCCGCCCGGATGCTCAATGTCGACTTTCTCCTTGCCGATGCGCTTGCGCTTGCGCTTCTCGCTGTCGGCGTTTGCGCCTCCGTTGGCTTGTTTTTCCTTGGCGATGTGCTCTTTACGCTTTTCCTCCTTCGACTTCTTCTTCGGACGGGTCGACTGGTTGATGGCGTCAAGGTCGATTTTGCCGAGAATCTTAGGAGCGGCGATTGTTGCCACGACAGTCTTGATTTCGTTGGATTCCGAAACCTCAGGCGCTGCGGCTTTCGGCGCGCTCTGTGGCTGCGGGGCTGGCTTTGCCTCCACTTTCACCTCCGCCTTCTTGACCTCATCCTTTACCTCTTTCTTTACCTCTGGTTTAGGTTCCGGCTTCGGCGCAGGTTTCGGCGCGGGTGCGGGCGCAGGTGCTGGCTTGGGCTCTGGCTTCTTCTCTTCAACGACAGGGTTGTTGTGCTTGTCGAGTTCGATTTTGCCGAGAATCTTCGGCTTCTGCACGGTTTCCACAACAGTCTTTATCTGCTCCGGCTTTTTAGGCTCTTGCGGAGCCTTGTTTTTCACTTTGTCCTTCTGACGCTCCGAGGCATAGCGCTCCGACTTCGACTTCAAGTCTTTGTCGTTTTTAAACGCGCGCACCAGCATTTCGTGCTGCTCGTCGGAGATGCGAAGGTTCAGGTTGCCGGGATCGCCGACCTCCTGATTGTGTTTCTGCAGAAATTCCACCAGCGTAGGAATCCCCACATTCAAATCGTTTGCTACTTTGCTTATCTTTATTGGCATATTGCTTGTTAAGTTTCCTGTTGTTAATCCTCAAATTCCGCTTTCAATATATCGAGCACTTGGTCGACGGTGCTTTCCTCAAGGTCGGCTTTGTCGATTATCTGCTCGCGTGGCATGTTGAGGACGGCTTTTGCCGTGGTGCAGCCGATGCCTTTGAGGGCGTCGATAACCCAGCTGTCGATTTCGTCGCTGAATTCATCAAGATAAATGTCGTCGCTGTCCTCTGTGAAGCGGTAAACGTCGATCTGGTAGCCGGTCAGCATTGTGGCAAGTTTGATGTTCAAACCGCCTTTTCCGATGGCAAGCGACACCTCTTCCGGAAGCAGCATCACCTCGGCGCACTTCTCTTCCTCGTTGATGCGGATTGACGACACCTTGGCGGGGCTGAGGGCGCGACGGATGTAGAGTTCGGGATTCGTTGTGTAGTTGATCACATCGATGTTCTCGTTGCGCAACTCGCGCACAATGCCGTGGATACGAGAGCCTTTCACGCCGACGCATGCGCCGACCGGGTCGATGCGGTCGTCATACGACTCTACGGCTATCTTGGCGCGCTCACCAGGGATGCGGGCGATGCCTTTAAGCAGGATGAGTCCGTCGTGAATCTCCGGCACCTCAATTTCAAACAGACGGCGGAGGAATTCAGGGCTTGTGCGCGAAATTATCACCTTCGGGTTGTTGTTGGCGTTCTGCACTTCCTTGATGACGGCGCGGATGGTTTCGCCCTTGCGGTAACGGTCGCTCGGAATCTGCTCTTCCTTCGGGAGGATGAGCTCGTTGTGCTCCTCGTCAAGAACAAGCACTTCGCGTTTCCAGATTTGGTAGACCTCGCCTACTACAATCTCGCCTTCCATTGCCTTGAACTTGGTATAGATGGCGTCTTTCTGAAGATCGAGTATCTTGGATGCAAGCGTCTGACGGAGTGTCAGGATGGCGCGGCGGCCGAATTTCTCAAACACGATTTCTTTCGTAACGTCCTCGCCGATCTCGCATTCCGGGTCAATCTCGCGGGCGTCGGTAAGACCGATCTGCATGCTCGGATTCTCTACAGCGCCGTCGGCCACTACTGTGAGGTTTTGATAAATCTCGCAGTCGCCCTTGTCTGGGTTCATGATTACGACGAAATTCTCGTCCGATCCAAACATCTTTGCCAGCACGTTGCGGAACGATTCCTCCAACACGCTGATCATTGTGGTCTTGTCGATATTCTTCAGCTCTTTAAACTCCGAAAAGCTGTCTACCATGCTTATGGTTTCCTCTTTCTTTGCCATAATGTCTTAAAACTGGATTACGTATTTTGTATATTTTATTTCGTTATAACCGAAGCGAAGGTCTTCCTCCTGCTCCACCGGACGCTTGGCGCCTTCGGGTTTCACTTTCTTGACCACCGTAAGCACGAAGCCGTCGGCGTCGGCACTCTTGAGGATGCCTTTGAGCTTGCGACCGTCGGCGGTAAGCACTTCAACCTCGTTGCCTTCGTTCTTGTGATACTGGCGCTCTACGCGCAGTGGCGATGTCAGTCCGGCTGAGCCGATTTCAAGTTCATAATCTTCCTCGTCGCGGTCAAACTCGCTCTCAACAAGTCGGTTAAGGCGGATACACTCATCTATGTCCACACTTGTGTCGCTGTCGATTTCCACCACGATGTTGTTGTCCTTGCTGATTCTGACGTCGACGAGAAAAAGGTCGGTGCCTTCCATTCCTCGCTCCAAGACTGCTGTCAGCGCGCTTTTGTCAATCATTCTTCAATTGTTGATGTATTAATAAAACAATGGAGAAGACTTCCGCCCCCTCCATTTCCGTCTGCAAATATACTTATTAATAGACAAATGCACAAACATTTGGTTTCAACGGCTCAAAAACTGTCTTACAATTAGCGATATTTAACACTACCAAGCAGATTATACGTTTTTTTAGCATCCTCAACGCGCTTTTTTTTGACGTTCGCCTGGGATGCCTGTTCCGTTACCGCGGCAGTTGCCGCTCATTCTGTGGGTTAAATAAGTTAAAAACTTGTTCCCGATGCTTGTTTCTCAAAGAAATTTCATATCTTTACGCAGTTTAGTAATAACCTAACCGAAAAAGAACAAAGAAAAATACAGAATACACATCATTTATTAACTTAAAATCTTTTTTATGAGAAAGTCTTTTAAACACATTCTGTTGGCTGGCTTGACCATTGCATCGACAGCCATGGCTATGAATGCACAGACTTTGACGCAAGACTGGAAGGTGACCGAGGGTCTGCCTACAGCCGGCAATGCCCGTTGGGGCATTGGTTTCGACGGAAAAGTCTACACCAACGACAAAAGCGTGCCTCAAATCATCGCTATTAATGCCGAGGGGCAAACCACTGTAGCAACGAGCGCTGCAGGTACAGCAATCACTGTCGATGGAGCTGGAAACTTCATCGTAAACGATGGTTTTCCTAACGCCGCTTCTTCAACAACGTTCAAGATTCTCCCTGCTGGAACAACGGAGATGATTGATTTGACAGTCACTCTTCCTGAAGGCGTGACAGCCGATCGTCTGGACTTTTTGGGTCGCGCTGTCGGCAATGTTATGTCGGAAACAGGCGGTGCTTTCTACATCACTCCTGCCAAATCAGGAAAAATTGCAAAAATCTTTGTTGCAAAGGGTGTTCAGGTCGCTGAAAAGTCAAAAGCTATCGCTGCTGGCATCGCATGCGCTTCCGACGGACATGTTCAACCTGCCGACAACAATCCTGAAACCGACAACATCTTTGTGCGTCCGGCACGCACGCAAGCTTTCTTTGACGGCTTGACAAAGGTCGGAACGGCAAACACTACCGCTGGTGGCGACGCTGTCACTCTCGACGGAACTTTGTTCACATTCGAGCCTTGCGGAACAAACTACGTTGACGGCTTCCAGGTTGTGAACCGCACAACAAACGAGGTGGTTGCAACTCACGAAAACGAATTCTCGAAATCTGCCGCCGCTCCTAACCAGAACGCGATTTCTGTAGAGAAGGTAGACGAATACACTGCTGCAATCTACCAATACGTTCCTGGTCAGATAGCTGCAAAGTACACATTCTCTATTCCTAAGCCGCTTCCTGCTCTTGAGGCCCGCAACGCTTACGCTTATGACATCAAGGTGGAACCTGCCGCTGAAAACTACACTGTTTCTTATCGTTTGAACGCTCCTGCTGAATCTGTAAAGGTTCAGATGTTTGTCGACGGCGAAATGACAAAGGAATACGAAGGTACTACTGTCGCTACCTACGGAGACTATGAAATGACGACCCTCAAAAACCTCAACTCTGTTGAAGTCCCGGGTGCCGACGTTCCTAAAGACGCGTTGGTGCAATTCAAGGTTGCCGTTACAAGCGCCACTGTTGCCGAGCCTACTGTAAACACTAAGAAATACAGTTTCTACCACCCGTCAAGCGTGGAGGTGGACAACAACACCGACAGCCCTAACTTCGGACGAATCCTTGTTGCCGAGGCTATGGCGGCGAAACCTACCGGCTACCACTCTTCTGGCGAAAACAATGGTCTGTATGCTTTCGACCCGACTATGAACCCTATCAAGAACGCTGAAGGCAAATATGCTTTCAAGGGCGGTCAGACTTTCCAGACTACATTCCCTAACGGAAAAACTTCCTACGATCCTCGAAAAGTGCGTATCGCTGCCGACGGACGTATCTTCCTGAGCGGTCAGAACTCTAATGGTATCGCGCTCTGGCAGGTTGACCCAACCGACCTCAACGCTGCGTTCAAACCGGTGATCAAGGGCACTGCAAACCCTGACACTTACGAAATCACAAACGAGGCTGGCGAATTTATCGCTGCGCCTAACGTAAGTATGGACCTCGCGGGCTTTGGCTCTGGTCTCAAGATTCTGATGCTTTCTACAAACGCAAGCGGCACCAGCTTCTCTTACTCTGGCTACCGCACCGACGAGTACTACATCGGCAAAGCCACTACTTGGGACGCCGCTCCGACACAGGCTATCGACGCTTTGACTGGTAAATACACCACCACTCACACCAACTCTACTGCAATCTACGACAACGAGGGCGGTATATGGTATGCCAACTCTCGCTCTAAAGCTACGGAAGCGGAACCTACTCTGGTCCACATCAATGCTGAGGGCGTAGAGGACTACAAGATCGACTCTAACGACAAGGGCGGTTTCTTCGGCGGTGGCGGTATCCGCTTCAACGCCGACTTCTCTCTCCTCGCTATCGGTACTTCTGACAAGACTCTCACAGTATTCGAGGTTTCTAAGGACGACAATGGCGCTCCTGTTTTGACTGAAAAATACAAATTCGCTACGACTATCGGACGCAACCTCAACGACATCGCTTGGGACTGCGCAAACAACCTCTACATTGTCAGCAACAGCGGTGAGTTGTTCAAGTCGGTTGCACTTCCTCGCGAAAGCGGTGAAGTGGTTGTTGCCGCTCCAAGCAGCTACGACATCAACATCTCAAGCGACGAGTATCCTGCTTCTGTCTACGTAATCGGACAGGAAACTGGATGGGATCCTGAGAATGGCGTGAAATTGACTAAGGGTGAGAACGGTGTTTACACTGGCACTGTGACTGGTCCTTGCAACTTCGGTATCACTACAGTGCTTAGCGCTGACTGGGATGTTGTCAACGCCAACCGCTACGGTTTTGAGGTCGACAACACTGCCGTTACTCTCAACCAGGCTATGCCTCTCGTGAAGGCTGCCGGCGCTATCCGCGTGGCTGAGGAAGGCGAATTCGAACTCACTGTCGACCTTAAGAACATGACTGTCCTCGTTGCTGGCGAAGCTCCGGTGGTTTATCCTGAGAAGCTTTACCTTCTTGGCTCTGTTGAGCCTAACGCCTGGGATCCTGCCGACGAGACTCACGTTGCCAACCAAATATCTGAGGGCATCTATCAGATTGATAACGTCTCGATTCTCGCTGCCGATGAAAACGACTATGGCTACTTCGCATTCACTTCGACTCCTGGCACTTGGGACGATGTCAACGCTCATCGCTACGGTCCGGCTGTAAAGGATACTGAGCTTGCCGACAAGACTATGTCTGCTATCGGCTTGAACGGCGACACTTCTTACAAGATCAAGAGCGGTGCATACAGCATCACTGTCGACCTCGGTCTCAACACTATCTATGCTGTCCGTCTGGGCGACAACGTTAACGACGCTGCCGTTGAAGCGGCTAAGGTTGTTGCTGGTATCGGCGAAATCCGCATCATCGGTGAGGCTAACGCTGTTTCTATCTTCAACGCTGCCGGACAGGCTGTCGCTGTAAACAGCAAGGACGCTCAGTTCTTCGTTGCAAGCGGCATCTACGTAGTTGTTGTCGATGGCAAGACTACTAAGGTTCTCGTGAAATAACATTTCACTTCAATAAATCTAAAAAGGCGAGTCCCGAAAGAGACTCGCCTTTCTTTTTCGCCGTCCTCGCCGGGACGGCTTGAAAAGACACTTCGTTAATTCTTTCATCCGGCGCACTGCGCCATAGCGTCGGCTCGCTTCTTGCGCGTGCAAAACCGCTCGCACTGCAGGCAGATGTCGTAGCCAAGCAGTGCCCCGAGGATGAAATCCTCCTCGGGCGACAACTGATGGAGCGGGCGCACGATAAACTGCCTTACCGCCGCAATGCATTCCGGCTTGCCGAAATACAGATTGACGTTGTTCTCGTTGGCCGACTGCTCGAAGTGGCAGATGCCTTGATCGTCGAGTCGCGCCACGGCTGCCGCCAGATAGCGACGGTTCAGCGTGCATAGCACCATGTTGCGCACGCCTTTCTTATATTCGTACACATAGTTGAGAAACACCTGAAGCTCGCTCGACAGCATCGTGTTGGCTATTTCCATCATTGTCGTTGGTCGTTTTTTATTTTGTCATTGACGTTTGTTTCTGTCTCTCGGTTATTCCACGCCCTCGTTCTTCAGCTGTGCGACCCAGGCGTCGATGCGTCCGTCGGTCTTGTCGTCTTCGTTGACTTCGTCGAGTGCCAGACCGACAAACTTGCCGCCGCTCTCTGCCGCCGAATCATCGTAGGTATAGCCGGAAGCATCGACCTGACCGACAAACGTGCAGCCGGTGGCTGCCAGACCGTCGTGGATTTCGCCCATGGCGCTGCAAAACGTGTCGCTGAACGACGAGGAGTCGCCGCAGCCGAACAATGCTACTTTCTTGCCTGTCAAGTCCTGACCCTTCAGCTGGTCGAGAAAGTCGTACCAGTCGTCTTGTAACTCGCCGGCGCCCCATGTGGAGGTGCCGAGCAGCAACGCGTCGTAGCCCACGGCATCGGCGGCTGTGGCCGACCCTACATTGTGCACGTCGGCGGAGGCTACGCCGAGTTTCTTTGCTATTCGCTCTGCAACAGCCTCGGTAACGCCTGTTGTTGAGCCATAAAAAATACCAATTTTCATCTTCGTGTAGTTTAATTGTTCATTGTTGTTTTTCTGGTCGTAAAATTACGTCGGCGCATTGCCTTCTGCAATACCTAAATCAGCGTAATTTGACCGCTGCGGCATACCTATCATTTTGTGAAAATTTGATAACAAGGCAGTCTGTCAACGCTTTACAGCCAACAATCAACCCTGTCGGAGAGCGTAGCGGCAAGGCGCAGACCGGATAGCGTCCGGGCGGCGTTGTCGCGGAATTGCATGGCAAGACTCTCGCGGGCGGCATAGCAGCTGGCAAGCACCGACTGTGCGACGTAGCGCTCTGCATAGCGGCGCAGGCTCTGGGCAGTGCCGACGCCGTCAACGGTCAGCGACAGCGTGTAGGTTGTGTCGCTGTCGGAGGGAATCGAAAACGATTGGCTGTCTACGATGCTCGCAAGTTCGCCGGCAAGACATAGCCAGGCGTTGAGGCAATAAACGCCGAGCAATCGGCGGTTGTCGGACGAGATTACTGCCGGACGGCTGTCGCGGCCGCTCATCAGGGCGAGGCACGCACTCTCGGCATAAACTGTTTTAAGCACTTGCTCAATGTCGATTGAAATTGTGATTTTTCGTGTGTTGTTCATTGTCTTTTTTTAATTGTAAAGGTTATCAAGATTAGTGTTGTTGCAGCCGCAAGCAATGCGGCAAGCGAAAGTCGGTAGCGCGTAGGCAGCCGGCGCGTCGATGCGGTCTGCTCTGTCGTCCCGATGCTCACGCCTGTAGCTGCCACCGCCACTGTGTCGGTGCGCTCCTCGGCTGCAAGCCGGCGGTGCCGGCTTATGCTTCTCACGGCTTGACGGCCTGTCGAGTCGGGGGCAAAGAAGTTTATCACAACGGTTTCCGATGCCTCTTTCGCCGATGCCGTGGTGCGGCGTGTGGCGGCGACGCTGTCGGCCGTTTCCGTGTGTGTCTGCAATCCCGCAGTGCTCTCCACTGCCCTATGACTGTGGCACGAGGATAGGCTAAACAGTGAGGCTACGATGATTGCTGTGGTTGTGTATTTCATGGTAGATGATTTTTGAAGCTTGTTTTTTCGACAGGAAGTAGCGTGACGCTTTTTGCTCGGCAAGCACTGTCGCCACGGCTTCGGCAATCGTGCATTTGCGCCTGTGCATGACGCGCCTGACGTGGAGGCTTATCTCCTCCCACATCTGGCGCTTCAGCTTACTCCGGCGGGAGCATGGCTTGCCGTCGCGCACCATCTGATACATCATTCGCAACGCGTAGTCGTAACTCACGTCGTAGCGTGGTGTGCCGCCGCGGAGCGCACGGTCTATCACATTGTAACGGCTGTCGTAGCGGTTGGTTTCGATGGCTTTCTTCAGGCTGCGTTGCCAGTTTGCCATCAGTTCTTGGTTTCTCATGATTTTGTGCTCAAACATAATTCTCGGTTTTGATTTGTGTGTTTTTCTTGGAAATCTGATGCGAAGATAATACATAAAATGGCGATTTGCAAATATTTTGTTGGCTTTTTGCCAATAAATTTCCTAAATCTCTTATACTCAGTCGCACAGCAGACACGGCGTGGCGCAAAAAAAACGGGAGGCATACCGCCTCCCGCCACGTTTATTGTATTATTTTTTCTTTTTAAGCTTGTTCAAGCCGCTTTTTAATCCTGACTTAACCTTTTTTGTGGCTTTGTCCACAGGGTTGCTCGATGTCGACGTCGATCCGCCGTCGCCGCCGTTTTTGGCTCTATACTCTTCCCAGTATTTATCATATTCAGCCTCGGTTCCACAAACGATTTTACGTCCGTTTGTTTTACCTTTCTCGTAAGAAATCTGCACTACGGTCTGTCCCTTGTCGTTCTTCTTCATTACCACACTGTGCGTATAATACGAATTATCATAGCAGTCAAACGTTTCCGTATTTCCCGATTTCTTATAGTTTTTCACTGTCAGCTCATCATCTCCACAAGAGTCAGGAATGTATTTTTTAGCCTCACGGTCAAGGATAAACCAACTGGTTTCAGGTTGATCCTCATGTCCCTCTTCATAAAGGAAATAATACTTTTGTTGAGCGGCATACGCTCCAACTGCCGACAACAACAAAGCGGCAGCACTCATTAGAATTTTCTTCATAGTTCTTTTTTTATTAAGTTATTTCATCACTTTCATCACCTTATAGCCCACCTTCACTACGTAGACCCCCGAAGGCAGGACAACCATCTGCTTCTCCGCTCCGTCGCGGCTTGCATAAACCTCTCTTCCGCCGACATCGTAGACCGCCACATCGGCGCCTTCCGGATTTTCAACCACCACGCCGTCGGCTGTGGCATAAGCGCGCGCCGCAGAGGCCTTCAATGCGCACACTGCGCCTTCCTGCTTCACCTCAACGAGGTCACTGTAGTTGGAATCATCGAGTTCCGACCCTGACGACAACCGCTTCAGCGAGGCTACCTGATACCAATACACGTCGCCTGCCACCTTGTCGCCTGTCGCGACGTCGTGGCTCGACACGTCGCCTGTTTCCACAAAGTCGTAGACGAGCATAGCCTCGTCGCCTGCCTTCATAGGCTGGCTGATTGTCATATTGTCAAAATATGCATTGCTGTCGCCACCAACCATATCCAGCTCCACATAGCAGCCCTGGATTCCGCCGTCGAGCTCAAGCGTATAGTCTGCCCACTCCTTGGTCAGCTCCACCTTGCCCACCTTGCCGAGTGCGTATGAGGGTCCTGCCATCAGATATTCAGTGGCGAAGACGGCTACAGTGGCTGTGCCGGTGGTCTTCGCGCGGAACGTCACCGTAAACTTGCCGTTGTTGTTCTGCAGGCTGTACATCGGCGACATGAGCATTCCGTTCTGCTCTGCCGACTTTTTGTTGTAAAGTCCAAAAACGCCATGGCATGAATATGCGCCATAGACATACCAGTTGCTGCGGTTGGTGTAGCCGTCGAGCCATCCCCAACCTATGTCGAACGGGCTCTCGATGGAGCCGTATTTGAATCCGCTGAAATCATCGTTGTAGAAATAGTAGATTTCATCAGCCGGCGCTTTGTGGCGGATATATGTGTAGACGGTGTAGCAGTTGGCTCCTGACGCTTTTTCCCAATTGGCGGTAAACCCGGCATCGCTGACGTTGGTGGCCGGCTTGACAACAGGCACTGGCAATCCATGCGCCAGCTTCTGAGGCCCACGCTGGGGCGCGGACACTCCTGCCATCGCAGCAGCGGCAACGAGAAGCATCACTGTCAACAAGTAAATTTTATTCATAAAGCGGTTTTTGTTATGTTGTCTAAATGTTTTTCCTATTACAATTACAAAATTGTACAAAACATTGACATTCCAATACTTTTTTCAAAAAAAAGTGTGCCGGGACAATCCGTCCGGCACACTCGTCAAATATGCAATTCCGTTTTTTTCTATCTTACAATGGTCTTTACCACCTTGTCGCCTATGCGGACAATTACAAATCCTTGGCAATCAACAGCGTTCTCGCCCTGATGTGCCTCAAATGCAGCGATTACACGACCGTATGCGTCAACAACGGTGACTGGGGCTGCCTCTGCGGCATCGACAACGAGACGTCCGTTGCGGGCAAACACTTTGAATCCTGCGGCTGCAACGTCGGCACCGCCGTCTGCCTCACCAACCATAATTTCGTTGGATGCGCCTGAATAAACCACATCGTCCATACCAACGGCTGTGATTGTGTTCACGCTTGCAAACACTTTGTAAGAATATTCCGTGTTGGCTGCCGGCTCATAAGTGAATTTCGCCGACAGTCCGGTTGTCTCAACCTGCTGGGCTACGGTGCGCACCTTGTCGCCTGCCTTGGTCTTCTGAGTAATCACTACATCGTCAAAATGCACCTCGCTGGTACCTCCGTAAGAGAAGCGGATAAACGTGCCTTTCGCGCCTTTGGTAAACATTGTGCCGTAGTTCTTGAACGCGCCCTCGTCGAGTTCGATTTCCGCGCTCTCAAGCACTGTGGTCTCGTTGTTTGCCTGTGTCAAAAGGTCTACTGTAACTTTTTCTCCGGTCTTGTATTTTCCGCTGTCGCCTGCGGCTGCAGTAAAGTCTACAAACACCACTCCGCCATTGCCGCTGAGGTCAAGAGACGGCGTTACAAAGAACGCACTTCCAAACATCGGCCAAAGCACAAGGCTTCCGCCACCGAAAGCGTATGTCGATGCATACCAACCTGGTGTGTGGGTGTAGGCGTCGAGGTTGTCTGGGTCTTTTGATGGAAGATCAATCAAATCAAACGATCCTTTCGTGATGCCCGCGAAATCTTCGTTGAGAATCTCTGTGTCGCTGTCCTCCGTAAGAGTTATGGTCTTATAAAGAGTTGCTGTGTAGGTGTCTGCGTCGGGAACGGCTGTCCAGTTGGCTGTGAAGCTGTTGGTGGTCACGTCGGTTGCCGCGAGTGCGGTCGGAGCTGCCAGACTTTCAACGTGCTTGATAACTTCCGACTCGTTCGACTCTGTAGAAACGTTTGTGCCTCTTTTGGCAACAACCACAAAGTAATATTTCAACGTGTTGTCGTCCACTGTGACAATCACGCGGTTGCCCGATGTGTCGCCTTCCGGAAGCGGCTCTGCGTCATAGGTCTTGACGTTGATTCGGTTGCCTTTGGCATCCTTGTTGTAGACCGACACGGTGTAGCCTGTTGCGTTTGGCACAGAAAGCCAGCGTGCCGAGAATGTTGTGCCGTCATAGTCTGTCGGACGCAGGGATGTTGGTGAAGGCACCACTTCATCGCCCTGCTCAATCTTCAGATAATCAATAAAGAACGGGGTGGAATAAAGGCTCGCTGAAGAAATCGACAATGCTCCGGGAAGTCCCTTGTCTGTTACAATAACAAAATCATGCCATTCTCCGTCCTCGAAATAAGGGGAACTCAATTTCGTGTCGCCGGCCTTGATGTTGATCATGTTGCCGTACTCTGTCCACGATTTCACACGCAATGTGATGCGGATATTGCCATCTTTTGCATCCAGGTCCAAATCGGGAGTAGAAATCGAATGCGGGTCGAAATCAAGCACATCGGTTGTGCCGACAAACAGTGAGCCGCCAGCTTCGTAGATTGCATCACCCGTCCATCCAAGCAACACATCGCCGAGCTTTCCGCTCGCTGCGATGTCCACATTCCCTGGCTTGCTTGTTGTGCCATCCGTAAACTGGTTGAAATCTTCCTCAAGCACCACTCCGGCATTTGCCAGCGGCGCCGCTCCAAGCAGCGCTGAGGCTGCGAGAAATCCAAATAGTAAATTCTTCTTCATCTGTTTTAATTTTTAGGTTATCGTTTCCAGACAGCAACAAAGTTACACATTATTTCTTCATTCGCAATCTTTTTTTTACAAGAATCGCCTTTCTGGTTAATTTTTTCTACAAAAACCTTCCCAAACCGTAATTCCGATGCCAAACGCACCATTTTGAACGGTTGTTAATAACTTTTTTTCAATCTATTACGCTACTTTTATAAATAATGTCTACCTTTACCACCTAATTAGGTATGGAAGAAGATTTTTTATGGTAATGAAAGAGGAACTACCTGTGTATCATATCCCTGCATTGGCGCCGGAAACAATCCAAGGGCTCGACATAAAGCCCGACGGCACATACGTCGACGTGACATTCGGAGGAGGAGGTCACTCGCGCGCCATTATGTCGTGTCTCGGACCTAATGGTCGGCTGTTCAGTTTCGACCAGGACATGGACGCTTATGCAAACCGGATTGACGACAACCGGTTCACGTTTGTGCATGGAAACTTCCGATACCTGCGTAATTTTCTTCGTTTCTACAATGCGCTGCCTGCCGACGGCATCCTCGCCGACCTCGGCGTGTCGTTCCATCACTTCGACGACGGAGAGCGCGGTTTCTCGTTCAGATACAGCGACGGCGTTCTCGACATGCGCATGAACCGCGACAACGACCTTGACGCGCGACGCGTGGTAAACGAATACGACGCCGAACGGCTGACCACGATTTTCCGCCTTTACGGCGAGCTGAAGAATGCCAAACGAATGGCTGACTGCATCGTGAAGGCAAGGGCTTCGAAGGACATTGTCACTATCGCCGACCTGCTGAACGTGGTACGACCGCTTATAAACCCTCGTCAGGAGAAAAAAGAACTGGCGCAAGTGTTCCAGGCTTTGCGTATGGAGGTGAACCACGAAGTCGACGCGCTTCAGGAGTTTCTCGAGCAGACGCTAACGGCTATACGCCCGGGCGGACGACTCGCTATAATAACATACCACAGCATCGAGGACCGCATGGTGAAAAATTTCATGCGCAGCGGACGCATCGACGGCAAAGTGGAAACCGACTTCTTCGGACGCCGGCTGTCGCCTATAGCGCCGCTGTCGGGAAAACCGATTGTTCCGTCTGACGAGGAGGTGGAACGCAATCCGCGCGCACGCAGCGCAAAACTGCGTGTGGCGATAATTGGAAAGGAGGACGAGTGATGGCCGACGAGCAGAAACCCAAGAAATCGTCCAGTCTGCTGAAGCGCATATACCGCGGGCAGTGGCTTTCCGTAAAAGACTACAAACGCAACATCATCGGCGTTGTGGTTGTTGTGGCCATGTTCATCATCTACATCTCTTTCAAATTCGATGTGCAGATGAAAATCGCCCAAATAATACACCTGGGCGAGGTGCTCGCAAACGCCAAGACAAACATGGTCAACGCTTCTTCGGAATACAGCAGCAAAATCCGCGAGAGCGAGCTGACCCAAAAGCTCGACACTCTTCACATGTACCTGAAAGTTGCCGAGCAACCGCCATATTATCTGGACTCTTCAAACGACACTGACGATGGAGAAGAAAAAGAAAAGTAAAATACAGCAGGGCATGCTCAACCGCTACCGCATGATATTCATTATCATTGCGCTTTTTGCAATCCTCATTGCCACTATGCTTTTCAAAACAACGGTTGTCGACGCTCCTCTCTGGAACGAGAAGGCTGCAGGAACGCTTGTGAGCGGCGACTCCATCACGCCCGAACGTGGAAAGATTCTTGCTTCCGACGGGTCGATTCTGTCAGTGAGCGTGAGATACTATATGGTGAGACTCGACTTGCGCTCGCCAAACTTCAAGCCTGAGGCCATCGACTCGCTGCTGCCGCGGCTGTGCTCTCAGCTCGAATCGCTGCACACACAGCCCCAACGCACGGCTGCTCAATGGAAGGTGTTGTTTGACAATGAAATAAAAAAGGAAAAGAGCAACCGGTCGCGCACTTTCCTCATTTCAAAGAAAATGACAAAAGCCGAGCTAGACACGCTCCGCAC
>ULXB01016714.1_pt1 | contig 19803 bp, 16 predicted proteins | sample 1960901 | NCBI WGS metagenome assembly ULXB01 (sample SAMEA4835828, study PRJEB28245) | human gut metagenome | biome: gut microbiome; material: fecal sample | place: Denmark | collected 2008
AGCCCCCAGAACTCTTGCCTGCTCCTCCAGCTTTACCCCCATTGCTCTTGTTCCATCCTGCATCAGCGTAACTGCATACGGAAGAGAACAGATCAGATGGACAATAATGACTCCCTGAACGGTTCCGCTTAATCCACATTTGATAAAGGTAATCTGAACCCCCATCGCAAACACGGTTCCCGGAACAAGAAACGGAAGCATCGACATAAATGAAAACAGCCGCTTTCCAAAAAAGTCATAGCATTCCAGCGCCCTCGCCGTCATTGTTCCGATCACAACCGACAGGAACGCGACCGAAGCCGATATGAAAAGACTGGACATACAAAGTCGCACAAGTTGCTGCCTGTTTCTCAGTATTCCATTCACCGCTCTCATCGAAAATTTCTGCGGGATAAGTGACGGCCATGCCCATCTCTCTGTCCCTACCCAGACAAGGATCGTAAGAATTGGTACAATCACCAGGAAAATAAAAATGCCTATGATCAGGCCTTCCCAGATGTTCTTTTTTCTTTTCATCTTCCTGTTCCTCCTAACCTGCCAGCTTCTTCGTGCTCCGGCGAAGTAATATGTAATATAAAACTGCTGCAATCAGAGAGATCACGATCAGGATTCCATTGATCGCCATCGCATACGGTCGCGCCCGAAGATCAGGTTTGGTATATTCCAGATAAGCCAGAACCGGCAGCGCCTTTGGTATCGTTGCTCCAAGTATGAACGGCAGCTCATATGCTCCAAGTGCAAATACAAAGATGATCAGAAAACCACTGAGCACTGTATTCATACATAAAGGAAGCGTTACTTTCATGAAGGCCTGAAGTTTATTCGCTCCAAGATTGGTCGCTGCTTCTCCAAGACTGCCATTGATATTCGCCATCAGAGCAATCACAAAATAGATTATGAATGGAATTTCCTTCCACAGATAGGCAAGAATTACACCAAGTCCATATCTGTCATAGAGCAGCATCGGAAACTGCTGCTGATCCGTAATCAATCCTGCATTTGCAAGGATTCTCGCAAGGATTCCATTTTGCGAAAGAATATTTACAATAAAGAGTGCCACAACAACATGGGGAACAATGATTGGAATCTGAACGATCCGCATAATGATTCCGCGCACTTTTCCGGCACTCACCAGAACTGCACACAGAAATGTTCCTGTTACTGTGGCAAGAAAAGCCGACATAAATGCAATGTACAGACTATATTTTAATGACTGCAAAAGATCCGGTCTGGTCAGTACCTCCTTATAATATTTCAGCGTCGGTTCCGTTAATCCAAAAGCTGGAATCACCCCTAAACTTTGGATGATTCCAGTTCCCAGACCAATAATAAAAACTACGCCTAATATAAGTTGCGGCACCAACAGTATATAAGGTGTCATTTTTTTCTTCATTTTATTTTCCTACTACTTCCTCTGCCCAGATCTCTTCGATGATCGGTACAAGTGCGGAAGGCATTTCCGGAAGACGTTTTGATAAAAGTTCATCCTGAGGGATTACACCCTTACCAATCTCAACCTTATCAAATGCTTCTTTCTGTGTATCGTTTAATTTGTTGTAATCTACAACCGGAATGGTACGGATCTCTGTGAAACGATCTGCCTGTACTTCCGGATCCATCATCTCGTTGATTGCTACCTGGGCTCCTGCTACGTTTCCTGAATTTGCTGCAATTGCAATGTAATTTGTATTTCCAATTGTTCCTTTATCGAACTGGAAGGATTGAGATGTTTCTGTGTAAGTACCATTTTCAATGTTGGTAGCTGTTGAATATGCACTGTAAGAGATATCCATTACAACTTCTCCGTCAGAGTACATATTGGTCAGTGCCGTAGAATCCTTCGGGAAAGTCTTTCCTTCATTCCACAGGTATGGATTCAGTTCACGCAGATATTCAAGAGTTGGCTCAATTGCTGCTTTTACAGTCTCTTTATCAGCTTCCATATCCATGAACTGTTCATATCCGCAGATATCGTAAATCACATTACGAACAAATGCACTTCCTGTAAAGTCAGGTAATGCAGGATAAGTTACTTTTCCTTTGTTCGCTTTGCAGAACTCCATGAACTCATCTGTGTTTGTCGGAAGATCCGGTGTTACTGCTGTATCTGCGACCATAACAAGCTGTGCTTTTCCGTATGGAGCTTCATATCCCTCAATCGGAAAGCAGAAGTCTGCATTTGTCTCTTCATCATCTGTATCAATATAAGACTGGAAGTTCGGAAGTTCTTCTGCAAACGGTCCGTAAAGCATGTTGTTTTCTTTACAGGTCTTGAAGTTTTCTCCATTAATCCAGATCATATCGATATCGCCATCTTTTTTATCTGTTGAAATTTCACCGGAAAGCTGACTTAAAATCGCATCAATATCCATCGGTACACGTTCCAGTGTGATGTCATATTTTTCTTTCAGACGCGGTGCATAGTAGTTGTCAAGCCAGTCATTTAAGCTATCATCTCCGCCCCATCCGTAAAATGTAACGGTTGTACCCTTGGCTGCATCCACCATTTCATCGAAGCTCATATCCTCTACGGCTTCGGTTGTCTGCTTGGTTTCTTTGTTGTCTGCTTTTTCTGTCTTTGCGCTGTTTCCACATGCTGTTAAGGAAAACGCCATCACAGTACTTAAAAGCAGAGCTGCAATTCTCTTTTTCATTAAAATTTTCCTCCTTCATTTTCTCCGTCCTTCATTATAACAAATTATTAACAAAAAGCACGCTGTTTTTCATTCCTGCTTTGTTGTTACCCCTCAACACTTCGTTTAGCTATTGTAATTTTCTATATACTTATAGAATTTTTCTACTGATGATTCCATTGCTCTGTCCTTCAGCGTAAGAAGACCGATTTCCCAGATCATATCATCTTCTGCGAAAGGAATCATGACCAGCCCCTCTGTATTCATATCTTCATGGACAAAGTCAATCGTCACAGAAATCCCTCTCTTCAGCCGGCACATTTTATAGCAGAGATCAAATCCATTTGTCTCAAATACAATATCCGGTTCAAATCCCCGGTTCCAGCATCTGCTCTGAATAAACTCATTGAGTTTAAAACTGCTGTTTTCAAGATAAAGAGGCTCGCCTTCCAGATCCAGAATAGTTGCTTCTCTTTTTTTCGCCAGAGAATGTTCTTCATAAACCAGAAGCCCCAGACTGCATTTTTTTAAACTTTTCATATCAAAACAATCTCCTGCAAATGGTCCGATCGACAATGCCACATTCCCTTCTTTGTCAAGCAGCATTTTCTCTACGATCCGATCCGGATATTCCATATAAGAAAATGTCACATTCGGATATTTCTTCTGAAATTCCAGAATACAGTCTGGCGTCAGGTAACGCAGGATATCATAGGCAACCAGAAGTTCTACTGTCCCTTCCTCACTCGCACGTATCATATCAATTTCTTTTTTCAATTTGTCATATTCGCTAAGAACCGTATTCGCATAATCATACAGCCTCTGTCCGCTCTCTGTCAGTTCTATCCCGGAGGCAACCCTGTCAAGCAACGTACATTCCAGTTCATTTTCCAGATTTTTCAGTACACGGCTGAGTCCCTGTGGTGACATAAAAAGCTCTTTTGAAGCCCTCGCAAGACTTCCTCTTTGACAAATCATCCGAAATTCCTCTAATTCTTTAATCGTCATTCTTTTCCCACGACTCCCCTATTTAAATTTACATTTTGCCCGATTCAAAATAGGTGTTTTCCCAAGAGGTACCTTTTCATCGATTCCCATAATAAGCGGTAGCAAATGCTTTGCATCTTCATATCCTCTCCTTCTGAAACTACAGATGCACGAAGCGCAATATGTATAAAGTTCCGGCTCCCTCGATGCTTTTACACGGTCTGTCAGTGCCTGTGCCACATCCGCTTCTTTTCCAGCTGCGCATCCACCAAGCCCGCAACACTGTACATCTCTGAATGCATCTTCTACCTTTCCGACAAGGAATGGCTTCATATCATATTCAAACTTTCTGTCTTTTCGGTCCGGACATGGATAATACATTGGAATCCTTTCTTTTTGATAAATATTTCCAATTTTAAGCTCTGCCATTTTTTCGTAAACACTGATAATCTCCGCATCCAGTCGTCCTTTTAAAAAGTAATAGCAGTTCGGACATGCCATGATCACCTGTTCTACTCCTGACTCTTTTAATTTCCAGTTGATTCGCTCAATGATCCCCGCTGCCTCTGAAACAAGTCCCAGTTCTTCAATCGGTTTCCCACAACAGTCATATACAACTCCCACATCATATTTTGCGAATTCTTCCACCAACTTATCTGTCGTTTTCGGAAAAAAAGACGGAAAATTACATCCCGTAAAAAAAACTGCTTTCTTTTTTGAATGGCGGTAATTTGCAAATTTGTACGGATTCTTTTCTAAGAGCAGTCCGTCATATGAATTATCAAGAAGCTTCCCACCTCCGTCTTCAACCAATTTTCTCCGACTGTCAAGTGCAATCTCTTTTCCATCAATTCCTTTTGGACAGACACACCCGCAGGTTCCACACAAGAAACAATGATATGCCAGCTCCGGTTTTTCTTTTAATACCGGCAGATCAATTCCGTATTTTTCCAGAAACAGACAACTTCTGGTACATTTTCCACAATGGATACATGCATCCAAATCCCACTTATTCATAATTTTTATCCAGCTTTCCTTTCAGTCCCAGTTCTAGATAATCAATCGTAATTGGACAGTTACAAATTGCTCCCTTTTCAATATCCTCATACAGGTGGTACAAATCTCCCTTATCATCCACATCATAATACATCTGACCTACCGCCGTAGAGAGCTTCTCATTTCTCATGTGCTGTAAGGTATCATAAATAACTGTATTCGTTCCGTATCGTTCAATTTTCCATATAGAATCATATTCTTTTTTCATTCCGATCAGATAGTACCCTCCATCAAATGTAGGATGAATCACAATATCTTTTCCCCCAAGATTATCAAATGCATTTTTCAGTGTTTCCGGGTGAATCTGCGGAATATCTGTCCCGATCAGAATTACTTTCTCATACCCCATTCTCAGTACGATTCCAATCGCATTCTTCATCCTTTCACCAAGATCATCACCAAATTGTGGAAGACATACTGTCTCATTATCAAGAACTTGCTGTAGCAGCTTCTTTTCATCCTTTGGTGTAAAAAACACGAAAATATCCGCATCCACCTGCTTTGCTTTTTCATATATATCCTTTACAAAGCAGGCATGTAGACGCGCGCACTCTTCCCCAGTTAGAAAAGGCATCAGCCTGGTCTTTGTCTGTCCTGGTATCGGCACCCTCGTAAATAAAATAAGTGCATCTTTCATCTATAATATTTCCTCCAACATTTCAATCACACTTTCCACTACTTTAGGACAAAAATCCAGCATTCTGCCACTCGAAAGTGCTTCTTCAAGCTGTTCCGGAAGCGATACATCATAGCCTAATAACTCTTTGCAACTGTTTGTTGCAAACTTTTCCAGAAACAATGCTCTAAATTCTGCATATTTGTTCATCATTTCTTCTTTTTGCCGAAGCAGAGTATTCACATCCCAGTGTCCATATTTTAGTCCAACAGCCATGATTGCTCCGGTAAATGCACCGCATGTATCCCCATGCATCATTCCACCTCCAAAACAAGCCGAAACTTTATTCGCCATCTCTTCCGTAATCCCAAGTCTCTCTGCGAAATAAGACAGAACGACCTGAGAACAATCATATCCTTTTATAAATTTTTCCCGAATCATACTTTCTTCTATCATTTTTCTCTCTCCTTTGTCATCTTACATCACTTTTTCATTCTAACATCAAACCAGTCCTATTTCTATAGATTGTCTTATCGTATTTAACTATAATTTGCTTGTCTTATTTATAAATCAAATAATTCGTGCCTTTTACAAAAAAATCCCTCATCTGCGGTTTCCCGCAAATGAAGGATTTCTTTTACTTTATTCAATTCTTACAGTAATCCACCGATTGATAAGAATAACGGTGCAAATACAAGTGAAACAATTGTCATAAGTTTAATCAGGATGTTGATAGACGGTCCTGATGTATCCTTGAACGGATCACCTACTGTATCACCAACAACTGCTGCTTTATGAGCTTCGCTTCCTTTTCCGCCATGATGTCCTGTTTCGATGTATTTCTTAGCATTATCCCATGCTCCACCAGCGTTGGACATGAAGATTGCCATAAGTACACCTGTAACAAGTGCTCCGGAAAGTAATCCACCGAGGGATTCCACACCAAGAACGATACCAACGATCAACGGAACTACGACTGCCATCACACCCGGAAGCAGCATTTCGTGAAGAGCTGCTGTAGTAGAGATTGCAACGCATGATGTATAATCCGGTTTTTCTTTACCTTTCATAATGCCCGGTTTTTCACGGAACTGTCGTCTTACTTCTTCGATCATCTTGTATGCAGCCTTTGATACAGACTCCATAGTAAATGCGGAGAAGAGGAATGTAAGCATACCACCGATAAAGATACCGATGATTACTCTGTAGTCAAGAAGATTGATCGCTTCAAGACCAACTGCCTGTGCATAAGATACGAAAAGTGCAAGTGCGGTAAGGGCTGCTGATCCAATCGCGAATCCCTTACCCATAGCTGCAGTTGTATTTCCTACTGAGTCAAGCTTATCTGTGATTTCACGAACAGATTCATCCAATCCTGACATTTCTGCGATACCACCTGCATTGTCTGCGATCGGTCCGTATGCATCAACGGCAACTGTGATACCTGTTGTAGAAAGCATACCTACTGCTGCAAGTGCGATTCCGTAAAGTCCTGCAACTGAGTAAGATACAAAGATACCTACACAGATCAGGAGAAGCGGGATTGCTGTAGATTTCATTCCTACCGCAATACCACTGATGATTGTAGTAGCTGCACCAGTCTCTGACTGTTCTCCGATTCCCTGAACCGGTTTGTAGTCTGCTGATGTGTAGTACTCTGTGATGTTACCGATGATCACACCAACAACCAGACCTGCGATAACGGCAATTGCCGCACTCATCTTTCCGAAGAGTACATTACTCAGTACAAGTGCTACAACAATAACTACGATAGAAGCTGCATAGCTTCCCTTTGTGAGAGCTTTCTGTGGATTCGAATTCTCATCACCTTTTACAAAGAAGGTTCCGATGATAGAAGCGATCAGACCACATCCTGCGATCGCAAGCGGATAAAGAACTCCGGATACAGCTCCTGCTGCTGCTCCAAGAGTCAGTGCTGATACAAGTGAACCAACATAAGATTCAAAAAGGTCAGCTCCCATACCTGCAACGTCACCTACGTTATCACCTACATTGTCAGCGATAACAGCCGGGTTACGCGGATCATCTTCCGGGATACCTGCTTCTACTTTACCAACAAGGTCTGCACCAACGTCTGCTGCTTTGGTGTAGATACCACCACCAACACGGGCGAAAAGTGCGATTGAAGATGCACCAAGGCTGAATCCTGAAAGCACATCTACGTTCTTTGTAACAATGTACACAAGGCTTACGCCAAGTGCTCCAAGACCTGCTACGCACATTCCCATAACGGCCCCGCCAGAAAAAGCGATTGATAATGCTTTATTCATTCCGCTTTCTTTTGCTGCGTTAGCAGTTCTTACGTTCGCTTTTGTAGCGACTGTCATACCACAGTATCCTGCAACTGTTGAGAAAAGTGCTCCAATTACAAAGCATACTGCTGTTACCCAGCTGATACCAAATCCGATCAGTACAAAAAGCACTACTACAAAAATGACCAGAATCTTGTATTCAGCCATGAGGAAAGCTCTTGCGCCCTCCGCGATTGCGCCTGCAATCTCTTTCATGCGGTCCGTACCTGCATCCTGTTTTCCTACTTTACCAGCAAGATATGCTGCAAATAATAAAGCAATAACAGCTGCAATCGGGACCAGATACATGTAATTATTCATTTCTTGTTCCTCCCTGAATTATTGTACCTCTAAAGACAATATCATAAAAAGAACAAGAATGCAAAACAATTTTTTGAATTTTCAATAAGTTTTATTTTGTTTATCTATAAATGTGGTCTTTCTCTATTTTTTTTATTTGTATCTCACCGTCCACATTCCACTGGGATTTACACAATATCAAGATATGTTTTTTTCCGAGGTGCCGGAAAAGCAGCATCTAATCTGGCATATTCCTCCGCTGTCAGATGAACCTTTCCCGCCTCCAAGTTCTGCAGTACATGTTCTGCCTTTCCACTTCTTGGAATGGCAATCACATTTTCCTTATACAGAACGAATGCCAGAAGCACCTGCATTGGTGTAATTCCATGAATCCGCGCTACTTCCTTCACTGCACTGCTTTGCAGAAGATCTTTCTGCAGATCCCCTGCCTGCGCCAGCGGACAGTATGCCATAAGTGGCACATTATGTTCTTTTAACCACGGAAGAAGATCGAATTCTACTCCTCTGGAGCCCAGATGATACAGCACCTGATTCACCACGCAATGATTTCCATTCGGCACTGAAAACAATTCTCGCATATCGTCTGTATCAAAATTCGATACTCCCCAGCTACGGATCTTTCCTTCTTTCACAAGCTGTTCCATGCATTCTACCGTTTCCTCAAGTGGAATCCCTCCTCTCCAGTGTAAAAGATACAAATCCAGATAATCTGTCTGTAGATTTTTCAGTGTCTGCTGCAGACTTTTGAAAATTTTTCTTCTTCCGGCATTATGCGGATATACCTTCGATACAAGAAATAACCTGCTGCGGTCATACCCTTGGATTGCTCGTCCGATCAACTGCTCTGATCTTCCATCTCCATACATTTCCGCTGTATCGATCAATCGTATTCCCGCATCAATTCCTGCTCTGAGTGCCGCTGTCTCTTCCGCGTCTTTGCTCCTATTTTCTCCAAGAAACCAGGTTCCCATTCCAAGTCTTGGCATTTCCATTCCATTACTCAGTTTTATCTCTTTTTTATTCATGATTTCCACTCCCTGCATTTTGTTTTTCTGTTCCTTACTGTCTGTTTTTACTATATTATAGGAAATATCCCACTTTTTGCAAATGTTATAAGAGACATATTTTTATGTTTATTTATTCTTTTTATTATTTCTTATAACATTCTTTTTTTCTTCAATCTATGATACACTGGATTTATCATAAAATAAATTCAATGATAAGGAGATTAGAAATTATGAAAGTTGTAGTTGCAATTGATTCATTTAAAGGAAGTCTCACTTCGATTGAAGCCGGAATGGCTGCAAAGGAAGGAATCTTAAAAGCACACCCGGATGCGAATGTTGTCGTAAAACCACTTGCAGATGGTGGTGAAGGCACCACAGATGCCCTGATTGCAGGACTTGGTGGTGAGCGTATTGATCTTACAGTGACTGGTCCTCTTGGTACTCCGGTAAATGCACATTACGGATATCTGGCAGAAAAAAATACTGCCATCCTCGAAATGGCTGCCGCTGCCGGAATTATCCTGGTAAGAGAATCTGAAAAAAATCCACTTACTGCAACCACTTACGGTGTCGGTGAAATGATCGCAGATGCCATGGAACGCGGTATCCGCAATTTCATTATTGGAATTGGAGGAAGCGCAACAAATGATGGTGGAATTGGAATGCTTAAGGCACTTGGCTATCAATTTTCCGATGAAAATGGACAGGATGTCGGCGAAGGCGGACAGGCGCTTAAACGGGTATCTTCTATTATAAAAGAAAAAGCTAACCCAATTCTCAAAGAATGCAATTTTCATATTGCCTGTGATGTAACTAATCCACTTTGCGGAAAGAACGGAGCTACCTATATTTATGGTCCGCAAAAAGGTGTCACACCGGAAATAGCAGAAGAACTGGATCAGGCAATGAATCATTATGCTTTTGTTACCTCCAAATTTCTTCATAATGATTATGCATCTGCAGAAGGTGCTGGTGCTGCAGGTGGTCTTGGCTTTGCATTTCTCAGTTATTTAAATGCTACGCTGACTCCTGGAATCGATCTGATTCTTAACGCTGTCGAACTGGAAAAAGAATTAGAAGATACAGATATCACTGTTACCGGCGAGGGACGCCTCGATCACCAGACCGCTATGGGAAAAGCTCCTGTCGGTGTGGCAAGACTTGCAAAAAAATACGGCTCCAAAGTCGTTGCTTTTGCCGGAAGCGTCACCCCGGAAGCAACAGCCTGCAATGCGGCCGGAATCGATGCATTCTTCCCGATCGTCCGTAGAATCACAACACTAGCCGAAGCAATGGATCCCAAAAATGCAAAATCAAATATGGCAGCAGCTGTGGAACAGGTATTCCGTCTGTTATAGTTTTAACATTATTTACAAATTTCAGAGAGTGTTTTTGTATAGTTTTTACAGAAATACTCTCTTTTCTTTATGATTTTCTTCTTTTCCTACACTAGGCAAACAAAAGATTTCAGTGCTATCATAATATAAAGAAATGATTTCAATACTTTATGGAGGTTTTTATATTATGAAAAAAGCAGAACATTCTTTTCTCACACTGACCATCTGTGTGGTCGCAGCCATGTTTATCGGACTGACCGTCCTTGCCTGTGGAAAAACAACCGGCACAGATCTGTCCAGTCACCCAAAAACACTTACCATCAACAACACAACGATCTACGACCTGACAGATCTTCATTTCATCTGTAACAATGATTCTTCATCAAATGAAGAACTTTCACTTGTGAAGGCAGGTTCTTCCGAAACTGTAGAACTTCCTCGATCCAGTGTTTATTCTATCCATGTTTCCGGAAAAGCTGCAAATGGAACATCCTTTTCTAACACATTCTCCGGAACCATTGATAACAGTTCTTCTGTTACCATTTCTCTGGATGACTCTGCAAACCTCTCAGTGATCGCAAATATTGCAGATTAAGTTTTGCCGTAAACAATCCGCCTATGTAGTTTTAAGCAATGACAAATATGCAGGCAACTTCCATAACGCAAATTGCCTACATATTATCCATAAAGGGGCACTTTCCAAACTGAACTGGAAAGTGCCCCTTTATTTATCATGGCATATGATTTCGAATTGAGGATTTCTTATTTATCTCTTTCTACGGATACATTGGAGATTTTTTCGTAGTACTGTACGATTGCGCTGTGGTCTTCTTTTTCATGTCCGTCAGCTTTCAATGACTGCATGATCTCCATCAGCTCTGCTGTGATCGGAAGGGATGCATTGACTGCGTGTGCTGCGTTTAATGCATTGTTCAGATCCTTGATATGAAGTTCGATACGGAATCCCGGTTTGAAGTTATGATCCATCATCATTGGTGCTTTTGCATCAAGAACTGTAGATCCTGCAAGACCGCCACGGATTGCCTGGTATACCAGTTCCGGATCTGTTCCGGCCTTCTTAGCCAGTGTAAGTGCTTCTGATACGGCTGCAATATTGATTGCAACAATAACCTGGTTTGCAAGCTTTGCAACGTTTCCTGATCCAAGTTCTCCAACATAAACAACTGATCCAGCCATTGTCATCAGAAGATCATAGTATTTGTCAAATGTTTCTTTCTTTCCACCAACCATAACAGAAAGTGTTCCGTCGATTGCCTTTGGTTCTCCACCACTTACAGGCGCATCCATCAGTTCGATCCCTTTTTCAGCAAGCTCTGCACCAATCTTCTTGGATTCAACCGGGTCGATTGAGCTCATGTCGATGACAACAGTTCCAGGTTTTGCGGTATCTGAAATACCATTTTCTCCAAGGCATGCTGCACGTACATGTGGTGAATTCGGTACCATTGTAATAATGGTGTCACACTCTGCTGCTACTTCAGCACCGCTTTTTGCTCCCTTTGCTCCAAGTGCTACCAGTTCGTCGACAGATGACTGATTAAAATCATATACTACAAGATCATGACCTGCTTTCACCAGGTTCTTGCTCATCGGTTTTCCCATAATTCCAAGTCCAATAAATCCTACTTTCATGTCTAATACTTCCTTTCTTTTTTACTAAATCATTTGCTTCATTGCCTCATGAAGAAGCTTGTAGCTTTCTTCTGACTGTTCTACATATGGTGAATCGATCAGATATGCTTCCAGTGTGTCCAGATTTTTCTCTGTCGGTTCTACGCCAAGTTCCTTTAAGGAAAGCGGCATATCCATTCCTTTCATGAACAGTTTTAAGGCTTCTTTATCTTCACTCAGCCGGTTATAATAAAGCTGGGTAAATAACGCTACTGCTACGATTTCTCCGTGAAGTGCGCCCTTTGCTTCCTGTGTAAAGTACGTCCTCACTCCATCGTACATCATATGTCCCAAAGCAGACTGTGAAAAACTTTTTGTGATATTGGCGATCACACCTGTTACCGCAATGTTAATAAAGGTAATATCTGCTACTGCTTTCGTAACTTTCTGCTTTCTGATATCTTCGATCGCCTGCGGTCCAAATTCTTCCAATACTTCATATGTGTATTCTGCCATCTTGTAAGCACTGAACAGATCAATTTTATTTTCTGTCAGATACATTTTTGGTTTGCCATTCTGGATCTCAATTTTCTTTGCCATTGCATCCAGAATTCCTGCTGCCGCATAGCGGATCGGGCATTTTGCGATCACATCCAGATCAACAAGCACTGCATCAATTTCATGTTCAAATCTCCAGCAGTCCTTTTTTGCACCTTCCGGTGTATACATGACACTCATCGTTGTAAATGCTGCGCAGGTCGCAATGGATGTCGGGATATTTACCACGCCACATCCGGCATACTCGCCTACTGCTTTTGCAAAATCCATAATGACTCCGCCGCCGATACCAACGATTTCATCACATCTGGCCTGGATACATTTTTCTGCATATTCTTTTGCTGCTTCATAAGAACAGGTTCCTGAATAGATTTCAAGCACATATTCCAGCTTTTCCTCTTCCATTCCCGGTACCAGTCGTTCCCTGACTGCTTCCCATGCTCTTTTTCCGGCAATGATATACAGCTTCTTTCCAAAACGGGCAATTTCTTTTCCACATTCTTCCAGAAGATGTTCTTCCTGTCTGTATCTTCCTGCGCCAAACTTGATCGCAGGATCTAAAATAACTTTTTCCATTTTCTGCACTTCCTGTTTTACTGTCTGATCGGATGTCTCGGATCTTCTCCTGAAAGTACAAGATCTACATCCTTTGCAACATCCATTGCAATTCTTTCCATACATTCCTCTGTGTTTGATCCGATATGCGGTGTCAGGATCACATTTTCCAGTTTAAAAATGTCATCTGTTATTTCCGGCGGCTCTTTTGCAAATACATCCAGTGCTCCGCCGGCAATTTGTTTTTTCCGGACAGCTTCTGCAAATTCGGATTCATTTACCACACCGCCACGGGAAAGATTGAGAAGGAATGCAGATTCTTTCATCTGTTCCAGTTCTTTTTTCCCGATCAGATTCTGGTTCTTAGCGCCTCCCGGCACATGAAGACTGATAAAATCGGATTCTTTTAAGAGCTGCTCTAAAGGTACTGCCTTTACATATTCCGGAATTTCTTTCCCTTCCGGTCTCGGGATGTAACTGATGACCTTCATATCAAGTCCGATCGCTGCTTTTTTTGCAACCATTTTCCCGATTTTTCCAAGACCGATAATTCCAAGTGTTTTTCCGGATACATCCATTCCTTTATGTGAAAACTTGTAAGAAAAATTGTCTTTTTTCAATTCTGTTTCCATTCGTTTCACTTTCTTCGCAAGCATCAGGAGAAGTGTGATCGTCGTCTCTGCCACGGAAAGTGCTGTGGTGTCCGGCGAATATGTGGTAATGATGCCTCTTTTTTTTGCTGCCTTCACATCCAGATTGTCATATCCTGCACCATGTCTCGCAACAATCCGAAGCTTTTTCCCGTTTTCCAGAACTTCCTCATCCATTTTTGCAGTTCTGAGGATCATGGCATCACACTCTGCTATATCCCGGATCAGCGATTCTTTATCTGTCTGACCACTTCCGCGGAAGATTTCATATCCCTGAAATTCCAGATATTTCTCTCCCGCTTCGGCGATTGGCTCTGGTATGTAAATCTTCATTCTATCTCCCCCTCACCAGACATGGCTTCTTCGGATCGAATTTCCATCCCGGGATCAGATACTGCATTCCAACAGCGTCATCTCTTCCTCCAAGACAGTTATCCAGATAAACCTGATGAGCTTTTTTCACCTGCTCTAAATCTACTTCAATTCCAAGTCCCGGCTTCTTCGGAACTTCTACACATCCATCTACAATCTGAAGTGGTTCTTTGGTAAGTCTTTCCAGACCTTCCTGCCAGATCCAGTGTGTATCGAGTGCATTGTATTCTCCCGGAACTGCTGCTCCAACCTGTGTAAACATGGCAAGAGAAATATCAAAATGGTTGTTGGAGTGTGAACCCCATGTATACCCGAAATCATGGCACATCTGCGCAACTCGTACCGAACCGCTCATGGTCCAGAAATGAGGATCCGCAAGGATGATGTCTACAGCCTGTGATTCCAGTGAATGCCCTACCTGACGCCAGTCTGTTGCGATCATGTTGGTTGCAGTCGGGAAACCTGTACGTCTGCGGAATTCGCTCATGATCTCACGTCCTGAGTAAACACCTTCCGCTCCACATGGATCTTCACAATAAGTAAGAATTCCTTCCATACCTTTTACATATTCAACTGCTTCTTCTAAAAGCCAGCCGCCATTTGGATCCAGATCGATTCTTGCATCCGGAAGTGCCTTTTTCATGGCACGGATTACATCCATCTCTTCATTTCCCGGAAGAACTCCGCCTTTTAATTTGAAATCCTTAAATCCGTATTTCTCTTTGGTGGCAAGTGCCATTTCAACGATTTTCTCAGCTGTGAGTGCTTCTTCATGACGAAGGCGATACCATGCACAGTCAGAATCCGGCTCCGAATCATATGGAAGATCTGTTTTGTTTCTGTCGCCTACAAAGAAGAGATAGCCAAGCATACGAACCTTATCTCTTTGCTGACCGTCACCTAAAAGTTCACATACCGGAACCTGAAGCTGTTTGCCAAGAAGGTCAAGACACGGTGCTTCAATCGCTGTAATCACATGAACCCCTATACGAAGATCGAATGTCTGATTTCCTCTGACATCTTCTTCACCTTTTGAATCCAGATACTTCTTCACCTTCAGAAGAGTGCTCTTATATTCTTCAACTCTTGTCCCTTCAACAATGGAAACACATTCTTCCAATGCTTTTGTGATCTTTTCTCCACCTGGTACTTCTCCTACACCGGTTTCTCCGTTTTCGTCATAGAGGACAACGATATTTCTTGTAAAATACGGTGCGTGTGCCCCGCTTAAATTTAATTCCATACAGTCTTTTCCTGCTACAGGATATACTTCCATTTTTTTGATTCGTGCCATTTTGATATTTCTCCTGTTTTTTCCTTGTTTCTATCTATACCAGATTCATTTCAACAAGAACCTGATGGAGCTTTTCTTTCTCTTCCGGTTTTAATTCTGCGATTGGTGCCAGACATTTTCCTACCGGGATTCCTTCCTGCACAAGTCCTTCCTTGATAACTGCCGGGAAGGTTCCCATTCCACATGCGATACGAAGTGGTGCTAATGTAAACTGTGCTTTTAAAGCTCCTTCCAGATCACCTGCTACATATTTATCATAAATATCTGCTGCAATTCTCGGTGCCACATTCGCACAGGATGCGATAGCTCCGGTTGCTCCATAGCAAAGCGCTGCGTAGATCAGTGTATCTCTTCCCATTAATACCGAGAATTCTTTGTCTCTGGTCAGACGGATATACTCTGCTGCATTTGTCATATCGCCGGTACTGTCTTTTACTGCCACAATGTTGTCAATATCTGCAAGGCGTGCAACTGTTGCCGGCTCGATGGTTACATTTGTCTTTGGTTTGTTGTTGTAAAGAATGATCGGCAGTGTTGTACTTGCTGCGATTGTTGCAAAGTAATCGTAAAGTTCATCCTGCGTCTGTGATACAAACATTGGTGTCAGCACAGAAACTGCATCTACTCCTACCTCTTCGCAGATTTTGATCAGTTCGATCACGCCGCGAGTTGTAATATGGTTTGCTCCTCCATAAACCGGAACTCTTCCTGCTGTCTCATCTTTTACGGTTTCTAAGATTTTTCTGTATGTGTCATTATCAAATGCATAGAATTCACCGGTTGTTCCAAGTGGGAAAAGACCATGTACTCCATTTTCAATCAGATGATTTACCATCTGTCTAAGTACGGGATAATTGACTTCTCCGTCCTCTGTAAGTGGTGTGATAATCGGTGGGATAATACCCTTTGGTACAAATTTCATGTTTTTCATCCTTTCTCTCTATTAATGAATAACTAACTGTAAAATACAAAGCTCTACAACTCCGACCGTTGCCATAATAAGTGAAACTGCTGTTTTACATTTCACCTGATCTTTCAGTTCGTGGAGTCCGAACATTCCATTGAATACCCAGAATCCGCTGTCATTAAAGTAAGAGAATGAAATCGCTCCTACACAGCAGGAAGCTGCAAGCAAGATTGGTGAAACACTGATGGATGCCATAAGTGGTGCTGTAAGAGATGCTGCTGTTGTGATGGCAACTGTTGCTGATCCAAGGGCAAGTCTCATAAGAGCTGCAATGATAAACGGAATCAGGATTGCCGGGATCGGAAGTCCTACAACTGCTTCTCCGAGTACATCTCCGATACCGCTGACTTTGATAACATTTCCAAGAGATCCGCCGGCTCCGGTGATCAGCATGATAAGTCCGGTATCTTTGATAGCTGTATCCATGATGTTGATAACTCTTTTGTTTTCTTCTTTTTTCACCAGTCCGTAAATTGCAATGACTGTTCCAAGCGCAAGTGCTACGATCGGTTCACCGAAAAGACAGATTACCGTATTTACCATTCCTTCACCGCTTCCAAGAAGGTTCCAGAAAGTTTTGATGAAAATCAGGAGAATCGGAATGATGATTGGTGCAATGGCTCTTCCAAAAGATGGAAGATTCTTTTCTCCCATAAGTTTTTCAACTTCATCCATGGATTTCAGATATTCTTCTTTAAATTCTTTTCTTTCATATTCTCCGTCTCCAGTCGGAATCTGATAGATCTTCTTTCCTACCCATTTGCAATATGGTACGATCACAAGAAGCATTGGAATCGAGATTACAATTCCGATCATGATCATCTGTCCGACATCTACTCCGAGAAGTCCTGCTGCTGTAAGCGGTCCCGGTGTCGGTGGTACCAGGCAGTGTGTAAGCTGAAGTCCGCACGCCAGGGAAAGTGCAAGTCCGACCACTGATTTTCCGGTTACGGAAGACATTGCTTTTACCAGTGGTGCAAAAATAACGATCGCAGAATCTGCAAATACCGGAATAGAAACTACCCAGCCTGTAATTGCAAGTGCCCATTCTTCTTTCTTTTTACCGATTGCTTTGATAAATGTAAATGCAAGCTGTTCCGCCGCTCCGGATACTTCCAGGATTCCTCCCATCATAACTCCAAGTCCGATGATGATACCCGTACTCTTTAACGTACTTCCGAATCCATCTTTTATCGCTGTAATAACGCCGGTTGTCGTCACACCAGCAGCATCTGTCAGGTCCACTACCGGCATTCCACCGATCAGTCCTGTAAGGAGTGCCGCCAGAAGCAGTGCGATAAATGTGTGGATCTTTGTTTTCATTACCAGGACGATCATCACAATAATTCCGATTGCCAGTCCCAGCATCATTCTAGTTGATTCGCTCATATTTGGTTACCTCTTTACTAATCTTTCCTCTACTCGTTCATTATGTCAGCGCGCTGTCATTTATCTGACAATGCTATTGTACGAAAAAAAAGACATAAATTCTATTGACGCTTTCATCAATACCTATGTACCTTTTTTATGTATTCTTTACAATTTTTCATATATAGTAATGAAGTTTTCAAAATCATTTCATTTTCATTTCAACATGATATTTTTCTGTCAATCTGTACTTTTTCAGCAATTGTTTTATTTCATATTTTGAAATCTTTCATTCATATATTGCATTTTTGTGAATTATATACATTTTCCAGTTCTTCTTTTATGCAATCTTCCCCTTGTACCTTTCCACCTTGTTCCTCTCTCCAAATAATGCTACAATTCTTAAATAAGTGGTAATGATACTGTTCTCTTTATCCTGTTAAATACCGGATAAGCATCTGCATCATTCCCGCAACTTCTTTTCCAAAATCGGAGGATGTTTAAAATGAAGTTAGACAAATCACTTGCCTTTCAGGTAGTAAACACGATCAAAGACACCTGCGGACAGGATATCAATTTTATCGATAAGCAGGGAATGATTTTTGCAAGTACCAACGCCGACCGGATTGGTACGTTTCATGCCATCGGTCACAAAGCCGCCCAGACAGAACAGACAATCGAAGTTTTTTCAGATGATGATTTTCCCGGAACACAAAAAGGGATCAATATGCCACTCTATTATCACGGCAGTTTTCTTGCAGTGATCGGAATTACCGGAGAACCTAACCAGGTCCGCCAGTACGTCCATCTTGCCGACCGGATTACCCATCTCCTGATCCGTGAAAAAGAGCTGAACCGACTGAGCCGCTCTCTGGAAGATAAAAAACACTTTGTTATCGATGCCCTGATCCGGAATGAGATTGCTGATCCGGATTATCTGGACACCTGCCTTTCAGATCTTCAAGTAAATCCAGGGACAAAGAAACGGCTTCTGATCATCCAGTCATCACCGGATGGACACAACAACTCTTCTTCCCTTGAACAGAAGATCATCGGACTTTTCGGCACGCTTGGTATTACTCTTTATACCTTTTATTATCCAAATGAATATCTTGCCGTGCTGGAAAACTCCGGCAAAGCCGCTCTCTATCAGATACTGGCTGATTTTACCGCAGACTGTGGATCTTTGCTCTCCATTGCAGTCGGAAAGAAATGTCAGCTTTTCCAGCTTTCTCTTTCTTACCAGTCTGCACTCACTGCGCTGAAATACTGCCGGAATTCGGAAAACGGGATTGCTTTTTTCGATGATATGACACTGGAAATTCTGCTCTCTTCCATCTCGGAGCAGGAAAAAAATGCTTATCTGCAAAAAACGATCTCTGCACTTTCTGATGAAGAAAGAAATCTGCTTCAGACTTACTTTGAAGCAAATATGTCTCTTCTCGGAACCAGCCAGAAGCTGTTTCTTCACAAAAACACAGTGCAGTACAAGCTGAATCATATTTATCAGAAATGCGGGCTGAATCCGCGTGTTTTCAAGGATGCGGTGCTTTTATATCTTGCCTTGCAGTTGTGATATTTTTAAATCCCAGGCACGGATTCCTGTGCACACATCTTCCATATCCGTGTACAGTTTTGCCTATATAAGAAAATATTCTTGACAGATAAGTTTACTTACAGATTTTCGTCAAAAAACAGGACAGCCTTTCCTTCACCCTCACAACGGGTATTAAAAAGTCTGTCCTATCTTTTTTATTCTTTATTTTTCATCAGCTATTCATCATACTTTGCTTCCACGCCATATTTCTTCATCCTCCGCCAGAGCGTCGTCGTACTGATCCCCAGCTCTTTTGCCGCAAGGTTCCGGTTTCCGTGGCACCTTTCCAGAATCTCTGATAGCTCAATACTCTCTGGCGACCGGTAAATAACCGTTCTGGATTCACCTTTGATCTCTTTCATTTCCGGATAAAGCTCTTCAAATAATTTCTGCAACACGATTTCATCTACGACACGTTTCTCCGTCGAAAGCACAAGCCGTTCGCAGAAAGCTTTCAGTTGGATCGTGTTGCCATTCCACGGAAGCCTGGCGAGCTTTTGATGGCCGCCGTCCGTAATCTTCAGGTGCCGGTTGTACATTT
>ULXB01033807.1_pt1 | contig 19243 bp, 8 predicted proteins | sample 1960901 | NCBI WGS metagenome assembly ULXB01 (sample SAMEA4835828, study PRJEB28245) | human gut metagenome | biome: gut microbiome; material: fecal sample | place: Denmark | collected 2008
TATATCCTTTGGCGCATCCAGGCTTTTCATTATTTCCTCATTTATAATCAGTTGTATTTCTTCCGGAGGAAGTGAACCTTGGGTGTGGTTGGTCAGGTGATAGAGTAAATGTTTATGTGTATAACTGTTCTGTTGTACGGTGTATTTTTCGGACATCCGCTTTATCATGTCCACTTTTTGTTCATAATAGGGATATATGAACCGGTTATTGATAATGATATTCAAGATATTGGCATCAGGATGATTGAGCAGTGACTTGTCCAGCCGGTTCTCGAAGAAATCCCTTGCGACTCCTCCTTCTTCCGGAGTCTTTACCTTATTGAACATTTCGGAGACAACGTAGGGCGAATGATTCAAAATCTGTTGTTCTTCCGGAGTAATACAATCGGGAGTTTCTCCGAACAGTGCCTGATACGCCTCTTCATAATTTGATATTTTCAGAATGAATTGTACGATTGTTCTTATATTTCGAGATTCATCGCCGTTTTGGGGACGATGTCTCTTCATATGTGCCTTGATTTCCTTTAGGGTCATGCGTTGGTATAGGATACCTTGTGTGTGCTGGCTCGGGTAATCCAGTAAAGACTGGTCTGCTTCCAGTAAATGGTATTTATGGAACAGTTCCTCGCATTCCTTAATCCCGCTATAAGTGGAGGTCGTATCCAATAAGTCGTTCAGGTAGATTTCACCCACTTTCAGTTTGGTCTTGTTTTCTTCTTCTTGCTGCTCCAACCTTTCCATAAAAGTGTTGAAGATTCCTTTGGCTTGCTCAAAATTTTTAGCCTTTTGGAGCATAAAGTTCAATGAGTAGCCATCACAGTTATTCCCCATACGGTTCCATAAATCATAGGCATAAGAGGACGGTATGTTTTCGAGTGCTCCATTCAACACTTCGGTCTTGTTCAGGAACATACTGGTATCCTCTTTTTTGTCGACAGACAGTTCTGTCAGTTCGTTGAAGAATGCAACCAGCTTTTCCGGCTGGCTGAATCTTTTGAAAACTTCCAGCCAGGTGTAGGGAGCAATAAAGTTGAAGAAAAAGACTGCATCGTCGTGGGGAACTACCCCTTTATCATTCTTCTGCAAGAAGTTCTTGATGTCGTGTATGTCAGCCAGAGTCTGTGCTTTATGCATAAGCTGCCTGGCGAAATTACGTATTCTTTTCTCTTTCAGTTCTGTCAGATAAGTCTCATTGTTGCTTTCCTGCCCATGGGCGCTCTCTGCAGAATCGGAGAAGAAATCATCTATGTCGTCATCATCGGCACTTGGGGAAGCTTCGTATATAAAGGAAGCGTTGAGGTATATTTCTTTGGCTTCGTCCATGTCGAGGAACCGTACCAATTCTGTCTGAAATTCAATATACGAGTTTTCTATATACTTGTCTTGCATTTGCCCTTGTTCATTGAGCAAATCCTTGTGTACAATGTCCTTATCTTGTTGTGTCTGCAGTCTGGGCAAAAGCCACCGCAGCACATTCAGCTCTCTCCTATTATATTTTTTTGTTAATTTCCAAATATGGATGGCCTCTGCATTGGTAGGAGCAAAATTGGCTATATTGCCAATATAGGCGTCCACCCAATCAATGGAAACGCCTTCCGGGTTTGTTCCCAGTTCCTTACTTGTATATAGCGTTTGTTCGTTTTTATAAATGCGGCTTACAACATCATTGATGATATACTGTTGGAGTTCGGGGGCATTTACCGAACAGTTTTTCACCCGATGCAGGATCTTGGTTGTATTTTTGAAAAAGTTCGGTCTGTCTTTGTAGTAGATATAGCGGAATATGCCCTTTATGGCTTTCTTTTCAGTTGCCAGTAGGTCATCGGACGGTTCACTGCTATAGTACTGGAAAACCTGGGTTACTATGATGTCTTCAACTTCAAATGTGTCCTTTTCAATGTCCTGATAATAAATCAAATCATCTACTTTGCCTGCCAATTCACAGATGGTGCTTCTGTCGGCCTTTTCGTAACTGTTCTCATAGGTGAATTTGAGGAAATCGAGCAATAGGTCTATTTTATTGCGGCTTCTCTTTTTCCACATCCACAAACATTTTATGGCGTGGCAGAGTTGTCGAAGCATGGATTTCTGCAGGTTGCTTAAATTGCTGTTCTGGAACTGGTTGTTATATCTGGTCTTGATTCTGTCTATGTCGAAAAACAAGGAACCGATAGTCATGTCGGCTTCGGGTCGGAGTTTAAGATAGCCGTATGTCCTAAGCTCGCGGGCATATTCATTTATTTTTTTGAAGGATAAAGGTTTGATGCCCACTTCGACTATGGCCGGAGGAACCATTTCATTGAAAGTAAGCATGGATTTCACTTCCTTGAAGCTATAGCTTGTAGTGGCAATAACCTTGAAGTCCGGATTGCCGATGTGAAGGATTTCCGATAACTTGCGAAGTAATTCTCTGTCAATGGGTATCGGCTTTTCATTCTCTTCTTTCCAAAACAACAGCTGCAAATCGTCCAGTAGAAGAATCTTTTTGCCATGCTGGAATTGGGATACAGAAAGCCGTTCTAACTGTTCTTTGGTCGTATCGGCATTCAAAATGACCACATAATATTCCTGAGGGAGCTTTTTCAGCATTCGGCAAACGGCAATAGTCTTTCCCGAAGTGGATTGACCGGTGACGATGATTGTCTTGTTTGTGCTGTCAAACTCCTCTTTAAGTTTGTTGTCTACTTCCGGACGGATAAAATAGTAGTCCAGGTTGCCTCTGCGACGGTTGGCTTGGCTGTTGGGAATAATTTTATCATACTCCATCTTATGGCAAGAGATTGCGCAAAAGGGATTATTGAGAAAACTTTCACGATCCTTGACCAACGCGTCCCTTAGCTGCTCCAGCGTATTGCACTGCTTCTCATACCGCTCGATAACGGTATCGTCGTCCAGGTGCTTTTGCATGTATTCCGCATAGAAGTCTTTCCATAAAGTAGTGTTTGTCCAGTCTTCTTGGGTGTATTCCAATGTCGGATTCTGATAGAAATAGATATGTTTGTTGGATGCATTTTCGATGGCAACATTAAACTCTCCGATGGTCTTGGAGCGTATCCAGTTTCCGGCGAAGAAGATGATGACGTCACATTGCCTTATCTCTGAATTTATGATTTCCTGCGTATCGCCTTTAGCTAAATCGTTGTCTCCATTTTTTTCGTGCCGGTGCACTACAATATTGAGTTCGCTGTTGTTTCTTTCCGTCAGGACTTTTTCCATTAAATCCCTTTCTTTCTGAAAACTCAGCGAAGAGGCTATAAATACATGGTATGTTTTCATAATATAGTGTTGGTTACTTTCTATGTGTTGTTGTTTATGACTAGCGGAATGCCGGCTGTGATACATCTGTCATACGCTTTTGAGCTTTCCTTCAATTCATCATACGGACGTATATCGGGATGCACAAAGCGTTTCTTTTTGAAGATGTCTCCCATTTCCTTGCTGCCATAGATTAACTCTTCTTCTTCGGCGGTGGGTTTACGGAAGCCAAGCAGCAGCTTCTCCATGTTCCAACGGTTATGTTCGACTTCGGCAAGCAATGTTATCTGGTCGTTGTCCAGTTTCACGTAACCATCCGTAATGCCTATGGAGCGTAGCTTGGGACTAATGGAATATGCACTGTACAAATTGGACCACTGAAGGGATACGGACAGTTTGTTCCATGAGTCTTTCAGCTCATTGTCAGGTGGGCATGATTGAGGCACATTTCCATATTTATTCTTGAAATCGTATATATAATTGATGATTTGTCCCTCCCTCCGGCTTTTTTTGTCCAAGTCGTAACAGTTGTCCAGCATTCCAAAAGGAAAAACATGGGAATATTTATGAATCGCTTCATCTTTCTTTTTACTGTTAAGCATATTGAGCAGTGCACTGGAGGTTTCCTGACGGACAAAAACTGGGATGTTTTCATCATATACATCGTCCGGCAGATATAATCCCATTGCCATGCTTTGAGGAGGATAATTGAGACAGACGGCAATCGTCAATACTTGGCCTGAGTCATGTACCCATTCTTTAATTAGGTTCTGGATGGCAGGAGTTTCCGCACGGCCTTTGATAAATTCGAATTCCACATCCAGAAAGTCTGCATCTTTTCCTTTAAAACGGGTGGGAAGGACAAATCTCTCGTGCCTTTCGTCCTTGCTCATGTCGTAATAATGGGTAGACGATATCTCGAAATAATGGCGGTATCGTCCACAAAAGAAATTCATTTCCCGGTCGGCATTTTCATCAATGAAGGTAATGACACTTTTTATGTTCTTGTCCCGGCAGAAGTTTGGAAAATGCAACAGATGGGCAGCTTCCACTCCTATTGCCACTCCCATACGGCTCATACCGATGATAACAAGATGAACATGTTTTTCGCTTTCGTAGGTTATTGCCTCACGGTCGAGAGGAGGATATTCAATGCAGTTCTCCCCTTTTCCGTATTGCCGGCTTACCAATATCTTTTTGGCCCAGCCCTCGTAGAAGTTAAAGGGATGGAATTCTATATATTTTCTCCATTCGGCAGACAAATCGGTCAGTTGGAAAGCGGCAAAAGTAGTCTGATATTCGAAAAGAACGGTGAATGGTATGAGGGAACATTTATTGCATCGTTTATGAATGTCAACTATCTTTTTCAGGCAGTCTATGTTCAGTGAGTCATGGTCATGTTCGTTCCTCTCTCCGATAAGGAATACTTCGCGCGCTTTGGTAGTATAGAGTTTTTCCAACTCCTCGATAGAGTCGCGCCGGGCACGCAGCATCACAATTCTTTTTTCGTTTTTGGCATCCAGTTCCGTATGGATTTTGCTACGGATTTCTTGTGCCGGTTGGGTACTCTGAATCAGAATATGGCAATTCCCATAATGTGTGTCATCGCAAATTTGCTGGATAAGAGTGGGGACCATGTTGTCAAAACCGATAATGACGATGTGGTTTTGCAAAGGGTAAACGATATCGCCTTCACGATATCGCTCAACTCTGCGTTCCAGCATATTGGAGATTACGGATATCAATAATCCGCAGAACAAAATTAATCCCAGCACTACGACCAATAGAGAGAACCAACGCAGATAAGGTGGTACTTCCACAATATTCCCCGGATCAATGAACAGACAAATCAACTGAAGCAAACGCCCCATAGGTACGTCTTTATCAATACCGGTCCATTCTTCAAGAGACGGCTCAGGAAAGATAAATGCAAAACTTATCAGATATATCAATAAGAAAACAGTTACTATGACTCCGAAAAGCCAAGCAAGCTGCCTCCATCCTTTTCCGGAAAAAGAGCGGTCAAAATGAAGGGCAAAAAGTCTTGTTAGCAGATTCATATTTGTTTTGTCATTAGGCAGTTTCCTTTTTTTCAGTTTCTTGTTTCAATTCTTTTCTGATATTCTCTTTCAGTTTATTGATTTCTTTCTCATCGTTATTGATAATCTCCCGTTTTTCTTTTTCCTGATACAAGGATGCAAGAATGTTTCTTTCTTGTTCCAGATTCAATGAGAATACATCTATTAATCTCTTGATACATAGAAAAAAACAGATGCATACGCTAAGGGAAATGATGGCATGGAGTGTCATCAGGTAGGTCATTCCACGCGATGGAAAGAATTGAATAAGGTTTTGGAATGTAGTGCATGTCACAATCAATGCTGCAACCAGAAAGAGAATGATAAAGGCAGGAATCACGAATTTCCACCAGTGCCGGATAGGATAATACTTGTTCTCACTCGTCCTCATAGTACTATAATAGATATTGGATTATTATTTCTTCTGTATGTCGAATCCCAGTTTCATAATCAGTTTCAGTGTCTGTATGGCTGTTTGCCGGTCGTATTCTCGTTCTGAGTCCGGTAACTCTTCGTATGGTACAAGTCCGGGATGTGTCTTTAATTCATCATTGCGTGTCTCTCCGTATTTCCATCCTTCTTTCACTCTTCCCAAAGCCCATACTTCATGCACATTGCGTGCCATGGCTTCTGTGAGTTCCGTCAAATTATCCGGTAAAGTGATATTTTCTGCGTTCAAAGGGGACGGTGTGTATGTTTTCATTTTCTGTTATTTAAAATGTGGAAGTAAAAAGTTTATTGGTAGCAATATTAGGCATTTCGGACGACAGAAACAAAAAAAAGGAAAGCTATTTCCAAAAAAACATGCAGATTACAATGGAAAAAACATTGCAACCTGCATATAAATCGGGAGAAGCGTGAATTATAAGTTAGCTTCCGTCACTACCTGCCCGTCAAACAGATTGATGATACGTCCGGCAAATCCGGCATCATGTTGTGAGTGTGTCACCATGACAATCGTAGTGCCTTCCTTATTCAGTTCATTCAGTAGTTCCATTACCTCTTTTCCGTTCTTTGAATCGAGGTTACCGGTAGGCTCATCGGCAAGTATCAGTTTAGGGTTTGATACGACTGCACGGGCGATTGCCACGCGTTGCTGTTGTCCGCCGGACAATTGTTGCGGGAAGTGCTTGCTGCGGTGCATGATTGCCATACGCTCCATAGCGGTTTCCACCCGGCGCTTGCGTTCGGTGGCAGGAATGCCCATGTAGAGTAGCGGCAGTTCGATGTTTTCGTATACATTCAGCTCATCAATCAGGTTGAAACTTTGGAATACAAAGCCGATGACTCCTTTACGCAAGTTGGTACGTTGGGCTTCTGTATATTTGGATACTTCCGTCCCATTCAAGTAATATTCTCCGGATGTAGGATTGTCCAACAGACCGAGGATATTCAGTAAAGTGGATTTTCCGCAGCCTGAAGGTCCCATGATAGCAACAAACTCCCCTTCTTTCACTTCAATGTTTACGTCGTTCAAAGCCAGAGTCTGTACTTCCTCGGTCTTGAAAATCTTCTGTAAGTTTACTGTCTTAATCATAATGCTTTGTTTTTATGGGTTATAAATATATTATTTCTTACTCGGATTTGATGCAGTCAATCGGATTTGTTTTGTTCAGCAAATAACTTTGCAGACACACTGTGACGGCAGATATTATCCAGACAATACATAGTGGCAATAGAAAGTCCATAACGGTGAAGGGGGCTTTATAGGCAAACTGTTCATGCCAATGGTGCATGAGCCAATAGACAATGGGGACAGCTAGAATATATGCAAGCAGAATTTGCAGGCAGAATGGTTTATTCAGCAACAGCACGATTTGTCGGGATGTTGCTCCATGAATCTTGCGAATGCTGATTTCGCGGATACGCTGGCGAGTGGCATACCATGAAATGCCGAATAAGCCGAAGCAGGTCAATATCAAGCCAATCAGAGAATAGGCGATAAGGAGTTTGGAGAGAGACAAGACTTTACCATTGCGTTTCATAAAGTCTTGGTGCATGTCTGTGTATTGAAATATCTCCCCTTCATTCATCTTTTCCCATATTTGGGCTATTTGATGTAGTGTTTCTTGTTTATTGCTTTCAATCAGCTTAATCTGCAGATAGTTGGCACCCGACATTCTCTCTGTAGGTGGAAGGTAAAGTATGACCGGGGTAATTTCATTTTCCAATGAACTGAACGGGAAGTCCTCTAATACACCGCCGATGATGTATAAAGAATCGGCAGACTGGTCAAATTCTTTCAAAGGTTTTCCAATGGCATTTATTCCTGCTGGAATCAGCATTCTGACATAGCTTTCGTTGACCAGTGCAGGATAGGCATATTGTTTTTGCAGTTGTTCGAGAGCGTTGCCGGACAAGAGTTTGAACCCCATCGTTTTTACCAGATTGGCATCACTATACAGCATTAATAGGTAGGAACTTTTTTCCGTACCGTCGGCTTGTTTGATGGATAGCTCACGTATCCATGAATTCAATATGGAGCCTTGTGACAGGGCGATGGACTCTATTCCTTGTACATGTTTCTCCAGCTCTTCTTTAAGTATTGTAGCCGGTGCGGCATTGAAATCTCCTATTTCAATCCGATTTTCGTAACAGTAGGCCCGTTCCTTGATGAGATTGATTTGTTCATTGGCAACGAGAGTAGCGAATATCAGCCCTATAGAAATGGAAAACTGAAGAATGACCAGCAAAGCTATGAAACGTTGTTTCTTTTTACCTCCGTAAAGCGTCTTGTATTCGCTGAATGAGAGTTGTGAAAGTCTATGGCTGATATACCAGGCAGGGACAATGGACATAACTAGTACAAAGAGCACTAACAAGGGTAGCATCTGTAGGCTGAAAAAGAAATGTACGTTTAAATGGGATGCAAATAATCCATTGAAAAAAGACAGACAGTCGTTGATGATGAGTAAAGATAATCCGAATGCCAGCAGCACAGTGAGGAATGCATCACCAAACAGTTGGATGCGGATATCCTTCAAGCTGCTTCCCATCAGTTTCTCCACATGTATCATTTTGAGCTGTTGCAATACACGGCTCAGGCTCATGTTGGTATAGTTGCAGCAGGCTATGATAAGTACCAACAAGGCGGCAGCAAGGCTGATATACAATAATTGCACATTACTTTGATTGATATACGGCAGAGGTTGTTGTGTATCGTAGTCCGGTGTAGTAAAGTAGATGTCGGACAGAGGGTCGACGTAATATTGTGTCTTTTCCGGAATCAAAGTGGGAATTTTGTCGTGGTTGATTTTTTCGGTAAACTGTTGGGCATCGGTATTTGGAATTAGTTTCAGAAACGTCATTCCACCCCAAAAGTCTTTGTTATTCCCGGTAATCATGTCGAATTGGAGCAATGATTGTGACCGTGACTTTAATATGGCTGCCACTTCATAACTTTGGGTATCAGTCATGGTTTTTATTTCCAGCAATTCTCCTAATGGATTTTTATCTCCAAACAGTTTATGTGCAAAAGCTTCACTGAGTGCTACTTTGCCCGGTTGTTCCAATACTTGCTTTAAACTACCGGCAATGGGATGATAGTGGAAGAAATGTTGCAAAGTAGTATCGGCAGATATAAAGGTTATATCGTGGTAAATCTCCCCTCCATATTTACAATATTGTGGAACCAGAGAATTGATACGCAGGTAGTCTTCCACTTCTGCATATTTTTCTTTCAGCATAGGGGGAATATTGGCATCAGCATAGGCCACCTTGCTTCCGTCCTGCATCGGATTATCCTGACGCAGACAGAAAATACGGTTCTTGTCCCGATTGCCACTCTCTATATTGTAATCATGTACATAATAGGTGAACAGCAAGTTTGTACATGCTAGCCCTATAGCCAGACTGACTATAGAAATGAAGAAGAAAACTTTGTTTCTCCACCAACTGCGGGTAATTATTTTTAGGATTGTAAGTATGGTCATAATCTTTAGGTAAATATATTTTCTTATTCGTTTTTAATGACTTCTGCCGGATTTGTCCTTGCTATTTTCAGAATACGGAAAATAATAGTCAGAGTAGTAATGACAGCTACGATTATGAAGATTGAAATCCAAAATAGCGGGCCATCATTAAAGAATACGATATACATGTTTTTCCATAACTGCAGTATGGCATAACATAAAGGAAATGCCATTGTTGCCGAGAGTACAAGCTGATAAATATACGTACGGGCAAACAATATGATAATCTGTTTCAATCCTGCACCATTTACTTTACGGATTGCCACTTCCTTTTGTCTGCGTTCCGTATCCAGTGTGATTGCCGAATAGACGCCTAATAAAGTGATTATAAGGCTGACAAATGAGAAGAATAAGATTATCCCTTTCATGTTGTTCTCGATGGCTTGCGCTTGGTGAATGTCTTCCTGCAAGGTCGAAATGTGTAATTGTATACTCGGTGGAAGATTCTCTTCCAGCATTTTCTTAACGAAAGCCTCTACTTCTTCTGCTTTTCCGGGTACACACTTCAAATAGCAATGACCTACATAATATTTGAAATCACAAGGCAGAAAGACGAAGCCCTGGCTCTGATTGTAAGTGTCGGCTACAAAATCGGAACAAATGCCGCATACCGTGTAGCTATCTTGATAATTGTACAAGGTGGTTCCCAGTAAATCCTTCTTTATACGTTCTACCAATTTACGGTCTGCTACCATGTCACTATTTGTCTTCAGGACATGCCCGGAGAGAATGGGGATATTCATAAACTCGAAAAAGTTATTAGGAACATTCATTATATTGACTTCAAGGCTACTTTCCCGGTTATCTTTTTCTGTCTGCATGCTTGTTCCCGAAATACCTTTCAGATAATTAATATCTGTCAGCATTTTATCTTTTATATCCGGATGTTGACTGATGCGCTCTATGAGAGCAAGCTTTTCGTCATTTTTCATAAAACGGTAATCCATAGGAATACTGATGATTTCGGACTTTTCTTTTTCTGTCAGTGTGTTGAACAGTGTGGAACCGGTCTTGTTAGCCTGCAAATATAAAGCGACTGTAAAGACTATGAATAACCAACAGATGAAAAATTGGATACCCAAAAGACAATTTCGTATCTTCTGTTTGTGGCGTTTGGATTTGTTCTTGTAAATACTTGACTGGATGGAGGCATGCTTCATCCTCCATACGGTAAACAAGCAGAGTAATAAGCATAGTAAAATAACGCCTGCCATATATTCTATTGTCTGTATCAATAATAGGTCCCGTTCAATGACTAATGTGAAATCAAATAAAGAGAATGAAAGGTAAGGGGTAAATATTTCTATCAGACAGAAAGTCAATAAGAAGGCTATGAACGAAATGATAATGGCTTGGGTAAAAAGTAACCAAAATAGTTTGTTGCCATTACTTCCATTCACTTTACGAATGCCGAACTCGTGCGAACGGTTCAGATAACTCCCCGTCAAAAAATGAAAAAAGTTGAGTAGACCAGTCAGTAGAATCAAAAGGCCGACAATGAATGTGATTCCGGCAAAGTAAGGGGCAACGGATTTCTCCCGAAAAAGTTTTCCGAAATTCGAGGCTGATACGGTATTTTTCTCATTGAATATTGTGTGCTTCAAGTCCATTGCACGGAAACTTGCTTCAAGTTGCGCGGATGTTTTGCCCGGACGAAGAAGAGCAAAAGTAAGTCCACCGGTCATACTGTCTCGTCCATCGAATTGTATAAGTCCTTCGCTGTCGTTCAAGATTAACATATCAATCTTTTGGAGAAAGCTAAGGCTGGTATTCAATGGAATATCTTCTATTATCGCTTGTATGGTATAGATGGTACCTCCTGTTCGTGGTGTGGTATCAGGTGAAGAGAAAAGCCGTTGTGCTAAGGTCATTCGCTTTCCTATCGGATTCTCTCCGAGACCAAATATTTTGTGTGCCAGAGAGCGTGTCAGTATCACGGCATTGGGAGTTTGCGATGCTACAGCCCATGAACCTTGTAATACTTCCGGGGTGAACACGCTATGGTAGGCTGTATCTACTTCCATAGCATATAAATCTTCGTAAGGCAGTTCTTCCTTGTCGATAGTTTCCACATTGTAGCTACGTGGGCGGGGATAGGCAACAAAAGTAAATGCTTCTACTTCTTGGAATTGCAATTGGCGCAGACTCTCAAACAACGTAGCGGGAGTTCCGGAATAAGGTTCTTCTGCTGGAGTGTATAGGTTTATGTCTGCAATGCGTTCCCAGTGGGTAAAGCACTTGTCGGTAGAATTTATATAGCGGCTGCAATATAGGCAGATACTAAAACAAAGTATACCTACCGACAGTCCGATGATAGAGATGATATTCTGTGCCTTGTACTTTAATAGGTTTCTGAATGCTGTTTTAATATAATGTCTTATCATAATAGTATCATTATTGTATTATTCGCTTTTGATTACTTCCGCCGGATTCTGTCGTGCAGCCTTTTTTACTTGATAAACCAATGTTAATATGGAAATTAATGATATGATGATTGCTGCAATAATGAACAACCAACTGCTGATGTTGGCTTTGTAGGCAAAATCTTTCAGATAAATGGTTATTCCCCAATAAGATATAGAAATGGCAATCAAAAATGACATTGCTAATATGATAATGTATTTTTTGAGTAATAACAATAAAATTTCCTTATGTGTAGCGCCATGTACTTTTCGTATAGCTATTTCCCGGTATCTTTGTTGTATGTCAAATAAGGACAATCCAAACAAAGCTATTGAGGATATTAGAATGGCCATAAAGGCGAAAAAGGAATAGGTAATAGTTATTTGCTTGTCTGACTTATAGAGATTCTCAACTTCCTGTTTTGCAAAAGTATAATTGAAGGCTCCATCAGCATTGTCGTTGTGTAGGTTTTCCAGGAAGGCAACGGCATCTTTTTGATGTCCTGGAGTAATTTTAGCTTGCAAAGGAATTTGTGAAAGATATGTTTCACCGTATATAAAAGCTATAGGAAGAACCGGTTGGGATAAATGTCCGCAATAAAAATCTTCGACGATACCTATAATCTGATAAGGGCTCAAATCCCTACGCGGCCATAAAGGTTGTTGGGGTTCCAGCCGGGCATTGATTGCGCTTTCGAGTCCGAAGATTTGCATGGCTTTTTGATTGAGAATCAGTTTTGCTTCACCTTCATGGTCGATGTCGGCATCCCATAAACGTCCCTGGGATAAACGGAAGCCATGAAATCTTATTTCTTCTTCTGTTATGGGAATGCAATACAATTGTTTGAAATTGGCTTCTCCGAGCTTACGGAAAAGTACCGGAGATTCTGTGAAATATTCATAAGGGGATAAAGAGTAATTCCATGCCGTGAATAAAGGAGAGGCATTCATTGCAGTGGATATATTTTCTTTGGAGGCTTTGCGCAAGGAGGTCTGTTTCAGATATTCTGCTTCAGTGGTAGGCTGTTTGCGTTCATAGCGTTCAAAATGGACTTTAACGATAGAGTCTGTGTCATAGCCTAAATCTATATGAGTCATTTCATACAGTTGTTTGGCGAAGAACATGGAAACAACTATTAGAATGAATGCCACGATATACTGAATACTCAGATAGAGGTTTCTTACAACAGACGATTTTTCACCACTGCCTATTTTCCGTAATGAATGGATAGGCGTGTTGTATTTGAATTTAAAAAACGGATAGATTGAAGCTGTCAATGGCTGTAAAATCAGGATAGCTATGGTTATTCCTATGTCAAATATACCATTAGGTTGTTGAATGACATCAAAATAGTTATTTAAGGGAAAGACGGAAATCTCGACAAGGAACCAGGCTATAAATAATGATACAAGTGTCAGACATAAATTCTCGATATATAGTTGGGAGAATAGCTGTGCTGAATTGTTTCCAAAAACCTTCTTTAGTCTGAATTCTTTGCTTCGTTTCAATAATACAACCGTATAAAGACTCATAAAATTGAAGATGCCTACAATTAAAATTAGTACAGCAACAAGTGCCAATAGATGTAGCTGTGGTAAATTCCCCCTTTGCAGCATGTCCTGCCAAACATCAATGGCTGGATGAAAATACACTTCACGCATGGGAAGCAGTTGATACCTGAATTCAACATCCGCAGCACGTGGAGATTGCCGGAACGCTGCATGCCGTGCATTTATCTTCGTAAAGGAAGCCCCTTTATGAATTAATGCCATTTTCATCGGGAAACGGAACTCCCAATCCTTCTGCAATGTTTCAGGAACAAGCAAGTCGAAATGAAGCGAGCGTTTCCCTTCTTCTGTGATAAAGGCGGTTTGTGGAGACGCCGCCCATGATTCGGCTTTTCCATATTTCATGGGAAAATCAGTCACTATTAGAAACAAGCTGTCTGCTACAATCGTTTCTACATCAATATGTTTTTCTTCCTTTATGATATAGTCTTTATTGAACCATACGAAAGTGGACATCGCTTCTATGTCTGCATCTTCGAGGGGACCTCCGATAACTGCCGTTTTATTGTTGTCATCTTTGTATTCCTGCACCATGATGCCTATCCGGTCTTTGTTGGGACTATAACAATCTACATCATTTTCCTGCTTCACGTAGCGGAATATAATAATGACACAAGCCAAGCTCAGTGCCAGTCCGATAATATTGATTACCGTATATACTTTAAACCTACTTAATGTTCGGATATATAATAGTATGAGTTTCATATTCGTGTCTTTTATTCGTTTTTCATAATGCTTGCCGGATTGATGTTGGCAGCCTTGCTGATTTGCCTAATAATAGTCAACAAGGAGATGGCAGTTGTTATGGCTACTGCTACGGCAAACAAGTCGAATGTCAAAGGGGCTTTGTGGGCAAAATCCTGCAAATAGAGGGTAATGGCAATCCATGACAAGGGTATGGATAGCAAAGTGGCGACTCCCATGACCGAGAGATACTTTTTAATGAGTAAGGGGTAAATATCCTTTGCTTGCGCACCGTTCACTTTGCGTAAACCTATCTCACGGTAACGTTGCCGAATATCGAACAAGGATATTGACAATAATCCCAATGAAGAGATGAAAATGGCTATTCCGGCAAAGAGCGTATAAATGTTCACCACTTGACGGTCTTCACGATACATCTTTTGGAGTTCATCTTCTATCAGCGTATATTCAAAGTCGGTTCTTCCCGTAGATTCTTCGTATAAGCGGCGCAGGAAATCAATGACTTTGGCTTTATTCTCGTGCTTATACGAGGCTGTAACAGTATAAATTCCGCCTATGCTTGCATCGTGATAATAGATGACAACCGGTTGGATGGATTGTGAAAGGTGCCGAACATTGAAATCCTTTATGACCCCTACTATCTCGCAAGGTGGATTGTAGAAATCCGGTAAGCTGCTTGAGGCGTAGTGTGGTTCTTCAGGTTGCAGCTTGTCTTTGGTGATGTCTTTTATTCCATAGACTCTTTTAGCGGTTTCGTTGATAATTACCTTGAAACTGTTTTTGGTGAACGCTTCATCTATGGAGTCGTTCCATAGGCGCCCCTCTACAAGTTGAAAATCGTATATTGCCATGGAGTGGGTCGTTAAATGTGCAGATAATGCCGGATGGAAACCGTTTTCGGCTCTGTTGAGCGCAAAACTGTCAAAACGGAAGTCGGTGAACAGCAAGTCGTTTCCTCTGCTCCAATGCTCAAACAGAGTGCTTTCACTCATTCGTTTATTGACCAAAGCATTACTTATATATTGTCTTTTTCCTTCATCCAATCCCTCCTCTTTAGTTGTTTTATATAAGCCCAATTTATCGACATACATCCGGCAAGTTATCACATCGTGCGAGCGGAAACCGAGGTCGGCGCAGAGCATATACTCCAACTGCCGTACAAAGAATAGAGAAACGGTTATTATAAAGATGGTTACGACATATTGAAAACACAGTAATATCATGCGTGACCGTGTGGAAAAGCGTGAAGATGCCAGCTCGCGTATGGAGTTGACGGGTCTGCTACATGTGTATTTCAAGAACGGATAAACAGTAGTCAGCAATGGCAATCCTAAAAGTACGATGGCAGAGACCTTCCGGTCAAAGCCGGAGTCTGTTGTGGTAGGTATATAAAGTTCATGGAAAAAGAAAAACCTGGTTATTTCTATTAAAGCCCAGCAAAGGAGTAATGCCAGTCCCGTCAATAAGATGTTCTCGGCATATATTTGCAGGAAAATGTCTGTCCTGCCTGCACCGAACACTTTTTTCACCCCAAACTCTCTTGACCGCTTGGACATGATGACAGTGTAGATGTTGATGAAGTTCAGCAGCCCTATGATACCTACCAGGAAGGCTACTACCATCAATACCCGGACATAGCTTTGGTTGCCATATTGATAGTTCTTGTTTTCTTTTCCGTGGTCTTTATCGTAATATAAATCTTTCAAAGGCAAATACTGATAGCGTACTGTCTCATAAGTGCTCCATTTGCTGCGGGGGTGTTCTTTTGAATACTTTTTATTCAGCAGTGCAATGTCTGTATCCGGTGCCATCAGCATGGCGTATATAGGGTCGAAAAAAAGGAATTCGTCCAGTTCATCCGACATAAATATATCCGGCATCCATGATGTCTTGGTATCGGGGTCGTCCACCACTCCTATAATAGTGAATTTATTCCCTTTTGTGTTTTTGAAAGTAGCGCCTATGGCATTCTTCCCTCCCAGCTTCTTCTTCCAAAAAGAACGGGTGATGACAACATCCCTCGGGCGGACTATTCTTCCGCTTCCGGCAATCACCCTATATGGAAAGATTTTGAAGAAGGTGCTGTCTACGGAAAAAGCGTTCGCTGCAATTTCCTGTTCACCGAACAGAACGGGCATATCCGATATTTGATAAATCACCGTAAATTGTTCTACGGCAGGATCCTTTTCCAATCCCGACCGGTAGCCTCCCAAGAAGTTTTCACCACTGCTGGTAGAGGTTTTTATCAGGCAAATGCGTTTATATTCGGGAAAGCATTGGTTCACTGTATTTTCTTGGTGGATATATCGGGCTACGGTGAGTACGCAAGCCAAACTGCACGCCAGTCCCAATACATTGATAAGGGTGTATGCTTTGAATTTCAGCAATGCATTGATGGCTAAGATTATTTGTCTCATAGTGCGTAGTTTTATTTCATTATCAATTCTTCCGCCTCGCCAAAGGTATCATATCCCGTTGTAATTACCCAATCTCCGGGCTGCAAACCTTCCGTAATCTCGTATTGTTGCGGATTTTGGCGACCGATGCCAAGCGGCACGCGCACGGCTTTTGTCTTTGCGGCGTTCAGTTTGTAAATCCATTGTCCTCCGGTACTCTGGTAGAAGTTGCCGCGCGGAATGACGAGCGCCTCCTCCGGCTGGCCGAGTTCTATCTGTACCCGGAAGCTTTTGCCTACACGTACGTTGTCGGGCATGTCACCGGTGAAGACGAGGTCTACGTCGAACGTGCGGTCTTTGACTTCGGGAACCACTTTCGTGATGCGCAACGGGTATTTTCTTCCCTGATAATTGATGGTGGCAGGCAATCCGGTGATAATGCGGTCGATGTAGTATTCGCTCAGGGAAGTATGCACTTTATATTGGTCCAGCACCTTGATTTCCGCAATGCTTTCACCGGAAGCGACCTGCTGTCCCGGAGTCACCTTGACAAAACTGAGCTGGCCGGCGACGGGAGCTTTCACCACCAGGTTGCCGAGCCGTTCGCAGGCGCGTTCATACTTCTTCCGTTCCCGTTCGCGGTCGTTCCTGATGAGGTCTTTGCGGATGACGGTGACGGCAGAGTCATGACGGAGGCTTTCCCTTTGAAGATGGGCATTTTTCACTTTATAGTTGTATTCGTCCTCGGAAACTTCGAGCTGCGCCTTGCTCTTGATGCCCATGCGGTACTCCTCCTTGTCAAGGGCAAAACTCTTGCGCAGGCGGTTGAGGTCATAATCGGTCTGCAGGGCTTGTTGTTGCAGGTTCAGGCTTTTCTGCTCCATTTCAATTTCTTTTTCGCGGTAGGTGATAAGCTGCTTTTCCCAGTCGTCGCGCTGGTCTTCGATACTGCGCAGCAGGTCGGGGTTTTCCATGACGAGGATGGTATCTCCTTGCCGGAGCAGGCTCCCCTCCTCTCCTATGATGCGTTCCACGCTTCCGGCTTCACGTGCATTGACCTTGATGGTAAGGATGGGCTGAATCACTCCCTCCACATCTACATATTCCATAAATTTGCCGTTCTTGACTTCGGCTATCTGTATGTTGTCCTGCTCGATACGCAGTTTGCTGGGACCCAGCGAAAGGGTGACTACATAAATCAGGAAGGCAAGGAAGGCAACGCCTCCCGCCAGATAGTAGCGGTAACGGATGTACCAGGGTTTCTTTTCAAGTTTTATATCCATAATGCAATATTTTATATACTCTTTTTTTACTTTTCAGATACCCCCTTCAGAAGTACTTCTGAATAAGGGTTCCGAGTTTTACTAAAACTTTACCGGAGATTTAGTAAATCGTCACCGGAGTTTTAGTAAATCTCCGGCCAGTTTTTACTAAAACTATTCCACGATTCTATTACTGTATAGATTCTTCATTAGTAACCCTTTCCAAGTCTTCTGCCAGTGGCCTCTCTTTTTCAAAGTCATATAGCGTGATGCTTCTCAGTGCATAGTACAAACTCCAATAGTTGTACAAAGCCGTTATATAGCTTCTCCGGGCCGTATCTTTTTCCGTGATGGATGCATTGAGGTCGAGTACCGAGGACTTGCCGAGCAGATAGAGTTTTCGGGCTACTTCGGCGCGTCGTTGGGCTGTATGGTCCGTGCGGGCGGCTATGTTTACCCGTTGCGCCTGCAGGTTGAATTGCTTTACGAGTTTCCGTACGTTCAAGTCGAAATCCGTCTTGTCTTGCTCTACCTGCGTGTAGACAAGGTCTCGGTTAGAACGGGCCACGCGTACTTGTCCCCTTCCGCGCCCCCAGTCCAGGATTGGGAGGGTAATGCCCAAGCTGACGTACTGCTGGTCCAGTGGATTCCGGTAGGCATCTTTCAGCTTGTCGGCAGTTTGTGTCAAGCCGAAGCGCAGGTAGATGTCTGCCTTCAGTCCGGCATTGGCCTTGGCGCGCGACACGGCACTCTCGCTTTCCACCTTGCGGCGTAGCATGTTCTGTATCTCCGGACTGTTTTCGTTGGCAAGCATCAGCGCGGCATCCAGGTCGATGTGCAGGTCGGGCACGCGGTTGTCTATTCTCACCTTTATAAGGAGGTCTTCTTGGATGCCGAGGTAGGAACGGAGTTCCTGCATGCAGTTTTCCACTTCGATGCGGGCATTCATGCAGTTGGTTTCTTCGGTCAGTTTGTTGAGTTCGAGCTGCAACATTTCGTTTTCGCTGATGGTGCCGATGTTATATCGTCCTTGCGCATATATATACAAGGTGTCGGCATTGGCGTAGTTGGCGTTGGCTATTTCGTAGTTGCTTTGTGCTTTGGCCAGGTTGAAGAACTTCTCTGTGGCATTGGCGGCAACAAGCTCAAGGGTTTCTACGTAGGTTTTCTTGGCTTCGCGATAACGGATAGGTTCGATGCGCCGGTCCCACTTCAGGCTGTTGTAGCCAAACAAGGACTGGCTGTATCCGATGTTGACGGGTGAAGTCTGCCAGGAATAGGTGTCACTGCTGAAAAGGTCGAGGCGCTGCGCAGCCGTTTCAATGAAAAAGGTTCCTCCGGTCCACGGCACGTTTTGTGTCAGGCTCAGTGTCAGGTCAGTGCTCAGCAGGTTCTGCTCTATGAACTTGACGTTGCCATCGCTTTGGGTCACTTTGTTGATAGCACGGTCCAGATAGGGATTGGAAGTAAGCTTGAGCGTCGGCAGGTAGTTGGCACAGTAGTATTTGTAGTTCCAATAAGCGGAACGGAAGCTATGGCGGGCATTTTGGGCGTCGGGCGACTGCTGGCGGGCCTGCTCGATGGTTTCTTCCAAAGTCAGCTCCA
>ULXB01037720.1_pt1 | contig 18979 bp, 17 predicted proteins | sample 1960901 | NCBI WGS metagenome assembly ULXB01 (sample SAMEA4835828, study PRJEB28245) | human gut metagenome | biome: gut microbiome; material: fecal sample | place: Denmark | collected 2008
CTCGTGACCAACCAAGGGCAAACGGGATGGTCCAACGTGGATGGATAGCAGCGTAAAGTTTCTGGCAAACTTTGTTGCGGAACACCGACCGCAAGATGCGGAACGATAGTTTGCGCTTCCCGACAGCGTCGCCATGGTCGAGGAAGAAACGCTTTCCGGAAATGTCCTTAACCATCGGACCGTCGACCACCGTGATGCCGAGTTCGGATGGCAGATAGTCGAAAATCCAGATGTCGTGGTTGCCAATAAACCAATATATTTTCACGCCGAGGTCGGAAAGCTCCGCGATTTTTCCGAAAAACCGCGTGAATCCTCGAGGCACCACATAGCGGTATTCATACCAATAGTCGAGGATGTCGCCGAGGAGGTATATTTCTTTAGCCGAGTCTTTTATAGAGTCGAGAAACGCCACCACGCGCCGCTCGTTGTCGAGCGGAGAGTCGAAATAGCGCGCTCCAAGATGGAAATCGGAGAGGAAATATGTCAGCCGGCGTTTTTCCATCATAGAAAACCAAGTTCGAGTTTCGCCTCTTCAGTCATCATGTCTTGGTTCCATTCAGGCTCGAACACAAGATTCACGTCGACAGATTTTATGCCCTCGATGCTCTCGAGTTTCATTCTGATGTCCTCCAGAATGAAATCGGCAGCCGGGCAGTTTGGCGCAGTCAGCGTCATGTCGAGTCGCAGACAGGCATTGTCGTCGAGGTCGATTTTGTAAATAAGCCCCAAATCGTAAACGTTTACGGGTATCTCCGGGTCGTAAACCGTCTTCAGCATTTTGACGATTTTTTCTTCCAATGCAAGTTTCTCTGTTGATTCCATAGGTGCAAACTTACTGAAAAGATTTGAGAAAACAATCATAGACGATGCATTATAAATATAATTTATTACTTTTGTGTTTGGATTGCTCCGAAATAAAATACATAAAATGCAGACAAGACCGATAGACCAAGACATAAAACGCGCAGCCCGAACAAAGAAAATGATCCGGGCATTGTGGACAATAAACTTTTGTGGAGTAGCGCTTGTGATGCTTATAGGCGTTATGATTTATCACGGATATATAGGCTATATGCCACCGGTAGAGGGACTTCTCAATCCAGAAGACCGCTTTGCGTCGCGCCTTTTCACATCCGATGGCGTTGAGATGGGACGTTTCTATCAGAGTCGTAACAACCGAGTGTATGCCGACTATTCCGAGATTTCCCCAAATGTAATCAATGCGTTGATAGCCACAGAGGACGAGCGCTTCATGCAGCATTCCGGCATTGACATCATGGCGCTGTCGCGAGTGTTGTTCAAGACAATCCTGCTGCGCCAGAAGAACGCCGGCGGCGGCAGTACGATAACGCAGCAGCTTGCAAAGCAACTCTATTCGCCCGAGTCGGACGGGCTGATGGACCGATTCATTCAGAAACCCGTGGAGTGGGCCATCGCCGTGAAGCTTGAACGCTACTATACGAAAGAGGAAATCATCAAGATGTATCTCAACCAGTTTGACTTCCTCAATAACGCCGTCGGCATCAAAACGGCGGCACACGTTTACTTCAACACCACCCCCGACAGCCTGAAGATAGAGCAGGCGGCAATGCTTGTAGGCATGGCAAAAAATCCGTCGCTCTACAATCCGGTACGCGCCGACCGCAAGGACGCCGCCGTGGGACGCCGCAATGTGGTGCTGCAGCAGATGCTCAAGGCGGATTTGATAACCGAAGCCGAGTGCGACTCGTTGTGCACCCTTCCGCTGGAGGTCAAGTTCACCAAGGTGGACCATAAAGACGGCATCGCGCCATATTTCCGCGAGGCAGTGCGCCTGATGATGCAGGCCAAAGAGCCGCGCCGTGGCGACTATCCCGACTGGGACCAGCAACGCTTTGTCGACGACTCCATCCAGTGGGCAACCAATCCTCTGTATGGTTGGGTAGAGAAAAATCCGAAGCCCGACGGCACCAAATACAATATCTATACAGACGGACTTCGCATCTACACCTCGATTGATTCGCGGATGCAGAAATATGCCGAAGAGGCGGTTATAGACCACCTCAAGAACACGCTGCAGCCTCAGTTTGACAGAGAGAAAGGCAGCCGTGGGCCGTATACCACCAACAGCGCCGAGCTCGGACAGCTGACGCCGCGCAAACTCATCGACCGCGCCATCCGTCAGAGCGAACGCTACCGTGTGCTTAAAAACGCGGGAATGAGCGATGCTGAGATTATGGAAGAGTTTGACAAGCCGGTTGATATGACCGTGTTCTCCTACGATGGCGGACAGGTGCAGAAAACGATGTCGCCTCGCGACTCCGTAGTCTACCAGAAAATGTTTCTGCGGGCAGGATTTATGTCGATGGATCCGTTGACAGGACAGGTTAAAGCCTACGTCGGCGGGCCGAATTTCCATTTCTTCCAATATGACATGGCAGGCGTTGGACGCCGTCAGATAGGATCAACGGTAAAACCGTTCCTCTATACTTACGCCTTCGAGGAAGGCTTCACACCGTGCGACATGTTTCTCAACGCGCAGCCGTCGATCACGCTGCCTACGGGCGAAGTCTGGGCACCGCGAAACACCGGCCATGCCCGAATAGGCGAGATGGTCGACCTGTATTGGGCACTTACCAACTCAAACAACTGGATTTCAGCCCGTCTGATGAGCGAGCTCTCGCCGTCGACGTTGGCGCGCACGATGCACACGTTCGGCATCACCAACCATCTTGACCCCGTGGTGTCGCTCTGTCTCGGACCGTGCGACGTGTCGGTGCGCGAAATGGTGACCGCCTATACGGCATTCTCAAACAAAGGACTTCGTGTGGATCCGATATACGTTACTAAAATCACCGACAACAACGGCAACGTTATCTCGGAGTTTACGCCGCAGTATACCGAAGTGATGAGCCAGGAAGCCTATTTCAAGATGGTCAACATCCTGCAGAACGTAATCAATTCAGGTACGGGTAGCCGCCTGCGCCGAGCCCCTTACAACATCACAGCCGTGATGGGCGGCAAGACCGGTACGACCAACTACAACGCCGACGGATGGTTTATGGGCTTCACGCCCAACCTCGTTTCGGGAGTGTGGGTAGGCGGCGACGAGCGCTATATCCATTTCAACAGAATGGCGCAAGGTCAGGGAGCCGCAATGGCATTGCCTATCTACGGACTGTATATGAAAAAAGTGTATGCCGACAAGTCGTTGCCTTACTCGCAGACGTTGCAATTTCCGGAGCCTCCGGCAGGCTTCTCGCCGTGTTATAAGGAGAGTTACGGCGACGCGCCGGCAGCCGAGACGCCAGTTGAGGCAATCGACAACGCTTTTGAGTAGAAATTTTTTGTAGATTTAAAATTTTTAATTAGATTTGCATTATCTATACAGAAATATTTCTGTAATGAAAAACAGTATAGACTTAACATCATTATACCACTTAAAAAATTATTAGTTATGAGTCGTAGTTTAAAAGTAAGGGATTTGACCCTTCGCGATGGACAACAATCATTGTTTGCCACCAGAATGAAGCAGGAAAGCATTGACAAATTGCTGCCGCTTTACAAGGACGCCGGTTTCTATGCCATGGAGGTATGGGGCGGTGCAGTGCCCGACTCCGTGATGCGCTACCTTGGCGAAGACCCATGGGTGCGTTTGAAAACAATCAGCGACGCAATGGGCGGAGTGTCGAAACTGACAGCGCTCTCCCGTGGCCGCAACCTGTTCGGTTATGTGCCTTACCCGACAAGCGTGCTTGAAGGTTTTTATAAGGAAGCCATAAAGAATGGTTTGAACATCATGCGTATCTTCGATGCGCTCAATGACCTTGACAACGTAAAAGAATCAATAAAACTTATCAACGAGATGGGCGGCATCGCCGATGGAGCAGTCTGCTATACAGTAGATCCTAAAACAGAGGCTCCTGCAGAAAAGAAAGGCTTCTTTGCAAAGCTCTTCGGCTCTAAGAAGGTTGAGGAACCGGAGAAAATCTTTACAGATGAATATTTCGTTGAGAAAGCAAAGGGAATGGAAGCCTACGGTGCGAAGATCATCACGCTGAAGGATATGGCAGGATTGGTCAACCCGTTGCGCGCTGCGTCGCTGATTTCAAAGATCAAGGCAGCCGTTAATGTTCCTGTTGACTTCCACACCCACTGTACACCGGGCTACGGCTTGGCATCAGTAGTTATGGCAATGCTTCATGGCGTCGACATCGTGGATACCAACATCTGGTATTTCGGCGGCGGCTCGGCAGCACCTGCAATTGAGTTGGTCTACTTGTTTGCAAAACGTCTTGGCATCGAGCTTGAGGTCAACATGGAAGCCGTAGGCCGCATCCGTGAGCAGTTGAAGGGCGTTCGCACGGCGCTTGCCGACTTCGACCTCCACAAGGGCGATTTCCCACACGATTTCGATCCGTTGAAGGATACTCTTCCAGCCAATATCGAGGCATTGTTTGACAAGGCAGTCGAGGCAGCCAAGGCCAACGACGAGGATGCCCTCCTCGACGCATGCCACGCTATTGAAGACTATTTCAACTTCCCGAAACCAAACTTGCTTGTCAAGAATGCCGAGGTTCCGGGTGGAATGTACTCAAATATGGTTGCGCAGCTGAAGGCGCTCAACGCATCCGACGTGCTCGACGATGCGATGAAACTGATTCCTAAGGTTCGTCGCGACGCAGGTTTGGTTCCGTTGGTAACACCGACAAGCCAGATTGTGGGCAGCCAGGCAGTGAGCCTCGCCATCGACCGCAAGAAAGGTAATGCCGACTATACAACGAAGTCAAATCAATTCATTTCGCTCATCAAGGGTGAATATGGAAAGACTCCGGTTGCCATCACTCCTGAATTCCGCGAGCAAATCACAGGCAGCGCAGTGGAGCGTCCGTATGACGTGGCAAGCTATAAGGCGCCAGAAAACCCGGTTCTCAAGGAACTCGGCGGATGCAAGCTTGCAGAGAACGAGCAGGAATACTTGCTTCTGCAATTGCTTCCAACCGTTGCCAACGGCTTCTTGAAGAAACGTCGTGAGGCAGACCGCAAGGCATCGGCTCCGGCTGTTGAAGAAAAGGCAGAGGCTGCAGCAGCAGTGGCCGACGATGCACCTATCACCGGACCGGTGGAGCGCGCTCCGATGGGCGGCAAGGTAGTTGAAGTCAAGGTGAAAGCCGGCGACAAGGTAAAGAAGGGCGACTTGCTTTTGGTTTACGAGGCAATGAAGATGGAGAACGAGCTTGCGGCAGAGAAGGACGCCGTTGTCAAGCGTGTGTTTGTTACGGTAGACGACGTTGTGGGCACCGATGCTCCGCTTATTGAATTCGAGGCTTAATAAGTTTTATAAATAGAAAAACTCCTGCCGCATCAGTGGCAGGAGTTTTTTTGGGTATGCGTGTGTATGCGTGTGCCGTTTCCTTCCTATGTTGGACAGAGATTGGCCGATGCTCCGCTATTTGCCTTTGAATGCGTTTTTCACTGTCAAAGCCGTGACAGCCACATCGACAGAATAAGCAGCAAGTCCGCGCTTCAAGTCTTCTTCAAGAGATTGGTCTTCGGCAGGCATCATGGAGATAACCATCACCGTGCCATCATCCTCCGACACTACAATGCGGCTTGTTTGGCACGACAGGCTGAGGAACTGCTCGGCGACAATTTTTTTCGCTTTCTCAGGCTTCACGCCAAAGTCGCATGCCGAGAACGACGTGTATGGGGCACAGAACGAAGCGTAAATGAGTCGGTTGGCTGAAAAATTGGTGAGAGCTTTGTGTTTCAACGAGTTAGGTGTGTGTGGCTGAAATGACGGCGTAAAACGAAGCGTTTACATAGGCTTACATTTGGTTTACTTTTGGGGCTTGTTGAGGCTCTTGTGGTTTACATGGGGCTTACGGGTGGTTTATATTGCATTTCTGTTGGTGGTTGGTGTTGTGTTGGGGTGGGGTAGAATGGTGGCTGAGGCCACTTTTTTTATGGTGTTTCTGAAATTTATATTGCGAAATTATTCCATATAATGATTATTTGGTATATTTGCAGAAACAAAACAATAGAATATGGCAAAGGTAATACATGTGCATCTGCTGCACAATATAGATGGAACGAGGCGGAAAGACTGGTACTTTAGCAGCATTTCCGCGGTTTATACGGTTTTGACGGCTGAACAGATCGGCGCAACGAAGAATTATTTGCTTCATGCCGGGTTGTCTGGCAATGGTACATTATGCACGAAACGCGCTATAATCAAGCAATCTACGCTTATTTCATGCTCTCGTGGGGCAGATGATTAGGCTGGTGTTTTTATGGCGTTAGAACGCAAATAAAAGGCCGTTTGGACGGTTGTTGGTTGGGAGGTCGATTGGCCTCCCTTTTTTTGTGCTCCGAATACGGAAAACCTGTAATGGGATTACAAATGCTATTACAGATAGGAATTACAAAATACGGAAATAGGAATTACACATTCTGGGTTTTCGGGGGTAGGATAGAGGGGGAGGGAAAAGGATAGTTTTAAGGGATAGGGTGGGGGAAACTACCCATTTGCGATATAGGTAAAATGTGCAAGAATCTGGCTAAAACCTTGTATTTATGGGGTTTCTTGCGTGAAGCGAACCTCAAAAGAGGGGGTACACCCCTCCAAATGGGGTACGAATGGTGTTGGAGGGGTATGCGTATGGTGCTATTCTAACCTTATGACACCGATAACTAAGGCTACTGCGTGAATGGCTGAGTATGGAAGCTCAAACGGATCGTATTTTTCGTTGTCCGATACAATGAGGACATGGTCTTTGTCGCTCCCAGGTTTTATGCGTTTAATGAGTGCGCCTTGATTTGTGTCTATAACATAAACTTTATTCCATTGAAAGAATAAATCTGACATCGGAACTCGTTGGCAAGCGACAATATCGCCAGAACTATATTTGGGGTACATGCTTGAACCTTTTACGGGAATGAGAAAGTCTGCGCCCTTAAATGCAGGTACAACGTAGCGTTCACATTCATATTCAAGTACGGATCTCTCGTCTGTCAAAGCACCAGCCATCGCGTCGATGGGAATAAGTGGGATGCCCTCGCTGCTGCCCTCTGGTGCTTTATATACGGTTTCACTAATAGTGGTAGGTTGTTTTGTTGTGGTCTTTTTACCTTTAGTAAAGACTGTTTTTAATGGCATACCCCCTCCTTCTTCTGCTTCTTCAGGGGAAACAGATAAAGTGAGGTCTTTGCGAATATTGAATATCTCTGTCATTAGATTTTCCTCACTACCCAACAATAGCCACTCGGCAGATATGTTTGCATTTGCGCACACTTTTACTAAAACATCATAAGAAGGTTTACCTTTTCTCGTGCCGACAACATTTTCAACAACCGTAGGACTGATTCCAACGGCTTTTGCAAAAGCTCGTTTATTACCTCCAAATAATATCTTTATTATAGTCTCAAACCTCTCATTTATTGTCATAAGTGTAAAATATTGTCTTTTGCGAATATTTTTATCCGCATTTATTTTGTTTATTCGCAAAAGCGTATTACCTTTGCAGCGTGTTCAAGATTGAACGAGCGGCCAAAGATACGAAAAAAGACTGAGAATAACGAATTTTAGCAATTAAAGAATATGAACGAGATTCAAAATGAGACATTAGACAAGATGGTGCTTGGTATCAAGCATGAAGCTGACGAGCGCATCGCGCAGACCTTAAAACACTATGAGGCTGGCAAGCGCGACTGCGAGAATGGCATCTATGACAAGTGGTATCGATATAACACTTATCAAGATGGTCGGGCCTATGATATAGGTTGGATGGAGGTAAACGAGGAGGTGCAGAATGAGAATGTGCGATTCCTTGAACCATAATTATACGAGGTAACAAGATTGAAGGATAACACGGAAGCCCTGAGTACTGCACCGGATTGTCGGCAGGGCTTGCCTCGGATGACAGCGGGAAAGACCGCAGGGGTGGCACGGTTGCAGTGGCCGGAAAGTTGGAATAAGCGAAAGCGAAGAGCGTAGGACAGCCACGGGGTTCGACTCCCCACACTCCACAAATAAGTATAACGTAAAAACAAGTGAGATATGAAAAGGTACATTCACATTAAGAAAGCAGACCGCGAGTTCATTCTGAACTTGTTCAAGGTCTCTGGTCGCATGGTTGATTATGCTCTTCGCTTTGATGGCGAGCGTGGAAACACGGAACTCGCGCACAAAATTCGCAAAGTGGCTATGGAGCATGGTGGCATCATTATGACCGTAATACCTGAGCAGGAAACATTCTATGATGCTGACGGCTATATGTATAATCCGCAAAACGAAACGTTTCGTTTTGCGGATTATACGTGCCGACCATAATGAACTGGTTGCTGCCGAGAGAATATCCCTGTGGCGATATTCTGATGTTTGTGTCGCCGAGAGTGTATTCCACCACATCGTTGCTCACTTCCTTTGCCGACAGGAACCCCATGTCGTTCAATTGTTTCACCACCCGGTTTCCGAAATCTTTGAAGCCGGGAGCTACAAAGTTTTGGAAAAAAGAATCTGTGACATAGTCGGTGCATTTCTCCGCAAGGTCAATCGCCATAGATGAAAAAGTTCCCAATTGTGTGATCTGCATAGCCACAAAAGGAGCGCTGTAGGCATAAATCGAAGAAGCGACGCAAATGGCATCGTTTTTATAATAGACCTGTCCGACCCCCGGCAACGCCCAGTTTATGGCATCGGCACACTTAGTCATCTTCTTGGCATTGGCTTTTGCCGGCGTTGTCGACTCAAAGTAGCATACGGCCGGCGGCATGTCGGGAATCGCCTGCTCGCTTTCAATCATCATAATGTATGCCTTGCGTTCGGAGCCGGAAGATGAAGTGTAGGTAATCTCGAGGTCTCCGTCGCTGTCGATGCACCACTGTTTGCTGGTGTCGATAGTCTTGTAGTAATTTATAATCTCGTTTCTCAATTCCTGCCACGTCGGAAAGGCGAAGGCGTTGGATGTCAGAGCCGAAAGCACGAAAGCCACAGCTGCTGTGAATAATTTCTTTCTCATAGTCGGTTAGTGATAGAATTAAAAACAGAGTCAAAAGTACAAATATTAAATAAAACCGCAATGTAAAATTTCTTTTTTTCTTTTTTGATGGTGAAAAATTTCTTTTATTGGGAAACAATGGGTAACTTAGCGCAGATATATAGCGGGTTACGGTGGAAAGCCGGAGCCTGACTGTTGAACAATAAAACGCGTCTATGCCGGAAATAATGCTCACAGACTGGTTTTATTGGCTGTGTATAGCGATTTATTCAGCCACGATAATCTCCATCATCTACATTATACTGAAGGAGAACCGCAACCCTGTGCGCTCACTTGCGTGGATTACGGTGCTGTTCTTTCTGCCGGTGGCAGGCTTGGTGCTGTATCTGTTTTTTGGGCGTAGCATAAAAAATAAAGCGTTGATATCCAAACGCTTGAAAAAGCGTTTTGCCCATTCCCGTCCCATCAAGCAAGCCGATATAGGCAAACTGCCACTCACGGCGGAAAGCCGTCAGCAAATCCGCTTGGGGCATAAGCTGTCGGGTGCGATTTATTTTCCTGACAACGATGTGGAATGCTTTGTCAGCGGTGCCGAACTGTTTGAGGCGTTCAAGCGCGATTTGATGGCTGCGCAGTGTGCCATCGACATGCAGTTCTACATTTTCAACGACGACAAACTCGGCACCGAGATAAGCGATATTCTCATTGACCGCAGCCGTAACGGTGTGAAGGTAAGGATTATTTATGACCATGTAGGCTGTTTCGGCGTAAAGAAGAAATTTTTCATGCGGATGGCAGATGCCGGAATCGACATCCATCCGTTCTTCAAGGTGACCTTTCCGGAATTCGCCACACGTGTGAACTGGCGCAACCACCGCAAAATAACCGTAATCGACAACCGCATAGGATATATAGGCGGAATGAACGTTGCCGACCGCTATGTCGTTGGCGACAAAAATGGAATGTGGCGTGACACGCATCTGCGCATCACCGGACCGTCGGTGCTCGGACTGCTGCATTCGTTCCATTCCGACTGGGCATTTATGGAATTGCCCCAATTTGACGACGGCGAGAACTTCTCCGAGTTCCAGAGCCGCAACAACGGCAGTGTGGGCGTGCAGATATTGTCGAGCGGCCCTGTGGGGCAGTGGCACAACATCTCGCTGATGTTCAACAAAGCAATCGCCAACGCCAAAAAATGCATATATCTTGAAACTCCATATTTCCTGCCCACCGAGAGCTTGCTCAGAGCCCTTCAGACGGCAGCCCTGTCGAAGATTGACGTGCGGGTGCTGATTCCTCGCCAGCCCGACTCCATGATGCTCAAGCTCGCGTCGGGCTCCTACATCAGCGACTGCCTTAGAGCAGGGATAAAAGTGTACTTCTACGAGCCGGGAATGCTCCATTCCAAGACCATAGTCATCGACGACGAATTTTTCACCACCGGCTCCACCAACTTCGACTTCCGCAGCATGGAATATAATTTTGAGTGCAACGCATTTATCTACAGCAAGACGATAAACGAGAAAATGAAAACCGCCTTTTTCGCCGACCTTGCGCAGTCGACCCGCATCACGTCATCGACTTGGCGACGACGGCCGTTCGTTCAAAAGTTCAAAGAATCAGTGGTGCGGTTGATGAGTCCCGTGCTGTGACGATATATTTTTAATAAATTAACAATATCTACACATTGTTTTGAATCACCATTACGCAAACTTCGTTAACTTTGCAAGTAGAAAAGCAGGCATCTGCAAATTCAGGTTGGCGCATATGGCGGCAATGAGGAAGATAGAAATAAAACTATATTTATAAAATACTATTTTTCAGACTTTTAAAAAATTAAAAACTATGAAGTTTCTTACAGATGAAAAATTGACAATCGTCGGTGCAGGCGGTATGATTGGTTCAAACATGGTTCAGAGTGTATTGATGCTTGGACTGACTCCAAACATTTGTCTTTACGATATCTATGAGCCAGGTGTACACGGAGTGTTTGATGAAATCCAGCAGTGCGCATTCCCTGGAGCTAACGTAACTTACACAGTGAATCCAGAAGAGGCTTTCTCTGGTGCTAAGTATATCATTTCTTCTGGTGGTGCTCCTCGTAAGGAAGGCATGACACGTGAAGACCTTCTCAAGGGCAACTGCAAGATTGCCGCTGAGTTTGGTGACAACATCAAAAAATATTGCCCGGATGTTAAACATGTCGTAGTTATCTTCAACCCGGCAGACGTAACAGCCCTCACAGCTCTTATCCACTCTGGCTTGAAACCAGAGCAGTTGACATCGCTCGCAGCTCTCGACTCAACTCGTTTGCAGCAGGCTTTGGCACTTGAGTTCGGTGTTCAGCAGGATAAGGTAACCGGCGCACACACTTACGGTGGTCACGGTGAGCAAATGGCAGTATTCGCTTCTCAGGTTAAGGTTGACGGCAAGCCATTGTCGGAAATGGGCCTTTCAGCAGAGCGTTGGGAAGAGATTAAGCACCACACAGTGCAAGGCGGTTCAAACATCATCAAGCTTCGTGGCCGCAGCTCATTCCAGAGTCCAGCCTACAACGCTGTCAAGATGATCGAGGCTGCTATGGGCGGTGAGAAGTTTACTTTGCCAGCCGGCTGCTACGTAAACAACGACAAGTTTGGCTTCAAGAACGTAATGATGGCTATGCCTACTACTATTGACAAGACTGGCGTTCACTTCACTGAACCAGCAGGAACAGAAGAAGAAATGGCAGCTCTCAACAAGTCGTACGAGCACCTTTGCAAGATGCGCGACGAAATCGTTGAGCTCGGCATCGTTCCTCCAGTAGCTGAGTGGAACAAACTCAACAGCAACCTCTAATAGACAACAGTCTTAGTGGAATATATGGCGCGGACACCTTTTTGGTGTCCGCGTTTTTTTTAGTGTGCTTGGATTTGCCTGGGATTGAAATAAAATCATTACTTTTGCGTTGATAAACTATTGTATTCCCTTATGACACGCAAATTTATTGTTTCAGGTATATTTGCAGCCGTGGCGGCTGCAATGTCAGCCGTCCCGGCATCCGACAGCCCTATGCTGCGCACGTTGCCCGACGGCACGAGCATAGAGATTATGCTGCACGGCGATGAAAACTTCCATTATGCCACATTGCTTGACGGCTCCATCGTCAAGGAAGGCGACGACGGCTATTTTTACTATGCCGAAGTCACAGCCGACGGCATTGTCGCAACGCCGTATAAGGTCGGCGACAACGTCCCGAAGCAGCGCGTTGTGAAATCCACAGGCGTTAAGAGCCGATTGCAGGCGTTGCGCTCGCAAGCCCTTCAGCGCAGAGCCGTTAAGCCACACGCCGCACAGCGGTCGGCATCCGACATCCGACATCAACAGTCAGCATGGACTTGTGATACTTGTGGACTATCCCGACATGCCGATGGTGCAGACCAATAAGGATTATTCGGAGATGCTCAACTCTGAAGGCTACTCAAAAAATTATGCCACCGGCAGCGCCCTTGACTATTTCCGGAATTCATCGTATGGAAAATATTCTCCGGTGTTTGATGTGTTCGGCCCCTACACGCTGTCGAACAAATACCGCTATTATGGCAAGAACGATGCATCGGGCAACGATACCAATGTGCCGGAGATGATAGTAGAGGCGTGCCGCATGGCGTCTGCCGACGTTGATTTGTCGACCTACGACTATGACAACGACGGATATATAGACAACGTCTATGTTTTTTATGCCGGTGCAGGAGAAGCCAACGGTGGGTCGGACGATACTGTATGGCCTCATCGCTGGGTGGTGTATGGTGAGAACTACGACGGAGATCCCGATGTGGGCGGTGTGAAGGTGTATGACTACGCCTGCAGCAACGAAATCCGAGAAAGTCTTAAAAACAAGATCGGGACGAATCTGGAAGGTATCGGCACTTTTGTGCATGAGTTCGGACACGTGCTCGGTTTCAGCGACCATTACAGTACCAACGACAACAATCTTGCCCTTGATCCCGGTTACTACGACGTCATGGCTTCGGCATCGTATCTCAACTATGGACGTACGCCTTACGGATATTCAGCCTATGAGCGTATGTATATGGGATGGCTTGAGCCAACGCAGATATTCCCAAGCCGCGATGGCGACAAGATGACGCTTAAAACCATCGACGAAGGCGAGGCATTGCTCGTCACCGCCGACGGGTCGACGCATAATATGGATGGCGTTTCGCCGTCGCCTGCAAATTATTATCTTATTGAAAACCGCGCTTCGGCAGGCTGGGACTCGTTTGCCGGCTATTACGGCACTTCGGGCACGCCGGGCGACAAAGGTATGCTGATTACCAAAATAAACTACGACGCAGACCGCTGGGAACGAAATATTGTCAATGCGTATGCCAACCAGATGGGAATTGAGCTGGTTTGCAATCCCGTGCAGAAAAAGTCGTATGCGGCTTATTATCCGATGTTTCCGGGGTCAAAGACACAGACATCAGTGTCGTTTGGCACATACTCCATCAAAAACATAACCCGTGACGCTGTTACCGGTGAGGTGTCGTTTACGATATCCGACAGCAACGGATACTCGGGCGTTGCCGACGTGGAGACGGAGGCAGATGTCTATGCCGTCGACGGAGCTATAGTTGTGGAGTGCGCAGCAGGACGGGTGAGCGTCAGCACGCTGCAGGGCGCGCTTGTCTATGACGGCATCGGCGGACGTATACCTGTCGCCACAGGCCTGTATGTTGTCAATGTTGACGGCAAGGCAGTGAAGGTGGCTGTGAGATAGAAGCGCAATGTTTTGATAAATATTGACTTGCAATGTTAGATATCTGGCGCGGAATTTTGCAGTTTCGCGCCAATTTCTTATCTTTGTGTATAAGATAGGCTGCGGCTTGTCGGGAGTTTTTTTTGAGAGAGGAGGAACGGATATGATTAGAAAGTCGATAATTGTGATGCTTTTGGGCTTTTCGGCGTTGGCGATGTCGATGCCAGTTGTGGCGCAGCAGCGTGCCGCAGTGGATTATGTCGTGACCTCCACAACTTCGGGAAAAGGAGTGCTGGTGATTGAAAACAACACAGAGTCGGCATGCCGTTTCACAATTTATTCAATAACTGGACAGGTGGTGCGTGTGCTTGTCGTGAAGCCCGGCAATGAGCGCGTGGAGCTGCAGAAGGGCTTCTACATAGTGAAAAGCGAATATGGCAGCCAGAAAGTGGTTGTCAGATAATTGATACAAACATTGAAAAACTTATAATTCATTTATTTGGTTACTATGACACATTTAATCGGAAAGATTATGACTGTAACGACGGTTATGTCGGCAGCGGCTTTTATGGGTCCGGTTGCATCGGCGCAGACTTTGCCGCAAATCCCGGAAGAGGAACTCAATGCATATCCAGTTTATTCAGGCAATGACCTGGAACTTACTGTCGATGCCAAAGGCACGCATTTCGCCCTTTGGTCGCCTGGCGCGGAGGCAGTCAGGCTGCATCTGTATGCCGACGGGCATAACGGAAACGCCTATGAAACAGTCGAGATGGCAAAAGATGCGGCAACAGGAGTGTGGCGCGCGTCTAAGTCGGAGAAGCTATATGGTAAATTTTATACGTTCCAAGTAAAGATAGGCGGCGAATGGCTGAAGGAAACGCCAGGAGTGTGGGCTAAAGCCGTGGGCGTCAACGGACATCGAGCCGCTATTGTCGATTTCTCGCAGACAAACCCGGAAGGATGGGGAAGCGACACCTATGTAGTCACACCGCATCAGACCGACGCAATTGTCTACGAGATGCACCATCGTGATTTCTCCGTCCACCGCAATTCGGGCATCGTCAACAAAGGCAAGTTTGTGGCAATGCTTGAGCCATGCACGGAGTCGGGCAACGGAGAGCTGACAGGAATCGCCCACTTGAAGGAGCTTGGAGTGACCCATGTGCACATCCTTCCGTCGTATGACTACAACACAGTCGACGAGACGCAACTTATCGACCGTCAATACAATTGGGGCTATGACCCGCTGAACTACAACGTACCCGAAGGCTCTTATTCCACAAATCCTGCCGATCCATATTGCCGCATCCGCGAGATGAAGGAAATGGTGCAGGCTCTGCATAAGGCAGGCATCGGCGTGGTGATGGATGTGGTTTACAACCACACCGCGCTCGGCGATGATTCCAATTTCTCGCTTACGGCTCCCGGCTATTATTACCGCCATCGTCCGGACGGCTCCTACAGTGACGCCTCGGGATGCGGCAACGAGACGGCATCCGACCGCGGTCAGATGAGCGACTATATCGTGAACTCTGTAAAGTATTGGGCAAAGGAATATCATATCGACGGATTCCGCTTCGACTTGATGGCAATCCACGACGTAGAAACGATGAACCGCGTGTCGGCAGAGGTGCGCGCCATCAATCCGTATGCAGTGATTTATGGCGAGGGATGGACAGCAGGCGACAGCCCGCTGCCCGTTGAACGTCGTGCGTTGAAGGAAAATGTGTCGAAGATGCAGGGCGTGGCGGTGTTCAGCGACGACATCCGTGACGCTGTCAAGGGACATTACAGCCGGGAGGACGACCGAGGCTTCGTATCGGGAAAAGCCGGACAGGAAGAAACCGTGAAAATAGGCGTTGTCGCATCGACATCGCACCCGCAGGTGGACTACAGCAAAGGCAGCAACTCGAAGTTTGCCTATGCCACGTCGCCTGAAATGATAATGAACTATGTGTCGTGCCACGACGACCTGTGTCTGACCGACAAGCTGCGCAAGTCGATGCCCGAAGCCAACGATTCAGTGCGCATGCGTGTAGCCCGCCTGGCGCAGACCATCGTGTTCACGTCGCAAGGCACGCCGTTTATGTTTGCCGGCGAGGAAATCTTCCGTGACAAGAAAGGCGAGCACAACAGCTACTGCTCTCCCGACTCCATCAATGCCATCGACTGGAACCTGAAGAAGCAGAACCGCGAACAGTTTGACTATTACCGCAATCTCATAGCCATGCGCAAGGCGCATCCGGCATTCCGCATGACGTCGGCAGCCGATATTGCCCGCAACATCGTGTTTGACAAGGTGAAAGAAAACTGTGTGGTAAGTTATTCAATAAAAAACCACGCCAACGGCGACGAATGGCAGGAAGTGAAAGTGGTGTTCAACGGCAATGACCGTGACGTGACCGTCAATGTGGCAAAAGGCAACTGGACGGTAGTGGCTGCCGACGGCAAGATTGACAAGGACGGACTTGGCAAGAGCAAAGGCGGAAAGACGGTTGTGGCATCACGCTCCGCGCTGATTTTGGCACGATAAGAAAGGAATATTTTATGTTTGACGACGAAAAATTGCGTGTGACGCTGAATATAGCAGGCGAACAAGTCAAGACGGTGATAAACCGGTCGGACGAAGAGGAGCTGCGCATGCTGGAGAAGGAAGTTACATCGCTGTTCAACCGATGGCGAGTTGCCGACCCGTCGCGCACCAAGTCGCAAGTGCTGGCAATGGTGGCGTTTCAGTATGCCAAACTCTATTATGACGAGTTGACCGCCGGACGTTCGCGTGAGGCGTCACTTCGCGATTTCGTCGAGAAATATGAGGAGCGGCTTAACAAAATCGTGATTGATGAATGATTTTTGGGCTGTGACCGCAAATATTCTTTGGGAAAGTGTTTATAAATTGAAATATAATTCTTACTTTTGTAAAAATTTGGTTCAGAATGGCTGAAAGTTTGTCGGAGATTTTTGAACGGTTGCTTGCCAAGCAGCAAATTCTTTTGGAACGCTATAATGCAATGAAAGACAAATTGCAGATTTCGCAAGAAGAAAACGAAGCGTTGAAAAAGGAAAACGAAAAGCAGCGGCAACTGATTGAGAAATTGGAAATGGACAAAGACTTTTTGCAGATGGCGCGTCAGATTGCCCCCGACAGGGAGGCTCTCGACAGAAGCCGTGCCATGATAGCCAGATTGGTGCGGGATGTCGACAAATGCATCGAGCAGCTTAAAGATTGATTGAGAATCTATATAAAGCCGGTAACGGCGTGATATAAAAACATTAGAAAAAGCAGGCGTTTCATGCCGTACACTCAGGAGAATGTAGGACATGGATGCTGAAAAAGAGGTTAGAGGCATAGAAGCGACACCTACCCGAAAGTAGAGAGAATACCGCACCAATGGTGCGTGCCTTGCGGCACGCGTTGTTGGTGCTTTTTTATAAACTTAACTAATTAACTGATAGAAACAATATGGTGTTGAATTTAATAATAGCCGCGGTGTCGCTCCTTGTTGGAGGCGGAGTAGTGCTATTTGTGACAAAAAGAATGGCTCACACACGGGCTAAAAACATAATTGAGGAGGCGAAACTTGAGGCAGACGTTCTGAAGAAGAACAAGCTGCTCGAAGTTAAGGAAGCCGAGTTGAAAATGAAGGCCGACGTTGAGAAACAAGCCAACTCGCGCATGCAGAAAATCCAAGCGGCGGAAGCCAAATCCAAGCAGCGCGAACTGCAGCTCAACCAGCAACAGTCGGAACTTCAGCGCAAGCGCAACGAGAATGAAAACATGAAAGCCGTGCTCGACCAGCAGGTGGCTGCCGTTGAGATGCGCGAGCAGGAAGTGGAAAAGATGCAGAAAAGCGTTCAGGAAACGCTTGAGCACATCTCCGGACTGTCGGCAGAAGAGGCAAAGGAGAAACTTGTCGAGTCGCTTAAAGACGAAGCCAAAACGGCTGCCGCATCGTATATCAACGACATAATGGACGACGCCAAGCTGACCGCCAACAAGGAGGCAAAACGCATCGTAGTGCAGTCAATCCAGCGTGTCGCTACAGAAACGGCGATTGAAAACTCGGTGACAGTGTTCCACATCGACAGTGATGAAATCAAGGGCCGCATCATCGGCCGCGAGGGACGCAACATCCGCGCCCTCGAGGCAGCCACCGGAGTGGAGATCATCGTAGACGACACCCCGGAGGCAATCGTGCTTTCAGGCTTTGATCCTGTGCGCCGCGAAATTGCCCGTCTGGCACTTCACCAGCTGGTTGCCGACGGACGTATCCACCCGGCACGCATTGAGGAAGTTGTAGCCAAGGTGCGCAAACAGATTGAAGAGGAAATCATCGAGACAGGAAAGCGCACAATCATCGACCTCGGCATCCACGGTCTGCATCCGGAACTCATCCGTCTTGTCGGAAAAATGAAATATCGTTCAAGCTACGGTCAGAACCTCTTGCAGCACTCGCGCGAGACAGCCAATCTCTGTGCCGTAATGGCATCGGAGCTCGGACTGAACCCGAAACGTGCCCGTCGTGCGGGTCTGCTCCACGATATAGGCAAAGTGCCTGACGAAGAGCCAGAATTGCCACACGCAATTCTCGGTATGAAACTTGCGGAGAAATACAAGGAAAAACCAGACATCTGCAATGCCATCGGCGCTCACCACGACGAAGTGGAGCAGCAGTCGCTCCTTGCACCGATTGTGCAGGTCTGCGACGCCATATCCGGTGCGCGTCCAGGCGCCCGCCGAGAAGTCGTTGAAGCCTACATCAAGCGTCTCAACGACCTTGAGCAGCTGGCACTCTCTTATCCGGGCGTAATCAAGACCTATGCAATCCAGGCAGGCCGTGAGCTTCGTGTAATTGTCGGAGCCGACAAGCTTGACGACGCCGAGACAGAGAAACTCTCAGCCGTGCTCGCACAACGCATTCAGGACGAACTCACATATCCGGGACAGGTGAAAATCACCGTAATCCGTGAAACCCGCTCGGTAAGTTTCGCTAAATAGGAGGAACGCCGACAATGGACGATGTAAAGAATAAAGATCTGGACCAACAACGCATATTCCAGCCGTCGGGCAAGGAGCCGCGGGGCAAACTTAACTGCTACGACTGGCTCGCCGATGTGCCTGGCGAGAAAAATGTGTTTGACATGGTCGAGGTGCAGTTCAAGAACACTCGAAAAGGCTACTACCGCAACAGCATGAACCTGCCGCTTGAGATTGGCGACATGGTGGCAGTGGAGGCAAGTCCGGGGCACGACA
>ULXB01023172.1_pt1 | contig 18345 bp, 10 predicted proteins | sample 1960901 | NCBI WGS metagenome assembly ULXB01 (sample SAMEA4835828, study PRJEB28245) | human gut metagenome | biome: gut microbiome; material: fecal sample | place: Denmark | collected 2008
CAGTGTTATTATGAAACATTATATGCATCTGTAGTACGTCCGAAGAAAGAGCTTATCCGTTTCCGGAAGGTTTTCCTGGATCCGGGGGAGAAGAAGGATGTAGATTTCTTTATTGACCAGGAAGAATTCTCATATTATGGCAAAAACATGGAAACCGTCAGCAGCGGAATGAAACTGCGTATCAGTGTTGGAAACAGTAGTGACCACCTTGTTTCTGAGAACATTAGGATCTAACCAAGCTTTTTGCTCAAACCGGTCAGGCTTTCGGCGAAGTGTTACGATAAGCACTCATTAAAAATCTCCATTGGTTTTGTCAGCCAATGGAGATTTTTTCAGTTCTGTCTGTCTTTTATTTCTTTATACTCTTTTTCAATGCCTGAAATTAATGTTTTCATTGTATACTCCAGGATTTCGTTACCGAATGCCGCAGAAGAATCTCTGACAGGGTGGCGTCCTGCGATTCCAATCAGATTACTTTCATCTTCTTTTACCTGTCCAAAGTCAACCAGATCCGGGCGCACAGCCATAACGATAGAAGTCTCATTCGCTCCGGCATGGTCATTCTGATATTTTAACTTCTCATCTTCCGCATATGTCCAGGCCGTAAAAATACGCAGACCATATTTTTCTTCTGCTTCTTTTGTTAGTTCCTGAAATGCATGGATTGACGGTCCATGTCCATGTCCGACGACAATACGCACTCCTGCTCTGGAAAGCTGGGCAAAAATACTGCGCAGATAGTCCTGAAACAGTTCTTTTTCCAGCCAGTAGGCACTGCCTTTCAGCTGCTGGACGTAATAGGTATGCAGTGCGCCCTCGGTATTGATATCCATTCCATAAAATGACTTTTCATGGTCATGAAATACACGGTCAGGACCCATAAAGAGTATTGGAAGTACCACACCGCCAACTTTTTCCGCTACCCGGACAAACAGCTCTTTTGACTGGATTCCATCGGCTCCAAGAGGCATATGCGGACCATGCCATTCTAATGTACCAAGAGGCAGATATGCAACCGGCATCTCCTGCATTCTCTGGACAAATTCTTCTGGAAGCAACTCTTCGTATAATACTTTTTTCACAGCTGGTCTCCTTTCAAATTGTACGATCGTCATACTTGTATATTAAGTATAACGACCATAGTTAATCTATTCAAGAGATAAAGCGTAAGTTGAAAGTGAAAACTACAGGCACTAATTCCTAAGCAGTCTATGCCTGATCATTTATAATACCTTGGAACCGTTCGCAGTCAGTTTAAAGGTCATTTTAATCAGAACAGCTCCGCGATTTCCGCGATCTTCTCACAGTTTTCCGGCAGCGAACCGTTTATTTTCGGTGACTGGCGAGTTGCCACGTAACGGCTTGCAATTCCGGCAGAGGCTGCACCGTGGCAGTCAGCAATGTCGTCATTTCCTGTCATCAGGCATTCTGACGGGTTGAGGTGATACTGCTTCAGCAGCATCTCAAAAAATGCCGGATCCGGTTTTTTTACACCGGCATCTGACGAGAGCAGGATTCCGTCAAAGTATTTCGTCAGGCCGAGCAGGGAAATTTCCGGTGCGGTGAAAAGCGCCTGTGCATTGGACAGCAGAAATACCTTCTTTCCTGCGTCTTTTAAACGCTGCAGCATTTCCGGCACGCCCGGGAACAGGCTCAGTTCTTCTATTGAAATCGCACGGAACATTTTCGCCAGATCCGCAATTTCTTCTTCCGTTACCGAAACAGCTTTATCCTCAAACAGCTGCCGGAATACATCGGCAATGTCAATTTCCGGCACATGGCTGCCGCAGCATTCCATTCTAAGTGCAGCTTCCTGCTCTTTGATTTTTGTCTCATACGCTGTCCGGAGTTCTTTCGGCTCATAGGCAGCGCCTTTCATCCCGAAGAACAGGCTCATTTTTTTCCAGAGATACGCTTTCTTTTCATTCGTATGTATGTCTACGAGGGTTCCATATAAATCAAAAATATAATTCTGATACATCTTTCAGGATCCTTTCTGTACGGAAAGTTTTTTTACACGACACGTATTCTAGCAGACTTTTCTTCACAATTCCATATCTTTTTTCCACAAGGAATTTATTGTTTAATATTTGCAAATGACATATACTATAATTGTCTGCAGAAGGGGGATCGTGTGGCGGGAAATACCGCAAACATCCGTATTCGCATGGACGCAGATTTGAAAGAACATGGACATAAGAAAGGAGAAAGTTACTGTAAACCAAATAATGTAGTCAAAAAGGAAAAACTTTTATTCAAACGAAATCACAGAGTAACAAACATCCGTAAAAACGATTTGAATCAGACCATATCGGAGATCGGAAATCGAAAGCCAGGATTTATAGATGTTGAAGATCTGAATGTCAGCGAAATGATGAAATATAGAGGTTTATAACTTTTTATAAGGTTTCAGTAACGGTGTTGGAATGGATAAAAAAACAACGCTGGAAATGATTGCAGCAATTTCAAATGCAAACGGTACATCTGGTTTCGAAGATGAAGTGGTAGCAGCGATTCGTCCTTATGCAGAAGGACTTGGAGAAATTACAGAAGATTGTATGCGCAACCTGTATATCCGCCGCAAAGAAAATAAAGGCAAGCGTCCGGTTGTTCAGCTTGACGCACATAGTGACGAGGTTGGTTTTATGGTGCAGGCAATCTGCCCGAACGGAACACTTCGCATTATTCAGCTCGGAGGTTGGGTTAATCACAATATTCCGGCACATAAAGTCTGGGTTCGCAACCGATTCGGAGAATATATTCCGGGGATTACTGCCAGCAAGCCTCCGCATTTCATGACAGAACAGGAGCGTAAGGCTCCTTTGGATATGAAAGATATCACGGTGGATGTTGGAGCTGTTTCGAAAGAAGAGGCAATGGAAAAGTTCGGGATTCGGATCGGGGAACCGGTGGTGCCGGATGTGACCTTTACATATTCAGAAACCACAGATCTGATGGTAGGCAAGAGCTTTGACTGTCGTCTGGGATGCGCAGCAATTCTTAAGACGATGCATAACCTGGCCGGTCAGGAGCTGAATGTTGATATTGTTGGTGCTTGTGCAGCACAGGAAGAGGTTGGTGTACGTGGTGCCACCGTGACAGCACAGGTAATTAAGCCGGATATTGCAATTGTTTTTGAGGGATGCCCGGCAGATGATACCTGTGTGGAACCGTATATGGTTCAGACAGCTATCAAGCGTGGACCGATGCTGCGTCACATAGATGCCCGTATGATTACCAATCCGCGTTATCAAAGATATGCGCTGGATTTGGCAGAAAAGCTTGGTATCCCGGTTCAGGATGCAGTCCGCAGTGCTGGTGCAACCAATGGTGCAGCGATACATCTGACTGAAAAAGCGGTTCCGGTTATCGTTATCGGAGTTCCGGTTCGCTATGCACATACACATTACGGAATTTCAGCTTATGCCGATTTTGATAACGCTGTTAAGCTGGCATGTGAAATTCTCAAAAGACTTGACGAAGAGCAGATTAGGAGTTTCTAACCTGCCTTTCATCTTGCACGTCGACAAAAATGCCGCAAAAAGCAGGCACCATCGGATGCTCCCGGCATAAATATAAGAAAGAAGCCTCTGCAGAAAAGGAATGATCTGCCATGGAATCAGAAAAGCTGGAGGATCTGCTGCTGTTGAGCCTGTCGGCAAGTAAAGGACAGAGGAAACGCTCGGAGGTTCTGGATGTGGGAGTGACCCGGGACAAAAACCTGCGGGAGGTCATCGTCAAATACAGTGGGGACATCGACAGACTGCAGATACCCGGAATGGAGATACAAAAGCTTCTGGCTGGCTATGCAATTGTAAAGCTTCCGGAGGATCAGATCGGAGCGCTCGTGGCTGCCCGGGAGATCGAATATGTGGAGATGCCGAAAAATCTGCAGACCGGTTTGTATGAGGCGAAGCGTGTCAGCTGTATTTTGCCGCTTCTTTCGCAGGGAGATGAGGGCGCACTCCTGGATGGAAAAGGCGTGTTGATCGCTGTTTTGGATTCCGGGATCGATTATCGGATGCCGGATTTTCGAAAGGAAGATGGCAGCAGCCGGATTCTGGCTTTGTGGGATCAGGAACTGGAACGGGAGTTTTCACAGGAACAGATTGACGAGGCGCTGCAGGCAGAAAGCCGGGACGGGGCGCTGGAGATTGTGCCGAGCATCGACCGCTCCGGACATGGAACGGCGGTGGCGGCGATTGCTGCCGGGAGCAATCCAAATCTCCGGCTGAGGGGCGCTGCGCCGGGCGCGGGGCTGTTGGTCGTGAAGCTTTCCCAAAATCAGAATGGCTATCCACATACGACGCAGCTGATGAGCGCAGTGTCCTGGTCGCTTTCCAAAGCTGCCAAAATCGGGCAGCCGCTCGTCATCAACATCAGCTACGGAAACTGTTACGGACCGCATGACGGTTCCTCCCTGCTGTGTCGTTTTCTGGACAATGCAGCGGAAAGCGGGCGGACGGCAATCTGCGTAGGCTGCGGAAACGAGGGCGCGGCAGGCGGTCATGCGTCCGGACAACTGGAAAAAAATGTAGCGGACGTTAGTTCCCGTGCTGACGGATTGTCCGGCAATCTGCAGAGGGAAAGGGAAACGCTCGAGCTGATCATCGGGGAATATGAGCGGACGCTGAATATACAGCTGTGGAAAAACTATGCCGATGTGTTCACTGTGATTTTGCAGACACCATCCGGACAGGAAATTATCGTACAGCCAGATAAAAACGGACGCCAGGATGTGCTGACAAACGGGACGGAGGTATTGGTTTATGCCGGGCAGCCGTCACCGTACTCTGTCTGGCAGGAGATTTTTTTTGACCTGCTCCCACGGGATCGTTATATTGAGTCCGGAATCTGGACCTTTCACCTGATTCCGGAAAAAATCGTGCTCGGCAGCTATCAGCTGTATTTACCGACCCAGCAGAGCCGTTCTGCAGATACGCGGTTTGTACGGCCCGATCCGCTTTTGACGATGACGATTCCTTCGACGGCGCAAAAGGTGATTTCGGTCGGAGCAATCCACTCATATTATGAAGCGTATGCGGATTTTTCGGGAAGAGGCGAGAAAATAAACAGGGAAAACCGCCTGATGTTTGCAGACTCCAAGCCGGATCTGGCAGCGCCGGGGGTCGATCTTTTGGTTCCGGCATCGGAGGGGAGCACGCAGCGCGTAAGCGGGACCTCCTTTGCGACACCGCTCGTTTCCGGCGCAGCGGCACTTTTGATGGAATGGGGAATTGAAAAGGGAAATGATCCGTATCTGTACGGGGAGAAACTAAAGGCATATCTGCGAAAAGGCGCGAAGAAGCTGCGGGGCGAGACGGACTATCCGAATGAGCGGGTGGGGTATGGTGCGCTGTGTGCAACGCAAAGCCTCCCGCAGGTGGAAAATTGAAAAATAAATTTCTCAATCGAGAGATTTGTTTCTGCGCACACTTGACACAAACTCGACATGTGCAAAAAGCGTGCGCAGAAATGAGCGGAAAAATAAAGTGAATGCACTCAGAAAATGGTGGTGGGTATAAACCGTTGACGTTTACGGAAGAAAGCCAAAGGCTTACTGTGCGGCAGCTTTGGCATGACGCTTCCGCACCCGGTGCTCCAACGCCTTGTAAAAGCTGCTCAGGCAAAGTGTGAGCAAAAATACGGTCAGGGTCCAGACCACAGGATGTGCCGTAAGACCAAGCTTGTTTGCAGCCAACTCCATATACCGGATCAGTACCTGATGGATCAGAAAGCCGTAAGGCGACAACCCGGCCAGCCACAAAAACGGCTTTGCGGAAAGCAGCCGGGAAATCACTCCCTTGCCCACGGCGAGCAGCCAGACCAGCAGCACCGCAGAGGGGGTGAACAGCACGTTGTACCGGAAGGCTACCGCGCCCAAAGCTCCTACCTGTCTGGCAGCGATAAAAAAGCAACCGCCCGAAAACAGCACAGCTGCCAGCTCCAGAAGGGAAAAGGCACCGTAGGGTATGCGCTCCTCCTTGCGGCTGCGGTAAAGGCAGCCCATACAGCAGCTGATGGCAAAATCTCCTGCCCGGAAAAGAGGACACAGATAGGTCAGGTAAAATACGGCCTTTCCACTGAGTCCGGCCTTCCAGATTGCAAAGGAGAAAAAGCACTGTGCGCAGAAAATCGCGGCAGCAATACAGCGCAGTCTGCGAGTATCGGCCTTTTTCAGCACGGCGAGCAGCCAGGGAAAAATAGCATACAAAAAAGCCTGCACCGAAAGATACCACGCTACTCCGTTTAGGCAGAACCAGAAACGGCTGGAAGGAATCCAGGTTTGCAGGAGAAAAATGCTTACCACAAGCTGCGCTGCACAGGACAGCACCCCACGGGCAGAGGGCTGCGCCAGGAGCCCCTTCAGCACAAGGAGCAGGGCAGCAGCCATCATAATAAGGTGCAGCGGATACAGCTTGCGTATTTTTTGCAGGGAAAAGACCATGGCAGACCGCAGTCCCGGTGCTGTGCACGGGCGGTCGTAATAGTTGCAGGTCATCAGAAAACCGGACAGCGCCACGAATACGGAAATTGCCCACGGCCCCAGCCACGGTGCGCCGCAATGGGACAGGACCACGCTCAGAAATGCAACTGCCCGCAGCCCCTGTAAAGATGAAATCAGCTTTTTGTCTGTCACAATATCCTCCGTTCTGCCGTAAGGCGTGGTTCATGACAATAGAATGTTCACGGAGCGTGCATTCTATTGTATTGCGAATGGCGCAGGTGAACAGTAACGTTTTTTACAAGTGCTATAAGTATAAAAAAGGCGGCTTGTTCTGTCAAGAAGTATGCGGAGAGCAGCTGAGCAAGTCCTGGAGAAGTCAGGGCGGTGAAGAGATCCTCGAGGCAGTCAATGCAGAGTATCAGAAAACAAAAGCAAAGCAGTAAAAAGGAAAATGTAATAATATGGAAAAAACAGAGAAAAAACCGAATATTATCATGATTCTGGCAGACGATCAGGGCCCCTGGGCGATGCACTGCGCCGGGACACCGGAGCTTTATACGCCCAACCTGGACAGAATTGCAGAACAGGGAATGCGGTTTGACAGCTTCTTCTGTGCCTCGCCGGTATGCTCTCCGGCGAGGGCATCCATTCTGACCGGGAAAATGCCTTCCGCTCACGGCGTACAGGATTGGCTCAGAAGCGGAAACTTAGACGGCGAGAAATTTGCCGCCCAGGGAAAGGAAAATCCTTATTTCGAGGGCTATAAGCAGGAACGGAAGCCGATTTCCTATCTGGAAGGACAGTCTACCTATACGGACATTCTGGCGCAGAACGGCTATCACTGCGCACTCTCCGGAAAATGGCACCTGGGCAACAGCATCGAACCGCAGCAGGGCTTTCAGGAGTGGTACACCATCGGCATGGGCGGCTGCTGCTATTACCACCCGGATATGGTGGACCATGGAGAAATCACCGTGCATCATGGGGAATATGTGACAGATCTGATCACGGATCGTGCACTGGAATATTTAAAAGAGCTGGGCGAAGGGGATGACCCGTTTTATCTGTCTGTCCACTATACTGCACCCCATTCTCCCTGGGAAAAGGAGCACCATCCTGCAAAGTGGATCGATTACTATGATGGCTGCACGTTTCCAAGCATTCCCAACGTGCCGGATCATCCCGATCTGCGCACCGGCGCGGTATATGGAACCGGTAAGAGGGAAGAAAATCTGCGGGGCTATTTTGCGGCGATCAGTGCGATGGATGAACAGATCGGCAGACTGCTGGATGCAGTAGAAGAGCAGGGGCTGGCAGATAATACCGTGATCCTCTTTACAGCGGACAATGGAATGAGCATGGGACAGCATGGTGTCTGGGGGAAGGGCAACGGGACATTCCCGATGAATATGTATGATTCCGCAGTCAAGGTGCCGTTTCTGATTTCCTGGCCGGGGCACATTCCTGCCAATACCGTCTGCAGTGAAATGATAAGCGCTTGCGATCTGCTCCCGACGATCCTTAAGCTGACGGGACTTTCCGACAAGCAGCCTACGGGACTTCCCGGAAGAAGCTTTACAGAGCTTTTAAAAGGCGAGCAGAGGGAGCACCGCGACGAGGTTGTGATCTTTGACGAATACGGGCCTGTCCGCATGATCCGGACGAAAGAATGGAAATATGTGCACCGGTATCCCTATGGAAAACATGAGCTGTATCACCTCGTGGACGATCCGGGAGAAGAGAAGAATCTGTACGGTTTACCGGAATATAAAAAACTGGTAACTCAATTAAAGGGCAGGATGGAAAAATGGTTCTGCACCTATTCCGACCCGGCCATCGACGGCGTGCGCTCCGCGGTCAACGGCTCCGGACAGCTCTGCCGCCCGGGTGTGTATGCAATCTATGAGGATCCCTTTGCACCAAAGGGCGTGGAATGATTACGAGTTGTTTGTCAAAGAATAAGATTGAGCAAGGCCGGTCAGGGAAAGATTCTCTGACCGGCCTTTTGCAAGTTCATTCATCAGTCGGATGATTGCCTGTGTCTTTTCAAAATCCTGAATATCGAGAATTGCATATCTGCCGTGTCCGTTCTTTGTCAGAAAAACCGGAGCACCAACAGCTGCATCACGCAGCACAGTGATGCAGACTGCCAGCGGTTGGAATTGTAGATACAGCAAAATTCACAAAAGCTCTGAAAACAATATAAAAAACGTGACATGCAATATAAAAAATATTATCTTTAACATATTAGGATGATTGGAAATGAATGAAATACAAAAAGATATTTGATAAAACAAATATATATGCGCTTAATAACGATATTTGTGAAAAGTTCTTAAATTTTTAATATAAATCTGAAATATTCAATATGCCGATGCTATTGCCTTTGCACAGAAAAAAATCTACAATTTAGTTAAATTGAAATTAAGGTATAAGAACCATTGTGAAACAGAAGGAACAAAACAGGGGGAAAGGAAAATCGGTATGTGGAAAGCGGCAATATCACCAGAGAAACGGAAAAAAATAAAAAGATCTGTCAGCTTTTTTCTGAGCTTACTTTTGATACTGGAAATGGTATCGGGAACTGGCATGTTTGCAGAAGGAAACAGAGTCAAAGCGAAGGAAGAAACTCCATATGCCGTATACCTGGATCTTTCAGGAAGCAGCACAGCAGAGGCGCTGGCATCCAAAGGGATCTATGCATACGCTTATGACGATGCAGCAGAAGCTGCAGAGCCGGTGAAGCTGGAAAAGGCAGAAGGACAGCAGGAGATCTGGCAGCTGGGTCTGACCCGGAAATATGAGCATGTTGTATTTTGCCAGGGACAGAAAAAAGAAAACAAAAACACCACAGGGGAGCTTACGATAGACTGGTCCTTACAGGCACCTTGCTACCGACTTCAGGGAGAAGACCTGACCGGGACAGGCAGCTTTTACGGACTGTATACTGTATATTTTGATGGAAGCCAGTACAGCGAGTTCTGTAAAAACGGCGTCAGCGTCTATGCATATGATTCGGAAGAAAGCAGTGCAGAGGACGCACCTGTTGAGATGAAGCCCTCTGATAAGGGAAATGGAATTTACGAATACTGTCTGGACAGACCTTATGAATATATCGCCTTTATGGCCGGGACAGACGGATGGGATTATACGGAAGCGACCACACCGGTTTATACGGAATGGGACTTCCAGGATCCCTGCTTTGTACTGGAAAAGGTGGACGGAGAAGAATCCACAGGCAGCTGGGTAAACCTTCATTATATGATTTATTTCGATGCATCGAAGATCAAAGAGGATCCGGAGTTCTTAAAGTCTGGCGTATCCCTTTATGCCTGGACAGAGCAGGAGGGCGGCAGACAGGAGCTTTCTGCAGAGCCGGTTCGGATGATTGCGTCCACGAAAGGCGAGGATATTTATCAGTACACCCTGGATCAGGCATATGACCATGTACAGTTTTTCCTGGGCACCTCCTTTGATGCAGCCATCCAAACAGATGTCATCGAAATTGACTGGAACAGTCTGGCAGCACCCTGCTATCAGATGACCATCGAAAGAATCGAAGCGGAAACAGAAACCGAGACGCAGACCGAAACAGAGACTGAGACGGAAACAGAAACCGAGACACAGACCGAGACAGAAACACAGACAGAAACCGAAACACAGACAAAGACGGAAAACGAGTCTGAAACAGAAAACAGATCCAAGACGGAGACTGCTGCAGAAACACATACCACGGTAGAAACCGAGACCAAAGCAGATCCCAAGCCGGAAACAGAGACTGGCACTGGCACAGAGACAAGCTATGAAACGGAAAACAATGTGCCCTCTGCACCGGAAACAGAAAACGACGCAGCAGGCTCCGAAGGAAACACTCCGGACAGCGATCCGGCAGCAGAAGCTGCCTGGGAGCAGGAAGCGAGGTGCGAGACCTGTTTTTTTCACCTGGAGGTGCTGAGCGAAACGGTTGAGGCGAAGACCGTAGAAACCCTGGAGCGGAAAACAGAGTCCGCCACAGAAGAATCCAAACAGGAAACTACAGAAGAAAACAACAAAGAAACTGCATCGGAAAGCAAACAGACAGAGGAAGAGACCAAACAGACCGAAGCAGAAACCGGCACAGAGGAGAGCAGTAAAGAGCAAGCTCCTTCCAAGGAAGCTGTCGGAAAGGAAGCAACAGAAGAAATCCAGCAGGACGGAAACCTGTACGACATGGGCGGCGAAATGAGAAAAGCCAGCCGCGTGGCGAAGGTCAGACTCAGAAAGGCAGCAGGAGGACTGGATTCTAACTATGTATATCTTGATACGACAGATATGAATTTGAGTGGAGGGCCGGATTGGAGTGCAGCAGATACGATATATCTTTTTAAAAATTCGAATGGTAGTATATTTATTCCTGGAGATAAAGTCAACGTTTATGGCAAATACTATTGGAGATGGAAAATTGATGGTGACGGTAGTAAATTTGCCTTTGTCTACAAAAATGACTGGGAAACTGAAATTAAACAACATCCTTATTACAGAACGGTCTTAACAGATGTGGGTTTTTCACAAGGTGGCGGAAAGGTGTTTGCAAGTGGAGGTAAAGCAACAGACAAAATAGATGGTAAAGAGGTCTACGCCCTCAAAGACATCACTGCAGAAATCGCGAATAAGTTTATGTCTTTGTATTTCTATGACTTTACTGGTAATGTCACAACCCCGGTAAAGGTAGTCTATTCCTCGGACAGCAAGTTCTCTGCGGGAACAACGGAATCCGTCGTGATGAATGGTGTTACTGATTTTTCGAACCTCTTTACAGCAGAACTAGAAAAGGCGAAAATTGAAGCAAAACCCTATGTGAAGTTTACAGATAAATCCGGATATCCTCTGGGGAAAATTTACTATTTCGGACAAGACAGTACCAATGTAGATCCTGGCGTAGTTCCTGTAACCTATAAAGCTGGTTCTGTGGATACCTTCCTGTATGGAGCTACCGAGCTGAAGGGCGGTGACGGTACAACAACTACTATTATAAGCGGTTGGGGCACAACGCCGGATAACGGGAGTCTGAAAGACGAAATCCTCTATTTTGATAATCAGCATTTTCCGGTAGACCCAGAAGGGGAAAGCCAGGAGGTAACCCTGAAGATTGGATCAAAAACAGGAGAGAAGCTGAAACCAGATCCAAAGTTTCATAAGAGCTTGTACAGCTATACGTTTACGGGCGATGACACAACCCAGCAGACTGTTTTGACAGTGAATGATCCCAAGGGCAATATCTATCATTTCTTCTGGACAGATCGGGGCTGTAACCTGCTTCAGGTGACGAACAACATAGCAAATGTCACAGGCGAATATGGAACCGGAAAGAAAATCTATTTTGATGCGACCTATTCAAAGCTGAATACGCCGGATGGGGGAAATGATGGACAAAATTCCATTCCGAAAAGTGACAATGCGAAGGTTTATTTTTGTGCATGGAACGAAACCACTAATAGGTACCGGCGTGGAGAGATGATAAAAGCAAAGTCCCACGAAAAGGATGGACAGACCTGGGACAATGTGTGGTATGTGCGGATTCCGGAAGATGAGGAATTTGATAAAATTATTTTCTCTGCTGATGCGTTAGAAAATAAGGATAGCTGGTCTGGCGACTTCTGTGGCAGAAGAACCGCTATTCTGACAATTCCGAACACGAAGGAGTGTGGAGGAAAACCCTGCTTCTATGCAGACGCCGGTGATACTGCGGCATACAATGCTGGTGAATATAGAGGCGGTTACTGGGCTGAAGCATATACGATTCGGGATGCAGAGAAGTATAAGAAAACCGATACTGGTGGGAAAGTTGATGTAGTTGATATTGCAGAAAGTGGGTTTTTAGCAAATTCGAAGACCCTGTATGTAGACTCTACCTTCTATGACTACTACACGGATTATGAATTGAACGGTAATAATCGGGATTCCTATCCGGGTGAGAAGGAAATGTCTCATCGCAACTGGGTCACTTTCCGACAATTTGATCAGGCATTGAGTGATTATTATAAAAAGAATCAGGTTTCCATTCCGATCTATACGGGGCATTTTCAGCCGAGTATTGACAAATGGGGCTGTCAGTTCAACAGTGATAATATCGGGAGCACATTGAATCTATATGGAAGTGAGAACTATAACAACTTCTTTTCCACAAACAACTCTGCGATCGATGCGGGTGGAGATAAAAATGGAGGATATGACCGTGCAGCACAGGGGCTTGTAAGCTCTACACTGACGAATGGTGTATTGAAGACAGCAAAGGGGGAATGTGCAGAGCCCCATTTTGATGAAGCATTTTTATTGGGAAAAAACAGCAAAAATGCGGTCTTGGGTAAGGTTTATCATAATGTATCATTCCCGTTTAAACAGGAAAGGAGGAATGGAGTAGAATACTGGTACTTTGACAGCAGCGAAACGACACTTGCGATGCAGAAGGATTCTGCAACCGGGGAATATTACCTGAAGGATACAGCAGAGAAAAATGACTGGGCGAAAAATGTAAACAGTAGCGGAGCCAGTAAAGATACGTATGGATTTTTCCCATTTAATGAAACCACTGGCGGATCGATCGCAACAAAATATAATTTTGGATTTGGTACAAAATTAGAGATTAAATTCCGCCTGACAGACGATGGAAAGGTTCTTGGGGAAAACAATCAACCAGTGCCGATTACCTTTGAGTTTGCCGGAGATGATGATGTATGGGTATTTATCGACGGAAAACTAGCGCTGGATGTTGGCGGAGAGCATGGAAGGGTAGAGGGAGAGCTGGACTTCGCTACGATGCAGGCAACCGTGGATAAGGTAAAGAAAAGCGCGGCAGACGCGGCAGACACAACGGTAGCTTCTCCTAAATCAACAGGCTTCACGTTGGTGGGGGATAGATTAGCCGAGCATACCCTTACCATGTTCTATATGGAACGCGGTATGTGGGAATCTAATATGAAGATTAGCTTCAACTTCCCGGATGATAACGAGTTTGCAGTAGAAAAGCAGGTAAATACAAGTGAGGTAAATCCCCTGTTCGCCGATTCCTTTGAGAATGCCTCCGTATTCTCCTTTACGATCAAAAATCAGGCGACACACTATGGATCAACGGAAGCAGGAAGTGGAACAACGGTAGTAACAAAGCCATTTAACAGCTTTGGCAGCGATTCATCAGTATCAAAGCCTGAAAAATCGGATATTACATTTAATCGAGAGGATAGTAAAGCGAGTCAAGACGGTGTTGCGCACTGGTATGCACCGTATGAGGATACGGACGGAAAGCATAAAGATGAACGATGCGGCATCATCTCATATTCATCAGGCGGAACTCTGAATGCGTCAGAGGCGAATAAGTATCTGGATTTCAAGCTGTATTATGATTATGACGACACTCCAACAGCGAAATGTATTTATCTGGAGCTGAAGGATGCAAAAGGGAACAAGATCGGAGACTTGTTATCCGGAAAGCTATACGGAAACACAACCCTTAAGAAAAATGCATGGAATACTCTGACGGTTGACTTAAGCAAATTAAAAGGAGAATCTGAGTTTGACTATAGCCAGATAGAATGCATCAAATTTAATTACAGCTATCCCAGAAACATATATCTGGATGACTTTGTATTCCGTTCCGGCGTGCAGGTAAAGGAGCATATCGGATTTAAGGTGGCTCAGGAAGACATTCCGGATTATGGTTCTGCTTCTGCTACATCCGGAAAACTGGAGAAGCCAAAGGGTGCGATTTATTCTCTGAGCAATTCCTACAGTACAGATACCGGCGTGATTGGAGAAGATGGAACCTTTGTACTGGCGGATGGTCAGACTGCAACCTTCCGAAATCAGTTCCGCCGCGGCAGCTACATTTCCGTAAAGGAGGAAATAGATTCTCCTGCATTTGATACAAGCTGGAGCCTGTATGAAAACGGACATGTAGTAGACAAGGTAACCGTAGATGGAGAAAAGGTAGATATTATACTAGAGCAAAAGGTTTCCAATGTACCCGGAACGCAGATCAAGGATGGCAGAAAAGAGGAATGGACGAAGGACAATAAAAATGATGGATATCTTTCGAAGCAATGGGCAGATAAAAATCAAAACCAGGATACCATCGTGTTCCGCTCCTACGATAATCCGGATAATGAAAACGGTGTTACAAAATTAAAAGCGGTATTTGTAAATAAAGTCAAGGTTGGTTCCCTTACGATCCAAAAGGGACAGACGGAGGGTTCAGATGAGCTGAAAGGAACTTATACTTTTCAGGTTAAATTTACAAATGTCGCAGGAATGTCCCTGGAAAAGGGAAAATCCATTACGACAACCTTTACCTTAAAGAAGGGAAAATCCCATACGATTACAGGAATTCCCATCGGAACAGATTATGAGATTACAGAAGAAATACCGAAAGATGGCTCTTCCCTGAAGGAGGTTCTGATCAATGGCGAGAAAGCATCCTTTAATGTAGAGAAGGGATCCGTAAACGGAACCATTACAGCGGAAGCAGAGACAATCGTGGAATTTCGAAATAATAACAAACCGACCGGAAACATCGCTGTAACCAAAAAATGGGTAAAGACAGGTGACACGGAGATTAAGGATCTGAAACAGCTTCCGGGCAGTATTTACCTGCAGCTGCAGAGAAAAGAGAACGAAAATGCGGAGTGGAAAGCGGTTGACGACTATTCCGGCAATATCAGTTCAGAAAGCAATTGGGTTGAAGTAAAACCCGATTATAATGGCTGGTCTTATACCTTTCAGAATCTGGAGCAATATGTGGTCAACACAGCAGAATCTAAAGTCCCGTGGATCTATCGGGTTATGGAAGTGGATGTGGATGCCAATGGAACGGGAAAGGTGATTGATCCCGACGGAACATACACTGTGGGAGGAAAAACCTATCGAGTAACCTATTCCATGAATACTTCGACAGGCACAGCAACAAATCTGACAGAAACAGGCATTGAACTTGCAGATCCAGATTTTGCAACTACCGATGGCAACCAGCCGACGGCGAATATGACAGTGACCAATACCTATTTGGAAAAGCTGAATCTGAAAATTACGAAAGAGGGTAAAAACACAACGGACGGATTGCTTTCCGGAGTAGTGTTTAAGCTGGAAAAGGAGGATAAGACTGGAGAGCGGTTTGAACAAGTCGGTAGTCCGCAAACAACTGTTGACGGCATTGTCACCTTTGAAGAACTCGGTCAGGGAACCTACAGACTGACAGAAACAAAGGCTGCAGCAGGCTACAACCTGCTGGGTGATTCGATCTTAATTAAGATTGAGGCTTCGAATCAGGTGAGCTGGAGGATGGAGAAGGAAACAGATAAACTCTGGAATGTAATAGATCTACAGGGGAAAAATGAAATCCCCCTCACCATCCACAACACAAAGCAGCTGATCCTTCCTGCAACAGGAGGATCAGGGTTTGGATTGGTTACTATGGGAGGCATTGCGCTGATGGCGCAGGCAATCCTTATGGGTACATACTTCACGCTGCAATGCAGAAAGGGGGACGATAAGCTTCGTAAAAAGAGATAATACCCCCAAAGGTATGAAACACAGGCTGTTGGAGCAGGGGCTTATGTCCGGCAGCTGCATAAGGAGAAAACCTTAGAAACAAAGTGCGGAGCCAAACGTACAAAGCAGGAGAAGTAAAAAATATTTCGGCTGTCCCAAACACAAAAGGACAGCCGGACAAAAAAGGAGAATGGAAACAATGAAGAGAATGAAAAAGCTTCTGACAGGGCTCCTGACCCTGGCGATGACATTGTCGATGATGACAATGACGGCATTTGCGGATGAACCTTCCGCGACTGGCACAGCGCCCAAAATGCCGACGATTGATACGGAAAGAACAGGTTCGATTACGATTCATAAGTATGAATACAATGGAACAGGTGGAGTAGCAGGAACTGGTAATGCTGATGATACTGTTCCGGAAGGCGCGACGGCATTGGCTGGTGTAGAGTATACTGTATGGAAAATCTCGGATTTAACTAATTACTATGAATATAATTCAACTGGAGATTTGCCCAAACCAACTGATTTTACAGTTGAGAAGGATGGTTCATCTTGGAAGCTGAAAAAAAATGGTACTCCTGATGGTACTTTAATTGGTTCTCAAATAACTGATGCAACAGGGGTTGTTACGTTTGGAAGATTGGATGTAGGCATTTATTATGTAAATGAAACCAAGGCACCAGATAAGGTGTATAGTCCTGTCGCTGCTTCTCAGGGTGCAGGTTTTCTGGTATCAATTCCTATGACGAATCCTAAAAATAATGACGAATGGCTTTATGATGTAAATGTGTTCCCCAAGAATAAAACAGCTTCCGGTGGAGTGGTTTTGACTAAAAAGGGAAAGTGTGGGACAGAAGTAAGCCCTTTAGAAGGTGCAGAATTTGTTTTGCAGAAAAATTTTGGCGGTGTCTGGAAGTATGTGACGAAAAATGAAGATGGTAGTTGGAAATATGATGAAACAACGAAACCCACAACCAGCACTAATGGAATTTTGAAAACAGATGCAAGCGGAACAATTACGGTTACAGATCTTGCACATGGAACATATCGCTTTTTAGAGGTTGATTCAACAGATGATCCGGGAAATAGCGGGTATATAATTGATGAAACTAAAGAATATGAGTTTACAGTAAATACTGAAGGAACAATTGAGTGGGCTGCAGCTGCAGAAGGGACAAAGGCGAATGGCACTACGAATACTGCGGCAACAATTACAATTGTGAACCACAAACCTAATGTAGAAAAGGACGTAAAAGACAGAACTGATGGCACTTGGGGAAAAGATTCCGATTACAGTGTTGGAGACACAATTCCTTACAGAGTTACGGTAGACGTTCCTGAGAATATTACAGAACTGAAAACCTTTACATTAACGGATACACCTACAAATCAGGAATATCAGTCAGGTACATTAAAGATTTATTCGGATGACACTTTTAGTAATCGGATTTTGGATACTTATGTAGGAACTGCGAATGGTGACGGCTGGAAAATCGAATTTACCCCTGCTGGCTTGGCTGCATACAAAGGAAGTAAAATCTACATTACCTTTGATATGAAATTAAAAGAAAATGCAGTAACTGTAGGACCCAACGGTAATACGAACGAAATCAAGCTGGATTACTCCAACAAAATTTTGCCGACAACGGATCCAAAGCATGACAATCCTGGAACAGATGAAATCATAAAAGAAACCACTGTTTACACGTTTGAAATCGCTGTAGAAAAAGTAGATGCAATTAATGAAGCAATGAAGTTGGAGGGAGTAACCTTTGATCTTTACAGAGAATTGGGTCCTGATACCACCGAAGAGGGTGTAACTGATCCTGTAAAAGGATTAACTGGAAAGTTTAAAAAGGTAAAAGAAGGTTTAACAACAAAAACGGATGGCACAGTCTCCGTATCCGGTCTTGCTAACGGCACCTACTGGCTTGTTGAGACAAAGACTATCGAGAACTACAACCTGTTAAAAAAACCGATTAAGGTTCAGATTGCAGCGACATACTCAGAAACAGAGACTATTAAAATAGATACAAATTCTGCCACCGGAAAGACGACCACCACAACAACTAAAGTAAAACATCTTAACGATGCAGGAAACAATGGTGTATTCAAAACCGTTGTCAAGAACAGCAAAGGCTTCACCCTTCCCACCACCGGTGGTATCGGTACCTTCGTATTCACCTTCGCTGGTATTGCCATGATGGCAGCAGCAGTGATCCTGCTGATCACCAGCAAGAAGAAAAAAGCAGAGTAATTCAGGCAGATAACTCTTTTGTTATCTCTTCTATGGATGCTGCGAAGCTGTTGTGAAGTACAGCTGCAATTTTATCAGCAACGGGTCTGTATCGCGTTTCGTGTGCGCGAGGACAGAT